>Ga0233423_10000190_pt1 | contig 38089 bp, 36 predicted proteins | sample Watercolumn_Mata_FD_180713 | JGI IMG/M metagenome (GOLD analysis project Ga0233423, IMG submission 180713) | Freshwater microbial communities from Lake Matano, South Sulawesi, Indonesia - Watercolumn_Matano_2014_112_MG | ecosystem: Environmental > Aquatic > Freshwater > Lake | place: Indonesia... | reverse complement strand
TCCGGTGGCATACGGCTGTGTGCAACTTGCAGACCTGCCATAAAAAAGCCAGTAATTTACGCCGTCATAGACGATGGATTGGCCTCTTTCATAGTGTGCCTCACCCGTTAACTGCACCGGCTGGCTGACCTCGATGGTTGACGGGCCACCAATTGCCACCACAGGTTTCGCTGGCGCCAGCCCTACCCCCAACCCCACCACCAACACCAGAACCATCCACACCGAGAAGAACTTCCAGACCTTTAATTTAGCCATTTTTGTCCTCCTTGATTTCACCGGCTTTAGACAAAAGTCAATCACGCCTTTCATAAACTAAAAACCGACTCATTTTAGAGTCGATTTCACTATTGGCTCGGTACCAGCTAAGTGACCACATTTCGGCTGGCACTTCATCGCCCCCCCAATTTCTATACTTACTGAGCTATTCCGAGTTAATTGCCCCCTTGACAATCATCTTGAGCCTTGACTGAACCAAAAATGCTCGTCACGGCATCAAGCCTTAAGCTACATGTTTTCGTATACTATCGTTAGTATACTAATGGTCTTATAAGAATCTTACCATATTTTGCGCGATTGTCAATAGCTTTGCGGGAGTTTTTGTTGTTCTTTTTGCAAAACTCGGCTGGTTTCGGTAATATTTAGGCTTTAATAGCTAAGCTGAGGGAGGTTATGTTGACTCCCACCAGCCCTAGAGGCAAGAAGCTTATATAGGAGAGAAAATGCCACATACTTCGCCTGTTGACCGAGATTACGACCTGTGGGTATTACTGAACCAAGCACAAAATCTGATGATAAACGCCAGGGATATAGAACTGGCGGAATACGGCACCACAGCCATGCAGGCTGCAGTGCTGTTCATTACAAACGCCATCGGCGATGAGACAATCCCGGCTGAGATAGCAAGGTGGCTTTTACGCAAGCCCGCCACAATCTCCAGTCTCCTAGACAGAATGGAAAAGGCAGGTCTGGTAGAGAGAGCCAGGGACCTGCCCAAAAAGAACGTGGTCAGAATCAGACTGACAGAAAAGGGCAAGCAAGCCTACAAACAGTCACTGAAGAGAGAGTCTCTACACAAAATAATGTCCTGCCTATCTGAGGAAGAGCATCAGCAACTGGCGTCAATCCTGGTGAAACTGCGCAACAGAGCCACCGAAGTGCTCAAGCATAGAAAAGAAATACCCTTCCCTGAAGTCGCTACCACACCTGGCTCAAAGTCCAAAAGACAGCTTTGAAGTCATACACCACAGCAACTTTACAGACTGTTGTCGCCTCAACTTACCATGCCAATGTAGCACTTCAGACACTTTATCTTTATAATCGGAATTCTCTTTTTTCTATATTCACTGGCATTTGATATAATATGGTGTGGAGCAAAATATGAAGCCGAAATGGTGGCAAGGCGGTTTATTCTACCTTCTAATCTTGTTGGCTATACTAGCCCTGGCTTTTAGCCTTCTGCCGACGACAAAGAAGCCGAAAGAAGTGGACTTCTACACATTCGTCGAACAGGCTAAGCAAGGAGAAATCGATACTATTGAACAGGATGGGTCTACTCTCATCGGCTTGAAGGACGATGAAAAGAAAATCGAAGCTTCCTTTGTGGGCAGCACTAAGGAACTCATGGACAGTCTGAATGAAGCCGGGCTAACGCTTGGCGAAGGCGGAGTTAATTTTACTGTCAAAGCCGGCGGCTTTGACTGGGGTGGAGTATTAATCAGCTTCATTCCTCTGCTTCTATTCGGTGCGCTACTCTTTTTCCTTTTTCGCTCAGCCAGAGGTGCCAATACTCAAGCTTTCAACTTCGCCAAGAGCCGGGCGCGTCTGGCATCTGGCAATAAGCCTACCATCACCTTCGCCGACGTCGCTGGAGTTGATGAAGCTAAGGGCGAGCTTCAGGAGATAGTTGAGTTTCTTAAATCACCTCAAAAATTCCTGGCTTTGGGAGCCCGCATCCCGCGGGGCGTCCTGCTAGTCGGACCACCCGGGTGTGGTAAGACTCTAATAGCCAAAGCTGTTGCTGGTGAGGCTGGGGTTCCCTTTTTCTCCATCAGCGGCAGTGAATTTGTAGAGATGTTCGTTGGTGTCGGCGCTTCTCGTGTCAGAGACCTTTTTGACCAAGCCAAACGCAATGCACCGTGCATCGTCTTCGTTGACGAGATAGATGCTGTGGGCAGGCATCGTGGCGCTGGCTTGGGCGGAGGTCACGACGAGCGAGAACAAACCTTGAACCAGATACTGGTGGAGATGGACGGCTTCGATAGCAGCACCAACGTAATTGTCCTCTCAGCTACTAATCGTCCCGACATCCTTGACCCTGCATTGCTACGCCCCGGCCGCTTTGACCGCCACGTTGTCATCGACCAGCCAGACATAAATGGTCGCAAAGCTATACTTCAGGTTCACTCTAAAGGCAAGCCTTTAGCAAAAGACGCTAACCTTGAAGTGCTAGCTAAACAGACTCCCGGCTTCAGCGGTGCTGATTTAGCCAACCTGCTCAATGAGGGAGCCATTCTGGCAGCCAGACGTGACATGAAACAAATCGGCATGAAAGAGCTGGAAGATTCCATCGACCGCGTTATCGCCGGTCCTGAAAAAAAAGGACGCATTATAAGTCAAAAGGAAAAGGAAATTATTGCCTATCACGAAACTGGGCATGCCTTGGCTGCCAAAATGCTGCCCAATGCTGACCCGGTACACAAAATATCAATCGTAGCTCGAGGTATGATGGGAGGCTGGACTCGCTTTCTGCCTACCGAAGACCGTCACCTATGGACACATTCCCAATTTGAGGACAGGCTGGCAGTAAGCCTCGCCGGTCGAGCCGCCGAAGAGCTCATATTCGGCGAAGTAACCACCGGAGCTCAAAATGACCTGGAACAGTCAACTGGACTAGCCCGAAAGATGGTGACCGAATACGGAATGAGCACCAAGCTGGGACCACGTACCTTCGGTAAACGGGAGGAACTGGTCTTCCTCGGGCGCGAAATCCATGAGCAACGAAATTACAGCGAAAAGGTGGCTGAAGAGATTGATGACGAAGTCAAGACCCTCATTCAGAACGCCCACGATACTGCCAAGAAGATACTGAGCAAGAATAAGGAACGACTGAAGCTGGTCGCCGAACGACTCATAGCCAAAGAAACCATAGAAGAAACAGAATTTGAGGCATTGCTTAAAGAACCTCTTTCCTCACCCGAATTACAAGCCACACCAGCTTCCTGATATACAAACCTCAAATACTAATCTCTAAATCCTGAACAAATCCAAATAACAAAAACCTAAAGCTCTAAACAACTTTCTACGTCTCTGCTCATTCCGACACCCTCTGTCATTCTGAAGGAGTCCCGATTGCATCGGAACGACTGAAGAATCTAAAATGTCTAAAGTCCGCTAAAGGCAAAAGTACAGATTCTTCGCTTGGCTCAGAATGACAGCAGAGGGCAGAAGTGACAGGAGAGAGGAGATAGGGGGCAGGGTGACAAGTCAAAATTTAAAACGATAATTTCTGACTTTTGGCTTTTAAATTTTGATTCACTTTCGTCTCTCTACTATGTAGGCTGCCAATCCCAGCAGGGACCGACGAGCACTATTATCTGGAAGCAATTCCACAGCTCGGCTGGCTCGCGAACAAAATTCCGTAGCCAATACCAGACAATCATCAATAACTGAGGAATTACGAATCTTTTCCACAGCCAGCGCCACGCTTTCCGCGTCCCTCTTTTCAACAACGTTCTTTATTAGATTATCCTCAGGATAAGATTCGGTAAGCAATATTGACGGCAAGGTCATTGTGCCTTCACGTAAATCAGAGCCAACCGGTTTACCCAGCTCGTCTTCATCACCGACAAAGTCCAGAACATCATCCACAATCTGAAAAGCCATACCAAGATTATGTCCATAGCCCCTAATCGCCTCAATGGTATTCTCAGGTGCCTGACTTAAAATAGCTCCTGATTCAGTTGCCGCCGAAAAGAGGCAGGCTGTCTTGGCACTGACCCAGGCAAAGTAATAGTCACGAGCACGTGCCAATGCAAAAGTAACACCAGTCTGCTTTAATTCGCCACCAGAAATCGTCATAAGCGTTTGAGAAAAAAGCTTTACCGCCCTCAAATTTCCTGTGCCCGCCGCCAGACTGCCAGCCTTAGCAAAAAGGTAATCACCAAGTAGCAAGGCTCTGTTCTCACCCCAAGCATTTCTAACCGTCGGCTTGCCACGGCGAACCGGGGAATTATCCACAATATCATCGTGAACCAGCGTAGCGGTATGGAGAAGCTCTATCGCTGCTGCCATGGGAATCAGAGTGTTGAGTTCATAGCTAAAAAATTTGGCAGAAAGCAGAGTAAGGGCTGGACGAATGCGTTTCCCGCCATTCTTCAATGTATACGCCAGCAGTTGCGCCAGCAAGGGAAACTCAGAGTCAGCTATCTCTTCTAAGCTTCTCTCGACCTTCTTCAGGTCTTCTTGGACAGGCTTATAAATATCACTTAGATTCACTTGACCCACCAGACCCCAGCCGGCTGGTTTCCTCAGCAACAATGCTGTCATCCAGCTTATGGAACAATGGCTCCGGAGCTAATAGCTTCTGCCCCGGCACCGGTGACTGAGCCTGCCAGCCAGTTGTCTCAATGCTGCCATCGAAGCCAAGAAATTTATGAAGCCTTTCAGAACTGAAAGGCAGGAAGGGATAAAGGACGGTCTTCAAGGCTGCAAGCACCGACAAGGCTATATAAATAGCTGTAGCCGAAGCCTGCTTATTCTCCTTAACCGCTTTCCAGGGAGCTTTATCATCGAGATAGCGGTTAGCCTCCTGAGCTAATGCCATAGCCGCCTTTATTCCCTCCTTGAAGTGGCACCAATAAAGAAGCTTGTCAACGTCTTCCAGCGTCGCCTGCGCCTTAGCCAGAAGACCCTGGTCCTGACTATCAAGCTCACCGTGTGCCGGTACAGCTCCATCGAAATTGCGGTAGGCAAAAGTGAGGACGCGATGAGCCAGATTGCCATAGGTGGCTACCAACTCATCATTATTGCGCCGTAGAAATTCACGCCAAGAAAAATCGGTGTCCCCAGTCTCCGGCATATTCACCGAAAGCAAATAACGCAGCGGGTCAGGGTCATAACGCTGCAAGTAATCAGGAAGCCAAACCGCCCAATTGCGACTAGTAGAAAGCCGCTTCCCCTCTATAGTCAGAAACTCATTGGCTGGGACATCGTAGGGCAGGTTGAGTCCCCCATAGCCCATAAGCATCGCTGGCCATATAAGCGTATGAAACGGTATGTTGTCTTTGCCGATAAAGTAGTAACTTCTGGCATCGCCGCTCCAGAAAGGTTTCCAGGCGTCAGCATCGCCGTGCGATATTGCCCATTCCTTGCTGGCTGAAAGATAACCGATAACCGCCTCAAACCAGACATAGATTCGCTTGTTCTCAAAACCGGGCTGAGGCACAGTAACACCCCAATCTATATCACGAGTTATTGCTCTGTCTTTAAGTCCGCCCTCCAGAAAGCCCAGGGTGAAATTCAGCACGTTCTGGCGCCAGTGAGTCTGTTCTTTAACCCAGGATTTCAGTCTGTCCTCAAAGGCGCTGAGGCGGAGAAAGAAATGCTCGGAAACCTCAAAGCGTGGGCTGGCAGAACAAAGACGACAGCGCAGGTCAAGAAGGTCGTTAGGATTCATGGTTCTGCCACATTCGTCACACTGGTCACCACGCGCCTGCGGAAAGTGGCAATAAGGACAGGTACCTTCAACATAGCGGTCCGGTAGAAAACGCTGACATTCAGGACAATAAGCCTGAGGCGCAGAATCCTTATAGATATAGCCTTCTTTCAAAAGTCTGAGAAAAATATCATGAGCGGTCTGAGCATGATTCGGCGTGCCGGTATTGGTGAATAAGTCCCAAGAAATACCAAACCTCTGCCAGCAATCGAGAAACTCCTTGTGATACTTGCTTACTATATCCTGAGGTGACTTCTTTTCCTCCTCGGCACGCAGTGTTATGGGCGTACCATGCTGGTCGCTACCCGAAACCATCAACACCTTATTGCCCTTAAGGCGGTGATACCGGGCAAAGATATCCGCCGGCAGATAAGCTCCGGCAATATGTCCCAGATGAAGCGGACCATTGGCATAAGGCCAGGCAACACCAACAAAAATAGTCTCAGCCACTAATACCCTTCTTGTTCAAAATTCCAATACCGGACTCTATTCTGAATCTGCCCTTGTCGGGAAAAAAGTCAGCACCTCTTCACCCTTTTCTTTTACGTAAGCGGCATATCCCTTGGCTAAACAACATTCAACGCAGAAACGAGATTTCTCGCCCTCTTCCTCCTCCATTAGCAAATACCTCTGCCCTTGCTCAACCAGGCGCTGGCAAGAATCACATTTGGTTTCGCCTACAGAGACACATCCTCGATTCATCTCAATCTCCTTTAGTTACCTTTAACCAAGCTTGATAAAGTTTCTTTTTCGATATACCACTGGCTTTAGACAGTTGAGCTACTGATTCCTTAGCACCAGTTCCCTGTCGATAAAGTTTACGTAATTCCTTTTCCACCTGTTGGCTAATCTCAGGTTCCTGTCCCGTTTTACCCTCAATGACCAGCGTGAACTCCCCCCTGGGCTGGGCAAAATACTCAATCGCCTGGCTCAATTTGCCTCTGAACACTTCCTCATAAACCTTGGTCAGCTCGCGGCAGACTGCTACCCTCCTATCCCCAAAGCCATGCAGTGCATCATTCAGCGTTTCCAGAAGCCGATGTGGAGCTTCAAAAGCAACCATAGTCCACGGCTCATCAGCCAGGGACTTAAAAAGGCGCCGTCTGGCACCCTGACGACGAGGCAAAAAGCCCAGATAAAGAAAATTATTAGTCGGCAGACCGGATACTACCAGAGCCGTAATCACTGCCGAGGCGCCGGGAACTGGCACGACAGGGATACCATGCTCAATAGCTGCAGCGATAAGCTCATAACCGGGGTCGCTCAACCCAGGCATGCCTGCCTCCGAGACCAAAGCCATATCTTTATCTTTAAGGCAATTGATAATATAACCAAGCTTAGACCGCTTATTATGCTCATGATAGCTGGTCAGTGGCGTCTTTATATCATAAGCATTAAGCAACTGGCGTGCGGTGCGCGTATCTTCGGCAGCGACCAACTCAACCTGTTTCAACAAACGCAAAGCTCGCAGAGAGATGTCTTCCAAATTTCCAATCGGTGTAGCTACAACGTAGAGTGTCGGCACAACTCAATCGCTCTAATTATAGCACATTTGTGAACGGGTTTAGCCCATTAACACCGATTCCTTCTCCCTCGACGCGAGAGGGCTATGGTGAGGGTGAATTTTAAGTCCTAAACCCCAAGCATCAAATCTAAAACAAATCCAAAGCAACAAACTTCAATGACCCAAAAATCTCAGTAACGACCTTCGCATTTTTATCTGTCATCTTGATTTTTAACTTTTGGTTTTTGATTTTGTTTCCTTTCTCTTGACTTCAACTCCTCATCTTTGTTATAGTCTGCAAAATAACCTGCGGACAGAAACATGGCTACAACAAAATTTAAAGATATGCAACGCGCTTACGGCTTCGAAGAGGTTGCCATTGTCCCGGGGGACATAACCGTCAATCCTGACCAAACGAACACAGATTTCAAAATCGGAAACCTCACCTTCTCCATACCCATTGTAGCTGCAGCCATGGACGCTGCCGTAGACCCGAACTTCGCCATTCTGATGCATAAGCTGGGGGGCTTGGCAGTTCTAAATCTGGACGGCGTTCAGGCGAGGTACAAAAAGCCCGAAGAGATACTGGCTAAAATCGTTCAAGCCCCTGATAACGAGGTTACCTCGCTGCTCCAGAAAGTTTACTCGGAGCCTATCAAAGAGGAGCTTATCGGGGAGCGTATTCAGACAATAAAGCAGGCTGGAGCCACCTGCGCCATATCCCTTATTCCAGCCAATACCAAGCGATTGGCACCAGTTGTCAAAGAGGCAGGTGCCGATATACTCGTCATTCAGTCCACAGTCACCACCGCCCGCCACATCTCTAAAAGCTACCGTGGTCTCATCTTTTCTGAGCTATGCCAGACCCTGGGCATACCAATCATAGTGGGCAACTGTGTTACCTACAGCGCCTCCCTAGAACTCATGAGAACAGGCATCGATGGTATTCTGGTTGGCGTTGGTCCCGGCGCTGCCTGTACCACCAGAGAAGTACTCGGCGTCGGCGTTCCTCAGGTAACAGCCACCATGGACTGCGCCGCTGCCCGCGAAGCCTATTTCAAAGAGACTGGTAAATACGTGGCACTGATAACCGACGGCGGCATACGCATCGGCAGTGACCTGTGCAAAGCCTTCGCCTCGGGAGCCGATGCCGTGATGCTGGGTTCAATCATGGCACAGGCTGCGGAAGCGCCGGGAAAGGGCTACCACTGGGGTATGTCCCACCCCCACCCTTCACTACCCAGAGGCACCCGAATCAAGGCAGGTGTCCGGGCTCCGCTGGAACGCATCCTCTTCGGACCCACCTCAGTTACCGACGGCACTGAAAACTTCGTCGGTGCTTTGCGTACAGCGATGGGCGTCTGCGGTGCACTTAATATTAAGGATATGCACAAAGCTAAAATGGTTATCGCACCGTCCATAAAGACCGAAGGCAAGTATTTCCAGGCAATACAGGGTATGTGCTCCGGCTAGAAACTTCTAGACAAAAACAGAAACACAGAACCAGACGCCGAAGCCGACCAGTGCCAGAGCACAAATACCAAAGACAATCCGCTGTACTTTCTGCGTCCAAAGATGCTTTGTCCTGAACACGCTCACTGAAACGCATTGCTCCCAGACCAGGTCACATGACCAGTGCACTACGGCGAAAGCAACCAGCCCCCATATGCCAAACTCAGCGGCAGTAACTATTAGAGCTATACCTATTGTCGCCCACCACAGAAAGAAATAGGGGTTTGCCCCGGTCAACACAATCCCGGTAACAAAGGAGTTATAGGGCAAGTCAGCAGCTTCTGCCGCGTTCTTTCTCATACTTCGCAGCACCATTAAACCCATAAAAACCAACATTAAACCGCCAGCCAAACCGACTACCTTCTTAACCTCTGGAGAAGCAAAGAAATGAGCAAAACCAAAATAGATAAGTGCCATCAAAGGCAATTCGATAACGGCATGCCCCAGAGCAATAAAGATGCCGGCATTCTGCTCACGGTAGCCTTTAGCAATGGTGGCTGCAGTAAGAGGTCCGGGCATCATAACACCGGAAAGGGATATGCCAGCGGCAGAAAGCAGGAAAAGACCAAGACTTGCATCCATTATCGGGACGCCTAAATGTCCTCTTCCTCTTCTTCCTCCACACCGGTCTCTATCTCTCCGCCAAGTCGAGGCAACAGCGCAGCAGCTCTGATTTTACGTTTAGCAGTCCTGGATAAACCGCCTACTGCCTTCTTAAGGTCGGCAACTGCCTCTGCTGAAAGCCCCTCAGGCAGTACTAACCCATTGACCCCAGCCTCAAATAAACCATTAAGCTCATCCGCGGTTATCATTGAAGTCAAAGCTGCCAGCAACGGTTTGTCTAACAACTCGGCAAAGCGCTGATAAATAAGCAAACGCTCAATTGTAATAGTAGCTTCATCACCAGCTACAAGTACGGCATCAAGCGACAGCGGTAGCCCATTTACCGCCCTTGCCAGACCCGGCTCCAGCGATGCCTCTATTTTAAGTACCCTTCCCAAGCCTTCCTTTCTTCTAACCGCTTCGAACGGCGTCTTCAATCCAAAGAGCACAAAATCATAGCCCAGGTCAATAGACTTAGCAATCACATCCTTCTCAGTGCTTTCCAGAGATAACCCTATGGGAACATCACCCATGGCTTCAATCAGCTGCCCAAGGCTCTTGGCGCTAAGACCCTTAACACCCACAACCCCGGCATCGATGCCAGCGGTAGCCAGGGCATTAGCCTCAGTGAGACCCGTTTTGGTCAGGCTGGCAACTAATAGCAGCGGAGCACTTTCTGTTTCAGCCGACTTGCGGAAGCCCATAGCTGACGCTGAGCCCCTGTAGAGACGCTGTAGCTTTTCTGCAAACTTGCTCGTCTTGTTCACAACAGATGGCATATTGTAGGCAAAATCAAACGGAAAAGCAAAAAATGACAGTGATGCATAAGTTCAAATGCGGGCGGTTTGAATTATAGACGGGGTAATGCTAATATGACCAGATTAGATGACAGGTCAAAATAATTTAAAGATACGCATTGAAAACCTCTGCCTCTCTTTCGGCGGTGTTAGAGCACTCATAGATGTAAGCCTCGACATAAGAGACAAGGAGATTCTAGCCATCATCGGTCCTAACGGCGCCGGCAAGACATGCATACTCAACTGCATAAACGGTTTCTACAAGCCACAGGAGGGTGAAATATACTACGCAGAAAAGAAAATCACCCGACTGCGCCCGGACAAGATAGCCAAAATGGGCATAGCCAGGACTTTCCAGAACATCGAGCTTTATTCCGGCTTGAGCACCTTAGACAATCTAATGGCTGCCAGGCATGTCCTGATGAAACAGAACACGCTTAGCAGCTCTCTATATTTCGGTCCGGCTCACAAGGAAGAAATCGAACACCGCAAGGCAGTGGAGGACATCATCGACTTCTTAGAAATAGAGCCAATTAGAAAGAAGGTGGTCGGTGCGCTACCTTACGGGATGCGGAAGCGGGTTGAACTGGGCAGAGCACTGGCTCTGGAGCCAAAGATACTGCTACTCGACGAACCTATGGCAGGCATGAACCTGGAAGAAAAGGAGGACATCGCCCGGTTCATCATAGATATATTTGAGGGACAGGGTGAAACCTATCCCGAAACACCGGTATTAAGAGACGGCGTTAGCTGCATAATCCTCGTCGAGCATGACATGGGGGTGGTGATGGATATAGCTGACAGGGTTGCAGTTCTTGACTTCGGACGCAAGATTGCCGAGGGTTCACCGGATGAAATCAAGACCAACCCGCAGGTAATAGCAGCGTACCTCGGAGAGAAACGCTAGAAGCCAAAGACCAAAGACCAAAAACCAAAAACCAAAAACCAATATGCAAAATGACAGAGCAAAATTCAAAAACGAGTTTAGAGGACGTGTTTATAAATTCGCGCTGGATATTATTTTCTTATTGAACATTTACCTAAAGGGCAGGTTTCTAATGTTATAAGCGAACAGTTGTTACGCAGTGCCACGAGCATCGGAGCTAACGTTATTGAAGCCCAGGGGGCCCCTTCAAAAAAAGACTATGCGCACTTCTTCACCCACGCTTTGAAATCAGCCAATGAGACTAAATTTTGGCTAAGCCTTTTGATAGATTCAGGCAAAGCCGATAAAGACGCCGCTAACAGACTACTTAAAGAAACAACTGAAATTTCCAAAATACTTGCCGCCAGCATAATTACTATGAAGGGGCGGGGATAATATTAATATTTTATATATGAATTTTTGGTCTTTGGCTTTTGGTGTTTGGTTTGCATTTAGAGCCAACGCTTGCGCCGCTTGTAGTGCTTTACCTCGCGATAGCTCTTCTTGGCACCGACCGCAGATAATCCCATATAAAATTCTTTCACATCTTCGTTGTTTTTGAGGAAATCGGCAGTGCCATCGAGTACAATCCGCCCATTTTCCATCACATAGCCGTAATGGGCGATATTGAGGGCAATTCTAACATTCTGCTCCACAAGCAGAATAGATGTTTTCTTCTCTGTATTGAATCTCTGTATGATGTCGTAAATCTCCTCAACCAGCATCGGCGCCAGTCCCAACGATGGCTCATCCAGCATCATAAGCTTCGGAGCCGACATCATCGCCCGACCGATAACCAGCATCTGTTGCTCACCGCCGGAAAGATAACCAGCGATGTTGTGCCGCAAATTCTTGAGCCTGGGGAAGTAATCATAAACCATGCCCAGGTCTTCCCTAATGGCATGCCGGTCTTTGCGGTTATGAGCACCCACCATGAGGTTCTCCTCCGTTGTCAGATGTCCGAAAACACGCCGCCCCTCCAGTGCCTGAACAATGCCCAGCGTGCCTATATCTACAGCACTCTTTTTATCGATTCGCTGACCGTCCCACTCAATGCTACCGTCAACGACCTCTCCTTCCTCGACCCGGAGCAGACCGGATATCGCCTTGAGCGTGGTGGTCTTACCGGCACCATTGGCTCCGAGTAAGGCAACCACGGAGCAGTCCTCCACAGCCATAGAGATACCGTGCAATACCCTTATCACGTTCAAATAGGCGACTTCGATATTGTTCAGTTTAAGCATATTTAATCTATCTCGTCAGGGTCTCCCCCTTGCAAAGGGGGAGACCCTGAACCAATCAACGACTTCTACTTACCAAACCAATCGTATTCTTCATACTTTATCAAGGGCGCTTCGACCCAATCGCTCGGTTCGGCTATTTTACCGTCTACAATCCGGTAAATCCGATTGAACTTATCAAGTCTGTTGTCCCCTGCGGTATAGCTTACCTGACCGTGAAGACCGCCGACATCATAGTTGTTCAGCTTCTGTATACCCTTAGTCTCGACAGCTTGCCATGCTGCCGCATCACCCTTCGCCAGCGCATCATAGCCGACATTCTTCACTGCCTGCTCCAGAATCTTGGCAACTATCAGGCTCTGTGCCCATGAGGTAATATAGTCTCCATTGCCCACGTCGTCAGGGTGCAATTTCTGGCAATACTCTATCATCTTTGCCATGCCAGGCACATCCTCTCCCCACAGCACAGTAGGAAAGGCGCCATAAACGCCTTCAACAACATCGGCACCAGCTAAATCAATAAGCTTTTTGGTCAAACCGGCGTGGCAGCAGCCGATAGTTATGCCCGGATACATGCCCAGGTCTTTGGCATTTTTAATAATGACTGCAGTGGGTGCCGGTGTGCTGGAGATGTACAGCACATCGGGGTTTTCCCCTTTAATGCGCGTCAGTGAATCGACCTCAGAGGTGGTTGTAGCGGTATGCTCATCGACAGAAACAACCTCAATACCCAGCTCATCAGCCTTAGCCTTAAAAGCATCACGAGCTCCGTAACCCGTAGTGTTATTGAGCAGGTGCAGGGCGAATTTTGGCTTGCCCTCTCCCTTCCAGATGTTCTCCATATAGAAGTTGGCAAAGGCTAAAGCATCATCGCCATAGTCAGGAGTTTGACCGTAGATATGCTGCGGTGGACGATACAGCGAAGGAGCGCTAAAGCAAGAGATACCAGGAAATCCAGCCTCGTTAGCCGATGTCATGGCTGCCGACATCTCTTTGGATGAAGCGGTGGTGAACAGCAAGCAGCCCTCATCCATAAATGTCTTAACGATGGTAACCGCTTTGGTGGCATCGTAGGTGCTGTCTAAAGCCAGCACTTCAATAGGGTATCCTGCAGCGCCGCCGAGCTCGTCATTAATGTATTTAATGGCATCCAGATTGGCGTGAGTCATCACGCTTCCCTTCTCAGCCGCCGGACCGGTGGTAGGGTTCATCATACCCACCTTCAACACCTGCCCCGGTTTGGCTTTGGGAGCACAGGCACCGGCAAAGGGCAACAACATCACTATCAGTGCCAGACATAAAATTCCAGTTACTATCAATGTTTTTCTTGTCATCTGTTTCCTCCCTAAAAATTTTTTGACAATTCGTGAGGTTGTTTATCACTCTGTCACTCTGAGTCAAGCGAAGAGTGACAAAAGGTGTTACCAAACGACCTCGGTTTGCACCCAGTTGCAGAACATTACATTATTCCACACCTCCTTATTACTAATATGAAAATGGCCACAGACGATATGCAGCCCTGAATAACGTCCAGCGGTGTGCCAGCCCCCGTGGCTCGAGTATCAGAAACAGGATAATTACCAGACCGAAAACCATCGGTGCAATACCACTGGTGAAACCAGCCGGTATTGCAGGAAAGGTGCTTTCCAGTACCGGAGAGATATACATTATGCCCTGCTGCAGAAGACGGATAAGAACCGCACCCAAGATAGGACCTAGGGTGGTACCCAAGCCTCCGATAATCAACATACCTATATACAGTATGGAGTCAGTGAGGGTGAAGTTCTCGGCATTCAAGAAGCCGGTCCAATGAGCAAAAAGGGCACCGGCAATCCCAGCCAGAAAACAACCGATGAAGAAAGCCAGAAGTTTGTAGTATGTCAGATTAATACCCATGACTTCAGCAGCCAGGTCATTATCTCTTACTGCAATAAAGGCTCTGCCTACCTTGCCCCTGGCAAGGTTCTTGGCAAATAATATGCAGATTGCCGTTATTATCATTATCAGGTAGAACTGGCTGGCTTCGCTCCTGAATTTGAAACCGCCTATTGAGGCGCGCGGCACGCTCATACCAACAAAGCCACCAGTCAATGACCAGTGATTGATAACCCAGATGATGATAAATTGAGCCGCAATAGTGGTAATCGCCAGATAGAAACCTCTGACACGCACAGAGGGCAGACCGAAAATCAATCCTATCAGCCCGGCGCTGAAGCCGGAGCAGATAAGCCCCGCCAAGAACGGCATGCCAAGCTTGCCGGTCAATATGCCGGTGGTGTAAGCACCCACAGCCATGAAGCCAGCATGACCGATGGATAGCTGCCCGCAGTAGCCGGTAAGTATGTTCAAGCCTGTGATAGCGATTATGGTGATGCCGATTAAGTTGCATACACCCAGCCAGTAATTGCCTAAATACAGCGGGGCGGTGAAAACAACTGCCAGCAAGCCGATAAAAAGCGCCCAATGGGTCTTGGTGCGCAAGACAGCCATGTCTCTGGCATAGTCGTAATTACGGGTACCGCAGGGTAAATCCATTCCCTTATATCCTCTCTATACGTGTCTCTCCAAATAGCCCGTAAGGTTTAACAATCATGACGATTATTATGATAATGAACGGTATTATGTCTTTAATCCCGGGACCAATCAGCGGCGTGAGATAGCCGCCGCCGAGATTCTCGCACAACCCTATTATCGGTCCTGCCACCATACAGCCGATGAATGAATCCAAGCCTCCGAGTATCACCACCGAGAACGATTTCAATCCGGTCTCAACCAAGCCGTAGGTAACACCGCCGATGCTGGAGATAAGAACACCACCGATAGCAGCCACTACACAGGCGAAAATCCATGACATGGAAAAGACACTGGTCACCGGAATAGCACAAGCCTGAACCGCCATCTGGTCATCGGCAGTAGCCCTCATGGCAATGCCCATCTTGTGATACTTAAAGAACAAGGATAATAGACCGAAGAGAAGCAGCGATATTCCCGCCGCCCAGACATATTCCTGAGAGACCACCGCGGGACCGATGTGAATAGGCTCCTGCGGGAAAAGGCGGGGCAGAGCAGCTACACTCATGGGCCAGATGAAAACCACCACGCCCTCAAGAAAGTAAGCCACCCCCAGCGTTACCGTGATTAGAGACAGAATAGGCTGGGCAATCAGTGGACGCAAGGTAAATCGCTCAATCATCCAGCCGAGAAATATGGCAAAGAGTATGGTCAGCGGCAAGCCAATCCAATAAGGAAACTTTGCCTGTACCAGCATACCATAGGTGAACCAGGAGGAAATCAACACCAGCTGCCCCAGAGCCAGATTAGCCACGCTGCTGGACTTCCAGATTAAGGCAAAACCCAGAGCAATAAGAGCATAAATCATACCCACGGCTATACCGGTAATCGTATATTGAAGCAGTTCAGCCATTTAATTCACCTGCCTGACCTTGATAGCTGTGCTTACCATACCTTTTCTACCGTCCCGGTATGTTATCGGCGCCTCGACAATCACGCTGTCCTTATCGCTATACATGGCGTCGATTAAATCCTTGTACCGCTGCTCCATGAAGTCCCTTCTCAGCTTTCTGGTCCTGGTAAGCTCAGCTTCGTCAGGGTCAAACTCCTTATGCAGCAGGACGAACTTTTTGACCCTGGAAGCCTCCGGTAGATAGCTGTTCACACGAACCAGGTCCTTCTGCACCAAATCGGCAACCTCTTTCTTCTGAGACAGGTCGACGAAAGTAGTATACGGTATGCCATTGCGCTCAGCCCACTTGCCTACCATGGCGAAATCCATATTCACCATGGCGCAGACGAAGTCTCTGTCCTTGCCGCCAACAACCATGGCATCTTTAATATATGGACTAAACCTGAGCCTGCCCTCGATATACTGCGGTGCATACCTGGTGCCGGAAGCCAGCTCTCCCATGTGCTCCAGCCGGTCCATGAATATTAAATGCCCCTCGTCGTTGATATTGACGGCGTCGCCGGTACGGCACCAGCCATTCACCACCACAGCCACCGTCTTCTCCGGGTCTTTATAGTACTCTTTAAACAGGCAGTCGCTCCTGACCAGCAGTTCGCCTTCATCCGTCAACCTGACCTCCACGCCAGATGCCGGTCTGCCCACGCTCTGGAAGTCAATCTCCCCCTTGCCGTGAGAAGAGATGAAACCAGCCTCGGTGCTGGCATAGTTCTGCCTGAGCTCAATGCCTATGGCATGGATGAGACGAAAGGTATCCAGGCTGAGCACCGAGCTGCCGGTAACGGCTAAACTAACTTTGCTCAAGCCGAGCTTGTCTTTGAGCGGTCGGAATAGAAATGCATAAGCTATGCCATGAAGCACCCGCCACAACAGACCCGGCTTTTTGCCCTCAAAGCCCATGTCAGCAACTTTATAACCTACGGGCATGAACAGCCTGTAGAAAAAGCGCTTCATGGGATTGGCATCGGTCATCTTAACCTGAATCTCGCTGACCAGGCTCTCCCACTGGCGCGGTCCGTATATGACAAAGTCAGGACCGACCTCCCTGGTATCCTGAGCGATTGTCTCCGGCTCCTCCGGAAAATTGATTTTGGCTCCGGTGAGCAGATGGGGAATGGTGGCAAAGAAGCTGTCTCCCACCCAAGCCGGCGGGAAGTTGGAAATTAAATCGTCGTTATTCGTCAAGGGGAAGCGACCGACAAACCCTTCAGCGGTAGTTATCAAGGCTTTGTGGGTAAGCACAGCGCCTTTAGGCAAACCGGTGGTGCCTGAGGTGTAATAAATGAAGGCGCAATCATCCCCCTTGCCCTTCTTCACATTCTGGTCGAATAATTTGGGATGCTTTTTCTCATATTTCCTGCCCAGCTCTGTCACATCGGCGAAGCTTATGAGGAGGGGGTCGTCGTAATTTTTCAAGCCTTTCGGGTCCCAGTAAATAACCTTCTTCAGCGCAGGCAGCTCGTCTCTAATCTCCAGGAATTTATCGGTCTGCTCCTGGTCATTGACTATAGCAAACTTGGCGCCCGAGTGAGCGGCGACATATTTCACCTCAGAAGGGATAGCGTCAACGAAAATGCCGGTGGCTATGCCTCCAGCAGCCTGAGCTGCAAACTCTCCCCAGAACCATTCTGGTTCATTGTCGCCGATAATGCAGACCACATCCCCGGGCTTGAAGCCGAGGCTTATCAGTCCCAGGGAGAAATATTTCACGCTTTCATAGTATTCCTTCCAGCTATAACTGCGCCAGATACCGCGGCGCTTTCTGGACACGGCGGTTCCCTGGCTCCAGTTCTCGTAGTTCCGCTTAATTAGCTGTGGTATTGTCTCTACGACTGCCATAGATTTTTAACCTCAATATTTACGCCTAACAAAAAAGCCTCCCGCCTGGGGAGGCTTTTCGTTTTCGGTTTGCTGCTTTTCCTGTTCTTCTCCGTCTAGTTCAATACCTTCCCAGGCTCGCCCGCAGGCACGGTAAAGGTGAAGGCAAAGAAAAAGAAGAAGCTAAAACTTCGAGCCTGAGCATGCATTCTTGAACTCACAAAACATGATAATAGCATAATGCATTCAGCCTGTCAACAGATTGTAACCGCCTGTCATTTTGATTTTTGGCTTTTAACTTTTAACTTTTATCTAGTCTGCTTTCGGCGGTGCCGGGTTCACCAGTCCCGCTGCCAGCGTGCTGGGCATAAACTCGAACAGCTCATCTATCGTCCAGCCACCCACCTTGACCAACGCCTTCTCCTGTACCGGCTCGGAGAACAGCGCCACTGTACCCGTCTGAACGAAGAAGGTGCGACCGTTCACATTGGCGGCATCGTCGGAAGCCAGCCACACCACCAGCGGCGCGATGTCATTGGGGTCCATCTTCTCCAGTGCGGCTATAAGGTGTCCCCTGCCCGCCTTTTCCCAGGCGGCTTTCAACTCATCGCTCAACGTCATCCGTGTGCCGGCATTGGGTCGTATGGCATTGCAGGTAACTCCGTACCTGCCCATGTCTCGTGCCACCTGCCGGGTCAAGCCGACGATGCCCTCTTTGGCAGCGCCGTAATTCGCCTGCCCAAAGGTCATGCCCATACCGGCGAGCGATGAGGTATTTATTATGCGTCCGCTTTTCTGTTCTCGGAAAAGCATGCAGGCGAACTTGGTGGTGAAAAAGTGCCCGTAGAGATGCACCTTTATCACCAGGTCCCACTCTTCCTCGGTCATGTTATACACCATCTTGTCACGGAGAATGCCGGCGTTGTTGACCAATATGTCCAGCCTGCCAAAGTTATCGACGGCAGTTTTGATGATGTTCTCGCCGCCAGCCAGCGTGGTTACCGAGTCATAGTTGGCTACGGCTTCGCCGCCTTTCTGCTTGATTTCCTCAACCACCTTATCCGCCGCCGACTGGGAAGAACCGGTGCCGGCTACGGTACCACCGAGGTCGTTGACCACCACCTTGGCGCCCTCCGATGCCAGCGCCAGAGCTTCACCCCTGCCGATGCCGCCACCAGCGCCGGTGACTACAGCCACTTTACCTTTCAGTCTATCGCCCATGTTTCAGTACTCCTTTTTGTTTTATTTTAGACACCGCTGCAAAGCACAGGCTGCCAGCGGTGACTAATCTTCTAAAAAACTAGCCCCGGCTGGGCAGTATGACGGTAGCCGTGCCCGGGGTGGTTACCTCGCCATTGCCGTTCTCAATCCAGATTTCGCAGTCCACATAATGCTGACCGTCCTCGACGTACTTTTTGGTTACTTTACCCTTGCACTGCCAGGTCTCGCCATCCTCAGGTGTAGCCGTGGTCGCCATTTTGCGCGGCCGGTCCATCGCCCGGTAGCTGCAGGAGAACTTCTTCAGCGTCCCCTGCTCGCCCATCCAGTCGGTCATCAACTGCACCAGCCACTGCCGCTTCAAAGCGCCGTGAACGATGGGGCTGCCCACGCCTACCGTGGCGGCGAAGGCGGCATCGTAGTGCAGCGGATTGAAGTCGCCCGAGGCGCCAGCCCACTTGACCAGCATCCGGGTGGTGGCGATTTTAGGTAAGGGAGGCAGCTCATGGTTAACATCAACGTCTTCCCAGTAAATCTGTTTAGCCATCTTATTCCTCCTCGAAGCTATAGATAAATGGCGGTGGCGCGGGCTATAGCCACCGGCTCATCTTTTTTGTTGCAATAGACCGTCTCGATAATCACAAAAGCCATCTTGCCCATTTTGCCTTCCCGCCCACGTATGTCCTTAATCATCGATTTTGCCGTCAGGATGTCCCCGGCTTTTACCGGCTGGAAAAACTCGTACTCGATGCCGCCGTCAAGGACATTAGCATAGCCGGCTTTAGCCAGCGCTGCCCTCATACCTTCGGCAACTTCAGGTGGGTCAAAGATATCGGTAGGTCGTTGAAAAGTCAGTCCCGGGGGCAGCTTTATGGGCCAGCCGAAGAATCCCGGCGGCGCGATAATGGAGCCGTATCTCGATTTTTCGGCTTGTTTCTCGTCCCAGTAGAGCGGATTGGTCTCTTCTACAGCATCGGCAAAACGCTTGATGGAGCCCTTCTCCACCTCGCAGGCTATGGTACCGATGCTTTTCCCGATGAACTTGGCAACCTCGTCAGCCAGCATGTTACACCTCCCGTAAAAAATTGAAAGCAGATGCCATTTTATATTTGTGGTTGGCAGTTGTCAAAGGTTTTTTATAAATTTATATGGGCTTATTCATTGATGCAAATGTAGGTTGTGGTAGAATAAGACTATGGGAATCTTTAGGGCGATGGTGGCTATAATTGCTGCATTGGTTGCGGCGATTGGCCTTGCCTTAGATACAATACAGGTTACTGGAATAAACACTAAATGGTGGACAATTATCGCGTTTATAGTTTTCTGTGCTTTTATTACTTGGATAGTAATAGATTTGAGGAATAGAAATAAAGAATTAGAAAATAAAAAGCCGTCAATATCCGTAAAACCTATGGTAATTGATGACCTATGGTATCTAGAGATTGCTAATAACGGTGAAAGGGGTATTTTTACTGCCGAAGTATCTGTTTTTGATGAAGAAGATAATTCGATGGAGCCAAAATATCAATCCATTGGCTCTAAATATAATGCTTTATGGGGAAAGACTAATACTGATAAATCGGAAATTGTGAATGGACAGAGCGACATTGTAAGGATAGCCGCAATTACATACACTGCTACAGCAAAATATTTTGAAATGAAGGCTTACGATACTATTAAGAAATGCCCGTATTCAGTGAAACATATTGAATTTGATGGATTCAGAGACCATACACATCAACAAGAGATAGAAGTCACTATTAGTTCAGACCCTAGTTTAAGAGGCGGCCCATTTATTAGGTGGTATAGTATAAGTTTGAGTGGTATAAGCGAGGTAAGACCTAAGAGGCGAATGAGTATCCCCGACAAATATATGTTCGGTGAAGTTGACGCTGAGACTGAAAAGAAGTGTGATGATGGACAACAGACTTTTACCATTAGTTTGATTAGTAGTAAGTGGTGGCTACGTGTCTCACACGGGAAAACATCTTGGTATGCTGGCATTAATGAATCTGATGGTATTGCATTGATATTTGATGGTGAGATAGTGATTAATACCTTGAAGCCAATTCAAGTGGAATGCATCAAACTTGAAATAGGGAATGAGTTATTTTCTTCTGATTGGAAATCAGATACCTTCTATACTTCAGGTTCATCGGGTGTTTGCTTCGACATACCTCTTACTATCACACGTGGGAAGAGGACGGCGAAAATCGAATATGTTATTGATGGGATTTCTGGTTTTAGTGAACCATTTACGATAGATATACCATTAAAAACAGTGTGATTGTGAGACAAGCTGTTTATAAGATAAGTTCTCAGAATCAATAAGCTCAAGTAGCGTATCCCTAAATAAATACGAATTCTCACGACTTTTTAAACCGCCATTTCAATTCATGATATAAGCTTTGTGACTGCGATCCGTCATCTACATTACTCTCCCCACCGCTTCGGCAATGGACTTAAGCTCTTTCATCAAGCGGGCGAAGTCGGAGGGGGTAAGCGATTGCAGACCGTCGACCATGGCTTCCTTGGGGTTGGGGTGGGCTTCGATGAGCAAGCCGTCAGCGCCGGCGGCTATGGCGGCTGCCACCGCTGGATTAACTCCTACAATCATGGACAAGCATATAATGAGTGATACAATTATCGCTAATGTATGCACCGCCGAACAATTACGCCTTTATAGACGGTAACAATCTTTACTTATCCGCAAAAGAACTTGGGTGGAAGGTGGGTCATAAGCAATTTAGAACATTTCTCAAGGAAAAATACAATGTGTCGGTTGCCTATTACTTCATTAGATATATTAAAGGTAATGAAGATTTGTATGAAAATCTTAGGAAAAGCGGATTTACGCTTATATTCAAAGAGGTTTCCCGGGATGAACAAGATAAACCCAAGGGAAACATTGATGCTGAATTGGTTTTACAGGCAATGATTGACATCGGAAAATATAATCAAGCTGTGATTGTTACGAGCGATGGTGATTTCGCTTGTTTGGTGAAATATCTGACCACACAAGGTAAATTTCTAAGGGTGCTCGCATCTAGTAGATACGGTTGCTCGAAACTTCTGAGCAAAGCTGCAAAAACGAATATTGATTTTCTCGATGATTTGAGAGAAAAACTTGAATATAAAAAATGAGAAGGAACCCCCTAAAGACGAAACTTTAAGGCGTTTCCCTCTCTCGTGATACGGTCAGAACTATAGCACATTATATAAACTTTGTCAATAGGTTCCGATGCCTCAAAATACTTTGTGTCCAAACTGACCCACTACCCAAAGCGCGGTAGGTCTTTGGCTACATAACTCTCCCCACCGCCTGGGCTATGGACTTAAGCTCTTTCATCAGGCGGGCGAAGTCTGACGGGGTAAGCGATTGCAGACCATCGACCATGGCTTCCTTGGGGTTGGGATGGGCTTCGATGAGCAAACCGTCAGCACCGGCAGCTATGGCGGCTTTTGCCATTGCCGGCACCAGCGAGTAATGACCGGCAGCGTGGGAGGGGTCGACAATCAGGGGCAGGTGGCTGGACTTCTTGATTACCGGTATGGAGCCAATATCCAGAGAGAAACGGGTGCTGTCCTCGAACGTCCTGATGCCCCGCTCGCACAGTATAACCTGCTCGTTGCCGCCGGCTAATAGATAGTCGGCGGCGGTAAGCCACTCGGTAACGGTGGCGGATAAGCCACGCTTCAGCAGGACAGGACACCGGCTCTTGCCGATTTCGGTGAGCAGTGCATAGTTCTGCATGTTCCGGGCGCCGACCTGTAGTATATCGGCATATTCAGACACCCGCGAGACGTCATGTGGCGCCACCACCTCGGTAACCACCGGCATGCCGAACTGTTTTTTAGTCTGCTGCAGCATTTTCAGTCCCAGTTCCTCCAGTCCTTGGAAGGTGAAGGGCGAGGTGCGCGGCTTATAGGCGCCGCCGCGCAGAACACAGGCTCCAGCCTCCTGTACCATCATGGCGGCTGCCATAAGCTGTTTCTCGCCCTCGACAGCACAGGGTCCAGCCATGATCACAATGCGCTTGCCGCCGATTTGAACCCCGTTGACGGAAACCACAGTGTCCTCAGTCTTAAAATCACGGGAGGCGAGTTTGTAGGGTTTCATAATCCGGGTAACGCGCTCCACGCCGGGGAGGACGGCAAAGGTGTCAATGGGCAATTGCCCGGTGTTGGGTCCCAGCAGGGCAACCACCGTCTTGTTGGTGCCCAGGTTCAACTGGACACCCAACCCCAGCTTCTTAGCCCGCTCCACTACGTCGTCTACCTCTTGCTGCGGAGCACCTGTCCTCATTTCAACTATCACGGCTGTTTACCCCCTTTCAATAATGCTGTTATCACTGTAGCCGTGCCCCTTTAGGGTCACGGCGGCGAGGCTAAAGCCTCGCCGCTACATTTGTTTATCACTGTCATTGCGAGTCCTTACACTGAAGGACGTGGCAATTTCATGAGATTGCCTCGTCACTTTGTTCCTCGCAATGACATTTTCGATTAACCTGGCTAATTCCCATTTCACAAACCTCCAAAAACAGAAAGCCTCCCGCGGGCGGGAGGCTTGTCTTGCCTTGGATATTCTTCTCTGCTTTTTAGGTCAATACCATCCCCGACCCGCGCTGAGGCGTGCCATAAAAGAAGCTAAAGAAATACCAGTTATATCTGCCAGCCAGGTTATGCATTTCGACCTTCACCCCGAAATGATAGCAACAATGGCAGAAGTTTGTCAACAGGTGCTTTTCAGGCTGCTTTTATGGTTTTAAAATGTATCTGGCACCACAAATTCCGCAGAATTTATGACTTGCAGAATTAAACGAGCTACATTTAGGACAAGTAAAAACATTATATTCAGCATCTGTTTCATCCTTTGATGCCCTTTCCGCTTCTTCTGCACACTCTTTAGTTATTCTGAATATGGTGCCACAATTCCCACATATAGCGAAGTATTTAGTGCTAAACCAGGGCACAATCAAATACCAGGCTTTAGTTCTACGTTTCAATATTTGAAATGCAGCTTCAGTATTGCACACCGGGCAGGGCATTTTCACCAGTGCTACTACTTCACGCCTTCTCTTGTATACCCACATATGTCCTACCCCAATCAAAAGAGAGGGAACGGAAAATAAGAAAACTATTACTAGACCAGGGGGATGGTGGTGCCGGTGGCTCGGGCGATGAGCTTGCCGTCCTGGTTGGTGACCGTCATCTCCGAGATACAGACACGCCTGCCGGCTCTGACTACACGGCACTCGGCGATAAGCTCGTCTTTTACATCGGCGCTGGCGATAAAGTGTATGTTGAACTGGGAAGCGACGTTGGGCGTGATTACCGAGTTGGTGCCGTAGGCGAAAGCCTGGTCGGCTACCGCCATGACTATGCCGCCGAAGACCAGGTTGTTGAAGTTCAAATATTCAGGCTTAAGCTTAGCTGAAACTTTGGCATAGCCTTTAGATAACTCCACCAGCTTCATATCCAGGAAGGAGGCGATAGGCTCGTGCCCGGCTTTCGCCTTCAAGGCGTCCACATTGTCGGAAGCACTGCCTGCTGCCGGAGGGTTGGGTCGCGGTTTTGGTTTTTCAACTTTTCTAACCATGACATCTCACTGCAGGCGAGGCTGAAGCCTCGCCAATACACTAATTATATCTAATGCAGCTTGAATTTTTTAGCCACTTTTTCGAAGCCGACGAGCGAACCTTTCAAGGTCTTGTCATCGACACAATAGGAGATACGGAAATAGCCCGGCATGCCGAAGCCCTGACCGGGCACAACCAGAACATTCCATTTATGCAGCTCGCCGACAAAGGCAACATCGTCCTCCAGAGGAGACTTAGGAAACATGTAGAAAGCCCCCTGCGGCTTCACCACCGAATAGCCCATCTTGACCAGATTATCGTACAGCAAGTCCCTTTTCTTTTGATAATCGGCTATAGAGACAGTTACATGCTGCAGGTTTTTCATCAAATGCTGCATCAAAGCCGGTGCGTTGACAAATCCCAAAACCCGGTTGCAGAAAACGAAGCCGTTCACCAGCTCGTCATGATGGCTGCAATCCGGGTGTATGGCAATATAGCCGATACGCTCACCGGCAAGACCCAGGTCTTTGGCATGAGAGGTAACTACTATGCTGTCCCTATAATGATGGAAAACAGGTGGATACGGTAATCCATCAAATACAATCTTTCGATATGCCTCGTCGCTTATAAGGAAAAACTGCTTCTCGTGTTGCGCCTCTTTGCTGCGGAGCAATTCTCCCAGCCGCCTGATAAATTCCTGATTATAGACAACGCCCGTGGGGTTGTTGGGGGAATTTATGATTACAGCCTTTGTCTTATCGGTGATAGCAGCTCCAAGAGCATCGAGCTTGGGCACGAACTTTTTATCAGTAGGCAAAACCTTAATAACACCACCGTGATTGTCTATGTAGTTGCCGAACTCCATGAAGTAAGGAGCGAATACAATCACCTCGTCTCCGGGATTCAGTATTGTTTTCAGCACCACATTCAAGGCTCCGGCAGCACCGCAGGTCATAACTATATCGTTTCCGCAGAATTTGATGCCGGTGTCATGCGAGAGCTGGACCGCCACGGCAGCTCTGGTGTCGGCATAGCCAGCGTTTTCCATATACCTATGCATACCCGGTATGGGCTTTTTCAGAAGCTTCTTCAATTCCTGGTTGAACTCAGGCGGCGGCTCCATGACCGGGTTACCTATGGAAAGGTCGAAAACATTATCCTCGCCGTAGTGTTTCTTGAGATTGGCACCCTCTTCGAACATCCTCCGTATCCACGACCCCTCCATCATGCGCCTTCTGACATTATCTGAGATTGGCACCGGACATCTCCCTCCTACCTTTATCAAAAGCAGCCATGTTCATCTTTAAGATTTTAGGTGATAGCCGCTGAGAAATGCAATCTTTCCAGATAGCGACATCTATGGAAATAAAGAACGACAAACAGCCCAGCATAAGTATATTGAGCGTCCTGATATCCCCCAGCTCCTTAGCCTCAGTGGTGCCATCAACGAAATAAACGCGGTCTGCCCACTGCTTCAAGGTTTTCTTTATCTCCTTATCGCTGGGGTAGCGATGAACTCCCAAGCTTACAGACAACGGCGGCGTTGACTGATTGTTGACGATGGTGACGCTGCCCTCACGGAGATAGTGGCTCCACCTGAGCGCTTCCAACTTCTCCAGTGCCACCAGAATATCAACCTCACCTTCCCTTATCAGAGGCGACCAGACTTTATCGGCTATACGCACCTGGCTTACCACGCTACCACCGCGCTGCGCCATGCCCAGTGTATCCGTCTTCTTGACATCGTATCCGGCGGCTATAGCCACCTCGCTCAAGATATCGCTCGCCAGTACATTGCCCTGCCCACCGACACCGACCAAAAGTATGTCCAGTTTCTTCATATCTAAATCCTAACCGTATTACGCCGGTAACGGACCTATGGCTTTCCTGGGACAAAGCTGCTCGCAGATGGTGCAGGCATCCCCGGCACAAAGAGTAGCATCTATAAAAATCTGCTCGTCGAGCTTTTGTATAGCCGGGCAGCCAATCCTTAGACAGACCTGGCAATTATCGCATTTATCCATGTCAACAGCCCTGTATCCGGAGCGTTCCCGTAGCCGCACAGAGCAAGTACCACGGACTATTATGACCGAAAGCTCAGGGGTTTCTAAAGAATCTCTGACCGCTGCTCTCAGAGCTTTAATGTCAAAGGCGTTTACCACCTTGACGTCCTTGACCCCGATACCGCAGACCAGTCGCTCCAACTCCACCATATTGGTCTTTTCGCCTTGAGCAGAAATGCCGGTACCGGGATGGTCTTGATGTCCGGTCATAGCCGTAGTACCGTTGTCCAGGATTATGATAGTTATTCCCGCCTTGTTGTACACTGCATCCACCAAGCCAGTAATGCCGGAATGGAGAAACGTGGAATCACCGATAACAGCTACAATCTTACTGCCAACGCCAGCCTTCTCCAGACCCAGAGCCTGACCGATGTCCGCCCCCATGCAGGCGGTGGTGTCCATAGCCCGGAGCGGGGGATAGGTAGCCAGCGTATAGCAGCCGATATCGCCGGTTATGATTAGCTTGCCTTCCTGTTCCGATTTACCTCTGGCATCCAGAAGTTTGGACCGCTGTCCCACAGTGCTGAGCACAAAAAATATGCCGGTATGCGGGCAGCCGGCGCATAAAACAGGAGGACGCCCGGGCAAGCCCTGAGGCAAAACAGCTTTCCGCGGCGAAGGTTCGGCTATCAATCCAGCACGATAGCCAGCCTCCTCGACGATGCTCGAGTTCAGCTCGCCAATCCTGGGGATGAATTCCTTTCCCATAACCTTTATGCCCATAGCCAGTATGTTATCTTCCAAGAACGGGTCAAGCTCTTCGACAACGATTAATTTTTCCACACCTTCAGCAAATTTGTGGAGCAAATTCTGCGGCAGTGGATAGGTCATGCCCAGCTTCAGGAAAGAAGCCTTGGGGAAAGCCTCCCTGGCATACTGGTAGGCAACGCCGCTGCTGACAACGCCTAGGTTACGCTTGCCCCAGAATATTTGATTGCCAGGAAAGGTCTCAGCAAAAGCATTCAGCTTTACCAGTCGTTCCTCTATCACCGGACGCCGAAGTCGAACATTAACCGGCAGCATGACATACTTCTCTACATCATGCTTAAAAGCTGCCGGCTTTGTTGAACTGGGTCGGCTACGGTTCATCTCCACCACCGATTTAGAATGAGAGATGCGGGTACTGGAACGCACCAGGACCGGCGTATCGAACTTCTCGCTTAACTCAAAGGCGACTGCCATCAGGTCATAGGCTTCCTGGCTATCGCTGGGCTCGAGCATGGGCACCTTAGCCAGCTTGGCATAGTGGCGCGTATCCTGCTCGTTCTGGGTGCTAAATACGCCGGGGTCATCAGCCACAATCACCACCAGACCGCCGTTAATGCCGGTTATTGAGGCAGCCATAAAAGGGTCACTGGCAACATTCAATCCCACCTGCTTCATAGAAACCAGGGCTCGAACACCAGCATAGGCTGCACCCATGCCCACCTCCATAGCCACCTTCTCGTTGGTGGACCACTCGGCATAGATATCGTCGAAGCCGGCTATGGATTCCAGTATCTCGGTGCTGGGTGTCCCGGGATATGCTGCCGCCACCACGACACCAGCATGATAGGCTCCCAGGGCAAAGGCTTCGTTTCCGGAGAGCAATTTCTTCATCAATTACCTGTTTAACCAAAAATGGAGCCGAGGGTCAAACCCGAAAGGGAATTGTAGTGGAAAATAGCAGGAAATTCAATGCAGTTTCAGGAGCGGCTCTCCCATAGACCAGCAGGACAGTATTGCCACTGGTTCAGACATTCATTTTGTGTTAAGCTATAAAGCAACGTCAAGCAAGTTCGGCGAAGTAAGCAATATTTCACAAGGAGGGGGTTATGCCAATCTATATCGCGCTCACCAATGTCTCCGCAGAAGGGAGAAAAGCTATCAAAGAAGACCCAGCACGGATTAAGGCAAACAACCGTGAGATTGAGGCTATGGGGGTAAAAATACTGGGTCAGTATGCTACACTGGGACAGTACGACTTCATCAACATCTTCGAAGCTCCGAGTGATGATGTCATATTCAAAGTGGCATTAAATCTTACCGGACGAGGAGTCGATAAAGTACAAACTCTGGCGGCAAAGACCTTGGATGACTTCATTGCCACCACAAAAAGCAAGTAGCCCCGCTCTGGCAGTTAGCAACACAAGCCTACAGTCATATACCGTAGAGCTTTTGTGAAGCTGTCTTGCCTAGATAAGGTACATATCCTCCGCTTCCCGCAGCAGCTCGTCTCGAAACTTGGGATGGGCGATGCTGATGATGTCCAGTGCCCTGTTTCGAGTGGACTTACCCTTAAGATTGACTACTCCGTATTCAGTAGCCAGATAATAGGTGTCCATCCTGGGAATGGTAACCACGGTGCCCGGTTCAAAGCGGGGCACAATACGTGAAACTTTACCGCTCTTCGCCGTGGAATAAAAAGCCTGTATGGATTTTCCACCCTTGGAGTCAAAGGCACCGCGCACAAAGTCAAGCTGCCCACCGGTACCGCTAAACTGAGAGCCAGCCATGAATTCCGCATTGCACTGCCCGGTGAGGTCAACTTCGATGATTGTGTTAATGGAAATCATGTTGTCGTTTTGGGCGATTACCGTGGGGTCTTCAGTATAGGAGGCGGGGTAGCTCTCCATACTGGGGTTATCGTTTATGAAATCATACATCCGCTTGGTTCCCTGAGCCACCATAAAAACATGTTTTCCCGGGTGCAGGGTTTTCTTCCGTCCGGTAATTGCCCCTTTTTCTATCAAATCCACCATGGCAGGAACGAAGACGCCGGTATGAATACCCAGGTCCTTGCGCCCCTCCAGCAGATGGGCAATGGCATTGGGAATGCCACCCAATCCCAGCTCGATAGTAGCGCCATCAGGAACCATGTCAGCAATATGCCTGGCAATAATCTGGTCCTCAGGTTTCGGCTCTGGCGACATTATCTCCAGAAGCGGGATGTGGTTTTCCACAACGGCAGCCACCTCGGATATGTGAAGGAGCGAGTCCCCGAACACGCGAGGCATGTTCTCATTTACCTCCACGATAAGTGTCTTGCAGTTCCTGGCAGCCACAGACGTATAGTCATTAACAGCGCCGAAGGTGAAGTAGCCAGCCTTATCCATGGGTGAAACTGTAGTGATGACTACGTCTATATCTATGAAATCGCTGACCAGCCTCGGTATTTGATGAATATAATTAGGCACATAATAGCTGAGCCCCACCTTAACCCGAGCTCTGTCTGCAGCAGTCACGAACCATGAATAGGCTTGAATACAATCAGAAAGGTCTGGGGACAAGACCGTTTTGGCGGCATATTCCATAGGCAGGCTGGAATAAACTTTTATGCTTTTGAGACTGCCTTCCCTAGCCCGATGGGCAATTGCGGCTAAGAGAGCCGGCGGTTCAGATATGGTCGAGCCATGTACAAGCGTATCGCCATTCTTTATTAGCTCCACGGCTTTTTCAGGCGTAGTTAATTTCTGTTTATATTCTGCGGCATATGTTCTCATCTTTCTCCCCCTAGCACCTAACGTAGTCCTTATATCTCTCAAGAGTTAATTAAGCCTAAGCGTTGCAACAATGGCTATCAAAGCAAGTACATATCCTCTGCTTCCCGCATCAGTTCATCCCTGAACTTGGGGTGGGCGATGCTGATGATATCAAGTGCCCTCTCCCGTGTGGACTTCCCCTTTAAATCGGTTACCCCATGCTCGGTGACAAGGTACTGGGCATCCATCCTGGGAGTGGTAACCACGGTCCCGGCTTCAAAGCGGGGCACCACGCGTGAGACCGCTCCACTCTTAGCTGTGGAATGGAAGGCTAAGATGGACTTGCCACCCTTAGAATCAAAGGCACCACGCACAAAGTCAAGCTGCCCGCCTGTGCCACTGAACTGATAGCCACCCATGAACTCAGCATTGCACTGACCGAGAAGGTCGACTTCGAGTATAGAGTTGATTGATATCATGTTTTCATTTTTGGCTATCACAGCGGGGTCATTGACATAGGAGACAGGGTAACTCTCCATAGTGGGATTATTATCCATGAACTGGTACATCTTCTTAGTACCTCGGGCAAAGGTGAAAACGTTTTTCCTGGGGTGCAGGGTTTTCTTCCTGCCGGTAACCACTCCTTTCTCTATCAGGTCAACCATGCTGGGACAGAAAAGCTCGGTATGAATTCCCAGGTCCTTATGGTCCATCAAATAATTAGCGATGGTGTTGGGAACATTGCCGGCTCCCAACTGGATAGTGGCTCCATCAGGGACCATCTCAGCAACACGCTTACCGATGATTTTGTCTTCAGCGTCAGGTTCCTGAGGTATACTCTCGAACAAAGAAGTATTATTTTCCACTATAGCATCCACCTCCGAGACATGGAGGAGGGAATCACCAAAGATGCGGGGCATGTGCTCGTTGACTTCCACAATGAGCTTCCTGCAATATCTGGCTGCCATCGAGGTGTAGTCATTAGAGGTGCCAAAAGTGAAATAGCCAGCTTTATCCATGGGAGAAACCGTGGCTATGGTAACATCGATTTGCATAAAATCCTTCAGCAGACGCGGTATCTGATGAAAATAGTTGGGCACGAAATAGTTCAGCCCTACCCTGACTCGGGCTCTATCAGCCAAGCCGACGAACCAGGAATATACCTGAATGCAATCGCAAAGGTCTGGCGCAAGTACAGTCATGGCAGCATTCTCTGCCGGATGAAGGAAATACATGCTTATGTTCTTCAGGTCCCCCTGCCTTGCCCTGTCTGAAATAGCAGCCAGAAGGGCTGGGGGCTCAGCATTGACCATGCCGGGCACGATGGTGGCACCATCCTGAATATCTTCAACTGCCTTCTCCGGCGTGGTTAGCTTTTTTCTATATTCCTCAAAATAGCCGCTCATTATAATCACTCCTTCAGCTTAAAAGCTGGCTGGTTTCTCTTTCCATTAAACCTCAGAGCCAGCATGGTGATGTCGTCAGACTGGGGCGTGCCACGAGTGAACGCCTCTATTTCAGCCCCTATTGCGTTTATTATGGAGGTAGGCTCCCTGTCTTTCAAGTTCGACAGGCAGCTTTTGAGCCTATCGCCAGAGAACAGCTGGTCCTCCGGATTCACAGCCTCGGTTACACCATCGGTGTACATGAAAATAACATCGTTTTGCTTTAACGTCAGCTTTTGGCACTCGAATTTAGCATCTGGCATCACCCCTACCACCAGGCTCTTAGGCATCTGGATAAATTGAAATTCTCCATCAGCGGAACACATCAAGGGTGGATTATGCCCGCCGTTGGCAAATAATATTTCGCCGCTTTCCGTATTGAGAATTACACAGAAGCCGGTGAAAAACATGGAGAGGTCGTTATCAGGATACAATATATCGTTAACCCGGGAAAGAATTTGCTCTGGCGACAAGCCACGTAATGCCTCAGTTTTCAACAGTGTTTTGCTGATTGCCATGAACAGCGCCGCCGGGATACCCTTGCCGCAAACATCACCGATATCGAAACACAGTTTATTCTCATCGACAAAGAAGAAGTCATAGAAATCGCCGCCTACTTCTCTCGCCGGCGCCATGGTGGCAAAAATATCGAACTCCTTTCTGTCTGGAAACGGGGGAAATGTCGTGGGCAACATGCTGGTCTGAATTTCAGTAGCCACTCTAAGCTCGCTCTCGATGCGCTCTTTAGCGGCGGTGGTCCTCTCGAGTTCCTTCATGTGTATTTTCAGGCTCTCAACCATATCCTTAAATGTCTTAGCCAATTCTCCTAACTCGTCACTACGTTCGGCAACAGGATTAATTACGCTTGTCTGATACTCGCCTGAACCGATAACCTTAGCCCCAGTACAAAGTAGCGACACGGGCGATGTCAATCTCCTGACCATGAATACGGATGCGATTGTGCCCACCGCAAGGACAACGACAGACGCCAACCCAGCCCAGCGTAACAAGTCCAGTGTGGCTTCATAGGTTGCCTGAACAGCAGCGGTACCACCCAAAATAGACACTAGCGTGTCATCGGCGCGCCAGACAAGTATGGCTGTTGTCCCTAAAATACAGGCAGCCAGCAGAAAAGTCACCATTAGTATGACCCTGGTCTCCAGGGTCAGCACAAGACGCCTGATAGCTAGCAGCAACAAAGGTACGATGATGAAGGCAAGCAAGACGTTGGTCAGTAAAGAGGGTAGCAACCAGCCCAGAATGGCTTCCTGAAACGTCAGCCTGTGCAATACCAGGCTATCGATAAAGGTACCGGTGGACAACCCAACCAGGTTGGCTATCAAGATGGATAAAAGGACTATGCCGAATTGTCCCACGGTCCTGACGATTCGTATACCCATTACATAGGCGATGCCCGGTATAGCTCCCAGCAGTCCATTGCCGATAGACCAATCCCAGTACTGCAGTCCATATCCGGAAAGAAAGTCACCAAAGACATTGCCCACAAATCCGGTAACAAATCCAGGAAGGGGGCCGAAAGCCAAGCCCATGGTTATAGGAACGGCAACCTGCGGTCTCAGGCTGATTAAGGTGGCACCAGGTAGATGTAAGCCACTGAAAGCCCAGTTCAGCAGCCCATAAAGCAGTGCCACACCGAGGGCAAGTAGTAGCTTTGTCGATATTGTTCTGCCGGCAAATATGTCAGCCATCATCGATGTTTATGCCATTTGCGATCGGCTACAGACAGGCTTTATTTCGTCAGCGTTTCCGGCTCTCGCCAGCCAGCACCTTTCTCATTACCAGCGTGTTGCCTTTTTCGGCATTAAAGCTATAGCTGACATCATCCATCAGCTTTCTCATCAAATATATGCCCAGTCCGCCGATTCTCCGTTTGTCCAGGTCTGTCTTCAGGTCAGGTGGCGGAACAGATGAGGGGTCAAAAGGTTTCCCTTTATCCCTTATGGTTACAACGAAATCATTACCCTGTATCTCACAGGCGATAATGATTATGTCGCCTTCCGCAGCGTAAGCATACTTAATTATGTTGGTACACGCCTCATCCACAGCCGTCTGGACTTCGAATATGCCCGTTTCTATGCCAAGCTGGCTCATCGACGTGGAAATAAAATCGGCGATTACCGACAGGTTCTCCAGCTTAGCCTCAGTTCTTAACTCAAATTTATTCTGCGTCGTCGTTCACCCCCTAAGTTGCCTTTAATATTACCAGAGTGAAATCGTCGTGTTGAGGCTGACCTTTAGCAAAGGTAAACACCTCGTCCTTTACCATGCCCATTAAATCTTTCACCGATAAGTCTGCATTTCTATTTATGGTTTCAATGAGCCTTTTTTCGCCGAACTGTTCTCCCGCCATATTGATAGCTTCAGTTATACCATCGGTATAAAAGACCACTATATCACTGCTGCCCAGTTCAATCTCTCTCTCCTCCAAAGAAACATCGTCCATAACACCCATGGCTACACCACTGGCTCGCAGAAGTACAACATCTCCCGAATTCTCCTTAATCACAAACGGCGGATTGTGACCGGCGTTAACATATTGCAGTCGCCTCTTCGCCTGGTCCAGCACAGCATAAAACAAGGTTACGAACATACCCATCTTGGCTTCCTGTGAAATAAGGTGATTTGCTTTCTGCATGGCTTGAGAGGCTGTAGTATCCTCAGCGACATTGGCTCGAACCAGGGTCCGAGACAACGCCATGAACAAAGCTGCTGGCACACCTTTGCCCGATACATCAGCTATTATTATTCCCCATTTACCTTCAGAGACCGGTATGAAATCATAGAAATCTCCCCCCACCTGCCGCGCCGGTAAGTTCAAAGCAGCCAGTTCAAATCCGTCTATTCGAGGCGGCGATTCAGGCAGGAAACTTTGCTGGATTCCCCGGGCAGTCTCCATCTCATACTCCGTTCGCTCCAGCTCACGTCTATAACTTTCTCTTTCCGCTGCCGTCTTCCTCTCAGTTATCAGATTATGTATTATGAAAGCGAAAATAGCCATACCCAGTGCATTGGCACAGGTCATAGGCAAAACGACCTCTTTAACTACCGCCAGCGCCTGCTCATACGGTTTGGCTATCAAGAGCGTCAATCCCATGTGCAATAACTCCATGAATATAGCAAAAAGTACCGCCTGCCAAATTGCAACGAACTCCCCTTTTTTAAGCCGATAGATGGCACCACCCAGCAGACCAGCTATGACGGTGCTCAAAGAGCAAGGAACACAGACAAATCCACCCAGGAAATAGCGGTGTACGCCACCTATTAAACCTGCCCCGAACCCCACCAGAGGACCAGCGATAAGACCAGCGACCATCGGACCCAGGTCTCTAATATTGGCGATGGCACCAGAGGGCAATTTTAATCCACCATACGTGCCGAATATGGACAGTGCACCGAAAAGCAAAATCAGTATAGCCTGGTTTTTAAAAGTGAACTTTCTGTCTAATATCTCGTTAAAGAATCCGGTGCGGGTTACAACGTAGGCGAAGGCGACAACTACGCAGGCTGTCTTAATCAGGTCTATCAATATACTGGCTATTGACGTGTTCATGTCAACCTATTACGCAATGGTTCTCATCCCCTTGCTTTGGCAACATAATCAAGCAGCTCTTTCCCAAAATCAGAGGCAATCTGAATGCTTCCAAGGTCAGTATCCACATTATTAAGATATTGCAAACGAAGCACATCGCCTTCAGACATTTCCGGTATGACTCCGGCAAAGAAGAAGCCAAGCATCTCCATAGAAGCGCAAAATTTCGGTGTAGCTGGATGAGACATAGGTAAATCAATATAGACGCAGTCAATTCTGCGCAGACAAAGCTCACGCAAACGGAATTTCACCAACTCCTCCAGGTCGGCTCCGTATTGTGCGACGTGCATAAAAGCCCGGCTGGCTTCAGTCTGTACCTTCACGTCTACCTGCGAAGATGGAGAAATATCAGCCGACTTTTTAACATCAACTGCCTTCATAATGTTCCGTCGGAAATTATTCCTCTCATATATGCGACGGATAATCGCCTGATGATGAAATGGCGGATATACATCTCGCCAGGGCTCCTCATTAACCCTGGTATATAACAGAACCGCAGCTTGACGCTGCTGTCGGTCTTTTTCCTGAATTTTTTTAAATAACATTGTTGCCGGAGTAAATCCTAAAAGGACGCCTGTCTCGCGTGCTCCCATGGAAAAAGCTGCCTTCTGACTATAGGTATGAACAGTTACCGCCTCGCCGTAAGTTCCATACATTCCCACACTCTTAGCATGTTCCACCGAAGCGCTTATTAACTTATTAAGCAAGCCATGACCTCTATATCGCGGGTCAACTACTGCCTGTCCCCTTTCTCCAATCCTGGCATCAGGATATTCCTTACGTACTGCTATATGACCAATGACCTCATCATCGGGACTTAAAGCAACATGAGATATGAGCAAGCTGCTTTCCAGAAGCTCGCGCACCCTGTCAGGGTAATAAACATCACCATTAGCATAGGTATATCCATAGCAACGATACACGCATCTGGCTAAATCAACTGAATCATCCGGCTTCATTAAGCGTATTGTAAGTGGAACATCCTTGGAAATGGGAGGGAGAGACAAGGTCCTGTCCTTCTCCTCTTGAGAAATATATGCTTCGACATCTTTGTAGGGAAGGTTTTTAACCAGCTCGACCCGTTTGCCGCGACGACCTAAGTTGAGAAAATGAATCTCATCAGCGAAGGCTTTCATTAATATAACGCCCAGACCTGATTCTTTCTCAACGTCAAATTTCCTGAAATCGAAGGGCAACCCCTGGTCTTCAACCGCCACCACAACCTGCCCCGGCTTACGCAGGATAACAACATCGAAGGAACCTCGTTCTTCAGGGTCGAAGGCATGTTCAATCACATTCATGCAGGCTTCTTCCACCACGAGCTCAAGCTGCTCTATATCATTGCCAGCCAAGCCTAGCTTCACGGAGATTTCTCGAACAAAACTGGCAACAGCCGGGAGGAATTCCACCTTCGCCACAAGTGTAATACGAGCCACTTGCTGTTCTTCTTGCATATTATTTATGGGGCTACCCCTAGGTTATTTTAATCAGCAACCCGACTCACTCGCGACACAGAACAGAGGTAACAGGAGAAACTCAAAAGAGCAAAGATATGATCCAACTTCCAACCTTCAAGACTGTTCGAGAGATATATCAGCTATGGCAACCTTCACTGCGCCTCAGTGAAACCAGCAACAGCAGCCTCCTGAGTATCAAATATGTTGAAAAGCTGGCTAAACCCAGCGATATCAAACACTTCTTTTATAAAGGGTTTCATGCAGGCTAGCTTGATATCCCCCTGCTGTTTTCTTGTCTTCTTAAGCGCTGCCAAAAAGACTCTGAGCCCTGAACTACTGATGTACTCCAACTTCTCAAGGTCGACTACCAGGCGAGGTTGACCAGCCTCAATCAACAAGTCCAGCTTCTTCTCCAGCTCAGTTGCGCAATAGGCATCTAACCTGCCCGACAGTGACAGCACATTCACGCTCCCTAGCTTCTTCTCTACAATGTCCATTCTGTTGCCTCCTAGTTTTCGAGTTTTGTCGGTTCGAATGCATAAGGGATTTTTTGGTTTGGTTTTCTTCCGACGTAAAGTATAGCACACATAACCAGCACAATCCCCATTGTTTGCCACCAATAAATGATTTTGTTTGCCGGCGGATTGCACAGACCACCTGAAATCAATGCGTCACTGTGAGGCTCATCATAGAAAAATCTGGTATTATTAAATAAAGGCACAAGTCACACACAACTCGGCAAGATGAAAGGGCTACGAATCAACAAAAGGAAAGGGGTAAAATGCAAAAATTGATGATTTTCGTATTTGTTCTAATTATTGCATCATTAGCCTGTGCCCCAAAAACAGAAGTGCAATCTCCAGAACCACCCACTCCGCAACCTGTCGAGATAATCCCGCCAGAGCAACCTGGCGACGAACATGCCATAGAAACCACGACAATTGTTACACAACAGCCTAAAAAGATTGCCTTTGTACGTAATTTCGGCTCATACCACGGCTTAGACATATGTACAATAAACACAGATGGGACAGATTTACAAATAATTACAAAAGGCACAAGTGAGGACTCGCATCCATGTTGGTCACCAGATGGCACAAAAATACTTTTTGAATCTTCAAGGGAATGGCATGGTTTACGGTCAATTTATGTTATGGATGCCAACGGCGAGAATATAAAGTGCCTAACACCCGAAATGCAATATTGTCGATTACCAGCATGGTCTCCCGACGGCAAAAAAATAGCATATTGTGTCATGCAGAACCCCGCAGGTGGACCGGGACCATTAGGAGGTGGTCGCGCATTCAAACCAGACGACATATACATAATGGACAGTGATGGGAGAAACAAACAATGCCTTATCAAAGGCTGGTGTCCATCTTGGCTCCCTGATAGTCAGTATGTTGCGATCATACAATCCCAAGAACCCTGTGGAATTCAGATTGTCGACGTTGAAAATCTTAATACGAAAACATATCGAGTCTATGGCGGGCTACGCCTTTCTGAAAGCAATCTCAATCTACCGACAATTGCGGTATCTCCCGACGGGAAATCAGTTGACCTGCCCCCAGTAGTGATACCACTTCTTAAGTCACAGTCAGAATAGCCTCTGGTGCCGGTGGCTGATATCGCAGGGCACTATGAGGACGTACCTGATTATAT
>Ga0233423_10000188_pt1 | contig 38415 bp, 23 predicted proteins | sample Watercolumn_Mata_FD_180713 | JGI IMG/M metagenome (GOLD analysis project Ga0233423, IMG submission 180713) | Freshwater microbial communities from Lake Matano, South Sulawesi, Indonesia - Watercolumn_Matano_2014_112_MG | ecosystem: Environmental > Aquatic > Freshwater > Lake | place: Indonesia... | reverse complement strand
GTCCGCGAGGCTGATCCCGTTCTTCCCGGCGTTTTTCCTGATTGCTTCTCCATCCCCCAGAACCGTCACCCTGCAGATCTGTTCACCGGCCAACCGTTGAGCCGCCTTCAACATGCGGATATCGCTTCCCTCCGGGAGCACGATATGCTTCTTCAAAGCCGCCGCCCTGTTCCTCAGATTCTGGACGATCTCCCTCGCTGACAGTTCCGTTTTCATTGTTTTCATCAAGTCCTTTTTACTTTTTTCAATAGCGCCCGTACGACAGGATCCGGAAGAAAGCAGTCTACCCTTCCGCCGAGGGTTGCGATTTCCTTGACGATGGAGGAATTGACATAGGTATATTCTTCGCTTGGCATCAAAAAAACGGTTTCCAGCCTGGGCATCAATTTACGGTTCATGAGGGCCATCTGGAATTCATATTCAAAATCCGAGACGGCCCTCAGCCCCCGGATGATTGCACATGCGCCCTTCTGATCGGCATAATGGACCAGGAGCCCGTCAAACACGTCTACAAAAACATTTTCCATTCGATCAACAGATTGCTCGACCAGGAGCCGGCGTTCCTCTAGCGAAAACATGGGTTCCTTATGAATATTCATTGACACCAGCACGATGACTTCATCGAACACGGCGGCGGCCCGTTTGATCAAATCCAGATGGCCGTTCGTGATGGGGTCAAATGTTCCAGGATAGATGGCTTTACGTCTCTCCAGCATCGAATTCATCCGACCGCCTCATACCAGGATACCATACAGTGTCCGAACTTTTTTTGCCGGGTTTGCCGCAATCCACTCATTGAAAATACGGTGTCACGGACTTCATGTTCGATGATCAATCTCCCGGATGGACCGGGGGCCAGCAAAGGGAAACGCTGAAGGCAAGTGACGATTTTTTGATGAAGCTTCATTTGAAAGGGAGGATCCGCGATGATCAGGTCGAACCTCCGTCCTTCCTGATGCAATCGAGGGATGATATGGAATACATCGCCCCTGATGATTCTTCCTCTTTCTGTAAATCCGCAGAATGCCAGATTTTTTTCCAATAGCGCGACGCCTGCTTCCGAATGTTCGACAAACGATACTTCCCCTGCGCCGCGGCTTAAAGCCTCGATACCCAGAGAACCTGATCCTGAGAACAGATCCAGCATCCGCACCCCGGCAACCCCGTCGCCGAGAATCGAAAAAATCGTTTCTTTTACCCTGCCCGTCGTCGGGCGAAATTCAAGCCCTTCCGGACCCTGCAGGCTTCTCCCCCGTGCCGAGCCTCCGATGATTCGTATCACTTTGCCGAAGATTCTCTGGAAAATGACCTGTATCGCCGGTAAATCCAGCGGAACATGCGCTCGCTCTAAATTAAAAAAACAAGCTCAGGGCACGGCAACCCAGAACTCGATGTCCAGCTTGGCCTGCCTTGCGTAAAAATCTTCGATCTTCAGGGGTGCAATGAGTAATTTTGAAAGTCCCCACCTGCCTTCAATAGTCTGCAGGCTTCCCAGGAATTCAACTACTTTCGGTTTTTCACCCTCGATGATCATTCGGGCAGAAGATTTTTGTAGGCCGCCCTCCCTCAAGGTCGGGAATTTTTGAACATCCCTGTAGGTGAGTCTTTTCTTCTGCGCCTCTTCCTTCATACGCGCGATGAGCATATCTGTATTGACGAACGCCACCGCTCCGATCGCGGCAGGATCCGTCAAAGGCTGAAGCCATTGTCCCGATATGACGCCCCAATATCGCGTCTGCCCTGCGGTCTGATGCCTGTCCTCAGGCGATGAGGCGTACTTGGGGACACCCAGAAGTGTCTGGATTCGTTGCCCCATGGCATTCGCTACGCCAGGGGTCTCGGACACGTATTGAACCATAAACTGTTTCGCATTGATGATGACCACGCCCAATTGCCCTTGTTCGGCCAGGTTCAGAAAGACCTTCTGCGCTGCCTGAACCGCCGTGAAAATGGAACCGGGCCTGCCTGCTGTCCGTAGGCTGTCCAGCCGGCTTCCCGGTTTAACCGGTGTCTCCCCCGGCTTCACTGCCGGACCAGTTTTGGTCGTGGTCGCCGTTTTCGGAGACTTTTTCGGCTTGGTCATGCTGGGATAGATATACAGAAAGAACACAGTAGCGGCGATCAGGAGAGTCCCCAGCACAACCAATAACCCGACGGATGACTTTTTCTTCCTGGGCTCGGCTGGAATCGCACCCATATCCTCATTCTCCCCCCAATCCGGTACGGTATCTTCAGCCTGAAACGGATCTTCCTTTTTCGACGTTGCTTTTTTATTATCAAAGGCAAGATCCTCGTCGAGATCTTCGGACCCCAGCGAATTACTCCCAGAATCGGAATCATCCCATTTTTTCGATTTTCCTGTATCACTCTCATCGAAAAGGTTGATATCCACCATTTTTCATTCCCTCCCTCAAATTCTGGTTTTCATCCCTGTGGACGTATTGTCAAATTATCATATCGTTTCAGTGCGGAGCCGACGGCGGACAAAAAGCAATCTGAATGGCTCTTGAAAGCAGCTGATTCCATCACATCCTCGGAGATCCGGATGCGTTTGAACGGGTGTACCCACTCCATTGAAACGGGGATGCGTTCAGACAGATAGCGTATCAATTCGGTTGATCCCTGAGGTCCTGAAAAGTAAATCCCGTCCATGTCTTCAATGCTGTTCCCCAGCCGATGAGCGAATACCAGTTCTTTAATTTTTTTTTGAAAAAATTCCGTCATTTCTTCCACGGAACTCCTTTTCAACTCCTTGGCATGGATACGTACCGATAGATAATACTCCGAATTCCGGATGACAAAAAAATTGATGTGCGGTTTTTGTATATCCACCAGTATGGCGGTTTTTTGAGAACTCATCGGGTAATTCGCCAGCAGCGCACGGATATCGGAAAACACATCTACATCAACCTGCCTGAGAATCAATCCGACCTGACTCAGGCTGTCTCGAATGGCTTCCACCACCTTCTTTCGGACCAGGATCAGTACATAATAGGGATTCCCCAGCGAGTTCTGGAAGGGAATCCTGTTGTAGACCCAATTGAAATCATCCAATGGGGAAATACAGATTTGCTCCGCTTCCCATTGGAGATGGTCTTTGATGGAATCATCATCCAGCCCGAGCGGAACGGCCATCCTCTTGATGAGGACGGCATCCTCGTTCAGAACCACCCCGGCCTCCCTCGCCTCGTTCCCGGATCCCCTTAAAACCTCCCCGATGCTGTGGATTTGATTTTCGAAAAAATGTCCGTTCTTTCTGAGCGCCCGCAGGTCAAAAGGCTGAACCAGTTCCTTGGCTCCCACATCCGAGATCTGCCGTCCATCACAGAGTACCCAATAGATGAAGTCATGATGAAAGGAGATGCCGATGTATCCGTTTTTGGTACTGGCCATGTTTATCCCGGAACGGGTGTTATCGCCCCTTTTTCTCCCAGCTTTTCTTGCCATCCATGTCAATAGAGCCGTGGCTGCGGATAGACGCCCCTCCGAAAAGCTTTTCCTTCATCGAAACTTTCAATGGAACAGCGGTCGTGTCGCCGGTCGCCGGATCGATAAAAAGCGCAGCATATCCCGATGCATCCGTTTTTTGAATGGGGCAGGTGATTGAAAATTTCTTAATCGTGGACGTATCATCCACCTGTATCATGTAACGGGCGTGAGCCAGCGGACATGATCCGACGGAATCGATGAGGATCTTTTGAAAAACACCCGAGAGTCCCAGGTTGAACAGGGCGGATCCCTTCTTGTTCCTTTTCACGGAATTCCACAATTCATCCACAGCGGGTAGGCTCAGCGCATTGACGATGCCCTGTATCTGATCCACACCCAGAAGCGAATTCCAGTTGACGGCCTGATCGATCCGGGATAGGGATTGAAGCTTGGCGGCCATTTTCTCTTCTTCAAGACGCCACTGTTCTCCCTTTTCCCTGTTCCAAGTATCTTCTTTAATGATGCCCCAGAATGCCTCCATATCCTTCGTCCTCTGGGCCGTCCATTCAGACTCGGCCGCGGGTTCCCATTCGTTCCTTCTTTCCCGCTCCCAAATCCCCTGGATGGTTTCCTGGATGTATTTCTTGTTGTCTTTCCTCCAGTCCGTGTTTTCCTTCTCCCAGAGCGACTCTTCCTGCGTTCTCCAGAGAGAGTCTTTCTCCGCCTGGAATACGGCAATCAGGGAGTCCTCCCATGCTCGGTAAACGGTGGTTTCCCATTGTTCCCGTGTCAAAGACTGGGGATTCGAATATTCTTTCCAGAGCTCTTCCTTCTTCTTGCCGGCATCCTTTTTCAAAATATCCAAATGTCCCGATTCCCAGGCTATCCTTCTCTGGCTGATACACTCCTGGCGGATGATACGCATCCAGACCGTTTCGTTCTCGGTCATCCATTGGGATCCTTCCTTCCACCATAGTTCTTTTCTGGCCTTTTTCCAGAGAACGGGTTTTTCCTTCTCCCAGAGACCATGCCGCGTGCTTTCCCACAGCGTATCCTTTTCGGCCAGCGGCAATGAATCCATATTCTTTTTGTATTCGACGGCTTTCAGCTCTTCCCAGCGCTCCTTATCTGCAACTTCCCAGATATCTGTCCGTTTGGATTCGGATATCTGCCTTTTTAAGGCTTCATAGAAAGCCGGAGAGAAAGTCCTCCAGCCTGCTGTCTGCTGAACTGGCTTCCCTTTGTTGATTTCCACCAGCGTATTCCGGCGCACTCCCTCGGGCGCTTCCGCGGTTTCAATGATTCCACGAAAAGCATTTTCGCCCAGCAGGACAGCCCAATCAATTGCCCCATCCAATCGGGCGGCCGCATCCGGATCGGGTGCCGACAATCCCTTTTCCAGCATGTCGATCAACCGGTACTTCAGTCCATCCCAACTTCCCAAATTGCCGAGCGGTTGTCCGCCCTGAAGTTTCTGAAGAATGGCGCTGCGCATGGTTTCGGGCTGTTTCATGGACAGGACCATTTTTTTCAAAACATCCTGAGACACCAATCCATCCCAGTTGACCAGACTGTCCAGCGCCGCCAGCATGTTGGGATCCTCTTTCACCGTGCTCAGAACGGCATCCACGCTGTCCGTATATGCGAGCGTTTTCGAAAAATACTGGTACTCCGAGTGCTGGACGGCCTCCATCCGGCTGTGGCAGATATTTTCTTTTTCCGATTCTTTTTTCCATGTACTCGATGGATAGAGAATGGTTCCGACCAGTACGATGATCAGAATGACGATGAGGATCTCCAACAAGAGATTGCCTCGTCCCTTTTCTTGCATTTTTATTTCCTCCTGATAGAATAATGAAAATGTTTGGCTCGCATTTCCCCTTCGGCGGGGATTTTGAAAAAAATCAATCCATCATTAAAAACGGAGAAATCTGATTGAATTTTTTCCTGCCGATCCCTTTGACCTTCATCAGTTCACCGGGCGACCGGAAGCCTCCGTGTTGAATCCTGTAATCCAGAATACGCTTTCCGAGCACAGGCCCAATACCCGGGATTCTTTCCAATTCTTCAAGAGAAGCCCGGTTGAGCCGTATTCCACTCGGCCGAGCGATGCGCGCCTCGTGCGTTTCTTCATTGACCGCGGTTGGGTTTGATGCTCCTTCTACCGACAGCCGCCCCGTTTCCTTGAAAACCGGCACGGATGGGTGAAAATGCCGGTAGCTCTTGATGGCCATTCCCAATCCAAAACAGGCCAGAAGAAAAAGGACTGTCTGCCGTTCGCTTTTGGTAAAATCGAGCAATTTCGCCCCCGGCGGTCATTTCTTCGCCGCCTTCCTTAATTTTTCAGCATCCGGATGGATTTCTTCAAAACGTGAAAGCTCCTCGAACAGGGATCTGGCTTGTTTGGGCAGCCGTTCGGGTGTCCAGACAAGAATCTGAACCAGCTGGTCGCCCTTTCCTGAACCGTTCAGATGAGGAATTCCTTTCCCGCGCATTTTCAGTATTTTGCCCGACTGGGTGCCCGGTTCTATGGACAGGCTGGCTTTGCCGGAAAGGGTAGGAATCTCAATTTCTGCGCCCAAAACAGCCTGCACGATACTGATGGGAAGAACGTACAGGACATCGTCTCCATGACGTTCGAATTGGGGGTCTTCCTTTTCCTCTATGAAGACATGGACATCTCCGGCCGGACCGCCTTTGGGCCCCACGTCCCCTTCACCTCGAAAAGTCAGGTAGTTTCCCGTCGCTACTCCCGGAGGGACCTGAACGTTGAGAATCGATTCGCCGCGTTCCCTTCCGCTTCCATTGCATGAAGAACACGGATCTGCATTGATCTTTCCTTCTCCATCGCATGCCCTGCAAGGGCTGATGTTGACGAACTGACCCAGTATGGATCTGCTCACCTGGCGGACCTGCCCGCTTCCATGGCATACGGTGCATGTCTTGAAAGAGCCGGCCTTTTTCGCACCGGTCCCGCCGCACTGTTTACAGCGTGCCTGCCGCTTGATTTTTAATTTTTTTTCCAGTCCGGCAGCGACTTCCTGAAGCGTCACCTCCAATTTGATCTGCAGGTCGTTTCCCTTGGCAGGCCCGCGTCTGGCCTGCGTACCGCCTCCAAAAAAATCTCCGAAGCCGCCGAAACCTTGCATGAACGTCCGAAGGGCGTCCGAGAGATCAAAATCAAATCCTTCGAATCCCCCGCCACCCCTGAGACCTTCATGGCCGAAACGGTCGTAACGCTCCTTTTTCTGGGCATCGGACAGAACCTCATAAGCTTCGGCTGCTTCCTTGAATTTTTCTTCTGCCTCTCGGTTTCCGGGATTACGGTCGGGATGGTATTTCATGGCCATCTGCCTGTAGGCTTTTTTAATCTCATCGGGCCCGGCGTTTCTGGATACCCCCAGTATTTCATAATAATCATGCCTGGCCATGCGTCATTCCCCTCATTTGCTCACGATGACTTTCGCATGGCGCAGAACCTTGCCGTTCAGGAGGTAGCCTTTTTCATGTTCATCGACAATCATACCCTTCGGGTGATCGGGCTTATCGACCAATGCCAGCGCATCGTGATGATTCACGTCAAAAGGTTCGCCGATGCATTGCATGGGCACCACCCCAGCATTTTCCAGGGTTCCCAGCAGATTCTGATAAATCAGCTCGATTCCCTTGCGATAACTTTCCGGATTGTCTTGATACGATGTTTTCAAAGAACGCTCAAAATCATCGATAATCGGCAGTAATCCGCGTATGAAACGGGCCAGCTCCTCCCCCGCAAGCTGTCCGTATTCCTTGTCCTTCCGCTTTCGGTAATTGTCAAACTCGGCTGCAACTCTCAGCAGCTGATCCTTGAGAAGAGCGATCTCCTTTTCCCGCTGTTCGAGTACGGCGGCGAGTGGATTGACCTCGGCTGTCTTGTTTTTCTTGGACCTGCCTCCATGCCGGGCAGTTTTCACAGCATCCGGAATTTTTTCTTCTTCGGATTTTTCCGAAACTTTCTCCGCGCGCCCTTGTTCTTCTTTATCATTTTCATTCGGATTGTGGCCTGAATTCATCAATCGACTGAAACCCTCGATTTTTCTCTGTCTCCGGATCACGCTGCGGCATTGTGAAGCGGAGCGAACCCCCTTCCCCGCTCATAGAGGATTCAACGCTTCTTCCGGCGTGGTACTTGTATCAACTGAATCGGGAACTCATGACGCTCGACATATGATCAACCAGCGAAAAAATCCTTGCGTAGGGCATGCGCGTCGGACCGATGATTCCGAGCACGCCTTCGTTCTGACCCATGCGATACGGAGCCCGGATGATGCTGAAAGCCTTCAGCCGCCGGTCGGGGTTTTCCTCTCCGATGGTGACGTGGATGGAAGGACGTTCCGCCCGGAGTAGATGCATCAGCTCTTCCCGGTTTTCGAGAAGGCTCATCAGGTTTGAAAGAACCTGCGGGTTTGCAAACTCGGGTTGACCGATGATGTTCTGTGTTCCGCAGGCATGGATGTCCAGAGTGTCCTCAAAATTGAAGATGTCCTCTGCGGAATTGATCATGAAACGCAGCAAATCTCGGTTTCCGCGGTCGGTGTCCCTCATTCTTTGATGGATGGAACGCTGGATCTCCTCCAGGGTCAACCCGCTGAGCCTTTCGTTCAGCAATTCCCTCGTCATCTCCAATTCCCGTTCATATAAATCGGATTCGACCTCGACGAGTAACGTCTTGGTCCTTCTGTCCTGGACATGAATCACCACCAGTACTTTATGAAGGGAAAGGCCGACGAAATCCATGCGGTCGAAGATCCAGTGAGACATCCAGGGCGTGCAGATGATGCCAAGTTCGTTGGATATCTTGCCCAGGATACGGGAGGCATTTTCGAATGTTTTGCCCAAGTGTTCGTTCAACTGGCCGAAGACTTTCTGGATATTCGCCTTCTCTGCGTCGTCCAGTTTTTCACGCTGCATCAGGCTGTCCACATAAAACCGGTAACCCTTGTCCGTGGGGATTCTTCCGCCGGAGGTGTGGACCTGATGGAGATATCCCATCTTCTCAAGATTCAGCATTTCATTACGAATGGTGGCCGTGCTGAGCGGGAAGTCGTTGTGTCTCGCAATATGATCCGATGCCACAGGCACGGCATGATCGATATAACTGTGGATGATGGACCGGAGAATCCGTTTTTGTCTTTTCGAAAGCATTCTATTCTTCTGACCTTAAAGATAATAACTCAAAGAAATGTAAATATTTTTAATTTATGTGTCAAGGATAAAAAATCCTCCTTTCGGGCGGCGGTTTGACAGCGGTGCGGGCCTGGTCGGGCCTGCGCTCATTTTTCTTGATAATATTCAGATGTTTATTTAACTTTTTACCGAAATGAATCCGTAGGTAAATACATTCCCCGCGCATCACCGCGCGGGAAGCGGGTGATTTGAAATGTCTTCTCCCTTGCAGATCGAAGATTCCCCGACACACGCTTCCGGGTGCTTCAACGCGGTTGTCGGAGAAAAGCGGGACGCCAGGCAATTGGAGTTGTTCGAATCCGCGATTGTTCATTTCTATGATCGCAACGGTGCGTTGCACACGGGCTGCCTGTTCAAGAAAATCAGCAAGGGCCGCCACCGCGGGCAGTTCCTCATCAAGACAACGGCCGGCCGTATCATCAAACCGCACAGAATACGAAACGTGGAGTGGAAGTAATCTGCCGGGATATCCTCCCTGGAGACGGAATGTTTACGGCTTGTGGATACAGCCGTGTTTGTTGTTGATGATCCGTTGAAGACTATGTCATATCTGGCATTGACGGATCAGATTCCCCGAACATATCCAGTTATGAACATCCTCCGCCGTTGTTATCCACAAACAAGTCAGGGTTGCTGAATCATTAGAATGTCCAATAAAATCAAATAAAACATCAGGATGGTGTGTATTGAAATGCGTTTGTCCACATGATTCACACATCTAATACTACCACTATTTTTATTCATTATTATTTTAAATTATTTATTAGTTTTAAGAAAGGGAACGGGGAATTTTTAATTGCCTGCGAGAGAGATATTGGCATTGATACCGAAGGCCGTGATTTGCGAATCACCAGCCCTGAGATCTTTTCTCTTCCCGAATTCAAAATAAACACCCCCCGTGACGGTTCGGGAAAAGGTATACGACAGATTCGGCTTGAGCGTCCAATTGTCCGTGCTGGATACCTTGTCGTATTTGTCGCCGATGCGGCTTTGATAGGAGGCGTTGTTGTTCAGACTGAAATTCAAGGAGACGTCGATATTGTTATCCAGTTTTTTGCCTTTCATGAATGGAAGCTTGATTCCGCCGCGTTTTGAATACTTCGCCGTCACCGTCAGGGTTTGGGAAGTCTGTTTGGACTTTCCGCTGTTCCGGTCCGTGACACTCTCAGTCATGTTGAATTGCATGTTTCCTGATATTTCATTTTTAGTGGTAAAATTCAAACCGATCAAGGGACGGAAGTTTTTGTCTATTTTGAGCGACGTGATGTTGTTTTTACGGTCGCTCCAGGACGTGTTTTCATCTCCCGAAAAACTGTGGGAGATCGATGCCGATTTCAGAATCTTTTTCAGAAACGGAAGCTTCTCCATCCCCCGCCATTGGAAACTCCAACCCGGGAAGGGGATGGTTTTCTCCATGGTCCTCTGGGTCAAAGGGTCTTTCTTTTTGGAATAGGCAAGAAATACCGATTTGTTCATCGTTCCTGCGGTCTGAGAGGAAAAATTCATATTATCTGAAAATGAATAATCAAGAGAGACGGTTATTTGCGAAGTCAGCTTGAATCCGGACCGCAGCGTAATGCTGTATGTTTTGGAACGAGTTTCGCGGCTGGTTTCCGGGACGTTTTCAGAAAAAAGAACGCCAGGATCCTGGGTGAAGCCGAATTGATATTTCCAGCCCGGGACCGCCTGGTTCAGAAGTCCGTTGTGATTGGCGTTCTCCTGGGAATTGATGGAAATGGACATCGGGTCCAGCTTGCTGAACAGGGTTCCGCCGAAAGAAAGGATTTTGAGGAAGGAAAAAGTCTTTTTCTCGGTTTCCTCGGTTTTTTGATCTGCAGCCTCAGGCGTTGGGCTTTCCTTGGTGACGGGCTGTCTTGGTCTCTGAGGCGTACGGCCTGCTGTCGTGCGTTTCGATTTCCGGAAGGTCTGGACAAATTTGGATGGATCGAAATTGCCGGAAATGGAAAACGTCGTTCCGATGCTGGAACTGGTACCGGTTCCCCTGTCTCGCATTGAAAAATTGTCACTCCATCGATAATTCGAATTGAAGTTCAAATTATGGCTGAGCCAGCTGAAAACCTTTGGATCGAGCCTCATCCGCACACTCTGCGTGATTGCCGTGGGTATGCCGGGATCCGGGTTTGAAAAAATGACGGACCAATTGTTCAGGTCCTCGCCGATCTCGTAGCGCATATCCGAACTGAAGGAACGGTTGTAGTCCAGATCGATCATGTTGAAGGGCTTGTAACCCGCGGAAAGGGTACGGGCATACGTGGCGGTCGTGTCCTGAGAGACCAGTCCGGAACGAAGCTCGTTGAAAGAGCGGTTATACGTTCCCTGAACGTCGAAATTTAAACTGGAAGGGAGGTAGTAAAACTTGCTTTTCGAAATCCAGGCGAAAATACGGCCCTTGCCCAGCCATTTGAAGGGCTCCAGATACTGCTGCTGACCGAACGTCAGGTTATAGGTAAAAGAACCGTTGTATCCCCTGCTCCAGTTGTTCTCTACCGTAGAGCTTGTCATCTTGCTGTAGGAATAGCTCACGCGGACATTCACAGGATCAAGGAGGTAGCGGATGAAAAAATTGCGGGATTTGGTTCTCTTTGACAAAGACATGCCGAAACCCTTGCGGAGATTTCTGGAACGGGCCTGTTCCATCAGCGTATCGTTTTCCTGAACCGCCCGCGTCAGGATGTCACCCTGTTTCGGGAGGTATTTGGGGGTGGACTCTGTCGAACTGAAATTGCCGGAAATCGGAATGCTGAGGCCCAGCCGGGAAGGCAGGAATTTGTCCAGTTGAATGCTTCCATTGTAGGTCTGGCTTTTTGAATCGGATCCTTCTCCGAAACGCTCGTTGACTGTGTGAAAGTCGGCGTCTTTCTGATTGTACTCCATGTTGAAGCTGATCAGATCCGAGATTCGAATGTCGGAACGGAACCGCATGGCTACGCCCTTGTCCTTGCGGACGTCGGACAGCCGCAGCTCGTTGATCCAGAGTTCTCCGGAGAAGGGATTCAGGCCCAGGTTATGGACGCCAAGCATCAGCCAGCGGATGTTGACCAGGCTTGGATTTCCCCGGATGGTCAGAATATGCCCGTTGGAAAGCGTATCCCGTATCATCCGGGTGTTGGCCTTGAGGATCTTCAAGCGCATGAGTTCATCGAAATGGACTTCAATGTTGTTGCGTTCATCCCAGTCGTCAAAAACGGGTATGCGCACTTCGTAATAGTCGACTGTGTCGTTTCCGGAACCGATCCTCAGGAAAAATTCAACCGAATCCTCCTCAGCGAAACGGTGCCTCCAATCTCCTCCGTGAACGAACATTTTAAGCGTTTTATAATGAATGAGATTTTCATCCTGGTAAAAAATCTTGTGCGCCAGCGAGGTTGCGCGGGGTAGGAGATTCGTACATTGGATCACCAGGGACTGTTCCCTCTGGCGGATGTTGTAAATAGGATCCACCTCGCCTTCAACGCCCTTTGGCTGCGTGTATTCGGAATTGTCGTGGGTGTTCACGACGGAAATGGTCATGGTGGAATCGTCATCTGAATGATAGGAGGAGGAATCCGTGCCGGAAACAACGCCGCGCAGATACCATTCATTTCCGACCAGATCAATTTCAGCCAGGGTGATGTAAGCTGTCGATTTTCCGGTTTCATCGTCTATGCCGATGTCGCGCACATCAACACTGTCAACCCAGATGCGGATGTATTCGATCCTGGACCAGTCCGGATTGCCGACCGTCTTCATCTTTGGATTGTTTTTCAATGGGATGCGGTAGAGGCGCCATCCTTTTTCGTTTCCATGGCCGCCGCCGATGAAGGATGTATCCGGATGATTTTTTTCAAGGGAAAAACTGAATTCAAAATAATCATTATTCAGATCAATACCGCTATTCTTGTTCAAATCCTCGTCGTCAGGAAGAATCAGCTCGAATGCTTTCCGGTTGTCCTCGGTCCCGTTGATTCTAGCGTATTTCTGATCACGCGAGGAATAACTCCAGTCATCATAGCTCCAGGGTTCAGAGACCTGTTTGATGCCGTCGCCGTTCACATCCCAGAAATCATAAGGGGATGCGGTTCCGTTCTGGATAATGCTTTCGGTATGGGGATAGAAAAGATAGGGCGGATCATCACCGAAAACGCCATCCAATCCTGTATCCTCCTCCTCGTCCAGGATTTGGTTGCGAACGCCGTTTTCGCTGCGCTTGTCCTCCGTATTCAGCTTCTGATTGGGAATCGCATCCTCAGAAATCTGGCCGAGATCAATGTGGAGGCGGCCGTGATCTCCCTGTATCCACATCTCGATGAAACGTGTATTGGTTTGATCCGAATATCCGGAGACGAGGTTCTGGGTGATGCCGAACCAGGAATCCCGGGTCTCCTTGCCCCCGCTTGTGTCCGGTGAAAAAGCCAGGGTCAGGACGTTCAACCGGTCTCTTTGGCCCATGGCTGTCGTGACTTCCTGATTGGGTTTGATATCCTGAATCGGGACCTGATAGTAAGGATTGTACCAATACATCCATCCGCGCCTGGACAGAGCTGCACTTTCTTCGAAATCATCCGGGATGGAGGATACCTGCCAGGCATTGTAGGAAACGCTCAGGGTTGTCTGCTTTTTGGCGCCTTCGAAATCGTCGAGATAGGCGACGCCGCTGTTGTCGCCTGTGGATTCGTTGTTCAATGTGTTCGGATTCGGGATGACCTGCGCGAATTCGCCCTCGAAGTCGAACGTGGAGGGGCCGCTGGCATTGATGAACGGCACGGCCTGCAGTGCACGGGTGATGAAATTCGGTTCAAAGGAAAGGGATGTATTGACATCCCAGACCAGGTTCCTCATGGGCCCCTTGCCGACGCGGACGCGCTTATCGAGTGTTTTCTCGTTCAGATAGAGCAGGGTTGCACCGATGAAAGACTGCTTGCTGCCCCTTTCCCAGAGTTTGTATTCAGCCCGTATGCCGAACATGGATTTTTTGTCAATGGTGAACATCTGCTGGGATTCATAGTTCACCTCGAGCTTGGCATTCGGATTCGTAGCGTCCGGATCGAGCAGGATGAGCTGGCCTGAGAAATAATCGATCTGGTAACCGACATCCTTTTCAAGCTTCCTGCCGTTCAGCATGACCTCTTCGGATCCCTCGATCACGTTGATCCCCAGGCTGATGTTCGGGCTTCGGCTGGAGGACTTGACCTGGATATAGAACTTGCTCTGCTGCCTGATTTCGGTCTGGTCGATGGAAGAATAGATTTTAGGCGATCGTTTCTCATCCGGAAGTTCCGAATCCCCTTCAGGATCGAACGGCTGCAGGTCCGGGAATATGAGTTCCCCCCTGGAAAGATTCAGAATGTTGTTGTCATCGTCAATGAGATTGTCCGGGACAGGGCTTCCGCTTTTGTTGATCTTGTCAAGGCCGAATACATCCAAAAGGCCGCGTACCTTGCCGTCGATGGTGATGGTCTCCAGGGGTTCGGGTGGGGGCTTGGAGAAGAGTTTGAGTTCAAAGCCGCTTTTATCGATGTTTCTGCTTCCCAAATTGTATACATTTTTCCACTCAAGGGGCCAGGTTCTGTATGCCGGCCTGGGAGATCTGGGTTTGATCAGCTTGAAAACCGGCACCTTGAAAGGATGGGTCGTTGAATCCGCAACGATCGTTCCGTACCGCCGGTCCAGGGAATCCCTGTAGGCAACAGCCAGGACTTCGCTTTCCTGAAGCGCCATGTTCATAACGATGAAACCCAGCTCCCTGTCGATCAGATAATCCTTGATGGGCTCGAGGAGGACGAAATATCCGCGGTCATTCTCCGCGCTCGTAGACATGGTGTCCGCCTGGTTCGGATCCAGGACGCACCAGGCGTAGCGGGAATCAGAAAAACGGTTTTCATATCCAAAGTCACTCTTGTACACCTCGATATCCGTGATAATCATCCTCGGATCGTACCCATGTATCCCGTTGATGAATTTGTCGCCGAACTGATCACGATAAAGAGAATCCAGAAAATAATAGGTGCCCCGCTTGTATTCATAATCCTCGATCTGGAACTCCTCGCTTTTCGCGCCTCCCTCAACCGTCATTTTTTTCTTTTCAGCTTTTTCCATGCTCATGATGGCCGTGATGTCCAGACCGCCGATCTTGAACTTCGATTTGATACCGAAAAGTCCTGTGCTGGTCTGGCTGAAGGTCACAAAACGCGTTCCAGGCAACTGCAGGGAAATGTTTCCGGCTTCGATGCTTTGAACAATGCCGTCTTCATCGCTGTTGTAATTGAGCTTGATGGCATTTTCAAATTCGAAGGGCCTTTCGCTGTCCTGGTCGACGAAAATGGAGACATTGTTGCCGATTTTCCCTTCCACCTTGAAATTCTGGGTCTGTTTCATTTGGAAATTGGTCATCGGCCTGCGATTCAGGGCGGTTTGGACCTGGGAACGTTTTTCGTTGCGGAGACCGCCGTCTATGGTGATGTTCCCGGTTACCTTGAGGCTGAGAGTTTCGCCGCCGAATATCTGCTTGAAAGCCCGGCTCTGTATTTTGGGGGATTCAATGGTGATGCCGAGGCCGCCTGTTCCGCGCTCTGCCGTTGTGGTCACATGTGTAGAAGCATACTCCCTCCACATGCGTTCCATTTCCCTCTCGGCTTTCGTTTTCATGTAGGAATCGAAGGAAAAATAAGATGGGAACAGAAGGTCATATTGGCCGATCCGATACGAGGAGACAACGGATCGACCGGATGAATCCATGGAGACCGCATACTGAAAGGAGCGGGGATAAAAAACGGGGACGGACGATAGGGAGTCCGCGATGGAAAAAATCGGTGTAACAGCCGGCTTGACAAGACCTGCCAGAGGCGGGGTTACCCGCGGGATTCGCAGGCCCACCTCAGAATGGAGGGAATGGGAAAAAATAAAAATCAGGACCGAAATACAAAAGGTGCGGAACAATCGGTTCGGTCCCAAAAAAGAAATGGCATGCATAGCTTTTTCAAGAATCCATCTGCTTCAGGAACTATTGTCCGATCCAGTGATCGAACGACCGATAACAAAATTCCGATAGGCAGCTCCCCCTGCAGATGGTTGTTCTCGAAAAGCGCTCGTAAATTAAAAAGTTTATCATTGAATAGCAAGGAAAAAATACACTTGCACATACTCGGATGATTCTCTATATTCAAAATGGTTTTGCGGAGAAAGACAGGCGCATCAGCAGAAAAAACACATGTTCGTCGCAGAAAAATATATCGTCAAAGAACATTTCGGGCCCTTCATTTTTTCCATGGCAACCATCATTTTTGCTTTTCTGATGAATGTGGCCTTCAGGGACCTCGCACGCTTTCTCGGGAAAGGGATCCCGTTCGGGGTCATTATCGAATTTTTCTTCCTCAATCTCGCCTGGATTCTTGCCCTGGCCGTGCCCATGGCAGTGCTCATCGCTGCACTCATGTCCTTCGGAAGGCTTTCAGCCGACAATGAAGTCACTGCCTTGAAGGCTGCCGGGATGAACGTTTTTCACCTGATCAGGCCCGTTCTTCTTTTATCCCTCATGCTCGGTTTCTGCATGGAGAGGTTCAACAACATCGTTCTTCCGGAGTTCAACTTCCGCGCCAAGCAGCTATACGCGAACATCATGAAAAAACGACCGAGCATTTCGCTTGAACCCAATGTTTTTTTTAACGATATCCCCCAGTTGTCCATACTCGTCAGGCAGATAGACGAGCAGGACAGGCTCAAGGAAGTGCTGCTGCACGATCTGAAGGACCATAAGACAATCGTAGCCAGGGAAGGCTTCCTGGATTTCAACGAATCCGAGGAAAGGCTCATCCTGACTCTGTACGACGGAGAGATGCATGAAATTGACCCGTCAAAGATCGAGAACTACAAACGGATGAAATTTCAAAAACACGTGATTTCGGTGAAGGTGCAGAATGTCAAGTTAAAAAGGGAGAATACGCAGAACAGGGGAGACAGAGAGAAAAGCGCGTCGATGATGAAGGAGGACATCCGAAAGGAAAGGATACTCCTTGACGGTAAAAGAAAAGCCATTACTGAAAGAACGGTTTCAGAAATGAACCGCGTTTTCAGATGGGATACACTGAAGCGGAAGACCGGCGGAGAGGGTGGCGGTTTTTTAAAATTGGAGACGGACAAGCGGGAACCATCGGGTCCGCTATCGAAGAGAAGGATTCGAAACCTGATTCAACAAATCGAAGGGGATTTGTCGAGCATCCATGCGTATGAAACATTCATCAGCCGGTACCGCGTCGAAATTCATAAAAAATATTCGATCCCCGTGGCGTGCGTCGTCTTTGTACTGATCGGCGCCCCCCTGGGCATCATGTCGAGGCAGGGGAGCCTGGCAGCCGGAGGTATTCTCAGCATGATCTTTTTTATCATCTACTGGGCATTCCTCATTGGAGGAGAATCCCTTGCAGACCGACAGAAAGTGGATCCCGCATTTTCCATGTGGGCCCCCAATATTCTGGTGGGCGCCCTGGGGATCATTCTGGTCCTCGTCAGCATCCGTGAATCCGCTTTCATCCCGTGGGAACGGTGGGCGAAGAGCATCAAGGAAAAATTTCAAAGGCCCCCCCGTGAAGATACTTGACCGGTATTTGGTTAAAAAATTTTCATTTGTATTTGTTTTCTGCCTGCTGTCACTGGTTATTCTCTACCTGATCATGGACAGCGTCGAAAACATGGACCGTTTCATCGACCGGCACGTTCCCTGGTTCGTGACGGTGCAGTATTATCTTTACTATACGCCTTCCATTATGGTGATGATCATGCCGGTCGTAACCCTCCTGGCTGCGGTCTTTTCAATCGGAACGATGGCGAAGAACAATGAGATGGTAGCCATGAAATCGCTCGGATTCAGCCTCTACCAGGTGATCGGCATCTTGTTGATACTGTCTTTTTTCATCAGCCTGGCCGCTTTCGGAATTGCGGAATGGATTGCAGCGGAGGCGAATCAAAGGAAAGACCTGATTTCCAGAAAATACCTCCTCGGCGATGCCTCCGACTCAGGTCTTCATGACCTTCAAATTCAGGAGCCTGACGGAACGGTTGTTCAGATATCCCGGTATGATGAAGGTCAGCAAGTGGCGCTTCAGGTTCGAATCGAAACCTTTTCCGAAGGAAAGTTGACGGAAAGGATGGACGCACCGGAAATGAAATGGGACGGGAATCGTTGGTTCGTAGACAAGGGGTACAAAAGGAATTTTATGAACGAATCGGAAACGGCGGTTCAGATCGATACAGTCACCGCATTTCCTTTCCATTTCAGACCGGAAGATTTCAGGATCTCTCAGCTTGAACCGGAGGAAATGGGGATCAAGGATCTCTACCGGTTTATGCAAAAGATAAAAAATGCCGGCGGACGCATACAGAAATGGCAAACCGATTATCAGATGAGATTTTCGTTTCCGGTCAGCAATCTCTTCATTGTTCTCTTGAGCGTTCCCATGGCATATAATAGAAGAAAAAAGAGCATTGTTGTGGGATTCGGCATCAGTTTGGTCATCTGTTTTTTTTATTTCGGCATTGTCAAGCTCGGGCAATCCATGGGGCACAACGGCAGTTTACAGCCGTGGGTTGCAGCCTGGCTTGGGAATATCATCGCCTGTTTCTCTGGAATCCTGAATTTGGGTCTCACCAGGAAATAAAAATTAACTTGACTTTTCAAAAAAAAATAATATTTTTTAGAGCTTATGGAAAATTCCGGCATTCATGATGAGAGGATAAAATGAAACGAACATACCAGCCGAGTAAAAGAAAAAGAAGCAAAAAGCACGGTTTTAGAGAGAGGATGTCAAGCAAAACGGGGAAAATCGTTTTAAAACGCAGGCGGGCAAAAGGGAGATCCCGTCTGACGGTGAGCGACGAATAAGCCGGAAGGTATGTCCCGGATGGAAAACGGGGATACAAAACCCCCTAGAGCCTGTCTTCCTAAAAATGAAATAATGAAGCGTCAAGAAGAGTTCAGACTCACGCTCAAAACCGGAAGCCGGTGGAAGGGGCCATGCGTCCTGTTTTGTTTTCAAAAATCAAAGGAAAGAAGAGTCGCATTCACAGTACCCAAAAAAGTAGGGAAGGCCCATATCCGAAACCGTATCCGGAGAAGATTAAGGGAAATTTATCGGAGAAAGCGACAGGAAATAGGGAACTTCTCGATCATTTTCATGGCGAGGCCAACGGCGCGAAATGCGGACTACGCGCAACTGTCGGAGGAGTTCGAAAACTTTCTGGCACAGAACAAACTCGAAAAGGAGTCTTTCAGCGAGTATCCATTTTCCTGATACGGCTCTATCAAAAAGTGATCTCTCCCGGCTTGCCGCGAATGTGCCGTTTTTATCCTTCATGCTCCGAATATACCGCACAAGCGATCGATCAATACGGTTTTCTGAAAGGGTCTTTAAAGTCCATCTTCAGAATTTTGAAATGCCATCCCTTCCATCCGGGAGGGTATGATCCCTTAACCTGAAGCAAAAAGGGGAATCCAGCGTCTATGGACCGGAATTCTATTATTGGCTTTTTATTGATCGGCTTGGTCTTGATCCTGTTTCCTTTTTATCAAAAGGAAATTCTGGGCGTTAAACCGCTCCCCCAACAGGAAAAACAAGCAAAAAGCACAACTGTCGACCCCAATAAGGATATCCTTGATGCCCGGCAGGAGGCTTTTGTTCCGGATCCTCAGGAGAAGAGCGGGATTGACGCACCTGGATACTCAGGAAACGCGGACACCCTCATCGTGGAAACAAACCGTTACAGGGGCGTTCTTTCGACTTTGGGCGGCGGAACCGTGTTAAGCTGGAAATTGAAGGATTACGAAGGTTTCAATGGAGAGGCTGTTGAGCTTGTTCCAGAAGGATCGGCGGCAAATTTCGGATTCATGATCCAACATAAAACGGACGAACCGATCGACCTGTCTGAACAGAATTTTTCGCTTGTTAAACGGGATTCCATTTTCGAGAACGGCCGAATAATCGAAAACCTCCTGTTTGAATTACAGCATCCGGCACTTGGGAGGATTCAGAGAAAACTCTCCTTTCAAGAAGATGATTTTTTGATGCAATCCATGATTTCGCTCTCGTCGGAAAAAATAAAATCCAGCGACTGCAAAGTCATTGTCCAATGGATGCAAGGCCTCATGGCAACCGAAAAGAACAATAAGGAAGAAGCCACCTATCATAAAGCATTCGCCTTGCAGGGCGGAGAGCTTTTCAATATTAAAAAGGGATCCAGTGGGTGGAGAGAAGGCACAACCGAATGGGCTGCCATACGGAGCAAGTATTTTTTATTGGCAATGATACCCAAAAATCAAACGGGAATATCGGTCAAACTGATCAAAAACGAAAAGGATCACATTCTCAAGGATGGCAAGGACGGCGAGATGAAATGGGGCACATATTATATTTCAATAATAAACCAAATGCCCGAATCAATATCTGAACAAAAAAGGCTGGACTTGTTCCTGGGGCCCATGGATTACCGAATTTTGAAATCGCAAAACGCGCATCTTGAAAAAATGATGGACTTTGGATGGACCCTGATTCGTCCTTTCAGCATTGCATCTTTTTATGTCCTGGAATTCATTCATAAAATCATTAAAAATTGGGGATGGTCCATTATTCTTTTCTCCATTCTCGTGAAGGTCATCCTTTATCCGCTAACGAAAAAAAGCACACAATCCATGAGGGAGATGCAGGCCCTGCAGCCCAAGCTCAATGCGCTGAGGGAAAAATATAAAAACGATCCGCAAAAAATGAATACAGAAACCATGAAACTGTATAAACAGCACGGCATCAATCCCATGGGCGGATGTCTGCCCATTCTTTTGCAGATGCCCATCTTGATCGGGTTGTTTCAAGTATTCAGAAGCACCATCATGCTGCGCAAGGCAGGCTTCCTAGGGGTTATCAAAGATCTTTCAACTCCGGATCAAATCATTCCCGTGGGCGGGGGGATTCATCTTCTCCCCATTCTCATGGGTGCAACCATGATCATTCAGCAGAAAATGACAGTACAGGATCCAAAACAAAAAATGATGGGATATATGATGCCTGTCGTGATGCTTTTCATCTTCTACAACTTCTCTGCCGGATTGAATCTTTATTATTTAATTTTCAATATCCTTTCAATTGCTCAGGATTACTGGACCAAAAAAACCAGAAAACAAATGGAGATCGCGACAGGATAATTGAAAGGCATCTTCATTCGACCGTGCGACCCCGTTTCATTTCCAGCAAACGGGGTTTATTTTTCACCAATGATTCATATGATAGCGAGCGTACATAAAACGGCACGCTGAAGGACAACTGGACGAATGTATATGTCCTCATCCTTAAAAACCGGAAATTCCCAGATGAACGGGAAGGGGATCTCGCATCCTTTCGGGATGGACGATACCATCGCAGCCATTTCAACACCTCCCGGAAAAGGAGGGATAGCCGTCATCCGGATCAGCGGAATTCATTCTATCGAAGTGATGCAAAAAATTGTTAAAATTCCAAATGTGCAAGATGTCAAGTCCCATATGGCCCATCATGGATGGATTTATGACGGAAATGAAGTTGTTGACGAGGCCATCACAACGGTATATGAAAAACCGAACTCCTACACCGGAGAGGATGTTGTTGAGATCTCCTGCCATGGTGGCAACTATGTTTCGAAGCGGATTCTCAATCTGATCCTTGAACAGGGCGTGAGAGCTGCAGATCCCGGAGAGTTCACCAAGAGAGCGTTCATGAACGGGAAAATAGATCTCGCCCAAGCCGAAGCAGTTTCTACTCTCATTGAAGCCAAATCAGAAGCAGCCAGAAAAATCGCCGTTTCACAGCTCGAGGGAAAATTATCCCAGAAAATACTGCATGTTCGAGAGGAGTTGATAAAGGCGTGTTCTCTTCTTGAGATGGATCTGGATTTTTCAGATGAGGGATACAGTGGATTGTCCAAGGATGAAATACGTCTTCTTTTGGATCAAGCAGTGATTTCAGTAGAAGAACTGATGGGTACATTTAAGACAGGCAGGATGTGCACAGAAGGCATTCGATTGACAATCGCAGGAAGGCCCAATGTTGGGAAGTCAAGTCTCATGAACGAATTGGTACAGAAGGAACGGGCAATCGTGACGGAAATACCTGGAACGACCAGGGACACTTTGGAGGAATGGATCGATATCGAAGGTCTGCCTTTCAAGATCATTGATACCGCGGGTATGCGCGAGACCGACAATCCGATCGAAATGAAGGGAATCGAACGTGCGAAAAAAGCCATGGAGAACGCAGACATCATTCTACTCTTGATGGATTCAAGCGAGCCTGTAACAGAGATGGATTACCGGCTTCTCGATTTTGTGAAATCACTGGACGCATACCACATGGTCCTATTCAGTAAATGCGATCTTCCTTCCAAGGCGGACAACTTCGATCAAATGCAATTGAGACCGCAAACACCGGTCTTAAATATCTCAGTCAAAGACGGGACCGGCATACAAAAATTGATCTCTGCACTGAAAAAAGCGGCAATGCAGGATGAGGTGCATACAGGCGAAGAGGTCATCCTGGTTCAGGCGCGGCAATATGACTGCCTTTATAGAACCCAACAAAATCTTCTGCATGCAATCCAATCATTCGAAAACGAGATGTCGAACGAATTTGTTTGCCTGGACATACGCGGAGCCATTGATTCCATCGGAGAAATTGTCGGAAAAACTACCACAGACGATATTTTGAATCAAATTTTTACACGGTTTTGTGTAGGCAAGTGATGTTCCACGTGGAACATCATTGAGGCCGGGCATTGCTTCATGGTTCAAGGAATATAAAACCGAATCGTCCTTCGCAGGGCAATCGGCGTACCGGTGCATCAGGGGGACAATGTTCCACGTGGAACATTTTGAATGCTTCCGGCTGCGAGCCGGCAAATGAAAAAGGGGGGACTTCGGATTTCCGCCTGCTTTGTTTGGCGGAGGGTGCAGCCGAGGTCAGATTGAAGCTTTCCGCAGATTGCGGTAGGGAATCTTCGATCGGAAGGGAAGAAGAAATGCGGATTGATCTTTGTATCCCGTTTGAGGAAGAGGATTCTCGATCGTAAACGGACCGGGGGAAGGAGCATCGTTTTTTTATCGACGTTATGGGTAATCCGATGAGACCGCCTGGGCAGCCGGAGACCTTTTACCCCCTCGTTTCACAGCGGAGAGGTGTGGGGGATGCGCCCAGGGTCAGGTTGAAGCTCTCCGCTGCTTGCGGCGGTGAATCTTCGATCTGTAAAGAAAAAGAAATTGGGATTCACTCGCTTAGCCCGGGGCTTTCCCCGGGGAATTCGCTCGCTGACAGATTGAATGAAAAGGACAGCGCTTTTCAATGATCTGCTACGGAAGCTGACTCAATATGAATGTAATGCAAGAAAGACGGTGCGATGTCATCGTCGTGGGGGGTGGGCACGCAGGCTGCGAAGCAGCGCTTGCGTCCGCGAGGATGGGGGGAAGAACCCTCCTCATCACCATGACGATTTCCAATATCGCCCAGATGTCGTGCAATCCGGCCATCGGCGGCCCGGCAAAAGGGAATCTGGTCCGGGAGATAGATGCACTCGGCGGAGAAATGGGGAGAGTTATTGACCAGACCGGAATACAGTTCAGAATGCTGAACACTTCCAAGGGTCCTGCTGTGTGGTCTCCAAGGGCGCAGGCTGACCGCGAAGAGTATTCCAACCGGATGCGCGAGATACTGGAAAATCAAGACAACCTCGAAATATTGCAGGGTATGGTTGTTGACTTGCTGACTGGATCCGGTCATGTAAACGGTGTCGAGACTGAGACCGGGAGAAGGATTCAAGCGGGAGCCATTATCCTGACGTGCGGAACCTTTTTGAATGGATTGATCCATGTCGGCATGAAATCCTATTCCGCGGGAAGGGCCGGTGAATTTCCAGCGCGGGGCTTGACTGAATGTCTGAATAGGCTCGGTATTGAATCAGGCCGTCTCAAAACAGGGACTCCGCCCCGTTTGGACGGAAGGAGTATCGATTTTTCAAAGATGAAACAGCAGCCCGGCGATCCTTTCCCGCGCCCCTTTTCCTTTCGGACCGGAAGGATTGAACAGACGCAGATTCCCTGTTATCTCACCTATACTCATCCTGAAACCCACAGAATTCTTGAATCCGGCCTGGATGAGTCCCCTCTGTACTCCGGTAAAATCAAGGGGATCGGGCCCCGGTACTGTCCCTCCATAGAGGACAAGATCGTCAGATTCAAGGATAAGGACAGGCATCAAATTTTTCTCGAACCGGAGGGAAGGAAAACCAGGGAGTATTATTTGAATGGTTTTGCGACCAGCCTGCCGGAACACACTCAGGAAAAGGCGCTGAAGACCATTCCGGGCCTGGAACAGGCGACGGTAACCAGGTTCGGGTATGCGATTGAGTATGATTTCTTTCCTCCGATACAATTGAAGCCTACCCTCGAATCAAAAACTGTCCATGGGCTCTATCTGGCAGGGCAGATCAACGGTACTTCTGGTTATGAAGAGGCTGCTGCCCAGGGTCTTGTGGCCGGGATCAACGCCATGCTGAATATCCGGGGCGAGGAACCCTTTATCCCGGACAGATCGGAATCCTACATCGGAGTTTTGATTGACGATCTCGTGATGAAAGGCACGTCTGAGCCTTATCGTCTGTTTACATCCCGGGCAGAGTACAGGCTCTTGTTGAGACAGGATAACGCAGACAGAAGATTGATGCGCAGAGGAAGACAGTATGGTTTGATCCCTGAAGGGACGTTCCGGCGTTTCGAGAGAAAAGAAAAATGGATTGCCTTCTGGCATGAGCATCTCAAGAACATTAAACCGGAGGTACAATCCGCGAACGACATGTTGTGTTCTTTCGGGCTGGAATCCATTCATGAGAAGCAGAGCCTCGCTCAATTAATAAAAAGACCCAAATTGCATTTGAAAATGTTCGAAAGATACATCCGGGAGGTACCGGCTGTATCCGAAATGGAAGACCTGTACGACGAGGTGATGGAGCAGGTGGAAATTGAAATCAAGTATGAAGGTTATCTGGCGCGTCAACAGGATCAGGTGTACCAATTTCGGAAACTTGAGCACAAGAGAATTCCAGAGGATTTCAATTATTTCGAAGCGATCGGCTTATCGAATGAGGCGAGGGAAAAATTGATGCGGATACGACCCGTTTCCCTGGGTCAGGCGGTTCGCATCTCAGGAATTTCGCCGGCAGATATTTCTGTACTGGCCGTATTCTTGAAGAGGCAGGAGGCGAGGGAGGAATCCGATGGAAGGGCTGGACCTGCTGATTGACACCCTGAGAGCAGAAGGAATCCTGCTGCCCGATGACGCCATTGTCCGGTTCGGTCAGTACCTTCAGCTGCTGCGGGATTGGAATCAAAAAATCAATCTGATTTCTCCGGGTGATGCGGAGAGAATCATCACCCGCCATTTTCTTGAATCCATGGGCTTATGCCGCGAACTCGATTTTCCGGAAAAGGATTCTGTCTTGGACCTGGGTACTGGAGCCGGCTTCCCCGGATTACCGATTAAAATATTCCGGCCGGATCTGAACATGATTTTGGTGGAATCGATCGGGAAAAAGGTTCTTTTTCTGCAGCAGGTTGTACGAGTCTTGCAGATGGACGGCGTTCGAATCCTGCATGGCCGGATGGAGAATATGGCTGCCGGAGTTGACCCCGTACATCACATCGTCAGCAGGGCCGTATCCGATCTTACAACATTGATGGGATGGTGCATGGATGGTATGGCTGCAGGAACCGGACGCCTGATCGTATTGAAGGGGGAGGAAGTTTTTAAGGAAATAGAAGATTTAAAAAACAGTAAAGCCGGCCGGTTGATCAGCCGCTTGGAAGTCCGTCCGTACAAACCCTTTCGATTGGCGCTCAGGTCAAAACCCAGCTATCTTGCCGTCATTCAAAGGGCCTGATCAAGCGGGCACGGGCAAATAAAAATTATTAAATAATAATATAAATGGATTCAATGGCCATTCAGCGCATACAGGAAGAAATAGAAAAGAAGATTCTGGAATTCTCTCTTTTGGACCGGATCAGCCGTGCGGAAAGGATTCAGCTGACCGGCTTGAGCGGATCCCTCGAGACACTGTTCCTTGTCACTGCTTACCGGAGGCTGAATCGACCGGTCCTGGCGATTTACCCGGATCCCGATGAAGCGGAATCCATGCGTGATGAATTCTCTGCATTCCTGGATTCCGAGCGTATCGCATTTTTCCCGGGAATGCATGCCGGCGATCGTCATGTCCAATTGCATATCCGGCGGTACGGAGAACAGATGGAGGTCGTGCGGGATCTCATCGAAGGTCGTTTGGGGATCACAACCGTCTCTTCACAAGGTTTGATCAGACCGTTACCCAAACCCAAGGATATCATCAGGGACCGGATCCGGATTTCGGTCGGAGCGAATTTTAACCTTCCTGCTCTTTTGAGCAGAATGGTCGATTACGGTTATTCAAGGGAGGCAATGGTTGAGAAGCCCGGTGAAGTGAGCCTGAGAGGCGGTATTTTAGATATATTCCCATTGACAGGGGAGAATCCGCAGAGAATCGAATTTTTCGGAGATCAAATCGAATCGATCCGAGCCTTCGATGTGGTCACGCAACGATCCGTCAGGAATACGAAAGGCTTCGATATCGTGTCTTCACCCAATTTGTGGACCGGGTGTTCGGAGACCATCCTGTCTTATTTTCCGGAGGATAGCCTGATTTTCATCAAAGATCCGGATTTGGTGTATTCGGAAGCGAAAAAGGAAATTGAAAAATTCCCTGAAGGTATTTTACCGCTGGATTTGTTTGCCAGTCAAGTCAAGCGCACGGTTCTGGAATACCATACCCTGCATCATCCTTCCGGAGCATTTGATTTTGCAGGAAGAGCTGTACAATGGACGGGCGCAGCCAATCGGAATATCAGAGAATCCCTTCATCATCTGTCCCAGTCATCGGAATTCATCGATATTTATTGTGAATCAAGCCAGCAGGCCAAGAGGATTTCCGATTTTTTGGATGTGGAGGCGCTCCCTATTCCAGGATTGTGGATCGGCGAAGGACCCATCCGGAGAGGTTTTATCCTGCCGGCGACCGGAACAACCGTATTGGCAGACCGGGACCTGTTCAGGAAGCCCAAACATAAAAAACACAAGGACCGGTTCAAGGAAGGGACACCCATACGAGAGATATCCTCCCTGAAAAGGGGTGATTTCGTCGTGCATATCGATTATGGAATCGGCAGGTACCAGGGTCTCGAAACGATTACGGTCAATGGCATGGAGAGGGAGTGTTTGTCCCTTTTATATGAGGATGGGGACAGGTTGTATGTACAAGTCGATAAAATGGAAAAGGTGCACAAGTACTCGGGCCAGGAAGGAAGCCAGCCCAGCCTTTCAAAATTAGGCACGCACAAATGGGATCAAATCAAGGAAAAAACCAAAAAATCGATACAGGCGATAGCCAAGGATCTGATTGCACTCTATTCCGCCCGGCAGCACCTGCCGGGCCATGCATTTCCTTCCGACACGGTATGGGAAAAGGAACTGGAGGCCCGTTTTCCTTTTGATGAGACACCGGATCAGGCCGCTGCCATTGAAGAGGTGAAACAGGACATGATGAAGCCCAGTCCCATGGACCGCCTCGTCTGCGGGGACGTCGGATTTGGAAAAACCGAAGTGGCGGTTCGCGCAGCCTTCAAATCAGTGTGTGACGGAAAACAGGTTGCAGTGCTTGTCCCTACCACGCTTCTCGCGGAACAGCATCTCAACACATTCCGGGAAAGGCTCGAACCGTTTCCAGTGACCATTGAAATGCTGTCCAGATTTCGCTCCAGGGCCGAACAGGGGCAGATCGTGGAGAAGCTGAAAAACGGCAAGGTTGATGTGGTGATCGGGACACACCGGTTATTGTCCGCCGACGTCGGTTTCCGGAATCTGGGCCTTCTGGTCATTGACGAGGAACAGAGATTCGGTGTCAGGCACAAGGAGAAGCTCAAGTCCCTGCGGCGGACGGTTGATGTTCTTGCCTTATCCGCCACACCCATTCCCAGGACGCTTCACCTTTCCATGATGGGCATCCGGGACATGTCTCTCATCAATACGCCGCCCAAGGACCGCTTTCCCATTCATACCGAGGTGATGGCCTTCAATGAGGAGGTTATCCGCGAGGCGATTCGGAGGGAACTGGACCGCCACGGCCAGATTTTTTTTGTGCACAACCGGATTCAATCCATCCATGCTGTTTCCGAAATGCTGAAAAAAATCATTCCGGGCATGCGCATTGGCGTTGCACACGGGCAGATGCCGGAACATGAGCTGGAGAGTGTCATGCTTGCTTTTATACGCGGCGAATTCGAGTGTCTCGTCGCCACCATGATCATTGAATCCGGCCTCGATCTGCCTCATGTGAACACCTTGCTCGTCAATCGGGCGGACCGGATGGGTCTTGCCCAGCTTTACCAGCTTCGCGGCAGGGTCGGGCGGTCTCATCACAGGGCGTATGCCTATCTGTTCACCCCGCCGCTGGACAGGCTGAACATGGAAACGATTAAAAGGCTCCGGACCATAGAGGAATTTACGGAGCTGGGATCCGGATTTCAAATAGCCATGCGGGACCTGGAAATACGGGGCGCAGGCAATCTGCTTGGTGTCGAGCAGAGCGGTTATATGAATGCAGTAGGATTTGATCTTTACACGCGGCTGGTGCGGGAGGCTGTCGAAGAGCTGAAGGAACAGGAACCTGTCCGTGAGAGGGAGGCTGTAAAGGACACCGAATGTTCCGTTGAAATTACGGGCGATGCGTTTCTTCCGGGCATCTATGTAGAAGACGAGAATACGCGCGTGGATCTTTATTCGCGGCTTTCAGCCATGACCCGAACGGAGGATATCGACCGTTTCGCTGAGGAACTGGCGGACCGGTTCGGTCCTGCCCCGAATGCAGCAGAACGGCTCCTGGAGGCTGCAAGGCTGAAAATCATAGGTCAGAAGCTCGGCATGATGCGCCTGAAAGTGGGAAGACAGAAACTGTACGCACTTCTGGATGAATCCCGTGTGAAAAACCAGGATGAAACGGAACATTTGGCGGACCGGATTCGTTCCATTATCGATGCGACGGGAGGCGCTGTCAGATTCATCCAGCATAAGGGTTTCGGCTTCGTTGTGAATCTTCCCGAAGAAAACTCCCTGGAATTCGCGAAAAAAATATTGCAAAGCTGGAAGTGATTCTTTATATTTTCCGGACTAAAAACAATCGAACAAGGAGGCATGCCCTTGAAAAGAGTGATTTTCCCCATTGTTGCCATGGCCATGTTGCTTGCGCTATCCGGTTGCGGCAGGAAAAGCCCCGTCATCGCAGTTGTCGGCTCCAGAGCGGAAATCACGGTTGCAGATCTGAAGGCGAATCTGGAAAAACGGCCCGGCTACGACCCGTCGGTCCCGGTTCCCCCGGATACAGCCAGTTCTGTTCTTCAGAAAATGATAAACGATAAAACCAAATGGATGTACGCGATAGACAAAAAGATGGACCAGGACACCGCGTTCATGAAGGATTTTGAGGTTCAGAGGCGGAGAATCATTCTCCAGAGGTTTTTTGAGAAGCAAATCCTGGAAGACGTGATTCCGGAATCCGATATACGCAGTTATTATACGAAAATGGACAAGGAAATCTCGGCGAGGAACATTTTCTTCAAGTGCCCCATACGGAAGCCGAAAACCGACGAGGAAAAAGCCAAGTTTGAAGAAGAGGAAAACGAGGTGCGGAAAAAAGCCGAAGATGTCTGGCGGCGCATTAAGTCTGGCGAGGATTTCGCCAGCCTGGCCAGACAGTACTCGGAGGACAAGCAAACCGCTCCGAACGGCGGATACATAGAGAGGCTGATCTGGAACCGAAGCGATGACCCCTACCTTCAGCAGGCATTTTCCCTGAAGCCTGGCAAGGTATCCGATGTTTTCAGGAACAATCAAGGCTTCAGCATTTTAAAAGCCGAAGAAATCAGAAAACAGGAGGTGGAGCCGTTCTCTGAGGCACGCGGTAAAATTGCCGAACAACTGCGGACGGAGAGGCGAGAGGCGGTGGCTGTGAAGCGGAATGCCTATTTTGAAGAATTGAAGGCGAAATACCGGTTGAAATGGAACGAGCCGTTCATGGATTCGTTGTACGCGGGGATCAGCAGGATTCGGAAAACGAATGAAAACCTGAGTCCGGACAGTATCGCTCAGATCATCTCTGTTCACAAGGATTCGGTGTTTGCTACCCATATACAGGGGAAAGTAACCGTTTCGGATTGGCTCGAAAGGACCCAGAACCGGATCCCTTTCAGGCAGGCCAATCCCGCTGCGATCAAAGACGGCATTTTTTACTGGAAACTGAACGACTGGCTTCTGGAATGTGCAATCGAAAAGGGAGTGGACAGAGAGCCCCGGATCAAGGAGTCGATTGCTGAACAGAAAGACAAATATATTATATCAGAACTAACAAAAAGGGAAATCGGAATTGAAAGCGATTTCCCCGATGATGAGATACTCGCCTATTATCGGGAACATGTCAAGGATCGGTATCTCCAGAGCGAGAAGGTGAAAGTCCAGGAGGTCCTGGTCCAGGATCAGAAGATGGCTGAAATGATATACAGAAGGGCGATGCAGAATGAAGACTTCGGCAGATTGGCCAGCCAGTACACCATCAGGAACCGCGGGAAGGAAAACGGCGGTTTGTTGACGTTTGCAAAGGGATCGTACGGCGCCATGGGTCAAGCGGCCTTTGATATGCAGCCCGGAAAAATTGGCGGACCATTTGCCATGCCCAACGGCCAGTACTCCGTCATCAAGCTGCTCGAAAAAATCCCGCCGCGGCCATACGATCTCAACATGGTGCGTTCCCGGGTCATCCGGGAAATGCTTCGGGAGAAGCAGCAGAAAAGGGAAGAGGAATGGTTGGCGAAGATCCGCCCACTCATTCCGGCGCTGATTCATGAGGATGTATTCAAGAAAGACTTCAACCCGGCATAAATCCATCCCAAGAGGAATCCCATGTCCGCCCGGTCGACTCTCGTTGTTTTTATACCCCTCTTCCTGTTGATGCAGTGCCGTTCGCGCATCCCGGAAGAAGAGGTGTTGGCGCGCGTTGAAAACGCCGTGCTGACACAGGATGCAGTCAACAAGAGAATGGCCTGGCAGGGCATGCGTCCCGATCAGGAAAGAATATTCGTTGAGAGATGGGTGAACCGCGAACTTCTCTATCTGGAGGCGAGGGAAAAGGGGTTTCACAGGAACGAAGAATTGGAATATGAACTGGAGATGGTGGAGAAGGAATATCTGATCAATCAGTATCTTGAAAGTGTTTATGCGGAGAAAATTCAGGTCACCCAGGAAGAGATCCAGGCGCATTACGAGCAGAACAGGAGCGATTTTGAGTTGTCGGAGGACGAGGTGGCGATCCAGCATCTCCTGGTGGACAATCGGGATGCCGCACAGCTTGCCCTTCAGGAAATCAGGGCGGGCAAGCCCTTTGAAAAAGTCATGGAGGAGAGATCTCTGAGCGGTGACAACCAGGTAGGCGGGGATCTTGGATTCGTTAAGAGAGGGGAACTGATCCCCGAACTCGAGCGCCAGGCTTTCAGCCTGCCCGTCGGACAGATGTCTCCTGTGATCAAAAGCGAATTCGGATATCATATCATCAAAGTTGTCAAAAAATATGTGAAGGGCAACAGCCGGGATCTGGCGGATGTCAACGACGAAATCGCAAGAAGATTGCGCGTGAAAAAACAATGGGATGTTTATCATGATTTGCTTTATCAGCTTCAAAACAGCTTGAAGGTGACCATGCCGAAGTCGGACACCTGGTCTACGGCACGGGATACGACCAGCCGTGAACCAGTCAGCCGGGAGGGAAATCCATAAACATGAGAATGAAACGATGGTTGGGCATTTTGCTGATCGGCCACTTGTGTACAGAAGCGGTTTGCAGGGATGAAATCCTGGATGGGGTTGCCGCCGTCATCGGAGACAAGGTCATTTTGAGATCCGAATGGATGCAGGCAGCCCATGGACTCGCATTGCAGGCGGGTTTGAATCCAGCTTCACAGCCGGAGGAATTTAAAAAATTCCGGGTGGAAGTCTTGAAAAACCTGATCAACAACAAGGTCCTGCTGATCAAAGCGGAGGAGGATACGGTCAAGATCGAGGAACAGCAGATCACGGCCAGGTTGGATGAAAGAATCAACGAAATGATCGCCCAACTCGGGTCCAGGGAAAAAGTCGAAGAATATTTCGGCATGAGCATCCAGAAGATCAAAAAAAACAACCGTGATGAGATCCGCGATCAATTGACGATACAGCAGGTACAGCAGGAAAAAATGTCAAAAGTTCAGGTTTCGAGACGGGACGTGGAGCAGTTTTATGCATCCATGAAAGACAGCCTTCCTCGAAGACCGGCCCAGGTCCGTTTGCGCCATCTGTTGAAGGAAATCAAAGCCGGCCAGAGCGCACGCACCATTGCAGAGGCAAAGATGAGGAGAATACAGGGCCGGCTGGCCGAAGGCGCGGATTTTGGTGAATTGGCAAAGGAGGAATCGGAGGACCCCGGGACAGCCTCGAAGGGGGGGCTTCTCGGATGGGTGGATAAAGGAATGCTTTTCGAGTCGTTCGACAACGCAGCCTTTGCGCTTGAACCGGGACAGGTTTCGGGGGTGGTTGAAACGGCCCTGGGCCTGCACCTGATTCAGATGTTCGCGAAGGAGGGGAACCGGGCCAATCTCCGGCACATCCTGGTCAGAATCGGGCTTTCGGAACAGGATGAAAAGGAGGTATCCAATGAAATCTCCAGATTGAGAGAGAGAATCGTTTCCGGGGAGGACTTCGGTGAACTGGCAAAGCAATTTTCCGATGACAAGGAGTCAAAAGAAAACGGGGGGGATCTGCAGGACTGGTTTGCCGTGGAGACATTTCAAATACCGGAATTCAGGGTGGTGGCGGATACGCTTCAGCCTGGAGAGATAAGCCTGCCGTTCAAGACGCAATTTGGTTTTCATCTGGTCAAGCTTGAGGCGCGAAGACCCGCCAGCGCCATCAGCCTGGAAGATGACTGGGAGCAGATAAAAAATTATGCACTTCAGATGAAGCAGCAGAAAGCAATGACCGGATGGATAGAGGATTTAATGCGGAGCGTCTACGTCCGCATAGCGGACGACATCGATCTGACGTCCGGCGGGAAATGACCGGATCTTCAACCTGACGAAACCCCGGTCATCCGGGGTTTTCTTTTAGGGCCTGATCATGCGATCCCGGCCCATATGCGAATGCGGAATGCGTCTGTAAGCGGGCGCATTCCCTGCAGGAGGGGCGGGATCAAAACTGCCGAAACGGGCAGCGGGTAGTCCAGCCCTTCATGATGACCGGCCCGGCGCGGAGTTTCAATGATGATTTCAATAAAAGGCATGTCAAGAATCTCCCAGGGAGTCATGGCGTTTCTCCTGTCTTTGATTTCATGGGCGGGCGGCGCCGGACAAACGACAGTGCCGGAGAAGATCGCTCTTGCCAGGGTCAAATACCAGGGCGGCGGAGATTGGTACAATGATCCGTCTTGCATCCCCAACTTATGCCGGTACATGAATGAAAACACACGGATTTCCCTGGCCGAAAAAGAGGCGCAGGTTGCGTTGTCGGACGAGACCCTCTTTCAATATCCTTTTCTCTATTTAACCGGTCATGGACATATTCAAATCAACGAGGACGAGGCGCTTGGACTCAGGAGATACCTTTTAAACGGCGGATTTCTCTATGCCGACGACGATTACGGCATGGATCGGGATTTCAGGCAGGCCATACGAAAAGTATTCCCGGAAAGGGAGTGGGTCGAGCTACCCTTCAGTCACGGGATCTACCATTGTCATTTTCATTTTCAATCCGGTCTTCCGAAAATACACGAACATGACGGGAAACCGCCGCAGGGTTTTGCCATTCTGGATGATACTGGAAGGATGATGATTTTTTATTCATATGAAACCAATATTTCAGACGGCTGGGCAGATCCGGAGGTACATCAGGACCCGCCCGAGGTTCGCGAAACGGCATTGAAAATGGGCGCCAACATTGTTATTTGGGCCTTGATGAATTAGGGCGGCAGATGGCCGTAGGGACCTTGAAGGATGAAGGAAATCGGATATTCAGCACAGGCTTACAGGAAACACATTCTGCTCGGGGACAAGATACACGGGCTGAGGAAGAGGCAGAAAACTGCCGACTTGAATGAGAGTCTCCTTCGCTTTTTTCTGTTCGTGCTTTTAATCACCGTTGTTCTCGGCTGCCTCGAAGCCTATGCGTGGTTGTCTCCCAAGGCCCGTTCTTTTTTTGTCCTAGCCGCAGCGATCCTGATCGTGATCGCGGGCGTCTATGGGCCGGCCAGGAAGATCCGGGACCTTCTGTTCAGGCGGCGGCTGCCGGATGACGTTGAATTGTCCTTGAAGATCGGAGAAGCTTTCCCGGCGGTCAAGGACAGGCTGGCCAATGCCATACAGGTTTACCGGGCAAAGGATGCGCAGAGCAGCGGAACATCAAAAGCACTCGCCGAGGCTTCGCTTCTGGATGCAGCACGCGATTCGGATGCTTTCGAATTCGGCAAGGCAGTCGATTTTAGCGGGACCGTCCGCCCGCTCCGGTTCCTGGTCCTGACCGTTTTTGCAGCCGTTCTTCTGGCCCTACTGTCGGATTCCTGGAGATCCGGTCTTTACCGGATGTTTCATCCCGCTCGAGCTTTTACCCGGCCATCCATCTACGAATGGACTGTTCTTCCGGGAAATGCGAGGATTGTACAGGGCGATCCTGTCGAATTATCCGCATGTTTCACCGGTCCCGCTCCGGCAAGCGTCACCCTGATCATGGAAACGGAAAGCGGGCGTCAAAATACAATGCAACTGAAAGATCCGTATACACATCGAATAGAAGCGGCATCCAAAAATTTTCGTTATTGGATGCAGGCCGGCCGGGAAGAATCCCCCCGTTATTTCATCCAGGTTCGCCAAAAGCCCATGATCAGCCGTTTGCAGATGAAAATCGTTCCTCCGGTCTACACCCGCCTGGCACTGCAGGATATGGCGCCGGACATGGGGGATGCGGAAGTGTTGAAGGGCAGCATGATTGAACTTGCACTCGTATCGACGGCGCCCCTTCATTCAGCAAGAATGGACCTGGAGGACGGCCGTACCCTTTCCCTTCAGACCGATGGCGTCCAGGCGTCGGTCCGGTTTCGCGTGGAGAAAGAGATTCATTACACCCTGACCCTGATGGACACCTCAGGATTGTCAAGCGACAATCCGGTTCGGTACGCCATTCGATTGCGGCCCGATCTTTTCCCGGTCGCTCGCATCCTGTACCCTGAGGGGAATACGGATTTGGGCGAGGGCATGAAAGTGGACCTTCTTCTGGACGGCGAGGATGATTTTGGGCTGACCAGTGGCCGTATCGGGTACTGGATCTCGAGAGACATGGCATCCGGTGACGGAAGCGACACCTCTTTTATGAGGATACCGATTGATCCCGGATGGGCCGGTCATTTTCAAAAAGAGTGGACATGGGACTTGAGCGCGGTTGAACTGTTCCCCGAGGATGTGGTCTCTTATTTCTTCGAAGTGAGCGACAATGACGCCGTATCAGGTCCCAAGCGGGGACGAAGCCAGATCCTAACCGTCAGGTTTCCTTCCATCCAGGAATTGTTCGAGGAGATCGAGGCAGAGCAGGACCGCCAGACCGCGTCCCTGGAGGACATGCTGGAACAAGGGCGCCGGTTGCAGGATGAAATGAACCGTCTGGATGAGGCGTTGAAATCCGGCAGGGAAATATCCTGGGAAAACAGGAAAAATTTCCAGGATGGCCTGCAAAAGCAGGCCTCTATGGAAAAAGAACTGCAGTCTCTCGGGGAGCATTTAAATGAGATAACCGGAAAACTCAGTCAACAGAATCTGGCCGTGGAAACTTTGGAAAAATACAAAGAACTTCAGAATTTATATGAGGAAATATCCACCCCCGAGCTTCGCGAAGCAATGAACCGGCTTCAGGAATCCCTTCAACAGATACCCGAGGATCAACTGAAGAATGAATTGCAAAAGCTGCAGTTGAACCAGGAGATGTTCATCCAGTCGATAGAAAGGACGCTGAACCTTCTGAAAAGGCTGAAGGTTGAGCAGAAAATCCAGGAGTTGATTAAACGCTCGGAGGATATGGTTCAGAAGCAGGACAGCCTGAACAGGGACCTGCGGGACGCGGGAGACCGTTCGAGGGAAGAGCTGTCCGGAGACCAGGAAAGGATCAAGAAGGAAGCGGATTCTTTTCAACAGGAGATGGAATCGTTACACGGGCAAATGGAACAGCTGAACGGGATGCCCCTGATGGAATTGGAATCCATCATGGCCAAAATGGACAGCATTGGAATGATGGACCAGTTGAGCCGCGTGCAGATGGACATTCAGCAAGGGCGCATGGACTCCGCGGCCCGGAGAGGGTCACGCTCTGCAGCGGACATGATGAGCATGAAAAAGTCTCTGGAGCAGATGCTCGAAAGAATGGGGAGGAAAAACAGAGAGCGAATTCAGGAATCGTTGAGACGGGCTTCCTACCGTCTTCTCCAGGTTTCTGCTGAACAAGAGGAGCTGTCACGCCAGATCACGAACGGTTCCATATCGAGGAGTCGCGCAGCGGAAAGGCAGGCCTCTATAGAGACCGGGCTTTCGCAAGTCGCGGACAGCATCTATCAGATCAGCCGGGAAACATTCTCCATCAGTCCTCAGATTGGCAAGGCCCTGGGGATGGCCAAGGCTTCCATGTCGCGTTCCCAGCAGACGCTCAGCCAGTCGGATCAGAATGTGGCAGGTGAACAGGCGCGAAGCTCCGGACTGGTGCATCAGGCTGTGTTGGCCATGCAGGAGACTTCGGAAGGGCTCGACGGGCAATCCGGTTCAGGAATGGAGGACTTCCTGGCAGGACTGGAGCAGGCAGGTGCGCAGCAGGCCGCGCTATCAAGGGCGTTGGCTGAGCTGCTTGGGCAAGGGAACCTGTCACCTCAGGCGCAGGCAGCCATGCAGAGGCTGGCTGCGCAGCAAAGGGCGCTCAAAGACCGGCTTGAAAAGCTGATCAGGGATCATGGGGACATGCCCGGTATCGCTGGAAGGCTGGATGATGTCGCGCAGGAGATGGAACGGGTTCTAGAGGATTTGGACAGGCGCCGGCCGGATCGCAGAACCATTGACAGGCAGGAAAAAATTCTTTCACGGCTGCTGGATGCGCAAAAATCCCTGAATCAGCGGGATTACAGCCGGGACAGAAAAGCAACGACTGGATCGGATATCATCCGGCGCAGTCCGAGCCCTGTTTCCCTTGAAACAGCCGAATGGATGGAGAGAATACGAAGAGATCTTCTTCGCCTCGGCAGGGAAGGATATTCGCCGGAATATGAGATGCTGATCCGCCAGTACTTTGACGCCCTTTCCAGGCAAAAGCAGGGGAATTAGACATGGGTCCTGTTCCGCGCTTGAGACGTCTGACGGTTTTCCTTTTTTTATGCCTGGCGTTCCATCCTGTTCCGGTTCCGGCTCAAAGCCGGGATCTGCCCCGGGAAATTCAGAAAATCAGGAATGTTCTTCAGGCGGGGGATACTTCGGCCGCACGCACAGCACTGGAAAGATTGTACATTGATCATCCGGGACAGGACCTGGTTTTTTCCGAGCTCAAGCGGTTCTATGTCTCGATCCGGGATTATCGATCGGCTTTGGACATCCTGGATGCGAGGATCCGGACATCCCCGGATGTCAGGGGCCGCGTCGAAGCGGCCCAGATGCGTCATCGTCTCGGGGAAAGCGAAAGGGCCCTGAAGATCTGGCGGGATGTTCTTGATGAAAATCCGGAAGATTTGACGCGTTATTCCATGGTCGCCGGTTGCATGATCGAGGAGCGTCTGCTGGAGGAGGCCATACTCGTCTACCTGAGGGCAAGAGAGCATCTGAAGAATAAAAGCCTGTTCGCCGTCAATCTGGCGGGTCTCTACGGTTCCCTGATCCGGTACAGGGAGGCAGCAGAAGAGATGGTGCTGTACCTGCTGGAGAATCCGAAGGAAGCCCCCTACGTCGAGAGGGAATTGATGCGTTATCCCGATTCGAAAAGGGTTTTGAAAGATGTCGCGGGTGTTCTCGAAAAAGCCCTGGCCGTTCACAGCGAGAACAGGGGGCTGCTTGGATTGTTGTGCAAGGTCTACTTGAAGGCCGGCCGTTACGACGAGGCATTGCAGACGGCAGGAATGCTGAGTGCGATGGATCATTCCGACGGCCAGGTTCTCTTTGATTTCGCCGAAACGGCCTTTCGTCTGGGTGCGGTACAGGCTGCCGGAAAGGCCTATGAGGAAATCCTTGTCCGATATCCCAAGTACAAAAAGACGGATGCTGTTCTGTTCGGTCTCGCAAGAACCCGCCGGAATCAGAAGCAATGGAAGGATGCAGAAGGCCTGCTAGACAGGATTGCCATGGATTTTCCGGGCAGCCCGCTTGCCCCGGCCGCATTGTATGCGAAGGGGATGGTACAGAGGGATACTCTGAAGAACCTGGATGCATCCGAGACGACTTTCCGGCAGCTGGTTGAGCGTTACCCGAAATCCAGAGAGGGCAGGCAGAGCAGGCTTGAGGCTGCTGTTTGCAGAATGATGAAGGGAGATCAGGGCAGGGCGGAAAAGGAATTTTCGGACCTTCTCGAACTCCACGGCAACGAAAAGGGGGAT
>Ga0233423_10000187_pt1 | contig 38707 bp, 41 predicted proteins | sample Watercolumn_Mata_FD_180713 | JGI IMG/M metagenome (GOLD analysis project Ga0233423, IMG submission 180713) | Freshwater microbial communities from Lake Matano, South Sulawesi, Indonesia - Watercolumn_Matano_2014_112_MG | ecosystem: Environmental > Aquatic > Freshwater > Lake | place: Indonesia... | reverse complement strand
GGGTCGCGCGCAAGTTTTTCGAGGAGATCCTCTATTATCGCGCGCTGTTCTTCTGTAAGCGCCTCCAGTTCAGCAATTCTTGTTTCCAGTAACCGGATCAGCTCTTCCGCGCCCTCGGGGCGAGTAGTTGTGTTTTCTACGTTCATACCTCCAGTCCCCGGAGTGCTCTTACCCGCTCTTCAATCGGCGGATGGGTCAAAAAAAGTTTATGAAACCAGCCAACCCCCTGATTAATCCGATATGGATCTTCCACCCAAAGATGGGCAGTCGTATTGTTGGCAGTCCGCATAGGCGTACTGTCGGCCGATATCTTCGCCAGGGCGCTGGCCAGACCCTCCGGATAGCGCGTTAAAAGAGCACCGGAAGCATCCGCCAAAAACTCCCGTTTTCTGCTAATTGCTAGCTGAATAAGAGTCGCTGAGATAGGCGCTAGGATAGTCAACGCCAGTCCAACGAGGATCAGGACTGAACCTCCATTATCCCTGCCACCCCGCCGCTCTCCGTACATGGTTGAGCGCATAAACATATCCGACAGAAGCGAAATAAAACCAACCAGCACCACTACCACGGTCGCCAGCAGAGTGTCCCGATTGCCGATATGGGACAATTCGTGGGATAGTACTCCCTCAAGCTCACTCCGATCTAATCTCTCTAAAAGCCCCTCGGTAACTGCCACCACGGCGTGCTCGGGATCTCTGCCCGTGGCAAAAGCGTTGGGTGCCGCCTCCGGCACAACATATATCTTTGGCATCGGCAGTCCAGCAGTGATTGCTAAGTTCTCTAAGACACGATAGAGCTCCGGATTATTTCGCATATCCACCTCCCGTCCCCGGTGCATCGCCAGCACTATCTTATCCGCCCGCCAATAACTAACAACGCTCATCGTTGTACTAAAAAGCACGGCCGCGAAAAGAATGGAGGGATTACCGTAAACCCGCGAGAATACCCAGCCAATACCGATAACAAAAACCAAAAAACCGCCGAAGAGCGCCCAGGTTCTACGAATGTTGCTGGATTTGTGAGTGTATAGAGACGCCAACGCTAGAAGCTAACTTTAACAGGTTCTTTCTCGTCTTCCTCTGTCTTGAAGAACTCCATTTCCTTGAACCCAAGCGGTCCGGCTACCATATTTGCCGGGAAGGACTGGATTTTTGTATTGATGTCTTTAATCGTGGCGTTAAAGAACCTGCGTGATGCCTGAATTTTATTCTCCGTGTCTGAGAGTTCCCGCTGGAGATCTAAGAAATTTGCATTAGCCTTCAGGTCCGGATAGTTCTCCGCCACCGCAAACAAAGTTTTAAGAGTATTGGAAAGTACATCTTCCGCTCCGGCTCTTTCCAGGGGAGTGCCTCCCTTCGCCACCTCGGCCCTAGCTTTGGTAACATTTTCAAGTACCGAACGCTCGTGCTTAACATATCCCTTCACCGCCTCAACAAGGTTGGGAATCAGGTCAAACCGGCGCTTGAGCTGAACATCTATATCCGAGAGGGCTTCCCTCGCCCTCATCCGCATCCTTACTAAGGTGTTGTAGATAGCAATCAGCCAGGCGATCAAAAGACCGATTACTAACAATATAAAAGTAATTGGTGTCATGGAGGCTATTATACCACCTCGCGGGAGGTGCTACATCTCACCCATTCCGCCCGCTGGGAAGTTCTGCTCCTTCTTGGGGATTTCAGTTAGGGCTACGCCCAGAGTCAGATAGGTGGCCGCTACCGAAACGGCATTCTGGAAAGCTGTCTTAGTCACTTTCAGCGGATCGCTAACCCCAATGTCCTTCAGGTTCACTACCTTATTCGTCAGGGCATCAAAGCCAAGCCATCCGTTTTTTGCTTCCCGCTTCCGGCGCTCAAACTCCTTGAACACCTTCTCATCCCCTCCACTATTGAAAATAATTGCCTTTACGGGTGAGTGCAGAGCGCGCTCCAGGATAGCTTGTACTGCCTCGCCCACCCTATCGGACGGCAGATCGCTGTTCCGAGATGTGTCTACGTTGTAAAAAGCCATGCCCCCGCCGGGCACTACTCCCTCCTCCATCGCCGCTTTAGTGGCGTGAACAGCATCATTGACGCGGTCTTTCAGCTCCCGCTGAGCCGACTCAGTCGGCGCGCCCACCTTGACCACCGCTACGCCGCCGGCCAGTTTACCTAATCTTTCCTCCAGCTTTTCGCGGTCAAACTCGGAGTCGGTCATCTCTAACTGGCTTTTAAGTTGATTAATGCGATTAGTTATTTCCCCTTTGTCCCCCTTCCCGCCGACGATGGTTGTGTCATCTTTATCGGCGACCACCTTCTCAGCGCTTCCAAGATCGGACAGCTCCACACTCTCCAGCTTTTTGCCCAGGTCCCCCGATATAAAACTTGCCCCTGCTACAACCGCAATATCCTGGAGCATTTCTTTCTTCCTGTCGCCGAAGCCAGGTGCCTTTACGCCCAGCACGTTGAAGATACCCCTCAATTTATTGACCACCAGGGTAGCCAGGGCTTCTCCCTCAACATCATCAGCGACCAGCACTAATTCCTTCTTACCGCTCTTCATTACTTTCTCCAAAATCGGGAGCAGGTCGGAGATGGATGTTATTTTCTGGTCCGTAACCAGAACATACGGGTTCTCCAACACCGCTTCCATCCGCTCCTGGTCGGTAATCATATAGGGAGAGATGTAACCACGATCAAACTGCATCCCCTCCACAATTTCGTATGAATTCCCGACAGTATTAGAATCATCCACAGTCACTACCCCGTCCTTGCCCACCCGCTCCATTACTTCCGCGATGAGCTTTCCAATCTCCTTATCTTTAGAGGAAAGGGAGGCGACTTCCTCAACTTTCTTGTTGTCATCAACTGGCTCCTTCTGTGTTTCCAGCGCTTCAACAACCCTGACGCTTTCCTGTTTTAGTCTTTCAGCTAGCTGAATGACATTGAACCCCCTCTCCTGTATTAATTTCTCACCCTCATCTATCATCGCCTGAGCCAACACCACAGCCGTGCTGGTACCATCCCCAACAGAATCATTAGTTTTGTCCGCTGCTTGCTTAATCAAATCAGCGCCTAAGTTCTCCTGCCTGTTCTCCAGCTCTACCTCCTTAGCGACGGTCACGCCATCAAAGGTCACCTGCGGGGTTCCGTATGACCGCTCAATCACAGCCGCGCGCCCCCGGGGACCTAAAGTCATACGAACAGCGTCCGCCAATTTATCTATTCCTTTTTTAATCGCCTGACGCGCCTTCGCATCAAATAGAATTTCCTTTGCCATAATCTTATTGTTTATTTCTCAAGTATGACCGCTAAAACGTCGTCCTCATCCGCGACCAGATATTTTTTCTTATCTATTTCAATCTCATCCGGTCCATATTTCTTAAAAAGAACCATGTCCCCCTCCCGGACTGACATCGGAATACGCTCGCCCTTCTCGTTCAGCCGTCCCGGACCAACCGCCAGAACCTTGCCTTTTTGAGGACGCTCTTTCTCGGCGGTCTCAGGAATGACAATACCCGACTCAGTAGTCATTTCCTCCTCTATCGGCTCTAAAAAGAGCTTATTAGACAGCGGTTTTAACTTCATAGCGATAGTTTTATACGTTGTTTGTCAACGCCTGTCAATAGGGAGGGGCAGAGACAACGGTCACCCCTTCGCCCCACCGCGTTTCAGCATCTCTTCTATGCGGCGGGTGTCCATGTGGAATCTAAGCTCGTGTTTATTACAAACGAAGGCTGGCTTATAACCGGCGTTTTTACAGAAACCTCTGCGGATTTTGTTCTCCTGCCAATGTCCCAATATCCCTTCCAGTCCATCGCCGAAAACTCCGCCCAGGACGAACTCCGCCATACCGCCGAGCAGCGACTTTGCACGACCCAGGTAACGGAAGTCACGCTTATAGATCCGATAAGGCTTTAACCAATCATTACTCTTGAAGAACTCTGCTATCAGTGTTTCCTCTCCCACCACAGGCACTAATTTATGATAGAGATTATTCCAGTAGGCATTATGAGGGGGGGCTAGCCTATAGCTCTGTGGAGTCACAAAATGATTGAGACAAATTTTATCCGAGGCATTCTCTTTATGGTCCACACCCCTGCGCCCATAACCGCATAATCGGAAAACGAGGTGGGCAAAAAAGCGATTGGTAAAAATCCTCCCCCGCCGTACGCCCACGACCACATCAAAATCCGACTTCTTGTGCAGCTCACCAGTCGCTAGCGACCCAGCTGCTATCACGAAATCAGTAAAGGGCACAAAACGAAAAAGCCGGACCCTTTTGAGAAACAGTGCCCACTTTTTCTCTTCCAGGGACACTATTCTTCCTCCAACCCCTTTGGCCCTTCAATGGCTTCCGGTTCTATACCGGCCGCCTCACCACTAATTCTCATTACATCCTTATCAATCTTGCCCAATTCTTTGTAGGCAGTGTTGTAAGAATTGACTGTTGTCCCAAGATGACTGCCCAACTTTTTCATATAGGTCTCGTGGTTTAATAGGTGGCGACCAAGATCTTCCACTCTCTTCCGGATTTCCTTCGCCGATTCCTCTATCTGAAGTGCTCGTAATCCCTGCAGAACAGTCTGGAGATAAGCCAGGAACGAGGTGGGAGAAACGATAATAACGTGATGCTTGCCAGCCGCACGCTGGACTAGATTTTCGGTACTTTCCTGCACTGCCCCGATCTTATTGATCAGCAAATCATAGTAAATCGCCTCGTGCGGTATGAACATAAAAGCGAAATCCAAAGTACCCTCTTTAGGCCTAATATATTTGCTTGTCTCTTTGATCCTTTCCTTCAAATCATTGACGAACGCCTTTTCAAAACGATCACGCTCACTGTCGTTTTCGGCTTCTACCAGTCGGTTATAGTTCTCTAGACTAAATTTTGAATCAACGGGGATGAGCTTCCCCTTCACTTTGATAACAGCATCGGCAATCAGTTTTTGCCCCGTATCTTCATCTACGCCCAGGTCATACTGCATCTCGTAGGTTCCGGGCGGCATCACATTCTTGAGAAGAGTTTCCAAGTAATATTCGCCCAACACGCCGCGTTGTTTGGGATTCTTCAGGATATCCTGGAGGTTTTTAAGCTGGTCGGTAAAGTTAATGACCTGTTTGTTGGTTTCGTCTAACTTCGTAAGGCGCTCTGTAACATCTTTGATGATCTTGGCGCTCTCGCTGAACTGCTGTCTCATTACTTTTGGCAGCTCACCCAGTTTGGAGTCCAGGGTCCTGGTTAATTCATTCATCTGATTCTGGAGCAATAGATCCGACCGATTATCACTCCTGCGGAATTTATCCCGCACCAAAATCAGCCAGGCGAGAACGCCAATCGCAACTAAAATCAGAATGTCCGGAAAGGTCATAACACCCCAATTATACCCTAGCCCCAGACCGCACGAAACCTAGACCAACGCGACAAAAAACGCTCCCCAAACCAGCTTTCCAGGCCATAGAAGCGACCAGCCCGAACCACCGCCAAGAATCCCAGCAACAGAGCGTAGATAACATGCTCATCAACAATAAACCCATGATCTCCGGCATACGGGAAATCCAAAACAGGAAGATAATAAAATAACATCAGCAGTGCCCCGAGAGACGAGCTAAGCCGCACACCGACACCGAGCACCAGTGAAACACCCAGGAGGGCTAATCCCCACTCGTTGAGAAAATTGATCCAACCAATATTCCCCGGCGCCGCGAACCACATATAAAGAGCTCCGGCGGTCTTTGCCCCTCTGGCATAGTTCTCAGCTGTCCATGTCGGATCTACAATTTTGGCAATGCCGGAATAGAGCATCAGCCAACCGAGCGAGACTCTCAGCATCGCCAGCCAAATCCGCGTTTCCCTATCCATTCTCGGGGTATGCGATGTATCTAACAAGAACCATAGTGCACACAAAGATGCCAGTCGCCGCCATCGCTGAGAACAAACACAAAAGGCAGTAGGCTCCAATCACGAATGCCTGGATGCAGGTTAAGATCAAACTGGCCGCGAAGCCAACGGTCACCCAAGCGCTCAAGTATCCTAACGCAGGTTGTACCCCCCTGCGCAGGGCAAGTAATAAAACAATGACTGTGGCGTAGAAAACTGCACCATAAAAAACCAGGGGGATACCAAAAAACACTGAATACTCGCTGGTGGTCACCCTCTCGCACGAGCCTGGAACTGCGGAGCACAGGGCACTGCCCGGGAGAAAACGGTCTAGGGCAAGGTAGGCGACGTCAATCAAGCCTAGGATAGCTAAGCCCATAGCAATCCAGACCAACCACTCCCGCTTACTGTGAGGATATCTAAATAACACTTTGCCTATAATAACCTCTTTTGCTACTGGCCCAAAGCACCTGCTGTCTGTACTCTCATCAGCATTATCTCCCCGCACGAAATACTTTCCGTCCTCCGCGAACACAACACGTTTTAGTATCAGGCGCGCGTCGCGGGGATCTTTCAGCACAATCACATCCCTGACTCTGGGCTCCCTAAATCTGAGCACCGACTTGCTAACCCACAACACAGAGCCCGCTGGGTAGGCGGGCTCCATACTCTTGCCAGACACAACGAAGCGCATTATAGGTCAGGACACACAACCTCCTCTCCGGGCTCATGGGGGGCCTTGACCTTTTTGGTCTCAATACCCCTCGTTTTCCAGAATAGTTCCGCGAAATCATTAACCGCCTCCAGCAACTCCTCGGCGGACTCTCTCTCTGTAGTCCGTTTAACCCGGGAGCCCAGAGTCATTATCTTGTGAACTATCTCATTCAGGTGCGGATACTCCTCGAAGTGCTCCTCCTTGAAATAGTCACCCCAAATAACCCGCACTTCGTGCTTACACCTCTCGGCGTGCTCCTCTTTAACTGTTGTACACCTAGCGATGTCGTGCGCGTCGGAGCTGGCGCCGATCAGGTCTATCATCCGAATAACGGTCAGTGCAGCTAACTGGGCTCCGTGGGGATCGTAAATACCGCACGGAACATCGCAGTGCGCATAAACCAGCCTCGGTTTTTTAAACAATCTGGGCACAGCTAGTTATTCTCGGCATTCACCCTCGTAAGCAACGTTCACATTAGCCCGAGTGGCGTAGCACTCGTTAGAATATATTTCCCCATCTTCTCCGCAGACTGGTATATAAACATCGGCGCAGATAATCGGTTGGATATCATATTTGGTTTGACCTATGCGGAAAAGCTTAAGAACATCCTTAACATCCGGCATGATTGAATTCAGCCTGCCTGCGTCCAACGTCGGCATCGGATATGGCTCGGCGTCCCGCATCCGCTCCTCTGTCCAGTATTGCTCTGTATTCTCTCCCTCCCGGACGTCCGAGTGAGCCACATTGTTTCCCGCGGTGACACCAGTTTCTTTCTCTGTTTTTAGCTCCCTTTTAACCCTCTCGATGATCCTCATAATCTCGCCGTACCTCGCACCCCCCTCTCCCGCCACCTCCTCCAATCTAACCATCAATTGATCAAGGTCGCCTATCCCCCTCAAGAGAGGGCTGACCACCTCGTCCCATTTCCCCTGGACATCCTGAAGGCGACCCCTAAGGGTCTCGAACTTGTTGCTTAAGTCTTCAAAGAGCTTCCTATGCTCCTCGGTTCTCTCGGCTAGCTTCTGCAATAATTCGTCCACATTCGGATTGTCAGAGGTCTCTTTCAGCTCCTCCAGTCGCTTTTGCAATCTGGCCATCGCCCCCTCATAGTTTGTCAGAGCTCTCTCCACCGCTTCCTGGCTGTTGAGCTTAAGTAGGCTTACCCTTTCTAGCTCCTCTCCCTTCTCTAAGGTTACGTTCAACTCAAACTCGGCGCGCTTGAGCGGGTCGAGAACAAAAGTCCTTTTAAGATTTCTCCCCCACTCTTTTACAAAATAAAAGGGATTGCCCGGCAGGATACCGGAAACGTCTGAGCGGACTCCCCCGGTGTTTGTGCCAGTGCTGGTTGCCAACTCTTCCTGGGCAGATGTTAACGGAATAAACATGAACATCGCCATAGACGCGGCTACCAAAAGAACAAACAAAATAATTAGAGCCCTTTTCAACTTAGTAAAAAGCGTTTTTAACCTTTGTTTTGAATAATTATAACACACTGAGGGCTCCAGCCTACGTTTACTTAACCCATAGAATTTGCTAATTTTTAGTGGTATTCCGCAGTAGCAATGAGTGCCTGCGGATGCGTTCGCAGAGAATAGAAACGAAGTTCCTATTCCCCTGCTCACTTTCCGCAGTAGCTCAATGGCAGAGCGGCGCGCTGTTAACGCGAAGGTTGCAGGTTCGAGTCCTGCCTGCGGAGCACTTCGGCAAGCTCAGTACGAGCCAAAGCTAGGGGTTGAGCATCTCTTCCAGGCCCTCTTTCACAAGCTCAAAGATTTTTTTGTGACCCTCCAAGTTTGGATGAAGCCCATCGTCAAAGTCTTTGTCCTCTAGTTTGTTATATATATCTACAAACTTTACATCCCTACTCCCACAAACCTCCCGAATAACTTCGTTATATTTTTTAACATCTTCCTTGCTATAGCTTTTACCGGTGGTACTTCTCGGTAGGGGCTGTGTTAAGGAATCATCGCCTTTCGCCAATCCCACGAATAATATTTTTTCCGTGAACGTCTTTCCTTTTTCGATAAGTTGTTCAATGTTTTTCCTAAAGCTATCCAGGGACACTAGGTTTTTATGGCCGGGCTCTCTATGGGCCGAATCGTTCACTCCCACGGCGAAAATCAATATCTCCGGCTGCCTAGCGGTGGCCTCTGCTTCGAATCTGTTCAATACATCTCTAGAAGTATCGCTGTCGATTCCTAAATCGTACACGGCGAACTTATTATCAATGTTCTCCAGGTGGTTTCTAAGCAGATTGGACCAAGCTCCTCGAAACGGCAAAAATGCTCCCCAGATAATACTGTCGCCGAATATACAAACCCTCATACTCTAAGAATATCTAGAGGTTCTAATAACGTCCACTAGGGGGAGCCGTCCTTCGCTTCCTCCTTCGTCAAGACTACGGAAGGACAAGGAAAGCTACGGAGCGGCCTGCTGGTTCCGTAGTATAAGCGAAGACTCTCGCGGGCAATTGGTAGTCCGTAACTCTCCAGCCATCCGAAGCCTCGGCAGAGGAGGCTTAGTGAAGGATACCTGCCTGCGGAGCACCTACTGGGCAGTTTGACGTTTATCTAATGAACTCTTAGTCTTGTCTGTGAAGTGGGTCTGGTAAAAGGGTTAGCGTCAAATCCCTCGCGAGGGTGTGCGGTTTGCCCAGAGCACAATAAAAACAGTCCGTCCAGGCCCACTTCGCCTAACTCTTTTACCAAACAGGTTCTCCTTCGACTCTCTTCAACTCCGCTCAGAGCAAACGGCTCAGGATGAATAATAATGCCTGCCTCGCCCAGTCTGGGCGGGCCCACTAGGGGGAGCGAAGTAAAACTAATTCGCTAAGTCAACTAAATTATACGGCACTATCTAATGCTGGTTGATTTCCGCCGTGGATCTCCCCGTTTCCTGCCTCATCAGTAATCTCCCCATATTTACTCCTATGGGTACAAAATCTAATATCTAATCTGCCCTCCTCGATAGCTCTTTTAATTTCCTCTTCCTGCTCAGGATCCATTCTGATAAGGAACGGCAGGAACAATCCTTCATACGCCCTAGTAAAAAGTTCATCTCTTGATATTGTCCCAGCTTCCTGAGTTATCTCCAGTTTTTCAGCCTCTTCTGCTATATCCTCGGGCATATCAATATGGTGATATTTAGTGCCCACTGGTATCGTAATTGATAAGGCAAGCCGTCTACCAGTTTTTTCAAAAAACTCTCTTCTTTTCTCGGGTGTAGGTTTCCTTTTTGGATTAAGCCTTATAAGCTGACCAGTGAAAAATTTTATTCTTTCGTCGGGATCAAGACTATCGTCTATATCGTCATCGAATTGATCTACAATCTGGGCTTTAATCTCAGGAGGCGCTTCAACATTAGGATCCCTTCTATATAAATCCATATATAATTTAACCGCTCCCCTCGGGTGTAGGATTATATTTGCCCAACTCTTATATAATCTCCCAAACTCCTGATCATTTGCTATAAAGGAGAATGCTCGTTTCTTACTTAATAACGGATCTATTTTTAACTCGTCTTCGGTTGATTGAAGGTCGCTAGCTAAAATAGCCATATATCTTATCTTGAGGGCTGGATCCTTTTCACTCCGTACCATATCGATAAGAGTGCGGACTATTTCTATAGAAGAGTCGTCACGAACCGAACTATCTATAAGACCATATGCACGCTTAAATACTTGTAGTTTTGTCTCAAATGGAAGGTTTTGACCGACAAGTTCTTGAAAACACTGTGCTGCAATCGGTCTATTATTCTCGGAAAATCGGAGCACCTCTTTTACTCTATCCATATAAACTACAGCCGCTTCGTGGGATTCAAATTCCTCGACAGATACACCCTCTCCCCTTGGTCTCCCTGGTGATTCTGGTAAACGCATGTTGGTTAGAGTGTATAACGAATTTTTACATATTAAAACGGGGACGCGATTTGGCCATGAGCCTCCAGATTGCAAAAACAAACACCGGGTTCTAACGTCGTCCATACTGCGGAGCACTTCGGCAAGCTCAGCGCAAGCCCTTCGGCAGATTTATGGTGAGCGGAGTTGAACTACTCAGGATAAATAATAACGCCCGCCTAGACTAGCTACGCGAGGCTGGTCCACTAGGGGGAGCCCCCTATAGACCGAACACCTCCTTCCTAACCTCTTCGTCTAATTTTCTTATTTCTTCGTTATAAAGAGACATCACATCGACGAGCGAGGCACCCGTTTGGCTAATCGCCGCATCTTTTGTCTTGCTAGAAAAATCAAAGCCAACAATCTTTAGGCGTCCGAATTCGATTGGCTTTTTAATATCTATAGACTTTACCCCAGTCTTAGCATAGTTCAGAAAGCGTACTGCTATTTTTTCTTGGGATTCACCCAGAATAAAGTGTGCGGCTATCCAGGCAGATTTTGGGATGCGAATGGAGTCGCAATAGACAAACACCTCATCATCTTCCCCGATTTCTTTAGATGCGAACTCGATATTCTGATTTGTATTGATAGACCTCTCTTCTAAAACGTACTGAGTGTCGGGGCTTAATGACCTCAGATATTTCCCCATCGTCCCGGCCTCTGATTTATCTGGCTGTTTTGGGTCTGTAAAACCACCGCAGAGAATAATCTTGTCTAAGTTGTCTCCTTTTATCCGCTGAGCTACAAAATCTAGGTAAGATCTGTAATCTTCTTTTTCTGGACTGAAGAGCCCGTAACCCAAGACAATCCCCGTCTTCATAGACTAAGCTTACAAACAGGTTCTAATAGTGTCTACTGGGGGGGCTGGATGTAGTACACTTAAGGCATGAACAAAAAATTGCTGGTCGTAGGCGGCGTTGTCGCGGTAGTCGCGTTAGTGGTTAGTTTGGTTTCCTTCGGCGGGCAGTCTAACGGCCCCGAGCGGTTAGGCAAATCAACTCAGTACAAAGATTCCGATTTGGGCTTTCAGTTTTTATATCCCGAAGATTGGACCCCGAGGGGGAAGACCTTTTTTAGTAGTCCGCGCTTCGAAACCATCGCTATCGTATCGGCCAAATCTGACACCTGTCCTCAAGGTGACGGGCCTGGCATCTCAATAGGCCAGGGGTATGTTGTCCGGGGCGAGAAGTATATTAGCAGTTGGTGCGGTGAAGCAAGTGAGCAGTTTACCAGGCGGGATACGGAGGAGAATTTCGAAGTAATAGAAGCTATCAATACAGACGTTATTGTCTGGACCGCGGAGTGTCCGTTTTCTGACTGCCAATCAAAATATATCCAGGCGTCCTTTAATCTCCCCGACCTAGAATATCCGGGAGTCGGATTATACGCGATATGGGAACCCGAGCTACTGATAAATAAAGAGACTAGCCCTACTCCCAATCCCTCTACATTCCAGGAGGCCCTGGAGGAGTTCAAATCAGTTCTCCGGACTATAGAGCTAACCAAATAAGCTCTGACCCCCCTTCTCTGCCCCGATTATTGTCGGGGCTATGGAGGGACGCTGTGGTGATGTAGGATACGCCTATGCGCGTCTGGGATATTCATCCAAAACACTTGTGTCAAAAACATTTACTCGCGGAGCACCGCGAGCTTCATGGTTTGTGGAACATTTTAACCAGACACAAAGGCACGGGCGGATATTCACGCCATCCAGAAACACTGCGTTGGGTCGGCAAGCGGAAGGCGCTCTATATCCGACACGAAGCATTGGTTAAAGAGTTCTCCCGCCGTGGATACTCACACCACACCCCGTTGGATAAAAGATCAGCCACTGGCTCTGGCGATCAAAGAGTACTTATCAACGCTGTCAAAGAACAGAAATTGATATTAAACCGAAAGCCCTGCGACTGTTCACTCCACATCTAGCAACTAGAGTCCCTGGTTGCTAAATCCCATCCGGGTTTATAGTTAGGGCATGTGGTATGTCTATATACTTCTCTGTAATGGGAAGACCTACTATATCGGCGTGACAAACGACCTGCGGGAGCGCTTACGGGAGCACAAAGAACACCGGTCATTTTTTACAAAGCAGTTCAAAGATATTGAACTAGTCCATCAGGAATGGTACCCGACCAAAGTATCGGCGGAAAAGCGTGAGGAGCAGCTCAAAAGATGGAGTAATCAGAAAAAGCAGGAATTAATCGGGGGCAACTCGGCCGGAAATTGACGCCCGGGATTCCCCGTGCTATAGTTTGCCCTGATCAAATCAGGACTGTGAGGTAAAAAGTGGTCGAGTTTTGTCCTTCAGTATTCTAGGTTTGACCGGTTGTTCATAACAATCAAATAAGAAATAACGGAAGGATAATGGATGGGAAGATCGCTCGACTCACTGACCGTGGATATGGGTTCATCTCCCGCGAGGGCGGAGAGAAGGACCTTTTCTTCCACTCAAATGAGCTCACGGATGTTAAGTTCGATGAGCTCAAAGAAGGTGACAAAGTGACTTTCGAGGTAGCGGAGGGTCCCAAGGGACCATACGCCACTCAGGTCAAGAGAGCGTAAATAACAAAACAGCCCCACTCGGGGCTGTTTTGTTATTTACGGTTCCTACCGACGGTGCTGTTCCCGCCTCTTGCGGTAACAGTCCCGGCAGGAAAGCTGGTCCAACCTGTTCTGATCGGGCTCGAAAGGAAGCTCTTTTATCTCGCCGCCGCACTGACCGCAAGTCCAGTTTCCCTGGTACATCTTCCGCTCGCCCCTCTGACTGTCGTCTCTCACTTTGCTCTATATATTATCGAACCTTTTCTCGAGCAAAGCGGTATCCCCTGTACCAGATATTACTCGAACGGGTAAAGTATAACCTACCCTGTATAATCTCGCTACTTTTATAAACTCATACGCTCCAAAGAAAATCGCACCATAGAAAAGATCTCCGAGTAAGGTCATCCTGAAAAACGGCAGCCCCATTGTATAAGCCGAGAATAACCCGGCCAGGGTATGCGGATACCAGCTAGAAAACGCCCAGACAGCCAGGTTGGTTAGAAGAAAGAAGCACGACGCTCCGTAAATGGTGCCCAACCCCACTCTCCAGGGAGATACCCTTCCCCGCAACCAACTCCCTAAGCCAACCAGCACCAAAAAGCTGCTGTACACCACCAGCATTAATTTGTAGTCATAGAAACCAATAAAGAAATCGCTCACCCCCATTACAATCACCGGCACCCAAAACTTCCGGTACCCAGTCAGATAGGCACCGCTGAACAACGCCAGAGCTCCCACCGGAGTGAAGTTAGGCGCATGGGGCAACAAGCGCAGAGCCACTGTCACCACCGAAGCAATACCAACAAACCAAAGGACCAAACTACTGCTGCGCATTTGTAAGGCGCCATTCGATTCTGTCACCATCCCGAATCTCATAGGCGCTCGCTCCCACTTGGGCGTACTCTCCATTAATCCAATACTGCCAATAGACACCGCCCCCGCCACTCCTGCCGCCAATGCTAGTAACTAACATTCCCATATCCCCGTAATCCTCGTAGTCAAATTCTATCCCCCTCTCACTCACCAGGCGCTGTGTAGCTAGAAAAACTGTTTCTCTCTCGCCGAGGGGAATATCCTCAAGGGAGTCGTTTTTGTCCCCGTAGTCTATGAAGAGACTAAAGTGTGGAGCTCCGCTCGTGCCCTCCGGCGCCACAGCCGGTCGCGCGAAGACCCCCAGACCGGCGATAACAACCACGCCCAAAGCAACCGCTAGCAGGACGTAGCCCAGTTTTTTCTTAGTGAGGTTCATATCCCGGTGTCCCTTATATTATCACAGACTGCCGGGGGGTATATAGGATGGGGCTATCTCATCTGTGTGATAAAATAATGACATGAAAAAACCACCTCTTTCCGTCCCCGTTCTTGGGTTAGCCCAGGCCGCCGCTCTTGCTATTTACATCAGTGCGGTTGGCCTGATTATGTGGTATAGCCAGAATTGGTCGGTCAAAACTCCGGGTATGCTGGGCGTTTTCTTTTTTCTTACCCTATTCACTCTTTCTGCCCTTATCTGCGGATTGATTGCCCTGGGTTACCCCGCCTATCTTTTTTTCAAACAGAAAAACCCGGGGACGGCGCTCCAACTTATTTTCTATACCATCGGCTGGCTAGCCGCCTTCGCGGCGGCTATCGCGCTTTTCTTCTTTTCCTACTAGTTCAAAAGGTGGTTGAGATCCAGAATCCTTCCGAGACTCTCAATCTGCGCCTGGACATAAGTCGGAATGCCCACCACACAGCCCGAGTCCTTTATAGCGATGCCGCCCGAGTTGCCCCGATCAATCTTCGCTGAGGTCTTGATATAGCGCGCTCCACTACGAAACTCAAAGCCGGAGACAATCCCATCGGTAACTGTCAAAGTATCCCCCCCGATGCCCGGGTACCCCAAAATAGTTATATGGTCGCCAATACCGGCGCTGCTACAGAGAGATGTAGCCGCTGAATCTTGAGCCGCCCCGCCGAGCTGAGCCATGGTGCCCGCTCGCGAATGATCCTCCACCAAAATTGGTTCCAAAAAAGCCAAATCCACCCTTGAGTCATAAAACTTATAGCCTTTGCTCTTGTATATCAGGTAGGAGGTTGCTTCACTAGGATCGGGATAAACCGCGATTATACACTGCGATTGGGAACCGTCCTCGGTCTGGACCACATGCAAGTTGGTCTGCACATAGTACGGCCCGACCCCGGGGATGGAGGTCCCCTTGTAGAGTACCCCTGATCCCTGTTGTAGCCCGCGCGTCAGTGAATCTGCCAGACAAACCAACCTCACAACTGAAGGAGCAAACTTACTCAATAGATTGTTCAGGGATGTTTGACCAGAACCGGACGCGTTCTGAAAACTGGCTACGGCCTCCTGGAGCAACGCCTCGCTCGCTTTTACCTCAGCTAATTGATCTCCCTGCTGGCTGATCAGCTCACGCTGGCTGGAAATAGTCTGTTCATTCTCGCTCACAATCCGGGCTATCTCGTCCTGAGCTTTTTTTAATTCCTCATTTGTTTCAAGTAGGGAGCGCCTGGTCTCACTATATAAACCGTAAGTAGCTAAAGATACTACCACCAGAACAGCAAACCATAATGTATGTTTATCCTGCTCCATACCCTAACTATTATACCCGCAGTAACAGCGGGTATAAAAACTACCACCAAAATTTATGCGGAACGCCGGTCCCGTCACGAACACCCCCCCGAAGCCCCACCACAGTCCAGGCAAGTATAGCAAGACCCGCTCTGGACCATCATTCCCCCGCACTCCTGGCACACCAGCCCCGCATCCACGTATCCCTTTCCGGGGTCTAGTTGTTTTATAGACACCGGTGATATGTATTGCTCTTCCAACTCCTCAAAACTTGTCTTGTCTATGCCGGGTGTCGCGCTGATATCAGCTCCGGTCTCACCCGGCACCAGTCCAAGAGAGAACAGATCGTCCTCGGGTAGAAAACGCAGGGCAAGATAACGAAAGATGTAGTCAACGATGCTGGTAGCCACAAGTATCTGTGGATTCTCGGTATAACCGGCTGGCTCAAACCGGGTCCGGATATGTTTCTCTGCCAAAAGCTGAAGGGGCACGCCGTGTTGCAGAGCAATGGATACCGACAAGGCAAATGCATCCAACAACCCCGCTAGTGTACTGCCCTGCTTTGCCATTCTGACGAAGATTTCCGCTAAACGACCGTCCTCATAGGCACTGTACGTCAAATAACCTTTATGGCCGGCGATCACAAACCTGTGTGTCTCGGACGGGCGAGTGGCGGGCAGTCTCTCGCGGATTCCGACGTGCGGGGCTGTCGGCTTGCTTTTCTCAGCACTCTTATTCTCTTTCTCTCTGGTTTCGCCTTTGGAAACCGATGCGGCCAGAGGTTGAGAAGCTTTAGAACCATCTCTATAAACAGCAAAGGCCTTAATCCCCGCCTCCCAGGCCATCATATAGGCCCTCTCAATATCTTCCTTTGTCGCGTCGTGGGGCATATTGAACGTTTTGGAAATCGCTCCTGAAATAAAGGGTTGTATCGCGGCAACCATCTGAACATGCCCCTGCCAGGAGATCATCCGCGTACCCTCTTTGGACCGGGTGGCTGTGTCAAAAACGGCTAAATGGTTCTCCCTGATGTGAGGAGCACCCTCCGCCGATCCGTGCTCCGAAATCCAATTAACGATGTCCTCCACTTCACTTTCTACATAACCCAGGCCTCTCAGCGCTCCAGATACCGCCTGATTCACAATTTTCATCCAGCCACCACCAACCAACTGCTTCATCTTTACTAAGGAAAAGTCCGGCTCCACCCCAGTGGTGTCACAGTCCATCATAAAAGCGATTGTCCCGGTGGGCGCGATCACCGTCACTTGGGAATTGCGAAAGCCATACTTTCTGCCTAGACTTAGGGCTTCATTCCAGACATCGCGCGCCTCTCTTAAAAGGTTCTTCTGCCCTATATAAGACTCGTCAAGCTCCAACGACTTATCCCGATGTTTACTAACAACACCTAGCATCGGCTCCCTGTTGAGCTCATAACCGACGAAGGCACCCCGCGCCCCGGCCACTTCCGCTGAAAAACGATAGGCCTCTCCAGACATCAGGGAGGTAATCGCGCCCGCCCAGGCGCGCGCCTCATCCGAGTCATAGGGTAAACCCTTTGTCATCAACAGGGCTCCGAGATTAGCGAACCCGAGTCCGAGCTGACGGAAATCGCGCGCGTTCCTTTCTATTTTCTCTGTCGGATATCCGGCGCCATCAATCAGTATTTCCTGAGCCAGGATAAAAATGCGCACCGCCTGCTTGAATTCATCAACCGCAAAAATACCATCCTTCGTCAAGAACCGCAAAAGATTAATAGAGGCTAAATTGCAGGCAGAGTTGTCCAAGTGCATATATTCAGAGCAGGGATTAGAAGCGTTAATCCTGCCGGAGTGCGGACAGGTGTGCCAGGTATTAATGGTTGTATCAAACTGCACCCCAGGATCACCAGATTCCCAAGCCGCCTGGGCTATGCTTCCCAAAAGATCCCTCGCCCTGTAGGTATCTGCTACCTCTCCACTGACCCGGAATCGGGTATCCCATTCTCCATCCTCCACCACCACTCGCATAAACTCATCCGGGATACGAACTGAGTTATTGGCATTCTGAAATTGAATAGAGTCCCAAGCAGGATCATTTAAGTCTGCCATGTTATAACCGGCATCCATGAGAGCACGAACTTTCTTCTCCTCATCCGCCTTACAGCGAATAAAGAGCGGGATGTCCGGGTGATCTATATCCATTATTACCATCTTAGCCGCCCGACGCGTGGAACCACCGGACTTAATCATGCCGGCGACCGAGTCAGCTCCGCGCATAAACGAGACGGGGCCGGAGGCTTTACCGCCATCCGAGAGCCCTTCACGACTGGAGCGCAAGTGGGAGAGATTAATGCCCGACCCTGAACCGCGCTTAAAAATCACTCCCTCCGTGCGGATCCAGTCCAGGATAGAATTCATATCGTCCTCCACCGAGAGAATAAAACAGGCGGAACACTGCGGTTTGGCATGCACCCCGACATTAAACCAAACAGGCGAATTAAATGAGCCCTTCTGGTAAACCAGAAGATGGGTTAACTCATCCTCAAATACCTGTGCCTGTTCCTGGTTATGAAAGTATCCAAATTCCTCACCCCAACCACGGATCGTTTTCACCACCCGGCCGATCATCTGTCTCAGACTCTTCTCGCGCGCCGGGGAACCCAACTTACCCCGGAAATATTTTGAGGCAGTAATGTTGACTGCGTTATCGGACCAGAAATCTGGAAACTCAACCCCGCGCTGTTCAAAGTTGCCGACCTGGGCATCACGCTCCGCCCAGCGAACTTCATCGAATAGATGAACACCCGCCTGCGTAAATATCCGAGGCAACTTAAACCCAGCTGTCTGACCGCTTTGACGTATAAAACCCAACACTACATTTCTGGAATCTCCCATATGTCTATAAAAGAAAAAGCGCCGGTCCCGTGCGCTTATTCTAACCCACCCGAGAAAATTGCCAAGTGTGAATAACTCCGCTGGCTTGGCGTTCCTCTACCTCTTCCGGCGCCTCCTTAGAAAAGCCGGGATTTCCCACATCTCTTCCTTCTCCTTCTCCCCCGCCTCCAGCTCCTCCCCCTCTGCTATCCTACGTTTTCCACGCGCTTTAGGCGCTTTTTTCTCACCAGCGCCCGCTAGCTCATATTCACGGTCACTATCCATTGTCTCGATTTCCCCCTCGTCGCCCGCGCTGAAGATGTCCAGAGCATCCTGCCCCCTAGCAAAACGGTGTGCCCCGTCAAATCCGGTTGCTATGAGTATGATCTTCAAATCCCCCCTTCTTAATCTCCGATCATAGTGGGCACCAAAAATTATCTTCGCCCCCGCATCCACATTTTCGGTAATTATCCGCGCCGCCTCATTAATCTCGGACATCTTCAGGTCACGCCCACCCGCCACACTAAAGAGCACGCCCCGAGCGCCGTCAATGGAGATGTCCAACAGGGGTGAATTAACCGCTTCATGAACTGCCTTAACCGCCCTGTCCTTTCCTCTGGCGACCCCGACGCCCACCACAGCCATACCAGCGTCTTTCATCACCGCGCCGACGTCGGCAAAATCAACATTCACCAAGCCTGAAGCGGCTATCATCTCTGCGATGCCCCGAACTGAGTTCTTGAGAATCTCGTCTATCTTATCAAACGCTTTCAACACGGGGGTATTAGTATCAATGATGTTAAATATCCTGTCGTTCGGTATTACCAATAGGGTATCAACCCTGTCTCTAAGCTTAGCCAATCCCTCATCGGCAATGCGCGCCCGGACCGAGCCCTCAAAGGCAAATGGTTTGGTCACCACTGCCACTGTCAGGATGCCCATATCCCTGGCAATATCCGCGATAACCGGCGTGGCGCCCGTACCAGTCCCGCCTCCTAGCCCGGCCGTCAAGAAAACCATATCTGTCCCCTGGAGCACGGCTTCTATTTCATCCCGATTCTCTTCCGCCGACTGCTGGCCGAGCTCCGGATTCATGCCTGCCCCAAAGCCGTGGGTAATAGTCTTGCCGATATGGATCTTTCTCCTCGCCTCGCAGCTCTCTAAGTCCTGTAGGTCTGTATTAACGGCTACAAACTCAACTCCCCTCAGGGGATCCCGACTCATGCGCGTGAGGGCGTTACCCCCTCCTCCCCCCACGCCGACTACCTTGATCTTGACTATAGGTTTATATTTCCCCTTTCCTCTCTTGGTCATAGTTGTGCCCACCGAGGATCCGTGGCGTGAACGCCTCCTGACTAAAAGTCTCCGGCGAGACACTTTGCGCCGTTTTATCTTAAAAAGGGGCTTCTTTCTAGCCCCCCTGGAGTTACCAGCTCGCCTGGACAAAACTACTTTCGCGGCCGTCTTCCGTTTAGCCCCCCGTGCCCGGCCCCGCCGCGCCTTCACTCTCGGCCGCTCAATGGGCCGCTTTTTCCGGACTCTCCTTTTGCTAACCGTCTTGCGAGGAGGAGTCTTCTTGGTTTTCGCTTTTTTGGGGGTGGGCATATCAAGGCATCACTCTGTCTATCAACCTCCGGAACAGTCCGGAGACTGGATTATTGACAATGCGTACCTTAGCTTTAGCCTGCTCACTATACAAAAGCAGACCTAAAGCACAAGTATACTCAGGCGAAGCCAACAGCTCACGAGTGGAGCCGTCCTTAGCTACAAAAAGCGAGGGGTTTACTACTCCGATCTGCGAGGCGAGCTTCAGCTCCGACTGCATCAAGTCAACTACCCCGGGCATTTTAGCTCCCCCCCCTACGATAATAGCCCCCCCGGGAAGGTTTTTATCTTTTCCGATAGATCTAAGCTCCTCGTTAATAACCTCGCAAATCTCCAAAAGACGGGCTTCTATCACTTCCGCCACGAATTTTTTGGACGGCTTCCCGCTAAGTTCTGGACTGATCGTTTTGAGATCTATCTGATCGCGGCTGGGGGCATCTTTCGGTACCGCATAGCCATAAGCTAACTTAACCTTATCGGCCACCTCAACGGGTATCTGAAGCGCCAGTGCTAAATCATTAGTGATATTATTCGCGCCGATCTTGAAAATCTTGGTATGTAAGAGTTTATCCTCCTCATAGACCGCCAACCCCGTCGAACCAGCTCCAATATCCACTAACACCACTCCGAGCTCCTTCTGTTTATCAGTCAAAACAGACTGTGCCGACGCTAGCGGGGCAAAGACCAGCGTGTCTACCTCTCCCCCCGCAAGTTTAATGCACTTCTGTAAGTTCTTTATACTCGGCTCAAAAGCATCGATGATTAAATTAATAACTTCCAGCCTGGCGCCCACCATCCCGAGCGGATCATGAATGTCGCCGACGCCGTCAACAATAAATTCCTGGTTGAGAATGTGGAGATTAAAGCGATTAGAGCGCGGCTTAACCGGCACCGAGCCATATACAGCTCGGTCAACGTCGTCCTTGTGTATCTCTGAACTAGCTCTCGAGACCGCGGTTGACCCCCGAGATGATCTCACCACCACATCAGAACCGCCTACGCCGAGGACAATGCTCTTCAGAGCTGTTTTGGACAACTCAGAGACATCATCAAAGAGGTTGTTAACTACACCTACCAACCCGTCCATATCCACTACTACCCCTCTTCTCACACCACGGGAGGGTCTGGCAAAACTCTTGATCAGGGCAAGTTTGCCTTCCGGAGCCGGCTCAGCCAGGACGGCCTTTACTGTTTCCGAGCCGATATCTAAGCCGAGTATGTGCGAGCGAGCCATGTGAGCACTTTTTGTTCTAGTTTTTCCATCTCAATCTTATCATTTTTGTTTAGGTGGTTAAAACCTTTTAGGTGGAGAATGCCATGCACTAAGGCGTATTCCAGGGAACGATGTTTCTTCCTGGCACACGGTGGATTCAAATAGATCTCCCCTATAGGATCGGCGGGTGTTCTGGGAAACTCCTCTGGCGACTCAACGGCTATAACATCGGTAACCTCATTCTTCTGCCTGTAGATTAGGTTAAGCCGCTTCATCCCAGAGGCATTAACCAAAAAAATATTAATGTTGGCCGGGGATAACCCTAAAAACCGGCAAGCCCCCGCAGCGCTCCGGCTCAGGGGTTTTCTCAAGTGTTCAAATCGCCCATCAAGAGCCGTAAGTTCAACCCCCGCCATCAGGTGCCACTCCCTTCTCCCAAAGCCTTCCTGACCATCTCACTCACCCTCGCCGGCTCAGCTCTGCCGGCAACTTTTCCCATTACCTGTCCCATTACTTTCCCAAAATTGGTCTCACCGCCAGCCAAAACTTCTTTTACAAAACCCTCTATTTCCGCTTCGCCCAGCTCAGCCGGCAGATAAAATTTTATCATCTCCAGTTCCTGATTTTCTTTATCGGCTAGATCTTGCCGACCGGCTTTTCCGTAAATATCAGCTGCTTCACGCCTCTTCTTCGCTTCCCGACGCAAGACCCCCACGAGATCTTCCTCTTTTAGCTCATTAGCCTTGCCCTTAGCAATCTGCTCATTGTGAATTGCGGCTAGGACCATCCGCAGGGTGGTCGCCTTGGCTGTGTCCTTGGCCTTAAGGGCTCCGACCAAATCCTTTTTCAAACTCTCAGTTATGGTCATATCCTGTTGATCTCAACCGGGCTGGCTAGAACTTGAGGGCGCCCATTTTCTTAGCCGTTTCAATCTCCTTTCTCTTCTGTTCTCGGTGTAGAGCTGAAGCGCGCCGCTTGTTGCGGTTAACCTTCCGCTCGTTATATCTATTTTTTTTGACCTCCCTTAGAATACCGCTCCTGATGACCTTCTTATTAAAGCGGTACACCAAAGAGTTGGTCGACTCCCCCTCTTTTTTGTTCAAAATTATATTAGCCATCTGCCTTGAGAATCTTATTCTTTATTTTGATCAAGTCCTCTTTGGAAGGATTGCTCACCACGCTCTGTATGCCGCTCCCCCCATCACCCTCATACCGGGGGATAAGGTGAACGTGGATGTGGTCTATCTCCTGGCCACTCAGTCTACCGTTATTAAAACCGATTGTAAAATGTGCACTCCCCATAGTTTCCCCAAGCAGTAATATAACCCTCTTAACCGCTGTAAAAACCGGTCTAATGAGCTTGTCGGGCATCCTTTGGATATCGGGGCAGTGCTCTTTTGGGATAAGAACGGTGTGCCCCGGGGCTGATGGGTTGATATCTAAAAAGGCCAGGACATCCCCGTCTTCGTAGACGACGTGAGCAGGTATTTCCTTGGAAATTATTTTGCAAAAAAGACAGTCCTTCACCTCAGCTTTTTCTTGATTTCCCTGATTACCTTCGTCAGAGGCACGGTCTCCTGCGTCCCGGTCCGCATATCGCGGATGATAATGCTGTCTTCAAAAACCTCTTTCTGCCCTAAAATAAGTGCCAGAGTTGATCCGACTTTGTTAGCTAACTCTAGTTGCCCAGAGAGAGAGTTTTTGCCCAGGTTGCCCATAATTGTGAAACCGGCCTTTCTCAGCTCCTCCAGCAGAGAGATACACCTCCGTTTCGCCAGTTGACCGACATGAACTAAATAAATTCTTTTCCTGGGGCGCAGGGCGCCGAAGGAAGGGTTCTTTTCTTTGACCGCCCCCAATACCCTCTCAACCCCCATCGCCGCTCCCACTCCGGGCGTTGATCTCCCACCGATGCTCTCCGCCAGATAGTCATATCTGCCGCCCGCCACCAATGCCCGCTCGCCTTTTTCGTCGTCTTCCGCGAATATCTCAAAAACGGTTTTGTTGTAATAATCCAAGCCTCTCACCAAACGCGGCTTTAGAGTATAGGGCACCCCTGCTTCATCCAAATATTCCAGCACGCTCTTAAAATGAGCCTTGGACGGACCGGAGAGATAGTCTAAAACGACCGGGGCACCCTCGGAGATAAGCTGACACTCCCTAGTTTTGCAGTCCAATAGGCGCAGGGGGTTAACCTTCATGCGGCGCCCGCAATCGCTGCAGATTTCTTTTGTGTGGCCCCTATAATAGTCCAACAGCTTCTTCCGATAGTTCTGTCTATCACCCATGTTGCCGATACTATTAATACCGACTATCAGACCGGTCATGCCTAATTCCTCCAATAAGCGAACAAATGCCACAACAACTTGGGCATCATAAACCGGGTCTGATTCCGCCCCCAGAACCTCAGCCCCGATCTGATAAAACTGGCGATAGCGCCCTGCCTGCGGATTCTCGTGTCTGAAAGCCGGCCCGATGTAGTAAAACTGCTGAGGTTGAGGCAGGCGGTGCATTCCGTGTTCCAAATAGCTTCTGACAACTGCTGCCGTCATCTCCGGACGCAGGACTAACTTAGATTTCCCCCGGCTCCGCACAAAATACATTTCTTTCTCAACAATGTCGGTCTCCTCGCCAATAGTGCGGGTAAAAAGCTCTTCGCTCTCGACTACTGGTGTTTCTATTTTCCTAAAACCGTAGTACTCCAGCACCTCCCCGGCGATTCGGTAGAGTTTAGCCCGTGCCGGTTCTTCATCCGGGAGGATGTCGTGCATACCCTTGGGTAACTGGGGAATTTGCCTTTTTTTCGATTTCGGGCCAACAACATCCGCTCTGCGAGCTTTTTTATTTATTCTAGGGGGTGATGTCCTAGCCATTATCCTCGTAGTTTTCAAGCGTCATCACTGGCCAAACTCTTGCCCTCACTACGCCCACTATACCTTCGCGCATCAGGGGTCCCCAATTCCTAGAATCATAGCTCTGCGAACGATTATCCCCCATCATGAAATATTGACTGTTATTAAGTTGAAAAACATAGTTTTCCTTCAGAGTCAGGTCCAGGGGGAGATACTCTTCTTCTATTAACTCACCGTCAATATAGATCTCGTTTCCCCTAATAACCACCTCCTCGCCGGGCAGACCGACAATCCGTTTAATAAAGAACTCAGCTTCGTTAGTGGGATTGTGCAGGACAACCACCTCGCCCCTCTCTGGGTTGCGGAACCGGTAACTGATCTCATCCACCACCAGATAATCTCCGCCGGAAAAGTTTGGCTCCATACTGGAGCCCTCCACGCGGAATGGCTGGGCTATGAAAGTGTAGACTAGATATATTGAGACCAGAGCAACGGCGAATACCTCCAAAACCTCAAGTAGCGAGAGAAAAAATTGCCTCATCCAGCGCATTTTAATAGAATTGGAACGCATGTTCAAGATTAGTAGGCGCCCCGCTGCCGCCGGCGGCGGGAACGACCGGAGGGTGGAGAAGAAGCCAGTGAGATTACTAGTTGGGCTGGGCAATGACAGCGGAAAATACCAGGATACCTTCCATAACGTCGGATTTCTCTTCGCAGACCATCTAGCGAAAGACAGCGGGCTTAAATTCAAAAAACACCGGGGGTTCAACTATCTGAAGGCGGGCGGTCTTATCGTCGTTAAGCCGTCGGGTTTTATGAACCAGTCGGGAGCCCCGACTAAGCAAGCTCTTCAATACTTCAAGGTAAAACCTGAAAATCTTGTCCTGATCCATGACGACAGCGATCTCCCCATTGGGCGCTATAGAATCTGCTTCGGACGAGGTTCGGCTGGTCATAAAGGGGTGGAGTCGGTTTTTAAAGTGTTAAAAACTGATCAATTTGAACGAGTTAGAATCGGCGTCCGGATGCCGGCCCAAGATCAGAAAAACCGCCGCTCCAAAGCCGGCAGTTTTATACTGAACAGAATGAGTGAGGCGGACAAAAAAACCCTCGGAGGGGTCCTATCAGAAATTAAAATCTTTTACTCCCAGGCTTAGAGAGAATATCTCTGTACCATCCGGTTGGGTTCTAATATCGGACAGGGCGAGGTTAACCCTGTTGAATTGGGGCTGCCCCTCCAAAGTTTTCCTAAAGGTAGTAATCGCATCCCGACTTTGAGCTACGCCCTCAATCAGCACTGATGAGTGCGCGGTATCAACATTAATTCTGATCAGCCTAATGGAAGCGCCGGTCAGCCCGTTTAGTTTCCGCAGCAACCCGCTTAACTCCTTTTTATCTGAGACAGCATTCTTGACCACCGAGACCAGAGTGTTAAATGCTCGGACTTGGGCCTCCAGCGCCGCGAGCTCAGCGTCCCCAGCCGCATTCCCGGCGAAGGGATTCTCGGCCGAGACCCGGACAGCTACACGCTGTAAAACAAGAGCGGAGACTAGAAAAACCAAGAGGACAAAAGCAAAAGTAGTCAGCAGTATGTCGCGCCACACCGCCAGGAAGTTTGCTAGCTTGTGTTTTCCGAAAGTCTCGACGGCATTCAGAGTAGTTAGGGTAATCTCATTATCCCTCGAGCGAGGCGTCAACCCCCTCAGGGCTGCCCCCATCGCCGGACCAACCTGTCCGGGATCAGCCACCTTTATCTCCACACCCGGGAAGTGTAACCCTACAATTTGTGTAATTCTCTCCGTAAACGTTGGGGACACCAAAACCATTTTTTTAATCTCACCCCCTTGTCGGCCGGTCGAATAAAAATTCACCACCTTGCGAACTTCGTCCACAAAGCCCTCTTCGAACTTCTCCGTCTCAATATTCTTGCCCCCATCCCCAAAGAGCCCCCAGGCGGCAAACCGGTGAAAAAATAAACACCCAGCGTGGCTCACCGAAAAATTAAGACCCTCGGGGGCGACCTCCAACAATAAGGATGGACTCTCCTTATCCACTGCGCCCGCTTTAAGCGCTGCCCTGATTAAGCTAAGCGTACTGAACTCAACGGCGGCGACAGTATATCCGGCTTCCTGTACACAGGAGATAAAGCTGTCGATAACGTCGCGGGGGGCAAAAGCACCGAGCATCTCCACCTGATCCGAGTTCTCGTTTCCTATCTGCTGCCAGCCATAATAAGTTTTTTCAATTTCCATAGGACAAATCATCTTCATGTTGAGCTGCGCGGATTCATGAAGAGCTCCCGAAGTCACTGCCGGCAGAGTAAAAGGTTGAACATATACATCAGTAATAGGAACGGTCAAGACAATTCCCCCGCTCTTTCTTGACCTCAAAGACATCCGCCGACGTAGCTCCAGCAGGGTATTAATAAGTAGCTCCGGATTCTGAACTTTACCCCCGCTGACAATACCGGGGGGTAGTCTCAGGGCGACATGTTCATTCCTCCCCCCGTTCAGGTTTTGATACTCCACCAAACCATCAGCAACCAAAAGACCGGCCGCCTCAACCCGAGGAACCAACCTGGAAAGCGAACTCAACATACCCCCGGTAGAAAGTTTATATTTCATGTGCCACAGTCAATGAATCCACTTCCAGGATCTTCCACCTCTTTTAGCTCACTCACCTTAGTCGATGACTCGGGGAGCGAAATTTCCACTACAGCTTTGATAAATCTCTCCCTGTCCTGCACCGTACCCTTGGAATAAATGGTAAGCTCCTGATCCGCCACCGTCTCATTTATATTTATACACGCCTCACCGTTACCAACAGTTAGAGTAGAGGTAGCCGGGCAGTGGGAAGATTCAGGACAGTCAACATAAGTATTAATGCGAACAATAGCATCCTCCGCTCCGCTCCTGGCCACCCCCAAAGCGGCCATAGAGGCCTGCTCATCTGCCATGGTGCTACTCAAGAGACTAGAGACAACCGCCCCGCCGACTATTACCTCCAGCACAATACCCACTATAATCAGAACCACCGGAAGAGCAGCCGCACCGCCCCTCCTACCCTCTCGGATCCCCGCTGTCATAATCTAGGAGGACCAGTTTAGAATCACGTCCTCGACCACCGGGCCGGTTTCCTGATAGGCGTTATCGATGTAAACCCTGTATGTCAGATATCTGTAGCCAGACTTATACGGATTATGATATGCGGCATCTATATCTATGCGATAGACACCGGCAGCACCCACACTAGTTTCGTAGAGCGTTGTTCCTCCATTTTCACCCTTAAAGTCCGACTCTGATGGCGTGGAGGAAGAGGTGACCGCTACTGTAAAACCAACGTGTGTGTATGTGGGCAGGGTACCCTTCCAGGTTATGGAGTTAACCGCAAAGCCGTTCACAGCCCCGGTATCAATCGTGGCAGACTGAAGATAGCCGGGCAGGCCCTCCTGAGTACAGATATCCCCGGTGCAGTCAACCTGAACCCTATAGGGCACAGGGTCATTATCACTGAAGCTAATCCAGCCAATAGTATCGTTCCAGGCATAACCGCTGAAATCCCCGCTGGGGTTTGCGCCGGCTAGATCTATGTAAACCTGGTAGGTTGGGCTGGCCGGGCATTCCCAGTGGTCGCCGACTTGTGAAGACCCCTCGGTAGCATTGCCACAGAAGCTTATCCACCCGTAATCATCGTTCCAGGCATAGCCAGCCAGATAACCCCCGTTGTCATAGTTGCTCACGGAGAACTTGCTAGTTGCGCAAATGTTACCCGTTGGGGTAGTAGCACAATCCAGTAAAATATGATTAGAGGGATCGGTGTCCAGGACGGCAGCCTGCTCCAGCTTCTCATCAGTCACAAAAGCTCCGTCACCCGAGTGATAAAAATCTATCCAACCTACTACATCATTCCACGCCCACTTGTTAGTAGAATCAATATTTGATTCCTCCGCGGCACCCACGCTCCGAACAGGCAGACCAGACCAGACCGAAAGGGTGACGATTACGCTCAGGAAGCAGGCCCCCAGAACAACCAGCCCACACCTCAATCCACTAGACTCTTGATATCTTTTCATCAGCTACGGCACATATATAGATTCGCCCTCGGACGTCACACTCACGCCGCCGCTAGTCGTCGCATAGGTACCCCACTGGCTGAACTTCATAACATCGCTCCGGGTCCTGGCAATCTGCTGAGACAAGCTAATTTCCTTCGTTTCCCCGCTAATTTCCCAGTTAACGAAAGCGGTGGTTTCTAGAGTAGTCGGGTCTTCCGTTACGGCGGGCGGGGGGGAATAGGTGGTAGTCGCCGTGTTGCTATCATCACGGTATATATTCGCTATCGTAAACCACACCGTATACGTGGTAACAACATCATTCTCAGACAGCGAAACCGTAGTTGTCCCGGTGTTAAAAGCCAGTGCGGTTGAGGTTGCTGTAGAGGTGGCTTCTAGCAGATAGAACTGCTGACTCAACCCCAACTGGCTGGGTGAATTGTTGTAGAGCGTTGCCCAACTAGACTCCGCGTATGAGCGGATAGTATCAAGTATATCTTGGGCAACAGCGTAACCCTTCTGACTTTCAGCGTTTTGCTCACTGGAGCGCATCGAGAGCACCATCACTGTCGCAGCCGAACCAATAATTATGGCGGCCACCCCCACGGCCACAACAATCTCAAAAAGCGACTGTCCCCTTGTGCTCGACGACATCTTAATAATTACTCTCCCTGGTGATCCTACCGAGGGTATCCATGGTTATTGTATCAGTAAACCCGCCGTTTTGGGTAGTTAAACCAATTACCATGGTGGAGGTAGCAATGGTCAGGTTAGGACTCTGATGGAACCAATAATTATTGGTGTTTTCCGTAATATCCTGGTCAAATTGAACCAGTGAATCTAATTGCGTTCGGCTGATATAGGTCGGTGGATCCACTGTCGGACCCTGCCGGACTGCGAACCAATCATTAGCCTCATCCACATAGAATGCCCAGCGAGCACCCTCTGTCCCCGATCTCGCTCTTGAGATAGCTTCCCGCAGAGCAGCGACAACCTTTTGAGCGTCCGCGTCAATCGCCGCTTTTTGGCGATAATTAATGTAATTGGGGGTTCCGATGGAGACCAGCACGACCATAATCCCGATGACGGTCAGCATTTCTATGAGCGAGAACCCCTTCTGTCTTTTGGCCTGCCGCCTCATATTTGCCCCACCAGTTGATACACAGGAACGATAATTGCCAAAGCAATGATGGCCACCACTACCCCGATAACCAACAACAACATCGGCTCCAAAAATGCAACCAGGGTTTTGATGGAAGAATCCACTTCATTTTCATAAAAGCCGGCCAGCGTCTCCAAAACATCCTCCATATGGCCTGCCTGCTCGGAAACACCAATTAAATTGGACACTATTTTGGGGAAATAAGCCTCTCTACGAAATGCCTCCCCCATTGTCAGCCCCTTAGTTATGCCCTCCCTGGCGATACGCCTTAGAGTGGCGCTTAATTCTGCTGATCCAACTGCATCAGCAGAGATTTCCAGTGCATCCAGAATCGGTGTGCCAGACCTCATTAAGGACGACAGGGTCGCCGCAAAACGCTGAATGGCCATTTTCTTTAAGACCCCCCTAATTATCGGTATGTTGTTAATAATCCTCGTCCAGACGCTCCTACCCACGCTAGTTCTGGAGAAAAAGAAGAAAAACGCGATAATCGCAGCCAAAAACACTGGCAGGATAATCAGCAGGTTATTTCTCAAAAAGAGACCGACCGAAAAAACTATTCTTGAGAACAGAGGCGGCTCTACGTCCCCGGTTAGGAAAGTTTCAGCAATCTTCGGCAGAGCAAATGTCACCATCAAAAAAAGTATCGTTAAAGAAAGTCCTACCAAAATAATGGGGTAGATAAGAGCGCCTTTTATTCTAGACCTTAAATCTTTTTCCTTCTCGGTATCCCGGCTCAGCCTCGCGAAGACCGACTCCAGGTTGCCGGACTCTTCCCCTGCCTTGACCAGACTCACAAAAACCTGAGAGAAGTCCTTCGGGTGCCTGGCAAAAGCCGTATAGAGAGGTTGCCCCTTGCCGATGATGTCTTTTATCTCCGCCAGCAGTGATTTCACCGCCGGTTTGTCAAAGTCGGCTGCCAAGATATCTATGGCCCGGAAAAGATCTGTCCCGACTTTTAGCATCAGAGCCAGGTATTTAGTGAGGAAAACCTTGTCTTCTATAGACAGGGTTTCCCCGATGGTCTTCTTCATCCAAGACCTCTCTTTTATCTCCTTGATAGCGACGGGCTTTAACCCCTGGCTGGACATCCAGCCCAAGACTGCCGCCGAATTATCAGCCATAATATCTCCCTCCAATACCCCACCGCTCATATTGGAGGCAATATAGTGGAATCTCGCCATTATTCTCTAACCGCTCTTAATATCTCTTCTATAGTTGTCACACCTCTCTCCGCCTTTCTTAGCCCGTCCTCAAACATGGTTATCATTCCCTCCTCCCGGGCCACCCCCTTCAGTTTGTCTAGAGAGAAATCCTGCCCGTTGATAATAGCTCGGAGCCGGTCGCTGACATTAAATATCTCGAAAATACCAATTCTGCCCTGATAGCCGGTATAACCATCGGCTGCGCATCCTCTTCCTCTGTAGAGACGCTTAGGGAGCTTAACCTGGTCCGGATCTATACCCAATTCTTTAAGTTGGTTTTTGATAGCCGATAAGGTGGCTTCGTCGGGCTCAAATGATTCAATACAGTCTGTATGAATTTTCCTCACCAATCTCTGGGCTAATACTGCGTTCAAGACAGCCGAGGCAAGAAATGGGGGGATGTTCATATCTAGCAACCGCGGAACGGCTGTTGTCGCATCGTTGGTGTGAAGGGTGGAGAGCACTAGATGCCCCGTCAGAGCAGACTGAACAGCTGTTTCAGCGGTTTCGGGATCGCGGATCTCGCCCACCATCATTACATTGGGATCCTGCCTTAAAAACGATCTTAAGCCAGTCGCGAACGTGATGCCCGCCGCGGGATTAATCTGAGTCTGGTTTACATAACTCATATCATATTCAATTGGGTCCTCAATCGTCACAATATTAATATCCGGTTTGTTCAACAGGTTAAGAACTGAGTAGAGAGTAGTAGTTTTCCCCGACCCGGTCGGCCCCGTCACCAACACCATCCCGAAGCTTTTGTTAACATTTTCATTAAGTGTCTTAGCGGTATCGTCCAGCATCCCCAACTCCTTGAAAGAAAGCGGGTGGTTGGTAGATCTCAGCAATCGCATAACTACTTTTTCTCCGTAAAAAGTCGGCATAACCGAAATCCTGATATCCACCACATCGCCCCCAACTTTGTGTCTAAACCGCCCGTCTTGAGGTTTGGAGTGCTCGTCTATCTTCAGGTCGCCCAGCAATTTAATGCGGGCGATTATGGCCGCATGTACCTCCTTGGGTATTCTTAAAATCTCGTGAAGAACACCGTCTATGCGGTAGCGGACGATGATAAAGGTATCAAAAATCTCCAGATGAATGTCCGAAGCCTGTAGGGACATGGCATAGGAGAGAATGTTATCTACGATGGCTACGATCGGGACGTCTTGAGCAGCCTCCTCTCCCCTGGTTTTACTCCTTAGAGAAAGCTTGATGTTGTCCTCTATAATCTTTTTAAAACTATGAACGGTGGTCTGACCGTAAAGAGAATATCCGCGGTTAAGATCGTCGTTTGAGGCTAGGTAGGGCACTACGCGTGTCTTCAGGTACCGCTCCAGAAATTCAACGTCCACCAAATTGCTTGGGTCCTCCATGGCCACCGCGACCGAGCCATCCTGGCCACGCGCAAAGGCGATAGCTCTCTTTTGACGTGCAATATCTTCCGGCAAAAGATTTAAGACATCGGCTTGAATGTTTTTCTCCTCCAGCCTGGCTAGGGGGACGTTAAGGTAGCGAGCAACAATTCCCAAAAAATAATCGCCGGTGATAATGTTGCGCGAAATGAGCGATTCAGCCACTGTGGCGTTCAGGCGCGCCGCCTCCTCGGCAACAGCGTTAAAAGATCCCTCATTTACCAGACCGTCTGCGAGTAGAAGCTCTTTTAATTTTGTATCCGGGATTGCTATCATACAGCGACTAACCGAGGTCTTTTTTCCCTCTTTCGATCAATTTTAACACAAAATCGCGAGTTAATTATCTGGAAAAAACTAACTTGGACCACCAGGCTGTCTCTTTTAGCCAGAACTCACTAATTAAAATTGTCGCCAACCCGACGAATGGCCAAAGAGAGTACAGCGGAAGACGTTCGCCCCTCCGTTTCTTTCGTTTTAATACCCAAACGTGCCAAAGAAAATAAACAAAAGCTAACAGGGGTATATAGAAAAGCAAACCCGGGAACCCCGTCAAAAAAAATGCTGTAGCAGCTAGGTGGGGTTCCCCTCTCTCAAAGAAAACCCCACCAGATTGGGCGTTCACCCTTTTTAGTGTTCCCAGCCAAAACAAAGCTAGCACCAGGGCGACTATTTCATCTGCAAAAAAGCGCGAGGCGGTGTAAATAATAAAAAACCTCGGTTGGTATTCAGGCAGAAGATATCGGGTCGCCCCTCCCTGAGCCCAAAACTGATATTGCTGGTAGGCAAGATAGAAATCATGCAACAGAGCACACGCCACTACTAGCCAAAAGAAATACGCTATCCAGCGTTCAAGCCAAAAACGACTGCGGCCGTCTAAAGACAGTAGCCACAAAAGAGCTGAGACCAACAGACTTGTAATAACCAATTCTGGCTACAGTCTAGTCAAATTAGTTCCCACCTCATAGGCATTTACCTGGTCTCCGCCATCAGTCCCATCAAGATCCTCTGTGGTCATGTACTTAGCGCTCTCGAGGTTAGCACTGATCTCCCAGCTGTCGTCATCGTCCTCGTTGTTGTAGCAGTAGTGATAATCAGCATTATTGGTCGGGTCTATCGGATAGGCTGGTATCGGAGACCCCCCAGATAGATGAGACAAGGGCACCTCTATCCAACCCGTTCCAGCAACATCTCTGTTAGTCTCCCCGGCGGCCGTCAACGCATCATTACAATCACCGTTGACGCCATCAAGTAGCGAACTGGAGTCCGCTTCATCTCCCATATCAACAGTGGTTGTACTTACCGAATACAACGCGAGGGCAGAGTGGATACTGTTTAGATCTGATATTCTTGTGGTATCCCTGGACTGTGCCAGAAGGGCGGCCGGATTTAGAACCACCACCACCGCAGCCGACAGAACGGCTAAAATACCGATAACTATCAGGAGCTCAACTAAAGTAAAACCTTTTGCCATACCTGTGTTTTTAAAGCTTATAAACGCTTATGGGCGACTTTTTACTACTACCTTTATACTACTCCCTAATTCTACCAAATCCTAATAGCTAAAGGTGGATAATCAGATAATGGTCCTATTTACCGAGGATTTTCTGGATCTCCCCCACCAGCTTGTCAATTGGGGTCTGAGCCTTCACAAAATAACTTATTACCCCCAGCTGTTTTCCTCTCTTGATATCGGTTTCTTGTCCCAAGTTAGACGTAATAATAACCGGTGCCTTGTTCAGGTTGGGATCGGACTGGATCTCCTCCAGCACCTCAAAGCCAGATTTTTGGGGCAGAATTATATCCAACAGTATTAAGTCGAGCGCCTCGGCGCTCCTCAAGACGCCCAGCGCTTCTTCTCCGGTCATCGCCTTTACCACTCTGAACCCGGCCTTCTGCAGTCTTGTCAGTAAAAGATTGGATAGAAAAACGTCATCCTCTACCAAAAGGATGGTCCTCTGCTTAACAACAGGTTGGTCTGGCATAACACCGTAATTGTACGGCAAAAGAGCGGTCAGCTCAATTTCATCTCGCCGAAAGTGAGTAGATTTTACTTTTTAGTTGTCCCGAGCCATTACTCCGACGCGGGTCGGAGGACCGAGACATAAAGACTCCTCGGTCAACATCTCCCCGATCCGCCAGCCGGCAGAGCCGTCAGGCGAAGTGGTCGGGGACCAAAACCAAATCTCAAAAGTTTAATTGTTCCACGTACAGCTTCCGCTACACGTGCCTTGTTACGACTTCGTCCATGTCACCGAATTCACCCTAAATCCAAACAAGTTGGAGCTTCAGGTGCTCCCGGCTCCCTTGACGTGACGGGCGGTGAGTACAAGGCTCGAGAACGTATTCACCGCGCCATGGCTGATGCGCGATTACTAGCGAATCCGACTTCATGAAGGCGAGTTGCAGCCTTCAATCCGAACTGAGGCCACCTTTTAGGGATTAGCTCCGGATTACTCCTTAGCAACCCTTTGTGATGACCATTGTAACATGAGTGTCGCCCTAGGCATCAAAGGGCCATGCTGATTTGACGTCGTCCTCTCCTTCCTCCCTGTGAATCAGGGCAGTTTCACCAGACACTTGTAACTGATGATGAGGGTTGCGCTCGTTTCCCAACTTAATGGTACATCTCAAGACACGAGCTGACGGCAACCATGCAGCGCCTGCCCAGCCGTCCGCCAAAGGCGGAAAACCTGCCTTTCAGCAAGTCGTCGTCTGGGTGTCAAGCCTAGGTAAGGTTCCTCGCTTACTATCGAATTAAACCTCATGTTCCTCCGCTTGTGCGAGCCCCCGTCTATTCCTTTGAGTTTTAACCTTGCGGTCGTACTTCCCAGGCGGTCGGCTTATCGCGTTAGCTGCGCCACCTCGAGGGTCGATACTCGAGACAGCTAGCCGACATAGTTTAGGGCGTGGACTACCGGGGTATCTAATCCCGTTCGCTACCCACGCTTTCGTACCTCAGGGTCAAGAGTACGCCAGTCTGCTGCCTTCGCCTTTGGTGTTCCGCACGATATCAACGGATACCACCCCTACACCGTGCGTTCCACAGACCTCTCGCACCTTCCAGCCCAGCCGTATCCACTGCGGCCCCACCGTTAGGCGGTGAGATTTAACAGTGGACGCACTGAGCCCCCTACGTACGCTTTACGCCCAATAAATTCGGATAACGCTTGGAGTATTCGTATTACCGCAGCTGCTGGCACGAATTTTGCCACTCCTTATTCCTGGGGTACCATCAAAATTTTTCCCCCAGAAAAGCAGTTTACAACCCGAAGGCATTCTTCCTGCACGCGGCGTCGCTCCATCAGGCTTTCGCCCATTGTGGAATATTCTCGACTGCGGCCACCCGTAGGTGTACGGACCGTGTCTCAGTTCCGTCGTTGGGGGTCAGGCTCTCACCTCCCCTACCGGTCGTAGCCTTGGTGAGCCGTTACCTCACCAACAAGCTGATCGGGCCTAGGCTCCTCCCATACCGCCGGAGCTTTAGTCCGACACAAGGTCGGACACCATCGGACATTAGACCATCTTTCGATGGCTTATTTCCGAGTATGGGGTAGATGCCAAGGTGTTACTAACTCGTCCGCCATGCCACACCTCTCAACCTTCGTGAAATGCATCTTAAATAAACATTATGCACAAAAGCTGGGAGGTGTGGCATTCAACTTGCATGCCTAATCCACGCCGCCAGCGTTCATCCTGGACCAGGATCAAATCCTCCTAAGAAACTCGTGATACTAAAGCATCATGAGTGGTCCATCACAGCCCGACAGGTCGGGTGTGAGGACCTAGCTTGGGACAACTAAAAAGCACTCTACTCATATAAGAAAATTCCGCCTCTACAATGACCTTTTTCCCAAGTCGCTGTAGAGGCGGAACCTCTATTTCTCAAAGTCCTAGTATGTCAGTTGATTAATCGCTCATTGATTATTCCTCCATCCTTAACCGACCAAGCGCATTATACCGCAGATAAAATACACCAGTCAATCCCTCGATTATGCTCGGGACAAGCCCCCTAACGAAAACCCCCCGACCGAGGTCGGGGGGTTTTCCTACTAATCCTATCTGACCTACCCGGCAGACAGGGTCTCACTCAACACCTTAGACTAGTGCGGCAGCCCTTCTGTCGCGCCCAGCCACAAAGTAGCGGATCGCGAAGTAAATCAGCAGCACCAGGAGAATCAGCCAAAGAATCGGGCTAGTAAAGAAGTTACGCAAGCTATCAAGCAGCAAAGCGGTAAACGTCCCACCGGTCTTCTCTCTGATTAATTCGCCGAAGGTGTGCTCGTCAATGACGGTTACAACCTTAGCGGTGCCGCTGTCAGTGTAATTGACATCTCCGACAAAACGGATGGTGTCATTAGCACTAGTGTCGGCGTCCACCTCAGTGGTGATCACGAACGAACCACTCTCGTCCGGGCTGATGGTGCCGATATCAAACGTCAGCACATCACCCTGTTCATCATCAGCACGCGGATCTGAGTCAACGTAATTGAGCTCTCTCGGAAGATCCACCACCAAATTAGCATTGGTGAAGGTTTCGTTGGTGCGGTTGTCGTAGGAGACCGTGTAATCAATCTCACGGCTGTCCTCGTCCACACCCCTCCTGTCCGCGTCAAGGGTAATAATGAGCGCCCTGACCTCTTCCTCTTCTTCCACAACCCGAACCGGCCTAATGGTTTCAACGATGCGGGTAATGTAGTTTATGATCGGAGCTCCGGTTCTGAAGCTGCGGATCGCACCATAGTCAGTGTCCTCATCGTTTTCAGCCACGGCACGGTAGTAGTAAGTAGTATCAGAGGCTAGGTTGGTAACAGCAGAATCAAACTTGATGTTGTCGCTATCACCGACATCCTCGCTGGAGGTTTCGCGAGTCAGATTACTAATGCTGGTGCCCCATTCAAACCAAACATTGGTATCGCTGCCGTTAGCGTCCACCTCTCCTTCCAACACGGCGGATGTTTGAGTTACGCCAGTCGGAGCCAAAGTCCAGACCTCTGGCGCATCCTCAGTAGTTCCACCATTTTCGTCAGTGGTAAAACGCTTAACGGAACCTTCGTCCTCCTCACCGCCATCGTCCTCAATGAAGCACTGGAAGTAATACTCTGTATCCTCATCCAGGCCGGTGATGGTTTTGGTAACAGTTTGGTTGGTCTCGTCATCGTTCACGCTGACTTTACTGGTTCTCTCATCAAGATCGTCTTCGTCCTCACCCCACTCAAACCAGACATCAGCGTCATCGCCGTTGGTATCAACCTCACAGCGCAGTTTAGCGCTATCGGTGTCAACGCTGGTAGCTGAAAGGGTAGTAGCTGACGGCCTATCACCGGTGTGTCCACCATCCTCGTCGGTGGTAAAGCTTTCTGTGGAACCGGTGTCGTAATCCTCATCATTTTCAGCGACACAGCGGTAGAAGTACTCGGTATCCTCATCCAGACCATCCACGGTGATAGAGACATCCCCATCGTCGTCAACGGTCTCTACATCGCTGTCCGAGTCAAGATCATCTTCGTCCTCACCGTACTCAATCCAGACATCAGTATCCTCGCCGTCCGTACCGTCAACCTCACAGACGAGAACTGCGTCGTCGTGATTTACATCATCGGGATCGCCGGTTATTACCTCCAGATCTGAAGGCTCCGGTCCATCCTCATCAGTCGTAAAGCTTCTGACATTTCCGTAGTCAGTCCCCTCACTGTTTCTGCCGACGCAGCGGTAGTAGTAGGTGGCATCTTCATCCAAACCGTTAATGGTTCTGGAGACAGACGCACTGCCTTCACTGCCACTCACCGAAGTGCTGGCAGTGTTGTTGTCCAGATCGCTGGAGCTCTCACCCCACTCAAACCAGACATTGGTGCTGGCACCGTTAGCATCAACCGTACAGTTCAGGGTAGCGCTGTCAATATCAACGCCGCTCGCTGAAAGGGTCTCCACCTCCGGAGCACTCTTCTCCGGTCCGGGCCTGCTGGAAGTAACAAAGCTTAGCGTCTCCCCCCGGTCGTTGCCCTTGCTGTTGCTCGCGGTGCAAGCAAAATAGTAGCGAGTATTCGCCCGCAGTCCAGTTAGGAGCTGCGTGGTTCTCATCTTCCCGTCAACTGTCACAACAGCCGTGCTGTTACTTAGGTTGCCGGCACTGGTTCCCCAAAGGAAACGGGTATTCGTTCTAATGCCATTCGGATCAACATCACAAAGCAAGGTAGCCCGGCTGGCATCAACGTTCCTGGCACCCACAGTATTCACTTCCGGAGCACCTGTCGGGGGCTGAGGATTGGTCGTGGTCGTGAAACTCTTTGTCTCACCGCGATCCCTGCCTTCACTGTTTTCTCCGACACAGGCAAAGTAGTAACGGGTGTTCCCCTGCAAACCGGTAACAAGCTGTCTGAACCGCATTTGGCCATCAACGCCCGCAACGGCGGTCCGCTTGTTCAGGTTGTCGGAATCAGTCCCGTAAACGAACCAAGCCTGGGTGTTAAGGCCATTCGGATCAACATCACAGAGCAAGGTGGCTCTGTTGATGCCGATAGTGGTCGCACCCACGGTATTCACTTCCGGAGCACCTGTCGGGGGTTGAGGATTATCGGTGGTGACAAAACTTCTAACTTCACCGCGATCTCTGCCCTCACTGTTCTCTCCGACACAAGCAAAGTAGTACTTGGTATTACCCTCAAGGCCAGTCACAAGTTTTCTCAACCTCATCTGGGCATTAATGGTAGTCACCTCGGTCCGGTTGTTAAGACTACCGACGGCAGTTCCGTAAACAAACCAGGCGCGAGTGGCTAGACCAT
>Ga0233423_10000186_pt1 | contig 39004 bp, 53 predicted proteins | sample Watercolumn_Mata_FD_180713 | JGI IMG/M metagenome (GOLD analysis project Ga0233423, IMG submission 180713) | Freshwater microbial communities from Lake Matano, South Sulawesi, Indonesia - Watercolumn_Matano_2014_112_MG | ecosystem: Environmental > Aquatic > Freshwater > Lake | place: Indonesia... | reverse complement strand
AATAAGAATATTTTAACATTATAGATCTATGCAAAATTTGTAAGTGCAAGATTACGTCTGTAGTTAAGTAACGGTTAGGTCTATATGTGTTTTTTTAAGAGCATGGCGTTTTCGTGAAAAGCGAAAACATGGCTCAATAAATTCAGATTATTAACCATACAGAAGTCTATAAGTTGATATTTGAAGTTTTAGTCTTTTGTAGGGTTTCAGGAAAACACCCTTTTGAAGACAAGAAACAAAAAGAGATTTTCCTTGTTAATATTGGTTAAATTTTATTATAGATAAACTTAAATCCTTAAAATACACAATTATATATGATAATTGTAAGTGTTCCAGGAGTCCATGCTTATGGAAAAACTAAAGGCTCGGAAAAGATGCCCAAGCAAATAGTTGATTATATAAGATGCGAGAAAGACTGCAAGAAACTCAAGTTTGTTGAATTTAATCTTGATACAAGTGATTTGGCATTTAATCAGAAGAATATTTTTATTGAATCAATGAAGCTTTTTCGAGAAAATAGATATAATAATGAAAAGATTTTGTTTTTAGGAGGAGATCATTCTATTAGTTTTCCTTTATTCAATGCATTCAGGCAGGTTTTTCAGAATCCTTTTTTATTTGACTTAGATGCGCACTTTGACATGATGCCTCCCTTGAAAGAAGTCAGCCATGAAGAATGGCTTCAAGCACTATTGAATGAAGGTTTTGATTCTGCAAATTTAAGACTGATTGGCGCAAGAAAAATCTATCCTGAAGAAGAAGAGAATTTCAAGAGAAGCAATATCAAAGTAATAAAAATATCAGAATTCGATGATTTTTTGAAGAACAAGGAGAATTTTAATCTTCAGGAGAATGATTCTATTTACTTAAGTCTAGATTTGGATGTTTTGGATGAGAAATTATTTTCAGCAACAGGATATCCTGTTGCTGGTGGACTAACTGAAGAACAGCTTAAGAAATTCTTAGACAAACTTTTTTCTTTAAAGAATTTTAAGGCAATGGACTTAGTTGAATTCAATCCTGAAAAAGACCAAGAAGATAGAAAAGGTTTAAAAATTGTGATGAATATAATCAATCAGATAATCAAGAACGAAATTTAAAAAAGAGGAAATAGAAAACATATATTTATGGTAAAAAAAAGTTTTTTGAAGAGCAAAAACTTAGATGCTAACTGGCTTGTAAGAGAGTATTTTCCATGCCTTAATGTAATGTTGCAGGAGAAAGAATGAATAAGACATTAAAACTATTGATTACGTCAGATACTTTTCTAAATGGAGGTTTGGGATTAGCTTCTCCTATCCTGGCAATTTATCTTACTGAACAATTGCCTGGTGGAACTTTGACTTTTGTTGGTTTAGCAACAATGATTTTTCTCTTGACTAAAGTTGTATTTCAATTGATTTTTTCAAGAATATTTTCTCCGAAACATAGATTCTTTATGGTTATTGTTGGAACTACGCTTATAGCAGCTACTCCATTTATCTATATATTTGCAGATAATGTTTGGTGGTTTATTTTTGCACAAGTAATTTATGGGATTGGAGGCGGGTTGGCTTATCCTGCGTGGTTTTCCTTGTTTGCAAGTAATTTAGATAAAGGCCAGCAAGGCTTTGAGTGGGCTGTTTATTCTGGTGCAGTAGGAGTATCTGTTGCGGCTGCAGCATATGCTGGTTCGTGGATAGCAAATGTTTGGGGATTTAACTGGGTATTTTTGCTTACAGGATTATTTTCACTTGTGGGAATGATTATCCTGCTTGGATTAGAAAAAGATAATCTCAAGAAAATCCTGCCTAGCGAGATGTTTGTTTCTAAACACAAACCAGTACACTGAGTAAGGTTTGTGTTTCAAATAATTATATATGAGTATGTGTATAAGTGAGGTTTTTTTAGTTTTAATATTGAAAAGTAGGATTTTAGGATAAATGTTAATAATACTTATAGACGTTACCAATTGCTAAAAAACAAGATTATTAAACATAAAATTGCATATAATTTTATGAGATGTTTTTTAGCAATTGAATTAAGTGACGAAGCAAAAAACGAACTTGTGAAGATTCAGGAAGAATTGAAACCTTTTGTTCTTGCAAAATTTGTGGAGAAAGAGAATCTACACTTAAGTTTGAAGTTTTTAGGAGAATTGGATAAAGAACAGATCAACAAAGTTAAAGATTCTTTAAGAAAAATAAAGTTTGGAAAACTTCAAGGTTCTTTAGGAAAAATCGGTTTTTTCCCGAATAATAAAAGTATCAATGTAATCTGGGTTTCTTTAGAGCCAAGAGAAAAGATAAGAGAGTTGAATGTGATGATAAATGATTCATTAAACAACAAAGATGAAAATTTTGTAAGCCACTTAACTTTAACGAGAGTCAAGAAAGTCAAAGACAAATTAGGATTTCTCAAGAAAGTTGAAAACATAAAAATAAAACCAATTTCTTTTTCAGTGAATTCTTTTGTTCTTAAGAAATCAACTCTGACTGAAAAAGGACCAATATATGAGGATATTGAGAGATTTGAGCTCTCGTGAAAAGAATTTTTAAAATGAGCCCTGCTTACGTCTTTATGTGTTGTTTATCTTAAGTTCAATATTTCGAAAATAGCATACTTCGTTTAATTTAACTTAAAGAAGTCATTCTGAATCAGTTCTCCCAATCAATTATCTTCTTTAAATCTTTTGCTTTCATTTCCTGCAAACCAGAATCAATAAGTGATTTTTCATCTGAATTGAAAATTCTCTTTAGTGACTTAAAATTATCAAGGAGCTTCTTTGCAGTACTAGGGCCGATGCCTGGAAAATTCTCAAGAATAATCTGCTGTTGTTCTTTTATTGAGTTGCATTTTCGTTTTGCTGTCAAGGAAATCTCTGTTGGGGGCTTGTTCTGCTTTTTATCCAACAAAATCAAAAATTCTGCTGTTTCGTTCTCGTTCTTTGAAAATATTATAGGGATATTAAAATCAAGGGAGATTGAAAGAATCATTCCTCGAACTGCATTTGGATGTATATTTATCCTTTTTTCTTCTCCTTCTAAAATTAGAAGCTGTTTTGGAAATTGTTTCATGTTCTGCAGTTGTTCAATCAGCCTTTTTGACAACATACTTGAGATGAAATCATTAAGAGTTTTCCTTTCAATTGCAATATCCCCGATAATATAATCTCCGAAATTAAGCTGTTCTATCTTAATCTCATGCTTTTTTTCAATAAGCTCTGCTAAAACTAAAGAATTTTTCTCTCTCGAGTCTGCTATTATCATGGAAATTATATGACTTTAGATTTTTAAGTTTAAGTATCATAAGCCTTAAAAACCCTGAAAACTAAAACAAATGATGGCAACAAAAGAGCATAACATAATTGTTTATTCAACACCTACTTGTCCATGGTGTTCTGTAGCTAAGAATTTTTTGAAAGAAAATCATTTTGCTTTCAAAGAAGTGGATGTTTCCAAAGACAGGAAAGCTGCTGAAGAGATGATTGAAAAAAGCGGGCAAATGGGAGTTCCTGTTATAGACATTGATGGAAAAATTATAATTGGCTTTGACAAATCAAAGATAGAAGAGCTTTTGGGGTTGTAATTTCTTATATTGACTAAAACAACGTTTTCTGCTCTTTTTTTTCTTGAAAATTTGTTTTTTCAAGGTCTTTCTTGACAGAATCAAGAGCAGAATACATCTTTTTTTCTTTGTGATAAGCTGCCCAGTGATAAATTTCGTCTCGCGTTTGCTTTGTCATCAGGATTATGAGCTTGCCTGGTTTTAATCTAGCTGTTCTTCCTGCTCTCTGGATTTTTCTTATTGCTGAGGGAATTGGTTCATAGAAAATAACTGCATTGACTTCTGGAATATCAAGTCCTTCTTCACCAATACTTGTTGAAACCAAAGCGTTTATCTCTCCTGTCTTGAATTTGTAGAGAATCAGCTGTTGTTCTTTCTGAGAAAGTCCATCTAAAAGTTTCTTCTTAGCTTGTCCTATAAAAATCTCTGATTTGATGTTGTTTGCCTTAAGTTCTTGAACTATTCTTGAAACAGTATCCCTATATTGCGAGAAAATAAGAAGTTTGGCATTGGAATTTTGTTTTATTTCTTCTAAAGCTATTTCTCTGAGTTTGTGCAATTTCGGATGCTCGTAGCGGTTTTCATGTAGCTTTGTGACCATAATATATGCATCCTGAAATTCTTTTGAGTTCACAATCTGCATGACTCCTTTGCTTTTTTTCTCCTGAGCTTGTTTGTACATATCATTCAAATAAGAAAATAAAGTATCTAATGTCTGGGTTTCAAGAAGTTCTAAGGCATGACTTATTTTTATTGCCTGGGCGCATATTGAAATTCCTCTTAGAACATTAAAATGCTTGTTTCCTGCAATAACCATGTTTCGAAGTTTTGTTTGAAGCTCTAATAAAGTAATTTTATTGACTTGCTTGAAAATCAATTTCCTGTTTTGAAGCTCTTCGATTTTCTTGTCATAAAGAGATTTTAGTAGAACTCGAATGTCCCTAAGTTCTTGAGGAAATTCTATCTTAACTAGATCAAAAGTCAATTTTTGAAGGTAAGGAGAAACATCTTCTGAGTCTCGTGTTCGAACTTCAACTGCTTCTATGTTAAGATTTTCACAAATTTCTTTTACTTTTTCTTTTTCAGAGCCAGGAGAAGCAGTCAAACCAAGAATTCTTGGATGATATGCATTTTCTTTATAGTTTTTTGCAACATAAGTGTAAGAATAGTTTTTTAGACATCTGTGAGCTTCATCTTCAATTAACAAGGAAACTTCTTTCAAGTCAATTAACCCTTTTTCAACATCATTATGAATGCATTGAGGTGTTGAAAAAATAATCTGCGCTTTTTTCCAGATTTCTGATCTCTTTTCAGGATTTATCTTTCCTGTGAATAAGTGCATATCATAATCTTGGGAGTGTGGAAAATCTTTCTTAAAAGATTCATAATGCTGTTCAACTAATGGGCGCGTTGGAGCAAGGAATAAAATCTTTAATTTAGGATAGAGTTTAAGGCGCTCTTGAGCTAGCATCAATGCTATTAGTGTTTTTCCCAAGCCAGTTGGAAGTATGACTAAGCAGTTCTTCTGTTTGCATGTTTCTACTATCTTGGTTTGATATTCACGTGGTTGCATCTTTGAAAAAGAGGTTAGAGTTTATAAAGAATTATATCTTTTAATTATAATAAAAAGGAGGTGTAACATGTGCTTTAAATGGTATGATGAGAAAGCCAAGAACTTAGGATGGCTTGGAGTCAAGTCAGCAAAGTGGAGCGCATTTTTCTTAGCTTTGATGATAGCTAAGCTATGGAATGGAATTCTTGGATTGGAATGGTATTGGTACATGATAATCGCCATTGTTTTCGGAGCAATTGCATGTTTTAAGGCTTTCAAGAAATAATTGGCTTTATTTTATTTTTCTTTTTTTATTTTTATTCGTTTCTCTGAGTTATTAGTCTTTATACTAAGTTACTACTTTATAGTTAATTCATTAGTAAAGTTTAAATATGTTTCTTATATGTGAATTTATGGGAACAAATAAACAAGGTGGAATTGATGAATTGCTTGCAGATGAAGAAAGACTGAATCAATATGCTAGAGATTTGGAAGTTATTCAAGAAAAAGGCGAGAGCCCAGAATCTTTTAGGGAAAGAGTTGCAACTGCTTTTATGGAAAGATATAATGATCCTATAGGCGCTGCTGAGATTCTCTTTAGAAAGCTTGATTATCATGATTTTAATAAAGGGGAGGATGATGCAGCATGTTTTTTAACAATGAATTATAATAGGCATAGGGAAAGAGAAATGAATTTGCAGGGAGATACTTTCTACAACATGACTTGGAAGTATTACCAAGAAATTCTTGCAAGCAGAGGTTTTGCAAAAGTATATTCTGAAAATTTTAAAGGCATGTATAAAATAGAAGAGTTTTCCTTATGGTTTGATCCCAAGAGAGCAATTTTATTACAAACTGAAACCTGGGATGGAAAGAAGAAAGTTAATTCTACTCAGATTTATTATGAATTGCTTTTCCCAAAACCAATTGTTGATTTTGAAAAGCAAGATGATTATAGAGATGCTTTAGTAAGATTTTTGTGCGGTTCTAGTAATTCTCCCTTACATGAAAAAGGAAAATATATTGGAAGGTCAGTAAACCATGATGGGAAAGTTGGATTAGTAAGGCATCTTGAGGAGCTGGAGAAAGGGGGATTTATCACAGGAAACCCTTGGAGAGATTTTAGAAATCATTTCTTGTATTTTCTTAATCATACTGAAGAAGAAAACGATGTTGATTACAGAACAAGAACTCTTCAAAAGTTAATGAAATTACCAAAAGATGTTAGAGAGAAGATTGGCTTGACTTCAAAAGTTGTTTTTTTAGAATATGCTGAGGCATACAAAGAAAGATGGTTTGACAAATCACAATCAATAGGAAAATGGAACTATGTTCATTGGAGAAAAAAGGGAATTTTTGGAAAAGCTTTGGGATTTGTTCAGTATCTTCTTCCTACTTAGTTATCCTGCACTTTTAATTTTCTCAGCTACTTTGTTAAGTTCTTCCATTGATTTTTGCGGGCCTATTTCTGTTGTAATGTATCCTGGATAATTATTAAAGAATACATTTCCCTTGAGGTCGCCAACTTTGTTCAAATCTACATTATGCATTGGATAGAGTTTTGCATGAATATGATTGACTCCCTGGCCTTCGAAGACCATTGCTATTCTTTTGACTTTAAGGCCTTTTTCTATAAACTTTGCAACTTTCTTTGTTGTTTTTAAAAGATTGTTGTAAACTTTTTCAGGCAAATCAAAAACATAGGAGTCATAATGCTCTTTTGTTAAGACTAAAGACATGCCTTCTGTATTTGGATGGATATCTAAAATAGCTAAAAAATCAGAATCTTCATAGATTTTAGCTGAAGGCACTTTGTTTTGAACAATCTTGCAAAAGATGCAGTCTTCTTTAAACATTTTACTTGTAATACTCCAATTTTACAGATGTGAACATTGATTTAGGTCTGTAGGTGGTTAATTGTGGATTTCTTGACAGTTGATTTGTGTTCGGGATTATTTAGGTGAATTAAGGATAATCTTACATTTATAGATGTGCTTTACACAAGTTTTTAGTCAGGGTTTATCTTAATTTATTTAATTGAATTAGAAATCTTCTCTGCTATTTCCTTCATTTCTTCATCTGAAAAGTTTTTTACGTTCTTTATGTCCAGCCAGCCAAATGGATGGCCATCATTAGATAATTTAGGCACAAGCCAGATGTGAGCGTGCTGGATAGTTTCTCCAAAAATAATTGAAACAACTTTCTCGGTTTTCATTGTTTTTCGAATAGCATCTGCAATTTTTTGGACTACTTTGAAATATTTGTCTATGTTAGGAACATCCCAAACCCATTTATAGTGCTTTTTTGGAATAACCAGAGTATGACCTGGGTTTAAGGGCCTGTTGTCCAGAAAAGCAAGGAAATCAGAATCTTCATAAATCTTGAAGCAAGGTAGTTTTCCTTCGACTATTTTACAAAAGATACAGTATTTTTTGTCTGCCATTTTAAATATAAATTCAGATAATTAACCTATATAACAAAGTTTTTCTTCTTTCTCTAATTTTTCCATTTCTTGTCTTTCAGCTTCTAAAATCTCAGCTTTTTCAATTGCTTTATCAAAAGCATCTTTCTTTCTCTCTTTTTTTGTCATATATTCTAAAGAAATGGATAGTATAAAAAGATTTGTATTATTGTTTATATTTAACAGGATATGATTGTTTAATACAAATCTTTTTTCTTGTTTTTAATCTATGGACCTGTCGGGAGTCGAACCCGAATTGCACCGCTGCCAGCGGCGCATAATGACCATTATATGACAGGCCCAATTTACTTGGGAGTATCTTATTTCTCAACCAATACTCATATTTAAAGATATTTCGGTTGTCTTTTGATTTTCATTTTGGGATATACTCAGAAATAATTATCTAAGTTCATCAACTAATTTGTCAATCTTGACGCGAGTTTGTTTCATGGAATCACGCTCGCGAAGAGTGACTGTTTTGTCTTTCAAAGAATCGCCGTCAATTGTTATGCAGAAAGGAGTTCCGATTTCATCTTGACGCCTGTATCTACGGCCTATTGATCCAGAAGCGTCATAGAAAATTCTTAAGTGAGTTTGTTTCTTTAGAGTTTCATAAATTTTTCTTGCTAATTCAGGCATGCCCTCTTTGTTTACTAAGGGGAAGATAGCAACATCTACTGGTGAGACTCTTGAGTTGAAAGCAAATATTGTTCTGTCATTCTTTGGTTCTTCTTTGTAAGTCAATTCAAGCAAAGCATATAATGCTCTGTCAACTCCAGCTGATAATTCAAAAACATTAGGAAGAACTTTTTTTCCTACACTTTCATCAACAACTTCAAAAGATTGTTTTGATTGTTTCTGATGTCCTCCTAAATCATAATCTCCTCTGTGGTTGCAAGCACATAATTCAAGCCAGCCTGTTGAAACAAGAACTTCAAAATCCCAGGTCTCTTTTGAGTAAAATGGCCTGTCATTTTCAGGAACATATCTGAAACGCATCTTGTCTTCAGGTATTCCTAATTTGAGATAAAATTGTTTTAGAATCAATAAGTGATAAGCTATTAAGTTGCTTTTTATTATCTTTTTCTTTATAGCCTCTTCTGGAGAGAGGTCTATAAGTTTATTATCTTTATATAGGGAGATTGTTTCTTTTTTAAAAGAACTTAAATCAAAATCATTTTCTTTTTCTGGATTAAAAAAGATTTCTATTTCCATTTGGTTTATTTCCCTTTCGCGAATTAATCCTTGTCTTGGAGATATCTCATTCCTGAATACTTTTCCTGTTTGAGCTATTCCAAAAGGAAGTTTTACTCTTGATGTTTTAAAAATTCTTGGGAAATTAACAAAAATAGATTGGCAAGTTTCTGGCCTGAAATAAGCTTCTTTAAATTCTGCGCCTACACCTGTTTTAAGCATCATATTCCAAATTTCTGCTGATTTGAAATAAGAACCGCATTTTGGACATTTGATATTGTTTTTCTTGATTAGTTCATCATATTCCTTGTTTGAAAGCCCTTCTGGAATCTCTTTTTTTGTAGAATCTTGGATAATCTTGTCTGCTCTTGTCTTAAAACCGCATTTTGAACATGAAACAAGAGGATCATTAAAGTTTTTCAGATGCCCTGATGCTTCAAAAACTGATTTTGGAAGAATCTGGCAACCATCTATCTCAATCATATTTTCTTTTTGCACTAATTCTTCACGCCAGATTTGAAGGATGTTGTTCTTTAAAGCCAAGCCATTTGGGCCATATTCAAAGAATCCTGCTAATTTGTCTGGGTAAATCTCTGCTGTTGACCAGAAAAATCCTCTATTTGCAGCTATTTCTGCAATTTTATCAAATATTTCATGGTTTGGTTTTTCTTCTTTCTTTGTTTCTTTTGGCATGCTTTACGTCCATATGTTTATAGTTGAGGTTTTATTCTTTGTTGTCTTTCAGGAAATCTCTCGAAAACAATTATGACCTTTAACTTATAGACCTAATTCCTGAGACTTTTTAAAATTTATCAATTTACTTTTTATTCCATCTAGAGGTGTATAATTGAGGTTTTATTCTTTTTTGTCTTTCAGGAAAAACGCAAAATCAGGATAACTTTCACAATTATGGATTAATTTTAGACAATCTTCGCCAGCAGATATATAGCAGTTGCTGCAGCTAAAGGGACAATCAAATTGTCATCTGCATCTGATTCTCCTAATTTAATGGCAATGCATTCTGAAAAAAGGCCGAAAGATGAACCTACTAGAGCAGATAAGGGGTCTATGAATAAAAGAGCGAAGAAGAAAGCAACAATCATGCCTACAAATGTCCCAAACAAACTTTTGTATTTCCTGAATGGATTCAGATTATATTTTTTGCCAAAGATACTGGCCATACTGCTGACAGAATCCCCAAAAGTCAGAATTGCTATAGAAGCAAGGGCAATGTCTTTATTGAATATGTACATGACAAAGACTGAACCTACTATAAAAAACAAGAATCCTTTCAAAGGAAATTTTTCTTCATGATCTTTTGTAAAGAACTTTAGCCAAGGAATCTTGCGCTTAATGTTAATTAATGTTAAAAAAATTACAGATAAGAATAATACAAATATTATTCTTATGAAAATTCCCCATTCAAGATAAGCAAATCCTAGCAAAACTAGGATTCCAAATACAATATGGAACAATTTTCTGAAAATTTCCTGTTTTCCGTTCATTTTTATGTTGTTAGGTCGAAAGTCTGTATGTTTAAGATAAGTTTGAAGCATCGACGTTGTGCTGATGCAGATGCTTTTTATAAACTATACCATATCAATGGCGTGGCAAGCCAAATTAGGTTTTATGTCTATACAGATATAATTGGGGTTTTTATTTAATAAATTAAGCATAACACTTATAGTTGTGCTCTGCACAAGTTTGTTTTTGTTTCTGCGCTTCTGCTTTTCGTTAAAAATCATTTATTTTACTCCTTTCATAATTTTGATGACTAAAATAGGAACAGCGTATCCTAAAACAGCTCCTGCGATTACGTCTGAAGGATAATGCATGCTGTTCCATAACCTTGAAATCATGATGAAAATAGATACAAAAACCCAGATCCATACTAGTAGCTTGGTTTTAATGAATGCGAATAAGTTAAATGTCAAAGAAGTGTGTCCTGATGGAAAAGAATATTTGTCAAGTGAAAGGTCTGTCAAGAAAGTATGTGGACTTGGAGAAGGCCTTTCTCTTGGGATTATGGATCTGAATAAAGTTGAAATTAAGAAAGTTATTATCAAGGACATCAGAAGATAAAGCATATTTTTCTTTCCATTTTTAAATCCTTTTGAATCTATTAAAATGAACAATAGTTGAAATGCTAGGATAACTGGGTAGATTATAATATCTTTTTCAACAAATTCAAGAGAGATTCCTGTTTTCTGTCTTAACATCAAGAAGAAATTCAAAATTTGCTGATCATAAATCAAGGAAAGGATGAAGGCAAGAAGTATAACTAAAACAGCTAATAAAGACAGTTTGGTTTTTTTGTTCATTTATGATTAATCAAATTGTCTATATAAATTTAGAGTTCTTAGAAAATAGCTTTAGTATTCGAGAGATTAGAAGACTAAAAACTAAGTAAGAGCCAGCAGGTCAAATTAATAGTTAGACTAGGTGAATCCTGCTTTACTGTTTGTTGCTACGAAATTAACCAAATAAAGCTGAAAGGCCTTCTGCGGCTTCTTCTGCTTTCTTCTCTTCTTTTGGTTCTGGTTTTGCTGCTGCTTGTGTTGTTGCTGGTGTCGCTGCTATCATTGCTGACTCGCTCATGGCTTTTTCTATGTCTACACCTTTCAATGAAGCTAATAGAGATTTGATTTTTGCTTCATCTGCAGATGTGCCTGTTGCTTCTATAACTGCTTTTATACTCTGTTCTGTTACTTCTTTTCCTAGTTTGTGTAACAACAAGGTTGCGTATATGTATTCCATTTTATTTTTAGTTTTGAGTTTGATTTATGCTTAAGTTTGTAATGTAAGTTTATGTATGTGCAGTTATTGTCCCTGTGTTCGAGAATGCCCGAAAACAAAGATGAATTTTTGCACTTAACGATGTTTTATTATTTACGCTTGACTCTCTGCTCCTCCTAATTTACTTTGCAAAGACATTGCCTGCATATTTGCTTTTGAAAGCAATGCAGAGATTGTCTGTGAACAAACATAATCTGAATTCATTGCCAAATTAAGTGCCTGGCTTGCTGCTAAAGCAATCATAGCCATAGCTTCTTTAGGATCTATGTTTATGCTTGCATATATTTTCTTGTTATTTGAATCATAAGCGATTATTGGCTTGAATCCTATAATAACTGGTTTTATTTCCATCCTTTCCATAACTAAAGCAACTTCTGGAGATACTTTTGAGCCTTTTTCTATAACAAATGCTTCTTTGACTGCTATTTTTCCTTGTTCAATTCCAACTTTGATTTTTGCATTTGAAAATTCTGTTATTGCCGGACCTGCTAAGACATCTGTCACCCCAACTGGAATCTCGATTGTTTGTTCTGCAATCTGTCCTGGCTTGATTTTTGTATTGCTTTTTAGTTCTGCAAGTGTTGCAGCAAGTTCAAAACAATCTTGTTGTGATAATAATAAAGCGAAATTCTTGTCAACTTTTGCTTTTATTGGTTCAAGTTCTGCTCCTGATTTTTCAAGTGCTAGATTAATAAGACTTTTTTTCAAGACTTTGATTATTGCTTTTCCTTTCAATTCTTTCTTTATTTTCTGGAATTTTCTTGCTGGAACAGATTCAATTGACGCAACCATAATTGTCTTGTTCTTCTGAATCAAATCAACTAATTCTTTCAATACTTTTTGTTTCTCGCTAAAAAACCTTGATGATTTTTGGCGCCCAGAAAAACCTTGTTTTTCTTGGGTTTCAGGAACCTTATGTTCTTTTATTTTTTTTGCCGGCATTTTTCCTCCTAATTCTGGACTTTAATTGACTTTGACATCGTGAATTTAATTGTGACATTTCTGATATTTAATTCTCTTTTAGGAAGTGCGTTTGAAACTATCTTGAATGTCTGTTCAAGATTCTCAATAATTTGTTCATCTGACATAGATTCTTTTGCCAATGCTATTTTCAAACTCTTTTCCTTGGCTTTTATCTTGATTGTTTTTGATAATTTTTCAACAGCTTCTTTTAATAATGGCTCTTGTTCCTGCATCAAGACACATCCGATTTTTGGGTCAGGCATTTTTCCAGCTGAACCAAGAACTTTTCCTAGTTTGGCTGCAATTAATGGCATTAGTTTTGCTGATGCAATGAAAAAGTCATATTCTTTTGCGTACTTTTTCATCTCTTTAGGATTTGCAGTTTCAATAGAACTTTTAGACAAGATTAATGGAACTGAGTCTGATTTCTTTATAGTATCTAAGAAAGCAGCTACTTTCTTTTTCTTGGCAGGATAGGGGAGTATAACAAATGTGTTGATAGTTTCTCGTTGAGGATCGAAACTCTTGAGATTTACAATCAAGTCCAAAGTCTGGTCAAATTTCCTTTTTTCAGTTGAACTTCTTAATTCTGCTAATGCTTCTTTAAATTTCATTTTTTCGTCCTTCTACGCTAAGAAACGTAGTGTTGTGCTTAGCACATCGGATATAATTCCTTGTTTTCAGGGTTTTTAAAGGTTATGTTCGGTTCTTGATTAAACCCCCGACGTAATTTCTGAAACAAATCTTTTTTCCTTTAAAATAGATACTTTCATTGCCTATAAAACCCTCAATAGTCCCTTGCCATTGGTTTTTGTATTCAAAGAAACCAATTTTCATGTATCTTGGGCCTCGTGCAGGAAAGTTTCTTGGAATTTTGCTTATACATTTTTTAAGAAATTCAAATGCTTCTTGATGGATATTCTGATATTTATTATAAATTCCGCCACGATAAGCCATAACCCAAATGACTTTTCCTTTAAGATAAACTCTTTCTTGTCCTGAATCTATTATGTTCCCGAAATAAGTGTCTGTATAAGTTAAGGCCCCTTTTTTGATAGTGTATGTTTTTCCATCATCTTTGGTCTTTTTAGGTTTTACTTGATCTGAAGCATATGCTTGTTTTTTAGCTTCTGCTATAAAATTCAGTAGCTTTTGTTCCATTTTATATTTTTTTTAATTTATTTCCTTTAATTAATATTGCTTGTTTATCTTTTAGTCTAAAACATTTGTAATTGGCTTTTTTTTCAAATTCTTTGATTTCTTTCTCTTGATACTTCTTGTAATGGGGAAAGATAGCAAAATTAACTAGACTTAAACCAGTTAAGTTTTTAAGATTTATATCGTTTTTATCTCCAAATTTTCCTACTCCTGCAGGTTCAATGGTTTTGTGAACGATTATGCTTCCTGCACTAACCCCCACATAAAGTCTTCCTTGATTTATATGTTGTTTGATTAGTTTATCAAATCCAGTTTTTCTTGTTCTGTCCAAAATATAGAAAGTATTACCCCCACAAAAATAAATTACATCGAATTTTTCCTTAAATTTGTTATTTTTTATATTCTTGGAGATATTCGCATCGATAATGTTCTTTTTTTGGATTCCCGCTTTTTTTAATGCTTTAATTACTTTATTTATCCTTTTCAGGTCTTCCCTTCTTCTTACTGTCCTAATGACCAAAACTCTTATTTCTTCAGATGGTTTGTCCAGCAATTTTAAAAATTCTTTTCTTAGCTTTAATGAACCTTTCCATCTTAATCCGCTAGAAGTGAGAAGGAGTCTTTTCATTTTTCATCCAAAACTTTTAGATATTCTTCGATTCTTTCAACGATGTTCTGGAGATAGAAGTTCTTTATGTTTTTCTCGAACAGATGTGAGAGAGGCATGAACTCTGTGATGTTGTATCTATTGTTATTAGATTCTACAAGGAAAATGTCCTTGAGCTTTTTCAACTGCCTTCTAACATTAGATTCTGCTATGCCTTTTAATTCAAGATTGTGCTTTTTTCTGTTTTTTTCCACAAGTTCTTTGATTTCATTTGAGGTTAGAGATTTTTTTTCTTTTGAGTTCTCAAGCAAAACTTGTAAAATATCTGTTACAACGTCTCTAGAATCAGCTTCTTGCAATAATCCCAATGAGAGGCAGACTTTTTTTATAAGCTCGCGTTCTTGAAGTTTTCCAATATCCTGGGGCTTTTCGTATTTTCTTAAGGTTATTCCAGCTAATGATGTTTCTTTTACCATCTTTTGAGATATAGGTCTATATGTGTATAGTTAATGCGGTTTAGTTCTTTTTAGTGTTTCGAAAACAAAAAATAATCTCAAACTTATAGACGTGTTTAATTTTTATTCTACTATTATATGTCAATAATACTTATAAAGTCTTCTTTATTTTAGAAAATATGGAATTTGTAGCACTGATGTCAAGCGGAAAAGGAACTTGGGGGCAGGTTGCTGGTTTGATAAAACAAGGAAATTGGGAAAAGGTTTTCTTGGTTTGCACTGAATTTGCAGGCTCAACTATAAAAAATTTCGATTTTTCAAAAAATGCAGAGGTAGTTGTAGTGAATTTTGACAAGCCAATTCTTGAGGTTATTGAAGATATAAAGAAAAAACTTCAGGACAAATTTGCTGGCATGGAAGTGTCTGTTTCATTGGCTTCAGGAGAAGGAAGAGAACACATGGCATTGATTTCTGCTTTGCTAAACTTGCCTGTTGGAGTCAAATTTGTAGCTTTGACTAAGGACGGGATTGCTGAGTTCTGAGTTCTTAAAAATAATTTTTTTAATAACGTCTGTATGTTTAAGGCATTAACATCCTTTTTCAAATAAGACGACAACTTAAAACTAAATCAACCACTTACAGATATGCATCTTTTACACGAAATTAACAGAAGACATGTTTTTTGTTGTGAATAATAAAAAAATAATAAAAAAATAAAAAGTTTATTTGAGAACTATAATCTCTTTTTCTTTTTTTTCTTTGCTGCTTTCTTCTTTTTTGGCATTTTTTACTCCTCTTTTTTAAATTTTTGATTTAATATGATAAAATAACATATTAAATTTACAATTAAATGATGATGAACTTCTTTAAATACTTTTTCCTTTTTTTGAAAATTTTCGAAAATTTAAAAAATTTGAAAATTTTTTATCGTCGAGAAATTTTTTTGCTATTTTTTTGAAAAATTTTAAAATTATTTTCCATGTTTTTTTAATTTTTAGTTTTTTAGAAAAATGGACCTGCTGAGAATTGAACTCAGGTTTCTTCGTTGCGAACGAAGTGTTCTGCCATTGGACTACAGGCCCGTTAAAGTTTTAGTTATAAAGAGAATTTAAATTTTTGGCTTGAGAGAAAAGGTTGATAAGTGGTTGAATATCTAAAAAATCAAACAAAAAGCTTGTAGAGCCACATTCTGTATGCCCAAACAAGCATCATGGCAATGAATATCAGAATTATGAATATGCTTGCAATTCTGTAAATAAGCTCAGCTGATTTCTTCTTTTTAGTAATTGCCAATGCAGTCAAATAGAAGAACTTTCCTCCATCGAGAAATGCAAAAGGAAGCATGTTGAATGTTGCTACAGCAAACAACAACATTACCATCCAGAAGAAAAATGTTGAGAAAAAAGTATAAAGATCGTTGTTGTATGCTGGCCCATAACTCATAAAAGGATTTCTATTTAATGGAGTCAAGGTTCTTTGAAATTTGTCAGCAAATGTGTTTGAAGTCATTCTGTAGTTTAATCCGATGAATCCCTTTGAAGCGTTGTTTGGATTTTTGTCAGCAACAAGAAGATAATTCCCCTTTGAGGTTTCTATTTTTATCTGCTGATAAGGCTCAATTTTTTGAAGTTCATCAAATATTTGAGGGTGTTTAACCTCAATGCCATTTATCTTGAGCAGTTCTCCTTTTATTCCGAGGTTGATTAAGGGACTATTATAATAAACGACAATTGGTGTTTCAGTATGGTTTTGGATTTTGTCTAGCTGACCTAAGAATGAAGATTGTGTCAGAACATAGGTTATATTATCGGCATTAACAAGAATTTTGTCAGGAAGATTCTTGAATTCGTTCTTATTCAAACTAGAAAAATCAGAGTAATTAAAAATATCATGATTTATCACAAGAGAATCAATCTGGCTTGAATTTATTGTTGTTCCTGCGTATAATGGGGTTGTAGGGATTATACTCAGATTCAAGAACAGCAAGAATAACAAGCCAAAGACTATGCAAAATACAAAATTGGAAAATGGACCTGCTGAAAGCATTGCTAATTGGTCCTTTTTCTTTTTCTTGTTCATTTGTTTTTCGTCTTGTTCAACAAAAGCAAGAATAACTGGACCTAAAAATCCAAAACCAGTTGATTTTATTCTTATGCCTTTTAATCTGGCGAATATTCCATGGGCAAATTCATGAGTGATTGCAAGTACAATCAGAATAACAATCCAATGAATGAAATAAAAATCAGGCAAGCCGGGAATCTTGAATATCTGTGGAGCATAAGGAATTACTGGCATAATCGGTGGAGCGCTGATTACCTCGGGCATTTGTGCCAGAACAATTACATTATATATCAATAGAATAACCATGATGATCATTGCAAGATAACCAAAAGTTATTGAGATATATGCAATAAAATTTAAAGGTTTGGCAAATCTTCTTGCGAAATTATCAATGAATTTCAAACCTATCTTTGTCTTATATAACAGAAAAATTCCCTCTTTCTTCAATTTTTTTCTTTTTTTATTAAGGAAAATAGCCACTAAGATGCAGAAAATTACTAATAATCCGAGATCAATGTACATGAAATTCATGTTTATCTAAATAAAAGTTTATAGTGTGTTATAGAATTGCCTCTTTTTATTCTTTACTAAAACATTTTTTGGACAAGAGCGTTTATCTTTTGTCCCTGATAGCCAAGCAATCCCTTTGGTGCTGATAACCTTGTTGATTTCTTAAACCCTCCTCTTGGTGGATGAAGCCTGAAAAAAGGTTTGACTTTGATGTCAGATAATTTTGCCTTATTGTCTAAGAATTTTTGCATGAAATCATCAATTGCTTTTCCCGCAATCTCTAATGGCTTTTCACCTTCTCTTTTTGCTCTTTTTAATAGAAGTTGTTTTAATGTGTCTGGATCTATTTCTCCATAAGTAATATAATCTTTGGCTTTATGCAGCATTCCAAGATTTATTTGATTCTTTTCAAGGATTACTGCTGCAAATTTTCTTCTTAGCCTTAATAAATTTAGAGTGTCTTTTACGTCCCCAGGAACATCAACTGTTCCTCTGATTCTTATTGCAATGTATTTTGTCATTTTTGTGTTCTATTATGTCTGTATGTATGGTTATTATCCCTGTGTTCGGAGATTGTATCAAAAACAAGGATGAATTTTACATTTATAGACGTATTTTGTTATTTTGTTTAGTTTTTTATGATTTAATTTGTTATAATGAATTGCTGAACAACACTTCAAATGTGCTCTGCACAAGTTAGTTTTTGTTTCTACGCTTCAGCTTTTTGTTGTGTTAAGTGTTTGTTTTTTTCCTATACAATTTTATTTAGATTTTTAAGTGCTTCAAAGCAGGCCATGAGCATATTTATCTTTGTTCTTGTTTGTCCAAAACTTCTTGTATAAATGTCTTTGATTCCAGCAAGTTTGAGGAGTTTTCTACATTCACTGTCTGCTACTAATCCTGTTCCTTTAGGAGCTGGCATTAAGACCATTTTTGTGCTTCCTATTTTGCCTTCAACTTTGAATGGGATACTATGTGCTTCACTACAAGTGCAATCAAAACTACCGCAGCCTCTTCTGACTCTAATCAAGTTGATTTTTGCATCTCTTAATGCCTTTTGTTTTGCTGGCAAAGTTTCTTTTGCTTTTCCGTAACCTAAACCAACATGACCATTCTTGTCTCCAACTACAGACATGCATGCAAAAGTTGGGACATTTCCTTCAGCGGTTTTTTTCTGAGTCTGTTTCCACGCTCGTCTTTTTCCACCGCCGAATTTTCCTTTTGCTTGGCCGATATTTATCAAGTCAGATTCTGTATTTGGAAGTAAAATATCAATGATTTCTGGTTCAAGTATCTTAAGATTTTCATCAAAAATCACTTCAATATCCTTTATTTTGCCTTCTATTACTTTTTTACCAAGAACAGATTTTGGGCTCCAGTTTTCAAGCTCTCTCTGCTTTCTTTCCTCTGCTTCTTTTTCTCTGTTCCTTGGTCTTCTTCTTTCCATTTTATTGTTATAATTTTTTATGTTTTTATTTAAATCTATATTTTATTATTTTTAATTAAAGTTTGAGTTCTGAGCCTCGGCTTTTCAAGGTCTTTATCGTCTGTATCTTAATTAGTACTTATTATTTAGTTATTTATATTTATTTTTTAAGTTTAACTCTTTCATCTGACGGCAGCATCTCTTTGTCGCAGTTAATCTGCAATCCAGATTCAATTGCACCTTTGACTACTGCATAAAGCCTTGAACCTTTTGTTGAAGTCTGCCTTCCAATATCAAGATTGCAAGTCTTAATTTTCTTTTCCTGTGCTTTTTTTGCAATGATTTTTCCAACTGAATATGCTGCTGGAAGATTCTTAAAAGAAGATTTCCATCCTTCTTTGGATAATTCTTTTGAGTGAACATAACAAACTGTTTTGTCCTGAGCTTCTTTTGTCTCAACAATCTGGGCAGTAATGTATCTATTTGATTTTCTTATGACTAATCTGGGGTTTTTTGATTTAAGTAAGTGAATTCTTGCGCCATAGTCTGTTTTCCCTTCCTTCTTTCTTTTTAATATTTGTTTCATTTGTTGTGTTTAGTTTTTATTTTATTTCAAGTTTAATTTCTCGAGCATTCCCTGCTTGTTTTTTATTACACCTGCTTTTAACAATCCATAGGTTCTGTAATATTGTTCTTTTGATATCTTTTTGTTTTCTCTAAGAGTTTTCAAAAAGTTCCTTAATTTTCTGATCCTTTTATGGTAATCACTCTTGATTATCCTGAATTTGATTTTGCCGTCGTTTCTTTTTCTTCCTTTTCTCTTTCTTTCAAGTTTGTATCTTCCAGCTCTTCTTTTTACTCCTTCATTTGGCCTTTTCTTTATTGCTTTGTCTTTTATCAAATCAATCATATCCTGTTTAGTGATGGCTTCTTTTATCTCTGCTAATCTCATAGGGTCAAACCATACTTTGTTTACACCGACTCCAAGAACCTTGGCAGCCATTATTTTTTTTGGTATGAGGCTTTTCATTTTTTAGTCTGTGTTTTTCCTTGTGAGTTTATTTCTGGTTTTTTAGATTTCTTTTCTGAATCCAAAATCTTTTTCACATCTAAATTTTTTAGCTTTATGTTCTTTTCTTGTGCTTTTTTTGCTATTTTTATCTGATTTTTCCTGCTTGTATGAGCAACAATTGCAATCTGATTTGGTTTTATTGAGTTTAGGTCTGATTCATTGAATATCAAAACTGGCTGAAGATTTTGGACAAGGTGTCTCTTTTCTTTTTTGGCACCGAATCCGATTATTGGCCTTCTAGTATAACCCTTCATTTTTTGACGGATTTTGTTATGTCTTCCTTTCTGTCTTCTCCACTTCTGAAGTTTCTTTCTCTTATATCCTACTCTTGAAACTTTAGTGCTTTCTTTTCTTATGAATTTAGGAAGATTTCTTGCCATTTTTATCCTCTGCCTTTTTCCTTTTTAATTATCCATATTCCGTCTTGGAAAACTCTTCTATCTCTTGTAGTTACTCTAGTCAAGGCCTCTATTGCCGATGCCTGATGACCTGCGAGGTCTTTGTTAGCTGAGGTTACTGTTATGATATCATTGTTGATTTTGACTTCAACTCCTGGTTTTATTTCTAAAACTCGGTCTTTTCTTTCTCCGAAGAAGTTTTTTATTACAAGTTTATTCTTCTCTATTTTTGAATTCATAGGGAAGTGAACTGAACATATTTGAAGCTTGTATTCATATTTTGTTTCCAAACCCTTGATTGCATTGTTAAGATGGCTTGCAAGAGCATTGATTAGTTTTTTTTCTGTTTTATTACCTAATTTTTTTTCAATTATAAATTCATTATTCTCTATTTTTGGTTTTATATTCTTAATTTTAAAGGGAATTTTTATTTCTTCATTTCCTTTTTTAACTAAGATACGCTTTTCTTGAATAATTATTTCATATCCAGAAGGAATTTGAATTGTTTTTTTTATGTCTTTCTTCATTTTATTCAATAGCAATAAGCTATCAGTGATCCTCCGATATTTTTTGTTATGACATCATCTTGGGTGATGAGTCCTTTGTTTGTTGAGACTATTAGTATTCCAAAGCCTCTTGAAGGGAGATATCTTGAGATGTATTTGTAAATCTCCTTCTTCTTAACATAGAATCTTGGTTTAATGGCATTACATTCATTTAATTTGCCGATTTTTATCACAGCTTTCTTGAATTTGTCTTCTTCTATCTTATAATCTTCAATATAACCGTTTTTCTTCATTATTTTTAAGACTTCCAAGATTAATTTTGTCACTGGCATGACTACTGTTTCTCTCTTGTTTGCCTTTTTGCAATTCATGATGTCGTTCATCATTGCGCTTAAGTGATCTTTTACTACCATTTTGTTTTAAGGGTCTTTATCGTCTTAATCTTAGTTTGTTTTTATTATTTTAATTTATAATGAATTAGATGTATTTTTTAAAGCCGATTTGTTCAGCAATCTCTCTGAAACATTGTCTGCATAAATTTAAGTTGTATTTTCCTATGTGAGCGCCCATTCTCCCGCATCTGACACATTTTTTTGTGGATGTCCCGAATTTTCTGTCTTTGGGTTTGCAGTGTTTCAAGAATCTTGCCCTTGTTTGGGGTTTGTTCTCGATTTGTTTCAATACTTTTCTCCAGTCACTTGTTGTCATTTTTTATTTTTATTTCTCTTCAATGTTTAATTTAAAATTGTCAATGAAAAAATTGATTGTTTCTTCCTTGGTTATCTTGTGTTCATGGCCGATTGCTGATTTCTTCAATTTTCTGTCTCTTACCCTGAATCCTCTTCTTCTTAATGTGACTGCAACATCAAACCCCATGATTCCAATGTCTCTTTGATAAGCAAGACTTGGAATTTCAATATATTCTTTGATTCCGAAGTTAAAGTAGCCTGGATTGAATTGTTTTTTCTTGATAGTGTGAGTTCCTTGTATTAGATTTTTGAAAAGATCGATTGCTTTTTGCTTTCTTACTGTGACTTTATATCCAATATTTAATCCTGGCCTTATCTTGAAAGTAGGGATTCTCTTTCTTGCAAGAGTCTGTGTTGGCTCCTGGCCTGATATTAATTTCAATAATTTTTTTATTCTTTCAAGTTTTTGAGTATCTGCTGATGAAGCATGTATTACAACTGAGTCTACTATAATTTCTCTCATCTTGTTGTTTTTCTTGTCTGCTTTTGGCTTTGATTGTTTTTTTTCAGTTTTTTTATTTACCATTTTTCCTTGTCTACTACTATTGTATTTTTAATTGGGACTTTTGTTGAATGATTCTTAAGTTTTATTTCTGCAAAATTTTCCTTGATGCCCTCAACCTTAGCTATGTTCCCCTTCCATTTTCCTGCAAGGATGAATACATGTGCATCTTTTTTCAAAGGAAGGACTTTCAATACTTGATTCTTCTTCAAATCAATCACCAAACTGTCATTGATGTTGTATTTTTCTTTTGTCAAGATGTTTTTTCCGCCAAAAAGATTGATCTGCATGATATTTTTGTTTAAAACCTTCTTTCCAATGACTTTTGATATTTTGACTGAGTCATCTTTTGTTTCCTTAAGCGCCAAGTCGTTTTTGTCTGTCAATATCATTATATAGGATTTGTTCAGTTTTTTCAAGTGAACTATATCGAGTATGCCGACTCCAAATTTTTCATCTTTGATTACTCTGCCGTTTACTTCGATTTCGCCTGCTCTAATAATTTTCTTTGATTCTGTTGCATTCTGGGTTAGTTTTAAGAAGTCTCTAACACAAATAGCAAGTGCTATAGAATAGTTCTTTGGATAAGAACTTCTAGCAACAGTTATATAAGGGTGTGCTTTTCTTGGTATCTGCCAGGTTTTTGGCATCGATCTTCTTATTTGATGCATTTTATTTTGTGTGTGTCTGTATGTTGTTTAATTGATTTTTTGATAATAGACTTGATTTCAAGATCTTTATCGTCTTAATCTTAGTTAGTATTTATTATATTATTTTGTTTCCTTTTTCTTGAATCTTTTTTTATCTTCAAGATTTAATTCTATTATCTGCAAATTTGATGAATTGAAAGGAACATTCACTTTTGTCCCATCTTTCTTTGTCTTTTGAATATTTTCTATGAAGACTTGCTGTTTTTTTGTATTTAAGCCGATGATTTTTCCACTTTTTCCCTTAAAAGAGCCTCTCATGACTTTTACAGTGTCTTTGGTTCTTACTACTAATGATCTTTTACTGTAAGTTTTTCTCAAATCTTTTGCAAGATTTGCTGAAATAAGTTTTCTTTTGATGTGAATCGGAGCATTTGCTACATATTTCCTTTGTTTTTTCACTTTTCTGCTTGATATCCAATGATTTGAAAATTTTCTCATTTTATACAACTGTTGAAGCTATTTTTGCTATGAATGGCCATCTGTCTGCAGTCTCTCTTGCAATAGGGCCCTTGATTTGAGTTCCTTTTGGGTTTCCTTCTTCATCTTTCAGCAAAGCAACTGCATTGTCTTCAAAACTTATTCTTTCTCCTGTTCGTCTTCTTAATTCTTTTTTCTGTCTTAAGATGACTGCCCAGAAAAGCTGTTTTTTCATTTCAATAGGGCCTTTTCTTATACAGACTTTCACTAAATCAGCGACTCTGCAAGATTGCTGCTGGCCTTTTCTTGTTTTCCCTCTTTTTACTCCAACAACTCTTGCTATTCTGGCTCCGCTATTGTCTATTACTTTCAATTCAGCTCCCACGTTTATAGTTCTTGGGGCCTTTGAAGACATTGCTTTCATTTTATTTAGTTTTTTTATTTGATTTAATATCTATTACAACGTGATGTATTGTTTTTGAGATGGGCTGGCATTCTCCAACTTCAACCAAGTCTCCTATCTTTATCTTTTCCATCAATTGGGCAGGAATTCTTGCTTTTATCCTTGTCTTTGATTTTGAAAACCTTTCATATTTGGGATGATAGACTGTTCTTTTGAACTCTATCAAAGTTGTCGGCTTGACAATCTTTTGGACTATTCCTTCAAATGTCTTCTTGTGTGGGTTTATTTTTTCTTTCTTCATGCTGTCTCCTCAATATTATTTTCCTCAAATCCAATGTTTATCAATTTTTCTTTTACTTTTTTAACATGATCTCCTTGTAATTCGATAACTTTGTTCTTGACTGTTCCACCGCAAGCAAGTTCTTCCTTCAATCTTTTTGCGATTTCTTTGACTTGCTTGTCTATTCCGGAAACTTCTGTCACATATTTCCCGAATTTTCTGGTCAGTCTTTTGATTTTTATCTTTTGTTTGGCTTTTTGCAGTTCATTGCATATACATGCTTCTGTAGGCAGTCCGCAATTTGGGCATATATCCATCTTATTTTAAATTTATATTTAATCTCGCGATTGTTTTTTTAATTTCTTTGATTTTTTTTGTGCCAGATGTTGCCTGGCCTTTCTTACTTCTGATTTTAAGTATCTCAAGTTTTAAATCCTTTATTTTTTCTTCTGAGTCTTTTTTGCTCAGATTTTTGATGTCTTTCTTTCTTATGATTGCCATTTTATTGTTTTTTGTCTTCTTCTTGATTTATTTTGTTTTCTATCTCTTGTTGTGCCTTGAGATAATCAATATTAATCTTGTCATGAAGTTTGACACTTTTTGGAACAACATAGACTTTTACTCCAACTACTCCTGGTTGTGTGAAGGCAATTGCTTTTGCTTTGTTGACTATTTTGGTTGTTTCTCCTGTTTTTTTCAAGTAACCGAAGCCAAATCTCCATGATTTTGCTCTTTCGCTTGGAAGTCTTCCACTGAGTCTTATTTCTGCTCCTAATGCGCCTGCTTTTATCATTCTGTCAAGTTCCTTGTAAGCGATTAACTTGAAGCTTAAAGGGCCTAGGTTTTCCAATGCTATTGCAATATTATCTGCAATTGTTTGAGCATCAAATTCTGGTTCTAGAACTTCTGCAACTTCAACTTGTGGATTTTCTAAATTAAACTTGTCTTTCAAGGTCTTGTTGATATCTTGGATTATTTCTCCCCCTCGTCCAATGACTAATCCTGGTTTTACAGTTGAGATAACAATCTTTTCCCCAACAGGAGTTCTTTCTATTCTTACTTCACTGACTTTACCTTTTCCAAGTTTCTTTCTTATGAATTCCTTAATCTCGAATTCTTGCTTTTTTTCTTCAACGAATTTTTTTTCTATCATTTTGTCTGTAATCTATAATGTTTTATTTATGAACTTTGTTTTGTTTAATTTTAGTTTGTTTCTTCGCTTCGCTTTTCGTTTTCTCTCTTGCTTCAAGGAAAACATGTGCTCTTTTGAATCTTTTTCTTCCGAAACCCATCCTTGTTCCACGCATTGGAACAGCTGCTTTGTTTGCTTTTGCTATTGTGACTATAATTTTTTCAGTATCCATATTACTGTTCTTTGCATTTGCAATCAAACTTTTCAACATCTTTATGAAGTAATATGATGTTTTTTCAGGATATTGCGCCCTTGAATATCCATTTCTTTGGCCTTTTTTATGTGCAGATTCTCCTCTGTAAGGAACAGCCATTTTTTTTAGCATTACTAGTTCTAATTGTTCAATTGCCTTTTGAGGATTTTTATTTTTTACGAACCTGCAAACAGCTCCTGAAGTTTTGTATGATAATGGAAGATCTTTTCCCTGGACTGTTACAAATTCTTTCTTAATCTTAGGCTGTGTTTGCTTGACTTCTGGTTTTTTCTCTTCTACTTTTGTTTCAACTTGTTCTTTGGCTTCTTTATTTTCTTTTACAGGAAGACTCTGAGTGTTTTGTTTTGGCTTGTTCTCACTCACTTGTTTCTTCTGAAATCCCTGTTCTGATACTTGTCTTTCCATTGTTGTTATGTGTTGTTTTAATTGGTTTATTTATCTTTGATTTTCAAGGTTTTTTATCGTCCTAATCTTAGTTAGTGTTTTTTATTCATTAAATTTATTTAACTGATAGGAATGATGAACTTCTTGTTGCACCAATTCCTGGAGCACTATGCTCGACTTTCTTTCTTGTAAGAGCAAATTCTCCTAGTCTGTGATTTAACATTTCTTCAGTAATCTTAACTGGAATGAATTCTTTTCCATTGTGAACTTGAATTTCCCATCCAAGCATTTTAGGAACAATAATCATTTCTCTTTCATGTGTCCTTATTGCTTTGTTCTTTGAAAGTTTCTTCTCTGATTTTTTCAGGAATTTTTCAATTTTCTCAGCTTGTCTTACTATAGACCTTCTTTCTCGAGAGGTTATATGTTTTGCAAACTCTCTGATGTCTACTGTTTTCCATTCCTCGAAGGTTTTTCCCTTGAATAGTGTTTCTTTTACAACCATTTTACTTTCTTCTTCCTGTTCTTCTTGGTCTTAGCAAGCCGACTTTTGCTCCTGCTGGAGCATTTCTCTTTGCTATTTTTGATTTAATTCTTTTTCCTCTACCGCATCCGAATGGATGATCAATTGCATTGACTTTTACTGCTGATGTTCTTGGCCATACTCTTGCGCCACGAGCATTCTTGATATAGAACATTTTTCCTGCTTTCATGATAGGACGCTCTTTTCTTGATGCTGCTGCAATAACTCCGATTGTTGCTCTGCACCTAGGATCAAAAGTTTTTTCCTGTTTTGAAGGAAGTTCTATTGTGACTAGTTTATCATTTTTAGTTATCTTTGCTGAATTACCTGCTGTTCTGACAAGTTTTCCATTTGAACCAGGATATGTTTCTATGTTAAAGACTAGTGTTCCTAAAGGCATTTTTCCTATTGGAAGAATGTTGCCTTCTTTGACTTGGGCATTTTCTCCGATTTCAACATCTTGGCCTTCAAGCATTCCGTTTGTGGCGATGTTATAGAAGATCTTTCCATTTAATCTTATTTTTGCGACAGGTGCTGAATAGCAGATTGTGTTGATAAGTTTCTCAACATTTCCTTTTCCTGATGTTTTTAATTCAGGATAAATTACTGATATTGTATAAGCCTGCTTAGTTGATCTGTATCTTAAACTTCCATGTCCTCTGGCTTGTTGGATGATTGTCTTTCCCATGTTTAGATTATTCCGAGTTTAGTTGCTATGTCAATAGCTGGACTGTCTGATTTTAATTTTATGAATGCGATTTTTTTATTATTCCTTATTTGTGTGTTTACTGAATCAACTTTTGAACTGAATGTAGCTTCAATCTCCTCCTTTATTTCTTTTTTTGTTGCTTTTCTATTGACAACAAATGCAATTTTATTCTCCAGTTCAATCTGCCTGACGATTTTTTCTGTTGTAACTGGTTCTAAAAGTATTGTTTTTATTGAAAATGGTTTAGCTTCTATATGTTGATGAGTTTTTTTCAAATCAATATGTTTTTGTTCTTTCTTTACGTCTTTATGTGATTTATCCTTAGCTTTATCCTTCGATTTTTCGTTTATCTTATTCTCAATCTTTGGTGTTTTTTCCTTTTTGTCTGCCATTTTTGTCTATGTTACGTTTTTATGTGTATAATCTGAGGTTATTTTTTTGCTGAGTTTCAAGAATTTCCTTGAAATCAACGATGATATTAACACTTAACGATGTATTTTCCTCCAGTTTATTTGAATTTTTCTCCTAATTCTTTAATTGCTGTGTCAGTGTAAATCGCAAGTTTTCCTGGTTTGCCGTTCAAAGACATTTCTTTTACATTTAGTTGACTTATGTTTGTAAAAATCAAGTTTAAGTTCTTTACTTTTTGGAATTTTTCCTTGTTTCCTAGGACAAGCAAAATCTTTCTTGTGTTTTTGTATTTTCTTCCTCTGACTTTTCCTATTCCAGGACGGACTTTCTTTTCTGGCTTTAGGTTTAATTTTGTCTTTTCTAAAACTGTAAAAACCTCTTTTGCTTTTTTATCCAAAAGTTGTGAGCTTATTACTAATGGAAAATGTGTTTCAGGAAGGTTTTGATAGTTTTTCTTCAAAATTTCCCTTGAAGCTGTTGCTGCTATGCATGATTTTAATGCAAGAATTTTCTCTTTCTTGTTGATGAATCTTGGTTTTCTTAAAATCTTTGGAGGATGTGCTGCTCTTCCTTTGACTGTTCCTGGTGTAAAGGTTCCTACCCAGTAGAATTGGTCTCCTCTTCTCCAAAGTGCTTTTCTTGCAACTCTTGAGATTCCTTTTCCGTATAATGTTTTGAATTTTCTTCTTGCATGGCTCTGTTTATGTGGAGATGAACCTTTTCCTGCAAGAACATAAGGAGCATAAGGCTGTTTGTAAAACAATGTGTCAGCAACTTTCTTGACAATATCTTCTCTTATAGGTGTTTCAAATACTCCAGGGAGCTCAATTTCGTTTTGTGTGTCTATGACTTTTGTTTTCATTTTGTCTTTATGTGTTATAATCTGGGTTTACGTCGTTAGGTGTAGTTATTGTTCCTGTGTTCGGGAATTGTCTCGAAAACAAGGTTAATTTTACACTTATAGATGTTTATTTATTTCTTCTCCTAGTTTAATATCTTTAATACTTCAAAATTTCTTTTTGAAGTCTTTTTAGTTTCTCTTAATGGCAAGGTTAATATAACTTGCCTTTTTGCTGGTCCCTGGACTGAGCCATAAACTGCAATGAAATTTGTCTTTATTTTTCCATAATTCCTGAATTCAAGAGGAAGTTTTTGCGCATTTCCTTGATCAATTATTTTTATATTATAATGCGTTCTCTTGAAGAAGCCGAATTGTCCTGCCATTGGCGTTCGGAACGTAACTCTGTTTGGATGCCATGGTCCTAATGAACCTGGTCGCCTGACTCCTTTTTCTGATTTGTGGAATCTCAATGAAATGCCGTGTCTTGCAACAGGACCACTGAAACCATAACCTTTTGTGACTCCGTGAATATCAACTAATTGATTTGTTGTAAAGAAATCCTGGATATTGATTTCTTTTCCAAGCAAGGATTTTGCTGTCTCAAGTTTTTCCTGGGCAGAACCTGATAATGCTAATTCTGCAATATCTGGGGATTTTTTCTTGTCTGTTTTCTTTATTAACGAGTATACTAATATCCTTACATTGTCGTAATGATCTGGCTTGATATCTTCTATTTTTTTGCCTTTGTTTTTTGGAAGTTTAAGCTTGTGTTTCAGTTCCTTGTCAAGATTTTCTGACAGAATCTCAGTTACAATCTGATGGTCTTTATAGAATCTTATTGAAAGTATCTTTAATGGGGGGACTTCGAGTATAGTTACAGGGAAAATAATATGCTTGCCCTTGGTCATTGAGTCAGGAGTCAAGTCGTTCGCAAGAATCCTTGCATTTGCGACTTTGTAGGCTATAAATCCTAAAAGTTTTTTATCAGAATGAAGTTTTTCCAAAGGTTTCCAGTTTACTCTTGGTAGTATTTTTGATGTTCTCTTTCTCGGCCAAAACTGCAATGAGCTGGCTCTTGGTTTGTGTATCTTTCCCATGCTTTACTTTTATTCTTATTTCTATCACTGATTGTGATGTTTATCTTTGACATCTTCTCACCGTATAAACCTTATTTGTTTAAGAAAAACTGGGTTTTTAAAGATTGTGATTAGTAAAAATCAAGTTTTTCTGGGAATTAGAAGTGAGAATATTTTAAATCAAGCTTCAAAATCCTTTTCTTTTAAAATCTCTTGCTTGTCAAGGGTGATTTTTCGCGTGATTTTTCCTTTTCTTTTTGCCATCAAGCGAATTTTCTCAAAGTCTTTCTCGCCTTTTGGCATGATTATATCAGAAATTGTGTAAGTATGAACAGCTAGGGCTTTCTTGAATTCAGGAAGGTCAAAGGCAAATTCAGATTTTATTTTAGGCCAAAACATTATTGAAAATTCTGACTGGCAAAATTTGTCATCTATCTTTAAGTCACCTGCTTTGCCTGGCTTGGGAAGCTTTTGCTTGCACTTGAATGTGATGCCTTGGGATTCAATATCAATGAGGCATGCGTAAGAATTCAAGGCTAATTCTTTTAATGCTCCTGGTGAAATATCCTGCTCATCTATGTTATTCTCATAATATAAGCCGCTGCTTTTTGTTTCTGAATTTCCTTTTATGTTATTTTGCCTCATTAAACCTGAGATATCATTTTTGCTCAAAACTGTTCCAGAGATTTTTGCGTTTTGTCCTAAACTGGAAATAAATTCAACCAAGTCATTAACTAATTCAAAACTTGTTCCAATTTTGATTTTTTCAGGCTGTTTTGTTATCTTGATGACTGCTCGTCCAGGATAAACTCCTTTTCCGAACCTTACAAATTGCTTGTGTACTGAATCGTCAATTTTGTTTTCAAATATTTTTTTTATGAACATCTTTGCCTCTTTGATATATATTTTATTTTAATGCATTTAAAAATCTTTTCTCAAGATTTTTAAGTTTGGTCCTGCAACACTAAAAAAGCAGAGCTTTTTGGTGTGCCGAAAAACTTCAGTTTTTCAAGCACGTTGCGCATTGAGTTAAATGGCCAGAACCACAAATCTAGACTGGACATTAGCCTTTATCTAAGAAAATATGGGCCCAGCTGGGATCGAACCAGCGATCTATTCCGTGTAAGGGAATCGTCGTAACCACTGGACTATGGGCCCGTGGAAATCCAAATTGGTATTACTTGAATGAGACAAAACTTTAAAAAGCTTCTTATGTTCGTTTTAGCATGGCAGAGAAGAAGCACAAAGAAGAAATGAACTCTACAGCAAGTCCAGCAGAACAAGAAGCTGTTGAAAATTATGAAAAACTTAAAAATCAAGAGATTCCAGAAGAAGTCAGGAAGGAAATTGAAAGAACAAGAGAAAGATTAAAGGAATTTAAGAAAGACATTGTCAAGAAATTCCCTTACATTGAAGCGTTAGGGATTTTGCCTCCACAAGCTACACAGATAATGGAGGAGGAAGAAGAAGTGCAAAAAGAATCAAAAGACGAGAAATTGATTCACCTTGTTATGATTATTCCGGATGATAAAGTCAAAGAAATAGGAAAATTAAAAGAAGAGTCTATAAAATTAATAAAAGATTTCAAGCCAAGAGTTTGGTTGAATATCAAGACTGCAAGTGATTTCTGGGAAACTTGCTTTGATGGAAAATACGCTTTGGCAGAAGCAATTGCAATGTCATATCCTTTGCATGACAAGGGGATATTAGGAGCATTGAGAGTTGCAAGCATACATAAGTCATTAGTATTAAGAAAATTTGAAAAATATGTTGTAAGTTATGTAATTGCAGGAAGTTTGGTTAGAGGAACTGCAAAAGAAACAAGTGATGTGGATATCTATGTAGTAATTGATGATACTGATGTTAAAAGAATGAGCAGATATGAATTAAAGGAAAAATTAAGATCAATTATCTGGGGTTATATTGGAGAAGCTGAGGAACTTGCTGGAGTTAAGAACAAATTAAGTCCTCAAGTTTATATCTTGACTGAGTTCTGGGAAGCTGTTAAAGATGCGCACCCTGTTATTTTCACTTTTATCAGAGATGGAGTTCCTCTTTATGACAGAGGAGCTTTCATGCCTTGGAAATTGCTTTTGAAGATGGGAAAAATTAAGCCAAGCCCAGAAGCAATTGATATGTTCATGTCTCTTGGGGAGAAAGTAGCTGAAAATGTAAGAATGAGATTAAACGAAATTCTTGCTCAGGACATTTTTTGGAGTGTTGTTACTCCAAGTCAGGCTGTCATGATGCTTGATGGACTGCCCCCTCCAACACCAAAAGAAATTCAAGGAGGAGAGTTTAGGAAGATTTTTGTTGAAAAAGAAAAATTGTTAGAACCTAAGTATGCGGATATTCTTGAAAAAATAGTGGGAGTTTACAAGAAATATGAACATGATCCTAAGATAGTCATTTCAGGAAAAGAGATAGATGAGATGTTGAAAGAATCAGTTGACTTCACTAAAAGACTAAAGGAATTAATGAAGCAGATTGAAGAAAAGATGGCAAAGAAAGAAGTTGCAATCCTTTATGAGGGTGTCTTTGATTTACTTGAAAAGACCATAGGGAAGTGCACAGAAGCAAATGCATGCACAAAACTTACAAAGGATTTGGTTGAAAAAGGATTTGTGCCTTCAAGAGTAATTAGCTTGCTAAAAGAAATTTTGGAGATTAATAAGAAACATGTTAAATCAAATATCTCAAAACACGAGTTAGCTTCAATGAAAAAAGCAGTTTATGAATTAACAAGCACATTGAATGAATATCTTCAAAGGAAAGAAATCTTTGAAACAGACAAGAAAAAGATATATTTAATTTACAAGAAAGAAGAGAAAGGAAAAACACATGAGAGAAAAGCTGAACTATTCATTTTTAAGGACGCTGCATTCTTGATTCCTGACATCACCCAAGATACTATAAAGAAGATCGTACAGGGAAAAACTAATGATGTTGATAAAGAAGAATTAAGAGAACATCTTTCAAAGAAATCAGAGGTTGAGAAATTATTGACAAAACCTTTGTTTGACGCAATAAAGAAGGTTATCGGTGAATTTGACATCGCTTTCTAAATTAAAAAACTAGGGCTGTATATGTTGTAATTGGAAATATTGTTCTTTGATTTTGCGCTTTTCAAGAAGAAAGCTACAAAAACGAACTTATTCATCAACTTATAGACTAAATTTCGATAAAGATAAGTTTAAAAATACCCTTTTTCTTGAACAAACATGCTAGAAAGAAAAAAACACTTTCTGCATAATTCAAATAGGAGTTTAAATCATGAAAGGAACAGTTTTAAGTTTTAGGCGAGGACTTAAGGTCCAGAAGTCAAGACACTTTATTATTGAAGTTGAGAATATAGACAAAAAAGAAAAGGCAAAACCTTTAATAGGAAAAAAAGTAATCTGGAAAAGTTCTACAGGGAAACTTCTTGAAGGAACAATAACTGGATTGCATGGCAACAAAGGGCATGTCAAAGCATGTTTTGCCCAAGGCCAGGGACTTCCAGGACAAGCAATAAATGATGAGGTTGAGGTAAAATAATATGGAAATCAAATTACTAGTTGATGGCGGAGCAATGAAACCTGGGCCAGCACTTTCTCAGAAAATGGGTCCTTTGGGGATGAATATGGGCAAGATTATCGCAGATGTAAATAAATCTACTTCTGAGTTTCATGGAATGAAAGTTCCTGTAACTTTAGATATTAATACTAAAACAAAAGAATACAAAGTTATTGTATCAACTCCTCCGACTTCTGCTTTATTAAAAAAAGAAATTTCAATAGAAAAGGGTTCTCCTGAGCCAAATAAACTCAAGATGGGGAACCTGGCAATAGAACATATAATCAAGATAGCAAAAATTAAAGAAAAAGACATGACAGTCAACAGCATGGACGAGGCTGTTTCAGCTGTTCTTGGGACTTGTGTTTCTTTGGGATTGTTAGTTGAGAGCAAAGACCCAAGAGAGGTCATAAGGGAAGTTGAAGAAGGCAAGTTCAAAGACTTGATTTCAAAAGGTGTTGAAAAACCAAGTCAGGAAAAATTAGATTCATTAGCAAAAGAATTTTCTAAAATACAGAAAGTGCAGGAAGCTTATATCAAAGAGCTTGAAGCTAAGAAAGAAGCTAAAGCTGCTGTTGCTGCAGGCGCTGCTCCTGCTGAAGGTGCTGTACCAGCTGCCGCTGCTGCACCAGTTGCTGCTGCGAAACCAGAAGCTAAGAAAGATGCAAAGAAAAAGTAAGTCTTCTTGAAGATTAATGAATTTCTGATTTGATTATGTATATAATCTAGAGTAATAATCATTAAAAAAGGATTTTAGTTATAGAAGTGATGTGGTACAATTATTTTGTTGAATTTGAGAAAAAACAAAAATCAAGGAATAGGCTTGTTCTTGGGCTTTTTAATTTAGAGAGCAGAAAGAAAGCCAAAATCTATGTAAATGCAGAATTGAAGATACGTACAAGATTCTTGAGCGAAAAAGAATCAAAAATTCTTGAAGAGGAAATTGCCAAAGATGAAGTTCTTAAGAACTTAGTATTAGAAAAGAAAATATTTGGCCATAGGGTGGTTTATTCCTTAACAGCACCTTGTGATCCTGAGGTTATAAAGAGAATTGATAATCCGCGTTTTGGAGGGCCTACTCAAAAAAGATATTTCCAGACAGGACATTATGACAAATTAATCAGATTTTCAGGATTTTATCCAGATAGAATGTGTTTTTTAGGAAAGGATTTGGAAGAAAGAATCTCGGGTTGTGAAGGGGAAAGTGAAGCTGAATTAAGTGAAATTGATTTTGGGGACATTATCTCTTATGATCAATTCAAACAATTGCCAATGCTTTTTATAGATATAGAGAAACCATTATGGAAACACGATGATGAAAAACAAGATTTAGATGAGAGGGAAGAATTAGTTAAACAAGAGAAAAAATATGCGAAAAAAAAGTCTTCTGATGATGCTGAAAAACAGAAACATGTGGAAAGAGTAAAAAGAATTTCTGTTTTAGAAGAGAAACTTACTAAAGAATTCCCTGTTGTGGGGACAGTTAAATTGTGGGAAGATAAAGTTGATGCAAGAGTTGCTTTTGTAACAACTATCTGGCAGGATGGAGATAAAGAAACAAAAGAACTTTTTGTTTATGACCCCTATAATGAGATTAAAAAACAGAATTCAAATGGTTATCAAGTTCTTAGGTTCGGAACAGAACAAGAGCTTGTAAGCTCTTTAATAGGAAAATATCATGAAAGAAACCCAATAGTCTGCTGCGGGCATAATCAAGTTTATGATGTCACTCAAATCAGATATGCTGCTGAAAAGACAAAATTAGTCTTTGATCCTGCTGTTTCTAAAATCAAGCCAAAAAGAGATTTTATAGAACATTTTTTGCAAAGGTTAAGGCAAGACATGGTTTATGTGGATACGCTTTGGGCTTCAAATATTTTCAAGCCATATCTAAAACAAAGAAGGTTGGGAACAAGTCTGAAATTAGCAGATGTTGCTAATTCATATGGGATTGATTTTACGAAATCACTATCTCATGAACAATTAAGAGAAGTTGAATTGTCAAGGCTTCTTAGTGAGGATGCTGAGGAAAGAGCTAACTCTGCTAATAGATTATTAGATTATTCCTGTGCTGACTTGGATAAGACAAGGGAGATTTTCAATAGACTGCCTCTGGAACTATTCTTTAAAATTAAGGAAATCCTGCCTTTCTCGACATTAAGCGAGATAACTTCATTCACGAATTGTATGGATAAGCTGAATGAGAAAATTTATTTTGACAAATTCGGGAATTTTTTAAGAACAAAATATGCAAAAAAAAGAAGGATAGATGACAGACAGGAATTTAACAGCAAGTTTGCAGGAATGAAAGACAAAAGATTAAGAAACGTGGGTTTCACAAAACAAAAAGGTTTTCGTGAAGGAGTCTCAGAATACTATTTTTCACTGGAAGAAGCTTTAAAAGAAAGAGTTTTCAGTTATTGTCCTTCTTTGAAAAACATTTATGACTGGGCAAATTCAGCATCAGGTGGGAGAAACAGCCAGGAAAATAGCAAAGACATAACTTTTGGTTTTCTAAATTATATGAAGACATTCTGTGTTGACATGTTCTTAGATTATTATCTTGCTAAAACAGCGTCATCTGAATTTGTTAGTGCTGTTAAATCCAAAGATTTTGACAAAGCACTTTCTTCAAAAAACTCAGCTAGCTATAGGAAATGGCAATTCAAAGACAGCTATGGTTTTGATTTCTCTGAATTTGAGAGAGCTATTGCCGAGGCATATGAATCATTGAGGAGAAATCTTGGGGCAAAGGCAAGAATAGTTGACTTTCAAGGAGATTACTTATTTTTAAGGCCTTATAATGATAAAGGGTTTGATGTTCCTAATCTGCATTTTGTGAGAAAGTTTAGGAGATATGAATGCAGCCAGAAGAGTAAAACAGTCTCAGAACCAGATAAACAATGTGCTATTAATTTCTCTTGAACACAAAAATTGTCTATATTGTTAATCATATCACAACTTTTATAAACAAAGATTAGCTTTTTCGTTCGAGGGGCTGTATTATAACTTGGTTAGTATTTGGGTCTTGGGCACCCACGATCTGGGTTCAAATCCCAGCAGCCCCATATAAAGGATAGCTTTAAAAAGCGTTTTTCATAAAGATAAACATAATTAAAGGGTTATTTAATAATCTAATATGACTAAAACAAAGAAAGTCGGGGCATCAGGAAGATTTGGAGTCAGATATGGCAAGACAAACAGAGAGAGATGGAATGCTATTGAGATGAAGAGAAAAGCGAAACAAAAGTGCCCTTATTGCGGAAAACTTTCTTGTAAAAGGCTAGCTAAAGGATTATGGCTGTGCAAGAGCTGCAAGAAAAAGTTCACAGCAGGTGCGTACACTGTTTCAGCAGAGTAAAGATTTAAAAAATTAAAAAACAATAAATTATAAGATAAAAATGACAGATTATAAATGTTTTTTTTGCGGCAAACAAGTCACTGACAAGGCCCTAAAAGCAAGATTTTCGTGCCCGAATTGCGGAGCAAAAGTTTTCTTTAAATCAAGAATTGCGGTTAAGAAAATTAAGGCAGTTTAATCATAATCAATTATAATAAAAACGAAAAACTATGGGCTAGAATTTAACTTTTGCAGAGCACATTTATAAGTGGTGTTAAATAAATAGAGACAATTACCCATAAAAATTAAAAATAAGATACAATTCAAAACAAAAAATCTTAAAAAATGGCATCAGAAAAACAAGGAAGCTTGGAAGATTTGCAGATGATAGAACAAGCTATGCAAAACCTGCTTCTTCAAAAACAAATATTTCAATTGGAACTTTCTGAGACAGAAAATGCGTTGAATAACTTGAAAGATGTCAAGGGCGAAGTGTATAAAATCGTCGGTGATTTGATGTTCAAAGCAGAGAAAGAGAGCTTGAAAAAAGAACTTGAACACAAGAAAGAACTTCTTGAATTGAGGATGAAATCAATAGAAAAACAAGAAGAAGACTTCAACAAAAAGAGCCTGAAAGTCAGGGCAGATTTGCTAAAAAGCCAAAAATAGTGGTTTTTTAATACATATAAAGAATTGACAAAAAGTTTATAAATCAACTTCTTTTCTATAGGATATTAAATAAAAAAAAGGAATATAAAAATGGCATCATTTTTTCAAAAAGTTTTTGGTGGGGACTCTGAACAAGTCTCAGACTACATTGAAGTAGATGTTGGCAGAGATGTACCTAAAAAAGGCAAGATAGTGTTAAGGCCATTTGTGTTGAGGACTTTCGAAGACACTAATAGAATATTAGAGATTTTGAGAGAAGGGAACACAATAGCTTTGATTGATATCAAACCTTTGAAGACAAAGGATATAATTGAGCTAAAGAGATCTATTTCAAAGCTAAAGAAGACTGTTGATGCATTAGAAGGCAATATCGCAGGATTTGGTGAAAACATAATATTGGCGACACCACCTTTTGTGGATATTTTCAAGCCATCTATGCCAGCACCTAAAGTAGAACCTGTCCAAGACGCTTTTTAGGATGGAAGTAGTTTTAATTAAAGCACAATACAAAGAGCTTTTCTCTATTTCTGAATCCATCAAAGCTAAATTAAAGAAGATTCCAAACAAAGTAGGATTGGTTTCTACTGTCCAGTTTTTAGATTTTCTTCCTTATCTTAAGAAAGAATTAGAGTCTCTTGGAAAAGAGGTTTATGTTTATGGAAATGGCCAAGTTTTGGGTTGCAACGCAATTTCTGCCTTAAATATAGAAGATAAAGTTGAGACTTTTGTTTATCTTGGTTCTGGGAAATTTCATCCATTGCAGATGGCTCTTGAGTTAAAAAACAAGAAAAAGATCTTTGTGTTGAATCCATTGTCAAAACAGTTTTCAGAATTAGATTGGAATGATGTTGAAAAATTCAGGAAGAGAAAGGAAGTTTCTAAAGCAAGATTCTTAAGTTCAGACAAATCAGGAATTCTTGTTTCAATAAAATCAGGGCAATGTAATCTTCAAGGGGCCTTGAAACTAAAGGAAAAATTTGAGTCTGAGAGAAAAGAGAATTCTGAAAAAAGAGCTTATCTTTTCTTATTTGATAATCTTGATATGAATCAGCTGGAGAATTTTCCTGAAATTGAAGCTTTTGCGAACACAGCTTGTCCTGGGTTGATTCTTGATAATAATTTTGTCAATATCAGGGATTTGTAAGAATCTTTAGTGATACTTTTTTGATTTTGTTGTAAATTTTATGATTCCTTCTTTGTTCTAAAACATATAAAACAATAAGGCTTTAAATCCCATTGTTTTATCTAAATATGAATAAGTCAGATAAGTTAAAAGAAAAAATAAAAAAAGCAGACAAATCAAGGACTGGAGGTTTTTTTTATTCAACTGAAAGAAAAATAATTGAAAAGTGGGTTCAAAAATTACCCTTGTTTTTGACGCCAGATAGATTAACTTTTATTTCGGTTTTTTCTTCATTTATTATTGGGTTGTCTTATCTTTTTTCAACATACAACAAATGGTGGTTGATGCTAAACTGTTTGATGTGGTTTTTACAATGGTTTGGAGATTCTTTTGATGGTGAGGTTGCTAGATACAGAAACATCCAGCGTCCGAGATACGGGTATTTTATAGATCATTTTTTTGATTGCTTCTGTGTTTTCATAATAATTGTAGGCTTGGGAATTTCGCCTTTATTGAAACTTTCAACTGCTTTGATTATTGGAATACTTTATTTATTTTTGTCACTCACCTCTACATTAGCTGCTTTTACTCAAGGAAGATATAAGATTGGTTGGGGCGGAGTTGGTGGGACAGAGGGAAGAATGTTTATGATTGTCATTAATATTATAGTGATTGCTATTCCGGGATTTCCGCATAATCTTTTTACTCTCTTTGGAACAATGTTCACTTTAGTAGATGTTTGTGCAGTTATATTCTGCCTGCTTATGAGTTATGCACTTGTTTATTCTGTAGTTGAAAATCTTTCTTATTTGAATAAAATTGATAAGAAAACATATAAGGATCTTACAATAAAAGAGGCTTTTGAAAAAAGTGTTTTTCTGAATAAATTGAAAAATACAGACATGGCCAAGTTCTTGAATGGAAGTCTGAAGAGAAAAATTGAAAAGTCCCCCTAGTAGGTTTTGCTTAGATTCGATTTAACGCCCAGGCAGGTTCTAGAAAATAAAAATATTTTCTGAACTCCTAATTTATCCCAAATTAGCAGTAATCGAACCCATCGATTCCCTGAGAAGAAACGCCCAGGCAGGGAATCGAACCCCGATATCCTTTCGGAAACGCGCTCTCTAGGCGCGCGCATTACCATTGTGCCACCTGGGCATGATATTATTTTTATTCTGATGTTTATAAGATTTGCTCTTGT
>Ga0233423_10000185_pt1 | contig 39005 bp, 31 predicted proteins | sample Watercolumn_Mata_FD_180713 | JGI IMG/M metagenome (GOLD analysis project Ga0233423, IMG submission 180713) | Freshwater microbial communities from Lake Matano, South Sulawesi, Indonesia - Watercolumn_Matano_2014_112_MG | ecosystem: Environmental > Aquatic > Freshwater > Lake | place: Indonesia... | reverse complement strand
AAAAAAGGAATTCCAGCTATAGACTTCACGTCGGATATGAACGATCCCATCCATACACCTCAGGATGATATAGGCCACTTCAAACCAATCGGTTTGAAACGTAGTGGTGACCTCGTTAAAGCACTCGTCCATCGGTTTGATTCTGGCGTGCCTGATACGAAAACCAACAAGTACTATCTTCTTCAAATTGGGAAACACGCATTTTTCATTCCAATATGGTTATTAACTGCTTTGACAATAATTTCCTTTGCGTGTGGAATCGTAGCACTTTATACAGTACGAAAACGAAGAATTGAGATCGATAAAAAGCAGCGCCCAACAGTTCCAGCACTTAAACTCTTTCTCTTCGCAATAATTATCCAGTCATTTGTGTGGCTGTCAGCAAACCTTGTCGGCATTATAAAAGGAGTACGCTTTCCTTGGATTTCCGAACCTGACGGATATTTTCTACTTGGACTATTATCGGGACTATTAGGTATTGCAGTTTCATTATTATTGACAAAAAGAATTAGAATAAGTAAAGATCCTTATCGTTGGTACCTACGAACATTCATTTTTCTAACTTTGTTCGTGGGTCTATTTCTATTAGCCAATATCAAAATTGCATTTTACCCTGCAGTCGCATTACTCTTTATTGCACTTGCGATGCTCGTTCAACGACCATGGCTGAGACTATTGTTCTGGTTTCTGTCTCCTCATTTTATGTTCTACCTAATCTTTTCGGAGGGATTTCTATTCTTCAGCAGATCCATTGCTTTGAATGCCCCTGGAGGAATTGGAATCAATGTTACTCTTCACGCTGTATATATCATATTCTTTGCTATATGGTCATTTCCATTTTTACTAGGTTTCGCAGCAATATATTTTGATAGTGGAGCTGATTTACTCTGGTTAAAACATTGGAAATCAAAATCCGTCATAATTGGAATTTTTGTACTATGCGTCGTCTGCATTTTAATATTAATCTATCAACCATCTTATTCTGATGAATGGAGGCAGAACATCACCATAGAACAATCCCTTGACTTAAATTCAGGAAAAGGAAGTGTGTGGCTTAAAAGTAGCGAATATTTAGATGGACTTAATGTGCATCTAGCTGATTTAGATACAACTATTTCCACAAAAGAGTATGAAGTACCAATAAAGGAATTCACATTCGAACGGAAACCTTGGATAACTCTCGATCGAACAATGTCCAGCATTTCAGATTCAAACACGACATTTTCCATGCTTGTAAAAATTCATTTCCAATACCGTCCCAGGTCTTTTACTTTGTCCTATTCAAATTCCAAGAATAGTATCAGTAATTGTGCTGGAGAATTCATCACGAGCCAGACAGACCACAGTATCACGATGCGCTGGGAATCATTTCCAGATACAGCTCTCTCAATTCCGATTCAGTTTACTGTCATTAAAGGTGATAGTGTCACAGAAAACATTGAAGCACGGTTTGTTGAAATGGTTGAACCTGTAAGGGTAGCAAAAGAATTGATTAATGTGAATCCCCGAACAATTATTAAGCGAAGTGAAGTACTCAAACGAACACCGACCGCTGACTCAACACTTATGCAGTAAGGCGACATTTTCGATGTGATAGGTATGTGGGAACATATCCACGGGCTGGATTTTTATGACACGATAGTCTCGTTCACATAATAATTTAACATCCCGTGCCTGTGTCGTCGGATTACAGCTAACATATACAATTCGCTTCGGTAAAAGTGTAAGAATTTCCTTCACAACTTTTGGATGCATTCCGCTTCGCGGAGGGTCAATAATTAATGCATCTGGAAGAGGATGATGGTTCATCCAATCCGTGTCTTTCGTTAGTCTATCCTTCAGATCTCCAAGAAGAAACCGACAATTGCTAATACCATTTGAAGCAGTATTTTTTTCTGCATCGCGAATGGCACTTTCTACCGATTCAATTCCAATCACCTCTTTGACATTGTCAGATATGAAAATCGCAATTGATCCGGTGCCAGAGTATAAATCATAAACCACATCCGTCGGCTGGAAATTTCCGAAATCTTTTGCGACTTGATAAAGCTTTTCTGCCTGTGCAACATTCGTTTGGAAGAACGAACTTGCCGATACTACAAACCGCTTTCCACCTATCTGCTCAGAAATATAACCATTGCCATGATAGACGTGTTCCATCTCACCAAAAGCCACCTGCGCTTTCTTAGTATTTATCGTATTGACAATAGTAGTCACTTCGGGACATACATTCAATATACTTGCGGCATAAGCTTTCATCATTTCCGGATTTGATGAAGCGGTGACAAGATTCACCATAATCTCATTCGTCTTTTTGCTTTCACGAATAACAAGAAAGCGCAGGTATCCGTTCTCGGTCTCAGAATTATACACTTGTAAGTGGTTCTCTCGAACAAAAGTCCGTGTTGCATTGAGAATATTATTGGAGAGTGTAGATTGTAGATGACATTCATGAATATCGAGGATTTTATCATATCGTTGCGGCACATGCAATCCAAGAAAGACATTCGCAAGCTCTTCTTCCCTCTTCACTTCTAATTCACTAATTGATGGTTTTATAGTTAACCATTGCATCTCTGAGAAAGAGTATTCCATCTTGCTGCGATAGTAATAAATATCTTTAGCTCCGATAATTGGTAGAATTTCTAGGTTGGAAAATCCACCAATACGCTCGAATGCATCCACTACGTGTTGTTGCTTGAACTGCAATTGAATTTTGTAGTCGATATTTTGCCATTTACATCCACCGCAAACACCGAAATATTTGCACTGCGGTTCTACGCGCAGGTTTGACAGATGTTCCACACGTACAATCTTAGCTTCTGCAAATTTCCTTTTAATTTTTAAGATCTTTGCAATGACAACATCACCGGGAACTGCATTTTCAACAAAAATCACTAGTCCTTCATACCGGGCTATTGCTTTGCCTTCGAAAGCTGCATCAGTAATTTCTAGGACTAATTCATCTCCACGCTTAATCATACTTACCTTCTAAATCAACTCTCTGATAATAATATAAAGAATAAAAAAACCTCCGATACTACTTCTGGAGGTTTCATTACTCAACTGCTAATCGATTTTTTGACTCACTACTCTATTACACTTCCCGAGCTGCTTTTAACAAAGTCTGCACTTTATCCATGGAACCTGCTTCTGCATAAAACCGAATTAATGGTTCAGTACCAGAAGCACGAACCAAGACCCAACCATTTTCAAAGAAAAGTTTAAATCCGTCCTTCGTTTCAATTCTCTGGATTGCAAAACCTGCAATTTGCTTTGGCCCTTTCTTATAGTAAGCCATGATTCGATTCTTATCTTTTTCCGTCAAATGTGCATCATATCGGCTGAAGTAATGCCATCCAAATTCATTCATTAACTCTTCTACTAATTCACTTAACTTCTTTTTCCGAGTCGCCATAATTTCTGCAAGGAGAAGTCCGATGTATGTACCATCTCGTTCCGGTAAATGACCTTTAATACCGAGACCACCACTTTCTTCAGCAGCGATGAGAATATCACGTTCAGTCATAAGACGGCAGAGATATTTGAAGCCAACTGGTGTTTCATGAAGAACCAGATCATACTTTTTGCACATCTTATCGATGATTTGACTGACTGAAAACGATTTTGCAATTTCACCGCTCATTTTCTTTTCTTCAACAAAATATTTAAGCAGTAATGCAAATATACGATGCGAATCCACAAAACTTCCTCTTTCATCAAAGGCGCCAATGCGGTCTGCATCACCATCAGTAGCAATGCCAATATCACATCCATTTTGCACGACAGCTTCAATCAAACCATGTGTATGCTGGGGTAGCGGTTCTGGATGGCTTCCGCCAAATGATGGATTATAGTCCTGGCGAATGGCAACAGTCAGGGGAAGAATTTGCCCCATTACTCCTAGTCCTGCACCATGCATTGCATCGTATGCAATCTTTATTCCCGCTGATTTAATGAGTTCAACGTTAATTTTGCTTTTAATGTCATCAACATAGATCGCAGTAAAATCAATTTTCTTTATACTTCCTTTTTCCACAAGTTCTGCATACGACTTTTTACTCTCAACTTTTGAATTTATTACTTTCTTAAGTTCTTTCTCAACTTTTTCGATAATCTCCGGATGTGCTGGCCCACCAAAATCACCTTTGATCTTATATCCATTATAACGTGCCGGATTATGGCTTGCCGTAATTACTACTCCGCCGGCTGCATTCATCTTTTTCACGACTAGGGATACTGCAGGCGTGGAAGAAATTTTGTCTGAAAGAATGACCTTGATTCCCCGATTTGCAATGACTTCAGCTGATTTTTCCGCAAACTCCTTCGAGAGGAACCGTGAATCATATCCGATCACAATTCCATTTTTAATCTTCTTATGTTTCTTATAGTAATTTGCAGTCGCTAATGCAACTCTTGCTACATTGTCGAATGTAAAATCAGCAGCGATAACTCCACGCCATCCATCCGTTCCAAATTTAATTTGCGCTGCCATTATCTGGCTCCTTTATTGTATTAATTCCAACAACTCATTTGCATGTCCGTAGCCCTTAATTTCTGGACTATCTGCGGTCGTTATTGCTAAACTATCATGCTTAACTTGTCTCTCAATGAGCCCTTCTTTCGCGACGTAATCAAACCATTCGATGTTCGGACCAAATTCAGGTAATCTGGTTTGAATTTTCGCGCATTGATATTTGTTACCAGCTCGATCTAATATTTCAGATCCTATCACTTCTCTCGTCTGAAGGAAAGGATATTTAAAACTTGTCCAAGTTTTACCTATAGACAACGGAAATCTGTACACAATCCTGATTTCCTGACGTAAGAACGCAGTATCCTGTATTCCCTTCGATTTCATCAGCTCTCTGATGGTTTTTGGAAATAAGGATGTCAGGGAAGGTTGTTGAAGAGCTGTTCTAGTATTCTGAATTCTACTTTTCGGAAATCCAAGCGAATTTGTTTGAATAAAATAAGCAATTTCAGCTAGTGAATCTCCCACAGATTTGTACCATACTTTCGAAATTTTTTCTGGATGAATTATCGATTGCAATTCGAATCTTGTTAGTCCCTTATAACTCCCGAGAGAATCATTCGTCGAAACGATCCGAACGATTATAGTGTCTACTGAACGATTTATAATTGTACCGGATGAATCCGATGTGGTAAATGTCCATCGATAAGTCCATGATTTTCCAGTAGTCAGATCAAATGATAAAATACCTGATGGGCCAACCGGACCATCTTCCTTTTTACATCCCACTATCAAAAAAAGAATACAACAACAAAGAATTAGTAGTTGCTTCATTTTGCCGGCTCCTCCATTGAACAGGATTCCTCAGGAGAGAATAAATTTCTCTCCTGAGATCAATAGTCATTAGAGTTTTGCATTGACAGCAGTTTTACCTGCATAGTAACCGTTCGTATCAAGTTCTTGCTCGATACGCAATAGTTGATTGTACTTTGCAATACGATCAGTACGACTTGCAGAACCAGTTTTAATCATTCCACAATTTGTCGCAACAGCAATATCAGCAATTGTTGTGTCTTCTGTTTCACCGGATCGATGACTGAGAACGGCTGTGTATTTTGCTTTCTTCGCCATTTCGACAGCATCTAATGTCTCGGTAAGTGTACCAATTTGATTGACTTTTACAAGAATCGAATTCGCAACACCCTTCGCTATACCCTTCGAGAGGTATTCAACATTAGTGACAAAAAGATCATCACCCACGAGCTGAATTTTATTGCCTACAGTATCTGTGAGTAGTTTCCATCCATCCCAATCTCCTTCAGACATTCCATCTTCGAGTGATACGATTGGATACTGTTTTACCCAGCTTTCCCAAAACTTTACCATCTCTTCAGATGATTTTTCTGAATTATCCGACTTGTGGAAGACGTACTTTTTCTTTCCCGTGTCATAGAATTCACTCGCTGCAGGATCAAGAGCGATATATACTTGCTCACCAGGCTTATAGCCAGCTTTTGTTATTGCTTCAAGAATAACTTCAATCGCTTCGACATTAGATTTCAAATTTGGAGCAAATCCACCTTCATCGCCTACCGCAGTGTTGTATCCCTTCTTCTTCAGTACACCTTTAAGTGTATGAAATACTTCTGCACCTGTCCGAAGAGCTTCGGCAAAAGTCGGCATACCAAGTGGAAAAATCATGAATTCCTGAAAATCCACATTATTATCAGCATGCGAACCTCCATTGATAATGTTCATCATTGGTGCTGGAAGTACTTTGGCATTTGTGCCTCCAATATAGCGATACAATGGCATCTTGAGAGATTGCGCAGCAGCCTTTGCCACTGCTAACGATACTCCAAGAATGGCATTTGCGCCAAGTTTCCCTTTGGTCGGAGTTCCATCTAGTGCTATCATCATTTTATCGATACCAACTTGATCGAATGCATCGAATCCGACGACCTCTTCGGAAATGACGTTGTTGACATTTTCCACAGCTTTTAGAACTCCTTTGCCCAAGTATCGGCTTTTATCACCGTCGCGTAGTTCTACTGCTTCATTTTCACCTGTTGATGCACCACTTGGAATAGCCGCACGACCAATGGTGCCATTCTCTAACTCAATCTCAACCTCAATGGTAGGATTCCCTCTCGAATCCAAAATTTCACGTGCCCAAACATCAGTAATTGTGTGTGACATACGTATGCTCCAAAAAGTTATTCAATTATTCAAAATAGGATCCCGAATTTTGCTATCGCAGATTCGGGATGATGTCGTCTTGAAGACGAATTCAATAACGCCAAAAATTTGTGGAAATGCAATCGAAGGTCCAACCTCTCCAATCGCTATTAGCGATCGGAGAGGTTAAGGATTCAAAAAATTACATCGAAAACCAATAATTTAGCTTCACGAGGAAAATATTGTTGGGATAAATTTTAGGGATGTTGCTAAATGAACTAGATAATTTTTGGATATTCGGTGAACTATAATTCGTCCTCTCTTGCGACCAGACTATATAAAGTTGTGATCCAGGGCGATACTCCCATCGGAAAACGAAATTCGACCGAAACTGTGAAAACGCAAAGTCAGGATTTTCGAAACTATAATCTATTTGCGATGGGACGATTCCCTGAACGGCATATAGATTTCCATTGAGAATAGGTACAGCAGGCATAAACCGTTTAGAATATTCTCCAGCCCTTGGATCGTCTGCGGTCTTGAATTGCGAATACGTTCCCACTGAAGCAAACGGACTTCCGTAATACTGTACCGAAAGTGTAGGAGTGATATTATAATCGATACGAAAGGTACCGCCGAGAGTACGTTGTTCGATGCTACCAAGAATATACTTGGTTCCGGATTGCGCTGATTTTGTTGCTACATACTGAAGGCAGTTTGTATTTGTTGAATAGTTGCAATTCAATGAGACTTTCAACGTATTTGTTAACATAATAGATAAACCAGGTGCAACAGAGTATTGTGTTCCGCTTTCATCACCATAGAACGAACCGTTGGTAATGATATAAGCATAGAGTGGTTTTGATGGATCTGTTCTGATAAAAAAATTGGTATACCAAACTGACGGCAACTGCATAGCATACCCTCCACGTAGCACATGCATGTCAAGCGATTCGGATGTATAGCTGATGTAATTTGAGATTCCCCAATTATTCAAGAACTCACAACCAAAGTTTAATCCTACCCCAGACGAAAGATGCTCCCTCCCAAAATTCCATTTATTGAACTGTTTAAGCGAGACTGAGTAACTACGGAATATAGAAACTGGTTGATTGATAAAGTACGAAAGCTGATTCTCCTCTTCTATTATATCCGCCGTCTGCATATATCCAATATCGTTCACTTCAAGACCAGGAGACCTCCAAAGCAGTTCAGCAGAATAACGCCATAATCCCTTACTTCCTTTTCCAACCTCAATGCTTCCGCCAAAGCCAGAAAGTTCCGTACTCGTACTATCGTACGAAAGATAGTTTGCATCTGGTCGCTGGTAATAACGCGCTGATGATTGTTGAAGATTGCGAATAGCTTCTGTAGTGCCATTAATTGTACTACCAATAAATTTTGCTTCTACAAAGAATTCCTTATCCGCCCAGTGGTGCAGCACATCAACACCACCCGTAAATGCATTTCGATTTAAAAACTCAAGATGCGAATCGTCAATGAACCGATTGACGGATGTGAAGATACCACCAAGAACGGTGTTCCCCTCGTTGAAATCTTTTTGAATGCGAGTGATGATGTAATTCGTAGCTGGTTCTACACTAACTGCGCGTCTTCTACCTGATGAATCGATCTCAGCAGTTTCGCGTGTGGTTATGCTATGCAACACTCCAACAGCGAGTCCTTTTGCCGTTTTACCACTAATCTTTGTAGCACTCAGGATAGTTGTTTTATCCGGATAATCAATAAACTCTCCAGAATTTAACGTGGGCGAGTATACAGGTGCATGCCCGATCCTGCGGCTGTAAAATATGTCTGCACCGTCACAATCAAAGTTGAAGATATTTTTACCTTCGATGAAGAAGGGGCGGTTCTCACTATAGAATGTTTCGAACGCTGTCAAGTTCATTACCGATGGATCTGCCTCTACTTGTCCGAAATCAGGATTGATGGTGAGATCTGCAGTGAAGTTACTCGATAATCCGATCTTTGCATCTAGCCCAAGGCTCCCGAGCCAAGTTCTCCCCTTATCAGCGAAAGGATTTCCATCCTCGCTTCGATATGTTTTCAATCGTGCGACGGTGTATGGCATAAATTCAATTCGTCGTGATTGTGGAAGTCCTTTTATGCCATGCAGCTCACCAAAGAGGTACAACATTCCAGGTCCTGTTGAAGTCTGCGGCTCCCAATCGCTTTCTTCCTGTAAGCGTTCAATCCAACGCCAGCAATGCAATCCCCAGATCTGTTCCTCATCGCCGCTATACCGGAGCTGACTGAGTGGTATCCGGTATTCCACAACCCAAGCAGAATCCTCCATTCCTACTTCAACGTACCAGACAGCGTTCCAACTCATATCGGCACTCATGGGATTTGTCAGTATGAGATCGATCTTTTGTCCAGCGGATGTAACGTTGAATTCGAATCCCGTGCGGTGATCATAATAACTATCAAAGTTAATTCCGACAGCATCTCCGTTGAATTCATCTCTCCGACCTCCTTTGCGAATTATTTTTTCGGGTTCGCTGTCGCATGCGCGTATCGCAACGTAAATGTTTTTATCATCGTACAAAATCTTTAAGAACGTTTGTTGCGATGGTTTCGCTCCTTCGCGGGGTATCCATTGAGTAAAATTCCCTGACCACTCGCCGATCTTCCAGCAGGGATCGTCCAGTTTACCATCAATCACCGGTGGATCAGATTGAAGACGCTGTGTATAATAAATTCGTACAGGTCGCTGCTGTGTATTCATTACACTATCGCTAACACTTACTTCGCTTAAAGCATAAAAAGGTTGAATGAAAAGAGTTATCACACATATCCACAAATTAATTTTCATATACATAACATCATCTAGTGATAGAAAATAGAATTATAATGAAGCTAGCAAGCAATCTTCCCGTTTAGCATAGCCTTAGCAAATATTGACCTGGTGTATCGATGAATATCTTATTCATCTTTAGAAAATCGGAGATATTGAGAAGCATTTTTACAAAATAAATTTTGTTCAGGATTAAAATCCTTTCCACGATAAATAAGTATCCCTTTTTCATATTTCTTTTTGATTTTAATTATACTTTCCACCATATCCGGTTGATATTTCTTAGACGCTTTAATTTCTAAAAATTCCTTACTGGTTTTCTGATCAATGATCAGGTCGACCTCAACACCATTACTTGTCCGATAATAAAATAATTCATTGTCGGACCTACTGTGTATAATATTTTTATAAATCTCTGCAACGATATAATTTTCGTATATTGCCCCATAAATCGGACTTTTAATAAACGTATCCTCATCTTTGATTCCAGTTAGGAAGGAAACCAATCCTGTATCAAAAAAATAAACCTTTGGACTTTTTACAATTCGTTTTCCTAGATTGTTATAAAAAGGCGGCAATAAAAATATTATATAGGATGCCTCCAGAACAGAAATCCATTTTTTTACCGTATTAACTGCAACACCAAGGTCATGTGCTAGAGTAGAAAGATCAAGTATCTGAGAAGTTCTAGTTGCCAATAAAAATAAACATCGCCGAAATTCTCTAAGTTGACCGATATTGCTCAGATCTCTTACATCTCTACTTAGATACGTCTCTATATAAGCAGAATACCAACTTATGTTTTCTTTAAATTTATTTACGACTTGCTCAGGGTAACACCCATAATATGTCGATCTATCCTGCGATGAAACTGGAATTTCGTTACGTTGAAACGGTAAAAGTGTAAGCAATCCAATTCTACCTGCAAGACTCTCAGTAATACTTTTCATAAAGACAAATTGACTCGAACCTGTCAGAATGTACTTTCCGTAGCGTCTGCGATCGTTATCTATTTGAAGTTTGATATAATGAAACAGATCAGGGACCTTCTGAACTTCATCAAAAACGACACGATCACTATATTTATTAAAAAAACCTTTTGGATCATCTTGGAATGATCTTACCATTTCATAATCATCAAATGTAACATATTCATACGATGAGGCTAAAATTGTTTTAAGCATCGTAGATTTACCAGATTGACGTGGTCCTGTTAATCCAACGGCGGGGAATACTTTCAGGTATTTCTTAAGCTATGATTCAAGATTTCGATTGATATATGCCATATGAATTTATGCAATTTTGCACTGACACTGCAATATTACATAATAAAATGTAAACAAGCAATCTAAATCGCCGCTTTGTAATCTTACTTTCACATCTCTTCTACCTACCCATCTTGTAAGCGAATCGCTTTGAGCGATCGGAAAGGTAAAAATATTCTTAGTATCCTTCAGAAGGCAGATAATACATCTCTGCTACCTCCTGCCTCGCCGGTTCGAAGGATTCCCTTGGAGCAAGCGGATTGGAAGGTAATCCTAAAGCAGAACCAATCCGATCGCTGTGAGCGGTCGGAGCAATCAAACAGCAAGAAAATGAACCTCTCCGATCCCTAAAAGGGGTCGGAGAGGTAAAATTCGAATGTCGTTGGTAAACATTGTCACCTGATTTTCCCACTAATCACCGCTTGCGCGAATGTCTGAAAACTACGATCGTAGGTTTGTTCCATATCATCTGGAAAACAACAGGCAGGTAGCTCCTGCATCCGGAGGTGATAATTAAGACATTCACAACACATTCCTTTTCGCGAGCAAGGCTCATAGCTGCAATTGCACCGCTTCAAATTCTTTGGTTTATTGCATTCCATTTTTTTTTCCTAAAGAAACCTCTCCGATCGCTATAAGCGGTCAGATAGGTCTTATATCAAGGTTGCATAAATTCACAGCGTTTAATCCATTCTTTTACTTTTAATTCCGATGAAGATGATGGTACAAAAGACAATGCTTTAATAAAAATCTCCTTCGCTTTTTCAAATTCCCGAAGTGAATAATATCCCAAACCTAAGTGCCTTAACCGAAAGTACTCCAAACGAGGAAATATTGAGCCGTTCATAGAATGAAGCACAATAGTACTCTCTCTGAATCTTTCTTTGCCTGCATACTCTCGTGCTAAAAGAAATCGAGCAATCGGATGCGATAATTGTTCAAGTCGTGCAATACGGGTTGTATCTTCCATATAAAAAACGAAGAATTGTCTGAGTTCAGATTGATGATATTTATCTTTTAACGATTCTAACCGAAGAGCACATATTTCATCATACCATTCATTCAGATGAGTCGCTGCAAGAAATTCGTACTGCTCTTTTGCCTCCTCCAAAGAATCTAACGCCCAATACGCATCACCAAATCGAAGTCGTAGTGGAAGCAAAAACGATGAAATCGAAGAATCCTGTAATTCTGATTCCATATATGATACAACATCCTGAAACCTACGCAGCTCAAACAAAGCGCCTACCTTTCTATTGATTGCTTCAGGAGTTTTGCTTAAGGATAATGAATAATCTGCAAGTGCTAGTGCCTTTTCGTAATCACGGTGATTCAGCAAATCTTTTACATCACTGTTTATATTTGCCAAAACTCGAGCACATTCTTTTCCAAAAATTGATGTTCGTCGAAAAAAATATTTTGCCTTGATAGTGTCTGGTTCCGTTACAATATTTTTTGTTAGTGAATTCTTCCACTCATCGACAAGTGTGTTCAAATTTTGCTTGTATATTCCTTGGAAATCACCCGAGCGATATAGCATTTTAAATCTATCGATACCTCTTGTATCAATAAGAAATCGACAAAATGCTCCAACAATATTGTAACTCACAGCAGATGGTGATTTAGCAAAGTTCCAAAACGAAAACAAGGATTCGACGTCAGGTTTCATACCTACCGCAAAAATAAGTGCAGCTGTGCGGTCAAGTTTATCGCCTATCGTAGACGATCCCTCGAGAGCCATCGCAACGCCCTCTATTAAACCAGAGTTACTACCGATACGTAATGGTGTCCATCCAAAATCAGCGGCAAGGACATGTACCATTTCATGTTTCAATCCCGGTTCAACATCTGAGACATTGATATGAATTTGACGGAGCCAAGGTTTGGCGATATCGGTATTCGCAGCACCGATTAATCGTCCCTTTTGTTCAGGAGTTGAGTAAATAAATGTTGTGATTGGATTAGCGGAGTTTAGACACAATTCTTCTGTAAGCACTTCATAATATAATTCATGAAGCTTGCCGATTTGTTCTATACGATCCCGCGAAATAGATCCCGCCGGATATACAATTTCGAAATGAGCAGTTCTATAATTTCCAGCTAATTTTTGGCGTATGAATTGTTCGGACGACGAAAAGCCTAGTCGATCGCTGAATAGAAAAACTACAATAACTACTGGAGTGAGAAATGCGACTAATCCAATTTCGAGGTACTGATAAAAGACTTTTCCATAAAATCTAGTATTCCAAATCCAAACGGAAATTGCAATGATCAGTCCAGTTGCAGCAAGCACAGCGCATCGATACACTAAAAGCCTTTGCACTACCTGAAGTGATTCGTCATAAGTAAAACCAGGGAAAAATCCAACAATCGGATTAAATGCAAATATTTGTGGTGAAACATATGTTACAACTGGAATGTGAATGAAAGTAAGACAATAGAATACCGAAAAGATTGATTTGTGCCATCTAGAAAAGAATACTGAAATAAACAACGCACACGCTGAAGAGAAAAGAACACCCGGTATGACAATGAGTAGATATAATATCGTTCCCTCACTGAGAGAACAATTCTTCACAAAAAGAATATTCGCAATAGAAATCATGAAAGGAAAAAGAAGCAGTACAAACTGGGCAATTATGGAAACACCAACAAATCGCCAGACGTCTATTTTTGTTTCCGGTTCTTCTTTTTTCCACTGTAGCAATGATAGTATTCCGGAAAGATAGCCGGCAACGGAAACAATGACAAAAGAAAATTCAAAACCAAGATAATTAAGAAGAGGAATTCTGGCGCAGATAATCGAAATAAGGACGAGCAAAAAGATCGAAATATAGAATCCGCGGGTATGCAAGTCGAGTCGCTATTCGAAAGTTTTCATTATTCAAAATAGACATTTGATAGATTACTAGAATTCTTCTCCCTGTTCCCTTGTAATCGCAGCTCCGAGTGCTTGAAGTTTTTTCTCTACCGATTCATATCCGCGATCAATATGGTACACACGCAAAACCTCTGTGGTGCCTTCCGCTACGAGTCCTGCGAGAATGAGGGAAGCACTTGCACGAAGATCTGTCGACATAACTTTTGCACCGATTAGTTTTTTTACTCCGACGACAGTGGCAATATTATCTTTGACTGTAATGTTAGCGCCGAGCCTGATAAGTTCAGGAACATGCATAAATCGATCATAATAAATTGTATCAGTTACAACACTTGTACCATTTGCTAATGACATGAGTGCAATCCATTGTGCTTGCATATCTGTTGGAAATCCCGGATAAATCGCCGTCGTGGCATTAATGGATTGGATTGTTTCTGGTGGTGTAAGCTCGATCCAATCAGGTCCACATTTAATTTTTGCACCAACATCCTCCAGTTTCACTAATAACGCTCCAATGTGGTGAGGATTACATTTTTCGAGACGAATAGCACCTCCTTGCTTTCCTGCCAATGCACCAGCTACAAGAAATGTTCCCGCTTCAATCCGATCTGGAATAGTATTAATATCCGTTGAGTGTAATTCATCGACTCCTTCGATTTCTAAACGTCCCGTCCCAACACCTTGAATTTTTGCGCCCATCTTTACAAGAAACTCAGAAAGTTGCACGATCTCCGGTTCTTGGGCTGCATTTTCAATCAATGTTGTCCCTTTTGCCAGCACTGCGGCCATCAAAACGTTTCCAGTCGCACCAACACTTGAGACGTCAAACAAAATTCGTGCGCCTTGAAGCCGCTTCGCTTTTGCGATGATATATCCAGCTTCAAGTGTAATCTCCGCTCCAAGCTTTCGAATACCTTCTATATGTAAATTTACCGGCCTCGGTCCCCAAGCACATCCACCCGGAAGTGATACTTTTGCTTGCCCAAATCTTGCAACTAATGGTCCCAAGACGTAGACTGACGCACGCATCTTTTTTACATGTTCATATGGTGCTTCATAACTACTGATTTTAGCAGTGTCCAATGTTAAGGTTTGACTCTTAAGAGATGACTGAATGCCCATCGTCTCAAGAAGACGGCTCATAGTACTCACGTCACGTAATTCAGGTGTATTATTGAGTTTGTATTTTCCGCTGGCAAGAATAGTAGCGGGCATTAATGCTAAACTAGCATTTTTTGCACCACCGATAGCGATTGTGCCGTTTAACGATCTTCCTCCATGGATCACAAACTTATCCACTGCTTGCTCCTTTGCTCATATTTCGGTAGGATAGTATAAATTTACTGGACGAAATATAGTCCAATATACGAATAAAGGCAAAACCCTTTTCAAAAATAGAAATATTATGAATTCTGATATATTTACAACTATCCATCAACGTAAAAGCGTTCGCAATTTTACTGGTAAAATAGTCCCGCAAGAACTGTTGTTGGAACTGGTAAAGTCTGGAATGGCGGCCCCCAGCGCTGTGAATTGTCAGCCTTGGGAATTCATAATAGTGACTGAACGCATCACTCTTGATAAGCTTGGCGATGCACTTCCATATGCAAAAATGATCTATAAAGCTGGCGCAGCAATTATTGTTTGTGGAGATCCTTCAAAATCTCATAAACAGAAAATCGAGTACGCAATTCTTGATCCTGCATTAGCAAGTCAAAATATACTTCTAGCTGCTGAAGCCTTAGAACTTGGTGCAGTGTGGACCGCTGCATATCCTTACCCTGAAAGAATGCACTCAGTGCGAAGCATTCTTCACATACCAGAAAATATCATTCCACTGAATGTAATCCCAATCGGCTATCCGACAGGTGAAGATATACCAAAGAACAAATATCGACCAGAGAAAATCCACTGGGAGCAATGGTAATAATCAATAGTTATAGCATAGGACTTGTCTTTCGCCTGAAAAATAGCTAAATAATTATCAACGGAATGATGAAAACTCGTTTTCGAGAGAACCATATAATAAACTCATTACTTCACAAAATTAAAAATCTATGCCGGTACAAATTATTGTAGGCGCCCAATGGGGCGATGAAGGAAAAGGTAAAATTGTTGATCACCTAAGCGAAAAGGTGGATATCGTAGCTCGTTATCAAGGGGGTGCAAATGCAGGGCATACAGTCGTTCTTCCACCTCATAAAAGAAAACCAGAACGAGAATTTGTTCTCCACCTAATACCTTCCGGAATATTTCATTCCCACGTCATTTGTGTAATTGGTAACGGCGTCGTATTAGATCCGGTAGCGTTGATGTCTGAGATTCAACAGTTGAAAGATGCCGGAATAAAAATTGCCGGACGACTATATATCAGCCACAATGCTCATCTGATTATGCCGTATCATAAGTTGTTGGATGCAGCTCGAGAACAAGGTGCAGAAAAAATCGGAACAACCGGACGTGGAATTGGCCCAGCGTATAATGATAAGTATATGCGAACCGGTATTCGTGTCGTTGATCTATTAAATCGCGATGTCCTATGTAAAAAATTAAAGCGCAACATAGAAGCCAGCAATGAAATGCTAAGTAAGCTATATCATTCACAGGAATTAAATGTCGATTCCATCATTAGCGAATATCTAGATTTCGATCAGAAGTTCGATGAATTCATAACTGATACATCAGAATACCTAAACAATGCTCTTAAAAGAGGGAAACAAATTCTGGCTGAAGGTGCTCAAGGTGCGTTGTTGGATGTGGATCATGGAACCTACCCTTTTGTGACATCATCAAATCCTACAAGCGGTGGGGCTTGTACTGGCTTAGGTATTCCGCCAACATCTATCAATTCTATAATTGGAATAGTCAAAGCGTATAGCACGCGAGTCGGTAATGGTCCATTTCCAACTGAGCTGAAAAACGAGATCGGCGAAACACTACGAAAGTGCGGTGGAGAATTTGGTGCAACCACTGGCAGACCCAGACGGTGCGGATGGTTGGATGCAGTTAGCCTACGCTATTCAATTCGTATTAATGGAATTCAACGCATCGCAATGACGAAGCTTGATGTTCTTGATGATTTTAAGGAAATCAAAGTGTGCACAGGATATAAAGTTGATGGTAAGAAGTTAAACCACTACCCAACAGATGCTCAAACCCTTGAATCGATAGAACCAATCTATCAAACATTCCGCGGTTGGCAATCAAGAACATCCGATGTCCGTCGATATTCAAAATTACCTTCAGAAGCAAAAAAATATATTGAAGCCATACAGTCCATGCTTAGCACGGATATTTATATGGTTTCAGTTGGTGCACGCCGCGATCAAACTTTGATTGTTCTAAAATAAAACCTCTTGATATGAAAAATACTTCTTTTATGAAATCTGCTCTCAGTGGCTCAATTCCACTTTCCAGTAGACTAAAGATTGTATTACTCGTTCTCGCATTCGCAATTATTGCCGGAACGTTGTTCTATACACACGATCTCGTTCGAGAGTTGAGTCTGAAGGAGAAAGAGGTTGCAGATTTATACGCAAAATCATTTGAATATATCGCAAACGGCAAAGCAGGTGAAGGCGATTATAATTTCCTATTTACTGAAATTATTAATGCCATAGATTTTCCGATTGTAATGACCGATCGAAATAACGAACCCACAATTCCATATAAAGCGTGTTATAAAAATATAATATTGGATTCAACGGTGTCTAAAGCTGAGCAACGACTGATTCTTAAAAAGCATGTCATCGAAATGGATCGGATACACCCACCAATAACGATAGCATATCAAGATACAATTGTTCTTAGTTATCTCCATTATGGTGAATCCAACTTGATCATTCAACTCCGTCGCCTTCCGTATATCGAATTGGGTGTAATCGCGTTGTTCATTCTTATTGGTTACATAAGTTTTAGCTACGTTAAACGAAGCGAACAAAGTAATATTTGGGTAGGAATGGCTCGTGAGACTGCCCATCAACTTGGCACACCAATTTCAAGTATGCTTGGATGGGTCGAATTGTTGAAAGAACAATCGCGGGGAGACACCAAGGCAACAAACACATTACTCGATATGGAGAACGATTTATTCCGGTTACAGAAAATCGCAGATCGCTTTTCAAAGATTGGCTCAAAACCAGATCTCCACAAAGAAAACTTGCGTGACATTATTAATAAAGTGATTGAATATTTCCAACGAAGAATTCCCCATACTGGCAAAAAAGTACATCTACTCGTCGAATCACCAAAGATTGTACATGCACCAGTTAACAGGGAATTATTCGAATGGGTGATAGAAAATCTGACAAAGAATGCTCTAGATGCAATTGAAAATGGAGAAGGAACCATTCTGTATTCGGTTTCCACTCACAGAGATTTTGTTCTTATCGACATTTCTGACACAGGGAAAGGTGTTGATAATAAACATCGCAAAGATGTATTTCGACCCGGATTTTCAACGAAAAAACGTGGTTGGGGACTAGGACTAAGTCTGGCAAAACGCATCATTGAATCACACCACGGTGGAAAACTTTTCCTCAGGGAAAGCAATCCAGGATACAAAACAACTTTTCGAATCAAGCTTAATCGATGAGGTTTTCTATGAAACGATATTATCTCTTTCTTATCCTATTTGTGCTGGTTACTCCATGGTCATCGGCACAGATGTCTATTGAAGACGAACTTTATGCCGCCGTTATGGCTATCGAAGGTAGGTCACATATTGGACGAAATGAATTTATCAAAGAACAATTACAAAAATCCGGAATCGGGTATGTCACAGCTCCTTTCAGACATGTTTTCCAAAGACAAAACGATACCATTGTAATTTCTGGCGAGAATATCATTGTTCGTGTCGGACATGGGGCAAAACGAATCGTGATTGGTGCACATTATGATGCTGCGGCGGAATCCCCGGGTGCGAATGACAATGGAAGTGGAGTGGCAGTTCTCCTTTCACTCATTAAACATTTGCAGGATAACTATTGGAATTATGGTATCGACTTCTGTTTCTTCGATCAGGAAGAAATGGGATCGATGGGTGCGATTTATTACATAAAGCAATTCATCATTCCAAAAAAACATCTTGTAATGATTAATCTCGATATCGAAGGATCAGGCGAGGAGTTATACGTTGGACCTGTGGGCATGAATACTCGGTTTGTAATGCGATACGTACGCGAAGCAGGACTAAAAACTGGTTTCCCCTTTGTCGAATTTCCAGAATTTCCCGCTTCCGATCACGTACCATTCGGACAACTCAATCTTGAGAATATCGCAATCTCTGTTGTCCCTAAGGGCGATGCAGCTCGGCTTAGTAAATTTGTTAAAAATGGGTATAAATCCGACTCGGCGGATGTTCCTCAAGTAATGAAGGTGATGCATTCCGTGGATGATCGATCCAACTTTGTAACACCATCTGCTTTGAAAATGTCGTTTGAATACACGCGAACTTTATTGCTTCTGCTCAATGAATCGAAAAGATAACAGAAGTATCAGGTTTGTATTGGAGGTTGTGTAGACGATTTTTTCTTTCCATACATACCATATCCGATAAGCGCACCCAACATTGAGAAAATTGGATATAAAATAAGCGCGTAGACAAGAGAGCGAAGTATTCCACCTATTGTTCCTTCCTCTTGTATTGCTTTTTCCATCTGTTGGTTCATTTCATCTAAAGTGCCAGGTGGAACTGCACCGCGATCCTCCAATTTCTGGACAAGTTTCTCTATGAATCCTCGCACCATTTCTGTATCTACTGGACCAATAATAAATATAATAATAACGCTTAGTAATGTGGCAACTAGTGCACCAATAATTCCAGAAGTTATTCCCAAAATGAGTGCATCTGAAGATTCAAATGGCGGCATTTCATCGGTAAATTCTTGGCGATAGAAATAGACGGCCATCGCACCTCCGATTAGTATTCCAGCGCAGCAACAACAATTTAATAAATTAAGGCCTGGAATTCCTGAAATTGCACCAATGATTAGCCCACCCAATATAGTCGCGCGTTGTTTATGCGGTTTCTCGAGCATAATTATTCCCAGAATTTTTTGGATGATTAGTATATGATTTGTATAGTTGTGTTATTGCTTCGATTAAAAGTGGAAGGATATACCAAGCGGCACAAATACCAAAAAGTACGCCACTTACAATCCGAGTCCATTCATTACCTGCAAAGATACCGGTTACACGAAATCCTACATCGAACAGTAATAACAAAATGCACAAAAGAAGGAATCTTTTTTGGGGAATCCGATGTGATTGTACTTTTTTAAATATTGCAATACATATCAAGCCGACAAGAAATCCAAAATAGAGCGACGTACATCGGATGCAAACTCCTAATTTCTCGTCTGCGATGTGGAACGATCTTGAATTTAATTGGTGACATACATGTGAATAAAAAGAATATAGAAACTTTGCTCCCCCTTGCAATTCAACTACCGCAAGTAACGGTGCTGCAATAATTCCGATGCACCAGAGCAAAACAAGTGCGAGCAGAAGTGTATAAATTCGGAACGGTGTTATCATTGTTTAACGGAAGTATTATCGGAACAAAAGGGCTCTTTGTCAAGACCAGTATCATGAAATAGCAAACTTGCTTTTCCATCAGGTTTGAGATATATTGCATCACAAATCTGGAGAAAAATTTATGGTGAAAGTTCTCGATATCAAACAAAATTTTTTCGGTATCGAAAAACAGTACTCGTCGTACGAAACTTCAAAAGTGGTTGTAATCCCTGCTCCATATGAGCATACTGTAAGTTACGGCGGAGGAACAAAAAATGGACCATCGGCTATTATCAAGGCTTCACAGTTTGTAGAGTTCTTTGACGAAGAAACAAAACGAGAAATCTATAAAGAACATGGTGTTGCCACACTTCCACCACTCAGTTTAGACAAGAAGAAAGACGAAGTAGCATTACAGCTGATCTATGATACCGTACTCGATTCTGTAGAACGACAAAAATTTGTTGTAACGCTAGGTGGCGAACACACAATTTCCTCGGCAACCATTGCAGCCTATGCGAAACGTTATCCGGATCTATCAGTTCTACACTTTGATGCACATTCAGATTTACGCACAGAATATCAAGGCAATAAATATAGCCATGCATCTGTAATGGCAAGGGTGTGCGAATTTTTGGATCCTCATCGATTGGTCCAAGTTGGTGTTCGAGCTCAATGCAAAGAAGAGGCAGAATTTATCCGTGATCGCGGTGTTAATACATTCTATGCACACGAAATCCGACGCGGAAGCTATACTAGAGTCCTAAAGTACTGGGATGATTTTGCCGTAGAAAAGCTCACAGATAATGTATACATCTCTTTTGATGTAGACGGATTGGATCCGTCAATTATGCCAGCGACTGGTACACCTGAACCCAATGGACTTTTCTGGGATGAAGTACTTCAATGTTTACGAAAGGTTGGACGCAAACGTCGAATAGTTGGATGTGATATTGTTGAATTCGCTCCGATCAAGGGACTCCATTTCGCCGATATCACTGCGGCAAAGCTTGTGTCAAAAATTCTTAACTATGCACTATAACACCATCATTTTGTAAACAGATAATTTAATGACACAAACTTTTGAGAAGCTAGATCGAACGCAAGTTCCAGAGCTCGATGACATTCTCGGTATTCCTTTCCCTGTATTAGATGATGGATTCGTTCGAGTTATTGATTACATGGGTTCTGATTCATCAGTAGTACAAGCAGCACGCGTTTCGTATGGTAAGGGAACAAAAAAAACGCGAGAGGACGAGGGTCTTATTCGTTACCTCATTCGCCATCATCATACATCTCCCCTGGAAATGTGCGAAATCAAACTCCATATACGCGTACCAATGGATTGTTGGCGACAATGGATTCGTCATCGCACAGCAAGCGTCAACGAATATTCTACTCGATATTCTCTCGCGATAGACGCAGTTCAAAAAACTAAACCTGACGAGTGGCGACTGCAGGCAACTAGCAATCGCCAAGGAAGTGAAGGACTACTGCAGACTGAAAAAGGAACTTCATTTTCATTGCGGGAACAAGATTTGCACGAACTTTCCCGCCAAGTTTATACTGAGCGAATAGATGCAGGTATTGCGCGTGAACAAGCACGAAAAGATTTACCGTTAAGCACGTACACCGAAGCGTATTGGAAAACCGATTTGCATAATCTCCTTCATTTTCTTGCACTCCGCATGGAAGAACATGCGCAACTCGAAATACGCACCTATGCAAAAACCATCGGTAATGAGATTGTTAGTAAATGGTGCCCGATGGTTTGGAAAGCATTTCAGGACTACCGTTTGGGAGCAGTAGAATTATCAAAGCAAGAGATTCAGTTGATCGAACGGATTCAATTAAATGATATTGAAGGAGCTTTAGAGCTAGCTCGAAACTTTGGATTCCTTCCACCAAAAGGTGAACCGATAAAGTATAATCTTGAACGTGAAGAGATAGAAGGTAAATTCAGAATTCTTGGCATTCACCCTCCCTGGCTTGATAAATAAACAACACCGGTCAAAAGGAGACCGGGTATGAATTTATACCTTGTAGCTGCAGTCGCCCGAAATCGCGTTATCGGAAATCACGGATCAGTTCCCTGGCATATTCCACAGGATCTTCTACGCTTCAAATCTCTCACTGTGGGATCTACTGTGCTTATGGGGCGAAAGACATATGAGTCGATTGGTAAACCGCTTCCCAACAGACGTAATATTGTCTTGACAAAAAAACCTAAAAACGATATTGAAGCTTACACATCAATACCACTCGCTCTTGAAGCTGTCAAAGATGAAAATCAAGTGTTTGTGATTGGTGGAGGTGACACATTTGCACAAACAATCGGAATAGTTGAAAGAATGTTTTTGACTTTAATTCATCGCGATGTAGAAGGGGATACATTCTTCCCTCCTTATGAAGAACTATTGAGCAATGAATTTCTATTGAATCGGGAGGAACACTTTAACGATTTTTCTTTTTTGGATTATATCCGTAAAAGTAAAATCATTGGAGTAAAATAAATTTATCGCGTGATGTTTAGTTCGATATTGGAATAATTGTCTAGAAAATCCCTTTCGCAGCACCACCATCAATTAAAAGATTTACTCCATTGATATAGCTTGCCTGCTCAGAAGCTAAAAAGGCAACCGTATTACCAAGCTCTTCTGGTCTTCCCAATCTTCCGGCTGGTATTGCACTTGCTGCTTCCTTGAAATATTCTTCTAGAGAAATGTTCTTCTGGGTTGCACGTGCAAGTCCTATTTCCTCCTGTCGTTTCGTGAGAATGTGCCCCGGACAAACGGTATTTATAGTTATATTATCTCTTGCATGAAGATTGGCAAGTACTTTCGTAAGCCCGAGAATACCGGGACGAATTGCTGAAGACAGAAGTAATTCGTTGATAGGCTGTTTCGCCGCTATTGAAACAATTGTTATAATCCTCCCCCATCGCTGCTCGACCATCATTGGAAGTATTTCTCGTGTTAAGCGTACTGTACTCATGAGTGTAAGTTCATGTCCTTTATGCCAATCTTCATCAGAAAGTGAAGCAATAGAACCTACGGGGGGACCACCAGCATTATTAACCAAAACATGTATGGTTTCGAATCGGATTTTAGTTTCTTGGACTAGTTTTTTTATTCCGTAAGGTTCAGTAACATCGATGACGAGTGGTAGGATAGTTGAACCTGTGCTAGCTTGTATTTCTTCTGCTGCTTCTGTTATTTCTTTTTGACGACGCGAACAAATAACAACTGTTGCGCCTTCCTTTGCTAATGCCAATGCAGAAGCTTTTCCCAATCCTTGACTAGCCGCTGTAACAATAGCAATTTTATTGTGTAGACCGAAATTCATACATTTCTTTCTTCGAATAACATTTTACATCGCTAATAAGTAGGGTGATTAATCTGAACCAGTATATTTATTTTGCAGTGATCATTGCCGTTAATCCTACACGAATCATCATGATGGCAATTGCAGCCATAAACAAAGCGGCAACTTTCGCGAAAGCTTTAGATCCTGCCTCTCCCATTAATCGAATAACAAATTCAGAATTTCTAAATATGAACCACACTAGAAATAAATTCGAAAGAAGCGAAACAACCGCTGCAAGATATCCATAAGTATCGACGATTATAAGCAATGTAGTAAGTGCTGCCGGTCCGATGATCAATGGAATACCGATTGGAACAACACCAACCGAAGTTTCGGGAGCTCGACTTCGTTCCGCTGCGAATAGAAGATCATCGACGGCAAGAACTAAAAGTACAATACCACCCCCAACTCGAAAATCATTTTCAGTGATCCCTAGAAAGTTGAAAATAAGCCTTCCACCAAACAAAAAAGCGATGGAAACAGCTAGCGCTGTGAATGTTGCTTCAGTAATAAGTTTTTTCTTCTGCGACCTTTCCAATTCGTTCGTAAGGGAAAGGAAAATAGGAACCAGTCCAAGAACGTCGATAGCGACAAAGAGGGGAATGAATGAAAGAACAAATATTTTAATATCGTACAACATCCAAAGTTTTCGATAATTTTAGTTAATAGCGTCCATTTCAGAATAAAAAATTTTTTAGTTATGAAACCGGAATATTTTTTTCTTTAAAACGCTTTTGCACAAGTTCAAGTATTTCTGTATTGGAAAGCTTAGTACGAATACCTGCTGCACGTATAGTTTGTAATAATGTTCCCCGGTGTTCCTGTAACCATCCCCACAAACAATATCCAAGGCGATCGGTGTCATTCGGTTCCTGAGCAGGAATCTCCGAAGCAACTTGATATACGAATTTTTCTAGCGAATCAATAGAAAATTCTGCGACAGAAGTAGGTGATTTTGTTGACATATTTCATCTATGAAGTTTTATTTACTAATTGATTGTTAAAATATATAGAGATTTGAGAGAAAAGACAAAGCGACATCAGGTGTGTCGAATATTATTCTGGGTGTAAGTCTAGATAAAAATATTTGCGTTGAAGTGAAAATTCATACACTTAGCTTTAAACACTAACCTGTTTTTACAACAACCATTGTAATATCATCATGTTGCTCTGCAGTTCCACGAAATTTATCCACCTTATTCAAGATAGATTGTTGGATTTCCTTTACTGTTCGATGTTGGTTCTTTTGCAGAATATCAACGATAACATTTTCGCCAAGTTGCTGATTACTTTCGTTCATAGCTTCAGGGATGCCATCAGTATAAAACAAGAATACTCGTTGCGACCTTAAAGCTATTCGAATTTCTTCAATTGTATCCTCAAAGATTTTCCCTCGCTCGAGTCCAAGTCCAATACCAGCACCTTCAAGAAATTTCAGCGCCTTATGGTCTCCAACAAGTGCTTTGTTATGACCTGCACGGCAAATGCGTACTTCTTTTTTCTTTAAATCAAAAAGCGCAAGTATCATAGTGATGAACGACTTTCGATCTAGACCCTCAAATATGCGTCTGTTGATATTTATAAGCATTTCTCGTGGTGTGTCGTACATATGAGCGGCTAAATGTACCATTCCCTGAATCTTTGACATATAGAGCGCAGCAGACATCCCTTTACCAGAGACGTCAGCGACAACGGCAAGAATTTTCTGCTTATTTAGTTGAATGAAATCATAATAGTCTCCACCAACACTCGTAGCCGGGATGGAAACACCACTAATTTCAAGACCTGCTATTTTAGGATCAGCTTTAGGAAATAATCCTTGCTGAATTTTCCGTGCCAAGTCTAGTTCTTCTTGAATTCTCTGTTGTTTAATCTCAGATTGATGCAAACGGGAATTATCAATTGCAATGGCTGCTTGTCCTGCTACTGTGGCTAATAAATTCATGTCTTCTTGGGAATAGACTTTTCCAGATTTTTTTGGACCAACGTTTATAAATCCAACCAACCTCTCCTGCAAAAACATTGGAACTGAAAGAACAATACCAGAATGAAGAATTTTTTGTTTTTCGTCTTCGTTTAAATCCGTCATATCATATTCATCTCCAAGAAGATGAAGATCAACAGGTTGATGTGTTTTTCGTAAAAGCATCATTAGTGTATGATCCCCATCATGAAACGTACAATCCAAATCTGAAACATTCCGTGCAACCGAAGTACATCCTTCCTTCTCACCACAGATAAATACCATAATCCTCTCGATATGCATTGTTGTAGAGAGGCGTGATACAATGGAATGTAGGATATGATCCAGTCCCATGAGGCGTGGGAGTTCTTGTGTAAATTCCAGCAGCGCTCGCTGATAATCATACCTTTCGCGGAAAAAAATCTGGTCGATGCTATTTTGGAACCGTTGTTTGAACGGATCAAAAATGAACGCGATTACAACAAGAGATACCACTACAATCATTTGATTATCCTGCATACCGAACAAGTAATTTGTCAGCGTTCCTATCCCATATACGAAAACAAGATACACTGCAGCAAGCGACGTTGTCACGGCACCATATATCAGACTTCGTCTGATCACCACATCCATATCCATCAGTCGATGTCGAAATATCGCATAACCAAAAAAAACCGGCACCATAACAAGTAAGAGAACCGGCAAAAGAATCGTTGGATTGAGAAAAGCAGCAAATGGATTAATGGCCTGAACCGCTAATGCATATGAAAAAACCACAATACCTAATGCAACTCCAAATAGCACCGGACGAAGTGAATTACGTCGTTCATGTGGTATAAGCCAAAAATAACTATGAATAAAAATAATAAATCCAGTTAAAAAGAATCCATATCGAGAAAAGAATGCCACGTTAGCAATCCAGCGAAGGGATAGTGCTCCTGAGAAAAAAAGCAATGCGAAAATCAGTATAAGACTTAGCACATACAATCCAAGTAAAACCTTCCAACTGTCATGCCCTTTTCTCTTTATCGGAAAGAAGAGAAAGAATCGGACGAATACTGGAAGTGCAAAAACTGACGCTAGGACGAAGGAAACACCAAGAGTATATATTCGCCACATCGGATCGATCTTAAGATCTTGATTTAGCGTAGAAAGTCCAAAAAAGAGCATCGCAAGGATACTAAACCGTGCAAACATACGCTGAATCTTCCCTAATGGTTTAACCATGACAACAATATAACCTACAAGGAGAAATCCAAGTCCCAATAAAAATTGAGATAGATATCCTAGATTGATAGATTTTAAAATTAGGATTTCCACGGTCGAAATATTTCCACCACGATCAATCGTATAAGTGACTTTTGATCCGGAATATTTGTTAATGATCGATTGTGCATCCAGAGCTATATTAAACTGCTGACCATTAATTGCAATCAGGAAATCACCATCTTTTATACCCGCTTGTTCTGCTACACCTCCATGGACTAGGTCAGTGATAAGAAGCCTGGAGTACCCTCGATCTACCCAACGGCATTGATCGTTGCCAACAACGCGTTCAACCATCTGGACATAAAAATTTATGAGGCAAAGTGATAGGACGATGATAGCAAACAAGGAATATACAATTCTGATGGAGCGAGCTGAAAGCTCCGAAAAGAAGTCTTTCCACTTTTCTTTTATCTTTTCCAAGAATACCATGATTATCTCCGTGACTGAAAGGACATTAATTCAATCGTGTACTATCGCTCCTAATACCGTACAACTCCAGGAAGTGGATAACCGATGCTAAAGTAAAGAGTAAACGAACCAAAACTTACTGGTCGTTCAAGTAATTCTTTTCTAATATAGAAACTTCTTCCAATGGCGAATTCGGTTGGACCAATTGGAGTATCAAGTCCGAGTGTCACACCTATTCCATGTTTGAAATCTTCAATACGCATTTCTTCGGCACGCTCCCAGAGTGATCCAAAATCGTACCGTGCTTTGAGATAAGTATCGAAGAAAATGGAAAATGGAAGTTTGTATTGGTATTCAACACTCGCAGCTAATAATTGGCGACCGCGAACATTATCTTCCCTGTATCCAAAAAAGTTTTGCTGACCACCAAGGGAAAACTGCTCACTTATTGGCAGGGTCTCATCCGCAACTCCAATAGCAAATCGTGTACTAACTGTATGAGTTCGGAGAATACGCTGATGTTTCTGGTACGAAAAATACATTTTTGTAAATCCAATTGCATCAATTACCTTAACTAATGCAGATTCATAATAAAAATTAAACACAATACCATCCGTCGGATAAGGAAATTTGTCTTGGGTATCAACACTTGTTCCAAACCGGATTGATGAGACATTATATTCCTGATTTGTAATCGGATTATTGAAAATATTATAAACCTTATGTTTTTCTAACCGGCCTTCGATAGTTACGCTTCCTAACCTTTCGAGTTGAGTGCCAAAACTTGCCATTCCTCCATTTCGTACTTCACGATATTCACCGACACGATTGCGATCGATATTATATGTATTGTTAGATGAGACATCGGCATAGTAATTAATATCTCTAATAAGAGAGAATCCTTTCAAATTAAACGTGAGATACGAATTAAATATTCGAATCGCTTTCACTTCTGCAATATAACTCTGGTTCCTTGTTCCGCCTCCTATAAAAAAACCGAATTCAACACCGGCTCCTAAAACATTGTCATTCCTAATATCGACGCTCGGCTGAATATTACGTTCATTATCTGTACGAAGTCCAAAACGTATTAGCTCGGTAGCTCGTTCCTTGGCATGAATCGTTGTAATTGTATGTTGGCTGCTATCCCCTTCGTGGTGGACCGACAAGCGAGTTTGTTCAAAGAGCCCTGTACTATTCAAATTTGCTATTCCTTGAGCTACTTTCGATTGCGTTAGGAGATCTCCATTCTTCCATGGTAATTCACGCCGGAGGATCCAATCGCGGGCTTTAGTAGTTCCGCGAATATCCATTCGATATACCATTCCTTCATCAATATGAATTTGCAGAGTATGCGCGGTTGTATCAAATTCGACATTTTGAACTCGAGCTAACGAATATCCGGCAATTCGATACTTTGTCAAAAGGTGCTCTATCGCTATCACAACTCGCTTCTCATTTATTGCATTTCCAATGAGCGGAGTAAAAAGAAGTCGCAGTGTGTCAGTAGAGAACATCTCATTCCCGGTAATATTCACAGAATCCAAAATCGGATTCATATTTCCAGAAATAGTAATATCAGTAGCATCGACACGAGAATTAGCACGAATAGACACACTCTGATAGTCCCCGGTTTCATATAACCAGTTGACTATGTTTTGTAAATCTTGTTCTGCTATGAATTCTGATCTCTCAAACAATTTAAGACTATCTTGTAAAGCTTTCGAGACTCCTATTTCATCATAGAATCGAGGTTTGGAATATCGGATCATACTTTGTTGTGGATTATTCCTTGTGATGCGTTCTGTGATGAGTGTTCGAATTTGAGGAATGGCTTTTTGAGTTGCAATCATCCCAGAGGCTATCAATGAATCGAGATCCGAAAAGTCTGAGGAAAGTTGATCACCCATATTTGGTGTAATCACTACATCAGCTTTTGATCTAGCAACTTTAATCGCTTCCTGCATCATTATGCCCGTAATTTGATCTGCAACTTCCCAGAGAGCGTTCAATTTGCTTCTCGGTCTTAAGGGACTTATCATATCTACAGCAATTATGATATCGGCATGATAATCAATAGCGACATCAACCGGCAGATTATCTACAAGTCCGCCATCCAATAGCTGAAGAGTATCTTTCGTCACACTGCTAAACAACAAAGGAACAGCCATACTTGCACGAAGCGCTTCAGTTAATTCCCCCCGATCAAGAACGATTCGTTTTCCTGAAACAAGGTCTGTCGTCACTGCACGAAAAGGAATTTTCAGTTCATCAAAACTTCCTTGAGATTGATAAATACCATTGATAACGAGCAGGTTTAAATAGTTTGAGAGACGCTGGCCCGATGAAAATGCCGAAGGAATAACAGGTTCGAATTCTTCAAATCTTAGAACAAGAATACTACGTTCGCGTGCAATTTTTTGGTCGAGGAACATATCTTGCCGCCGGGCTTCATCTGTATAGCTCAGTAGATCTTCCCAATTACTGGAATCAGCTATTTGCTTGAGCTGATCTGTCGAATACCCTATAGCATACAAGCCGCCGACAATACTTCCCATGCTCGTTCCAATGATTAGATCAATTGGAATATTATATTGCTCTAAGACACGCAAAACACCAATTGCAGCAATGCTCCGCGAACCTCCGCCACTTAGTACAAGTGCAATCCGTGGACGTTTAACAGACGCCTTAGCAGGAAATTTCAAAAAACGAGATTTTGTCTCAATAACCTCCGGCTGAAAAACTCGTACTTGTGTTTGTACGGGAGTCACGCTCTGCGCTATGGTTATTGCACGAAGAGAACAAAGTAACAATGAAATGAAAATTGATAAACGACGGAACATGCAATTCATTAGTTGTGATATTACTACGTTACCGAAAAAAGCCCCGAATTGCAACGAAAACGAAAGATCTAATCCAAATTAGCAAAGAACTGATCACTTAGAACGTGATTCTATGACGATCCGCCAAGGATTTTTGAAGGTAATAAGATCAAGCTCTTGATGAAGGCAAGTATACCTTCAGCAGTAAAACCAATAATTCTGAAAGGTATCATAATGATCCAAATTATTGGATAGGCAACAAGAGCTAACAAAGCAAGTGGCCAACAAAGAAATAATAGTATAAGCCAAAGTAAAAAAGTCTTCATTCTCAATCCCCTGAATTCCTTTCTATCTACGAATTGTATGATAAAGTAGTTACTAGAAAGACTCATATATCTTTACTTTATCAATAACTATTCACTATTATTCTACTGTTGCTTTTTTTTATAGATATTTACAAAGGGCAATTATGGCACGCACAAAGTTACAACCTCCACCCCACTTCCTTTTCTCGACAGAAATTCCTGTCCGTATAAGCGATATTAACTACGGTGGACATTTAGGAAATGATGCAGTGCTCTCGATTATTCATGAGGCTCGTTTACAATTCCTTTCTAGTTTAGGATATTCAGAACTTGATATTGAAGGTGCCGCATTAATGATGACCGATGCTGTGATTGTATACAAATCGGAAGGATTCTATGGAGATATTTTAACTGTGGAGGTAGGAGCTATGGATTTTCAATCGACCAACTGTGACATTTTTTTCCTACTCACCAACAAAAAAACAGGAAAAGAAATCGCTCGAGCAAAAACTGGAATAGTATTCATCAATCGTCAAACAAGAAAAATCATTTCCATACCAGATGCATTCCGAAAAAAGTGCAACAAAACAGGTCTGTAGTATCTAGCTCACTTTCCCTATTGTTTGCATAGGGTATCAAAAAACACTATATTTTTTTGTGAATAAAGCATTCTTCTACGAACCAAGGCTATTGTGGCAAAAATAATTGTCGTAGCAAATCAAAAAGGCGGTGTTGGAAAAACTACTACCGCTATAAATCTTGCAGCTTCATTAGCTGCAGCCGAAAAACGGGTGTTGCTAATTGATAATGATCCTCAATCCAACGCAACAAGTGGTGTTGGTTCAACAGGTCTCGATGGAAAAACTATTTATGATGTTTTGGTTAATGGATTAGAGGCAGCATTAGCAATCCAACCAACTCAAATGCCGTATCTGTCCATTCTTCCTTCACATATTAATCTTGTTGGTGCAGAAATTGAAATGGTAGAAATGGAAAACCGTGAACGATTACTTTCAACTGCGCTTCAACCGGTTCGCAATAGGTTTGACTTTGTTGTTGTGGATTGTCCTCCTTCTCTTGGCTTATTGACGTTGAATGCTTTAACCGCCGCAGATTCTGTCCTAATTCCCGTACAATGCGAGTATTTTGCACTCGAAGGACTTGGCCAACTTTTTAATACCATCAATATGGTTAAGAAGAATCTCAATCCGAATCTAGATATCGAAGGTGTTCTCCTGACAATGTTCGATTCCCGTCTCCGACTTTCAAATCAAATCGTTGACGAAGTTAAACGTTACTTTGGCGATAAAGTTTTCACTACTATCGTTTCACGAAATATCCGATTGAGCGAAGCACCGAGTTTCGGAAAACCAATCATCCTTTATGATGCAATTTGTATCGGAACAAAAAATTATATGGAGCTGGCAAAGGAAGTTTTGAAGAATAATAAATTCTTTGCTATTGAACCTCTCCTGCAAAAAGAAACAGTTAGTGAAATTAATACATGACAAATCAGAAAAAAAACGTACTTGGACGTGGTCTCAACGCGCTAATCCCGAAAAGCCCTCGTATGGAGGTAAGCCTTCACGATAATACAATCGGCCGGGATACCGGTGAAATTGGTATTATTGCGAATATCGATATCGGAAAAATCCAACCAAATCCATTTCAACCTCGAACTGATTTTGATCAGTACTCTTTGGAAGAGCTCACCCGGTCAATACAGGAAAAAGGTATTATTCAACCCATCACTGTACGACGTATTGAAAATGCATACCAATTAATTTCTGGTGAACGACGTTTGCGTGCTGCACAAGCAGCACGATTACGGCAAATTCCAGCCTATATAATTACAATCGAAACCGATGAGGAAATGTTAGAACTTGCACTCATCGAGAATATCCAACGCGAGTACCTCAATCCAATGGAACTTGCCAATGCTTATCAGCGATTAATAGACGAGTGCCGCCTCTCCCAGGAAGAAATTGCTAAACGTGTTGGCAAGGATCGGAGCACCATTACAAATTTCATCCGCCTCTTGAAGTTGCCAGCAAAAATCCAGTAAGGATTACGAAAAGAGAAAATATCAATGGGACATGCCCGCGCATTGATTACTCTTACAAGCGAGCGTGTACAGCTTCGACTGTATGAGAAAATTGTGGATGGTGGTCTTTCAGTTCGAAAAGTGGAGGATCTCGTTCGAAATGTTCAACAGCCAAGAAAGAAAACGACTACACGGAAAACGGGATCAGATTCCACTGATAATATTCAAAACTTGGAAACACAACTTCGACAAGCACTCGGCACGAAGGTAAAAGTTAGAACAAAGGGCCATGGACGGGGTGAAATTATCATTGAGTATTACTCATTGGATGATTTCGATCGATTGATGGATATCATCGCTGGAAAATAATAGTTTGACCAGAAAACAGGTAACTAAAAATATATGACACAAAAAATCCTTACTGACAAAGCCCCAACGCCAATTGGACCGTACAGCCAAGCAATATTAGTTGATGGAAAGTTCCTTTATACTGCAGGACAAATACCAATCGATCCATCGACAGGTAAAATGGTAGAAGGAGATATCAAAGTCCAGACTCGTCAAGTATTAAAAAATATCGAAGCTGTTCTTATAGCCGGTGGTAGTTCCTTAACTTCGGTAATAAAAACAACGGTTTTTCTAAAAGATATGAATGAATTTGCTGCAATGAACGAAGTCTACAACGAATTCCTCAGCGTATCTTCCCCTGCACGTAGTACCGTGGAAGTAGCACGTCTTCCTCGCGACGCTCGAGTTGAGATTGAAGCTATCGCTTTAGTTGAAAAATGAGATTTAAAGACTTACCATCTGAACAAAAAAGGTATTTCTTTCTGAAAATCACAATTTTCATCATTATTCTCTTACTTATTTCTTCACCGATTTCTAATGCGCAAGCTCGTGTACTTTCCGCTTTGATTAAGCCCGACACAGGACAAACGGTGTACAAGACTTCTCAAATCAACTACAATCCCGTTGATAGTCTTGCACTTGTAACTTTCAAACCGGCAAAATCTGGATCGCTTGCTATGCTTTTCTCTGCAATACTCCCCGGAGCCGGACAAGTATACGCTGAAAGGTACTATACCATTCCTCTAATTATCGGATTTAGTACTTATTACATATCAGAATGGATCAAGGCAAACGATACATACCAGACATATCGTAATCAATTTGCAGCTTCTGTTATTAACGATACCGTGTCACATACAGGTGATGAGAGAATACGATCGGCACGCGATACTTGGCGAAACTACAGAGACGGATTCGTCGTCTACTTCGCCATCACGTATCTTTTAAATATTGTCGATGCTTATGTTGGGGCTACTCTTTATAACTTCGATGTCTCAGATAACCTTGGTAGCACAACAGCAACTATCAGGTTTAGAATTCCTCTCCATTAGTGAAAAGTTCTGTAAACACATTTTTAGTTTTGGAAAATTACGTATGATCCCGCTTTCGAAACGCTTTATGAGATGTACACAGTCGTTTGAGGAAAAATAATTCTCAATTTCATTTGGGAACAACGTTCTCTGAAATCATGAGCTAATATAAACCTGCTATTCACACCTAACCTTGCTCTTCTAACCAATTTCTGCTATCTTTTTATAGTGTAAGGAGTAAAGAGCGGTCATGTTCAAATCTTCCCTCTTTACTCTTTGTCATTTTTTCGCCGATATCGAGCTGATATTCAGAAATCAAATATTATGGCAATTTGATGGAACATATTCGAAATTTTTGTATCATCGCACATATCGATCACGGTAAATCAACGCTTGCCGATCGATTGCTAGAATATACCGGTACAGTTGCCGCCCGTGACTTATCAAAACAAATGCTCGACGATATGGATCTTGAGCAGGAACGCGGAATTACCATCAAGCTTCATGCAATCCAATTAAAATATCAAACCCGAAGTAAAAAACAATACACACTCAATCTTATCGATACTCCTGGCCATGTAGACTTTACTTATGAGGTATCGCGCTCGCTTGCCGCTTGCGAAGGGGCAATTCTGGTTGTCGATGCCACACAGGGAGTTGAAGCACAGACAATTTCCAATCTATATCTCGCCATTGATGCAGGATTAGAGATTATCCCCTTCATTAATAAAATTGATCTGCCCAGCGCAAAGACCATGATTGACATCGTAAAGAAGCAAGTGATGGATCTTATTGGTTGCAAGGATGAAGAAATTCTATTAGGAAGTGCGAAATCCGGCTTGGGGACAGAAGAAGTACTCGAGGCGATCGTTTCCCGGATTCCAGCTCCTAAGGGGAATCCAGAAGCTCCCCTGAAAGCACTCATTTTTGATTCTGTATTCGATGAATACCGTGGTGCTGTGGCATACGTTCGCGTTATGGATGGAACGATTCATGAAAAAGATCGAATTAGATTTTTTTCGAATGGAAAAGAATTTCAGGCGGAGGATGTCGGTATTCTTGAGATGCAGAAGAAACGCGCAGGCTCTCTCTCGGCTGGTGATGTTGGATATATCATCGCGAATGTTAAGGATGTTCACGACACAAAAGTTGGTGATACAATCACTTTGGTAGAAAATCCGGCTCCCGTACCGTTACCCGGATACAAAGAAGCAAAACCAATGGTTTTCAGCGGACTCTATCCATCAAACAGCGACGATTTTGGCGAACTCCGCGACGCTCTAGATAAACTCAAACTGAACGATGCTTCGCTTGTTTTCGAGCCTGAAAGTTCTGTTGCGCTTGGTTTTGGATTCCGCGCTGGATTTCTTGGGCTTCTTCACATGGAAATTATCCGCGAACGATTAGAAAGAGAATACGACCAACACTTAATTAACACGGTGCCAAATGTTGAGTATCGAGTAACAAAAACCGATAAAGAGATACTCCTCGTTGACAATCCTGCCTTTATGCCTGATTCCGGCAAGATAGAAAAGGTTGAAGAACCGTTCGTTAAGGCGCAGGTCATTACTCCGACAGAGTATATAGGTAGCATTATGAAACTCTGTATGGATAGACGGGGCGTCCATCGAAACACTACATATCTTAGTCCGGAACGAGCTGATATTCATTATGAACTCCCTCTTTCTGAAATTATCTTCGATTTTTACGATAAATTAAAATCTCTTTCCCGCGGGTATGCCTCTTTTGACTACGATTTTTTAGAATATCGCGAATCCGACCTCGTAAAATTGGATATTTTACTCAATGGAGAGCCCGTAGATGCACTTTCCACTATTGTTCATAGGGCTAAGTCATATGAATGGGGAAGGAAACTTTGTGCGAAACTTCGAGAGCTTATTCCTCGTCAAATGTTTGAAGTAGCTATTCAGGCAGCAATAGGAAGTAAAATAATTGCGCGAGAATCATTGAGCGCGATTCGAAAAAATGTATTGGCAAAATGCTACGGTGGGGATATTACCCGCAAGCGGAAATTATTAGAGAAGCAAAAAGAAGGAAAACGACGGATGAAACAGGTTGGGCATGTTGAAATACCGCAAGAAGCATTCCTTGCTGTTTTATCGATGGAAGAATAGTTGGCAGAAAATTTAGTGCACGAGTAACTAATTTCAATCTTAGCATTCGAAGATTGATATCCGAAATTCGGAATTTGAAAATTAAACAATTGGTGAGACTATGAGTGACCAGAAGAAAAAATCAGAAGAACAAACACCTATCACGTTCAAAGAAAAAACAATTGCCTTTCTCAAGGAGACGGGAATTGTGCTGGGTTTATTTCTTATCATAAACAATTTCGTAATCGCTTCTTTCCTTGTACCGACAGGTTCGATGGAAAACGAGGTTCTCACCGGTGAGCTTCTTTTTGTCAATAAGTTTATTTATGGTGGTACATCACCACGAAACATCCCCTTCACTAATGTTCGTTTACCTTGGTTCAAATTACCTGCACTCAAAGAAGTACAACGTGGCGATGTGATTGTTTTTGTATTCCCTGGAATGCGAGATGAAGTTACGCCAGAGGATTTTACATTCTATCTGAAAAGATGTATTGGCTTGCCGGGAGATACAATTCAAATTCACAATCGAGTTATTTCCGTTAACGGTCAAATGGTACCTTTACCGCGTCACGTAAAATATGATCGTGGTTGGTCAGCTCCGGCAATCGAACCTGATGATAGAATATTTCCAATCGGTTCTGGCTGGAATGAAGATAATTACGGCCCGCTCGTTGTGCCAAAGAAAGGGATGGTTATTCCATTAAATCAGGAAAATTTTGCTTCTTGGAAAATCTTTATTAAACGGGAAGGTCATTCTGCCGACCTTGTAGCAGGAACAGTATTAATTGACGGGAAAGCTACTGATTCGTACACCGTCCAAAACGATTATCTTTTCGGAATGGGCGACCACCGCGACAACAGCCTGGATGGACGTTACTGGGGATTTATTCCAAAAGAAAATCTTGTTGGTACACCGATGATAGTATATTGGTCATGGAACACCGATCTACCGCTATACGACATTTTCGGTAGGATTGCGTCTGTGCGATGGGGTCGAATTGGTTCACTAATAAAATGATGCAGGAGCAATCTCCGAACATCGAAATACCCCACCAAACAAAGGTACTTTCGAAAGAAAAGAAAAATATCTTCTCCAATCTCATTGATTACGGGAAAGTATTTTTCTTAACGATACTGGTAGCACTGCTGCTCAAGATGTTCGTCGTCGATGCATACCGAATACCAACGTCATCGATGGAAAATACATTGCTAAAAGGTGATTTTCTCGTTGTAAATAAACTTGCATTCGGATTCCGCACACCACACTTCATTCCATTAACTTCATTCCCGATTCCAATAATGACAGTACCATTATTTTCAAAAATACATCGGGGTGAAGTTGTTATATTTGAATTTCCAGGAAACATGAACGAAATCAAGCCCACCGAACCAACCAACTATATCAAGCGCTGTATAGGCTTACCGGGTGATGTCGTCGAAATTCAAAATGGTCTAGTATCTGTCAATGGTTCAGCGATGCCATTTCCCTCGACTGGAAAATATCCTTCTCAATATCCGAATAATGAAAAGTTACAATCTCTGGATTTTTTTCCTGAAGGCTCATCGTACAGTAGTCTCAACTATGGACCTCTGCAAATACCAAAGCGAGGAGATCTCATCCCGCTCACTCCAGAGAATGTGTCTCGGTGGTACACATTTATTGAACGTGAGGGGCATTCCATCCTACAAAAATCTGATTCAATTTTTATAGACGGTGAAGTTAAATCGGAATATAAGATTCAAAGGGATTATTATTTTGTGCTTGGTGATAATCGTGATAATAGCAGGGACAGTCGTTATTGGGGATTCGTACCTGATGATCACCTTATTGGCGAAGCTCTTTTTGTCTATTGGTCTTGGGACCCTGATATTTCTGTTTCCAGTTTGGATCAAAAAATTACAACAATTCGTTGGAATCGAATCGGAATACTAATCCGTTAATCTACTAAATGTTCTTTTCACGCATGTGAACCATGGCTTCTCTTTATCTCCATATTCCCTTCTGCGAGCATAAGTGTATTTATTGCGATTTTTACTCTATCGCTCCGGCAACATCGAGGGAGGAATACAATACACTCATCCAAACATATTTAACATCCCTCAAAACCGAAATACAAATGCGTGGCAAGGAATCCAGATTTCAAGAACCTTTAGAGACAATTTTCTTTGGGGGTGGAACTCCTTCATTACTCCATCCTTCTGAGATAGAAACAATATTAGAGCTAATCCAATCTCAATTCCAGGTACAAGCCGACGCGGAGATTTCATTAGAAACAAATCCAGGTACAGTAGACAAAGAAAAACTTAGCGCCTTTCGCAGTGCCGGTATTAACCGATTGAGCATCGGTATTCAATCATTTCTTGAGGATGATTTGAAATTTCTTACACGCATACATTCAGCATCTGAGGCAATAGAATGTGTTCAGGATTCTTACAATGCAGGTTTTAAAAACGTTAGCATCGATTTGATTTTTTCCCTGCCTCATCAAAATTTAACTCGTTGGAAATCGAATTTGGAACAGGTCTTGCAGCTTCAACCCCAACACATTTCTTGCTATAGTCTGATCATTGAACCAGAGACACCTCTTTCCCAAATGGTCCAGTCGCACCAGGTAACGCCATTACCAACCGAGTCAGATGCCGAGCTTTATGAATTTACTATTGAGCATCTAAACGCTAGCGGTTATGAACAATACGAAGTCTCGAATTTTTCCAAACCGGATTACCGATGCAAGCACAATTTGAATTACTGGAATCATTCAAATTATCTTGGATTCGGACCCTCAGCACATTCATTTTGGAAGAATGAACGCTGGTGGAACTTTACCGATCTTGCGACATACAATAACCAATTAGGACGAGGCCAATTGGCACAAGCCGGTAGTGAACATCTTTCTTCATTACAATTAATGGAAGAAACAATTTTCCTTGGCCTCCGAAGTAATGGAATTAATTTAACTCGGTTTCAACAAAATTTTGGTTTCGATTTTCTTGGTCGATATGCTTCTCTAATCGCAGAATTCGTCCGGCAGGAACAAGCCAAGATTTCCAATAATTGCTTCCATTTAACTTCCAAAGGTTATGTAGTATGCGATGAGATTTGCCAGCAGTTTATCTCTTCGAAGGAGGATGAGAAATCTTGATGTTAAGATCATTTCAGTATACATTAGCTAAAATTTTTAGGTAAAGTTCTATGCGTA
>Ga0233423_10000184_pt1 | contig 39019 bp, 32 predicted proteins | sample Watercolumn_Mata_FD_180713 | JGI IMG/M metagenome (GOLD analysis project Ga0233423, IMG submission 180713) | Freshwater microbial communities from Lake Matano, South Sulawesi, Indonesia - Watercolumn_Matano_2014_112_MG | ecosystem: Environmental > Aquatic > Freshwater > Lake | place: Indonesia... | reverse complement strand
ATCATCGTATATTCTGGCAGGATATACCCGTGAAGCTCCGGATTCGAGCGAGGCATCTATGAAGTATATAATTTTTGGTGCTGTTTCTTCCGGAGTTATGCTTTATGGGATATCAATCCTATTCGGTTTGACAGGATCTTTAGATTATGCAGCAATTAACAAAATTCTAACTCTGCGCCTTCCGAGTTATCTTGCCCTGCTTACTGCCACCGTACTGATCATTGTTGGTTTTGGCTATAAAATATCTGCAGTTCCTTTCCACTTTTGGACACCTGATGTTTACGAAGGAGCTCCGATTACAATTACCGCTTTTCTTTCTGTAGCATCGAAAGCTGCCGGATTTGCGATGATGATACGATTCTTTAAGGTTGTCTTCATGGATCCAGCTATACTTACACTTTCAGCAGGGATGTGGGCGTCAATTTTTGCATTTGATTGGAACCGAGTACTGGCAATTCTTTGTGTCTTAACTATGACACTTGGAAACCTTATTGCTGTTTGGCAAGATAATCTCAAACGGCTACTTGCTTATTCAAGTATTGCACATGCAGGTTATATGTTAATGGGTGTGGTAATATTGAGTGATAAAGGAATCGCTGCAGTTCTTATTTATTTTATAATGTATTTATTTATGAATCTCGGTGCATTTTATATCGTAATGCTAGTCGCAAATAAAACTGGTAGCGAAGATATTAGTGCATATCGTGGATTAGGATACCGTGCACCTCTACTTGGTGTTGCTATGGCAGTCTTCCTCATATCATTAACAGGTTTACCACCAACAGCTGGATTTATCGGAAAATTATACCTTTTTGCCGCCGTGCTGGATGCAAAATGGATATGGTTAGCTGTAGTTGGAGTAGTCAATAGTGTTATCTCGCTTTATTATTATGCGCGTGTATTACGTTATATGTTCCTCCGGGATCCAGCAGAGAAATCAAGTTCTTTTCAGGTAATGAAAACGGAAATTGTTCTTGTTTTAGTTCTCACAATTCCGACGATTCTTTTCGGGCTATATTTTACTCCTTTAGTAGATTGGGCAAATATATCGGTCCAAATGTTTGGGATTCGTTAAATCCCACCATAAAACCACTATCCTCGAATCTTATAATCTACAGGACAACACATTTTTGACTTCGTGATCTAGGAATTTGTAAGTGAGTCTGGAATTCATTAGATTAGGCTCGAAACTGAAAACTTCGTATTCAGAGAATAATTTTGGAAATTCAACAGCTTCATATCCTCCTTGTCGACGACGACAATTTTTTTGCTGATATTGTAGCTTCACAGCTTCGAGATGAGTACAAACATAAAGTAACTGTTGCGCGAAGTGCTTACGAAGCAAAAGAGCATCTGGAAAAGAAAAACACTCATTTCGATATTATTCTCACTGACTACCATATGCCAGGGATGACGGGAATAGATCTATTACAATGGATCTCTGATGAACAAATAGAAACACCGGTAGTGATGCTTACTGCAGCAGGTACGGACGTGGTGGCAGTAGAGGCTATGAAATTGGGTGCTTACGATTATGTTAGGAAGGAGCAATTGGACGTTCAACATCTTGGTGTAGTTATTCATGCAACTCATGAACGTCATCAATTTCGTGTAGCGAAGGCTATAGAGGAAGAACGAATGCGCGAGATCGGATTAAATAAGCTTGCCACCGATAAGGTACGTGATATTCTAAATGCAATTGCACCTACTTTGAATTCTGCTCTTGCTAATATTAACAGTGAAATAGAAGTAGTCGGAGAGCGACTCTGTAAAGACATTCCATCTCCTTATAAGCAAGAAGTTCGCGAACTCCTTATGAAAATCCAACGAGAAGCTGTTTCTCTGGAAACTTCAGTGCGTGGTTTATTGGGACTTTACAGAATGCTTTATGCACATCATGCTGAAGTGCAGGAAATTGACCGTCTCAAGCGAGAGATTGAAGAAAAGTCAAAACCTTCCTAGGTTTCATACATCCTTTTTTCGAATCCGTTCACTTATAATTCGAATCCCGTCAAGCACAAGTGTAGGCTCTAAATGCTCTATGATTTGTGTGTGTTGAGCAACAAATGATGCAAAACCTCCAGTTGCGATAACTTGTGCTTCAGCGCTCTTTTGCTGACGCAACTCACTTTGGATACGATTAATCATTCCTTCCGCCGAATCAATTGCACTCCAGAGAATTCCAGCTTGAATACTTGGTATTGTATCTGTATTAATTATTTTATTTGGTAAGTTAAGAGCCACTTTTGGTAATTGTGCTGTTCGCTTGAATAGGCTAATTGAGGAAGTTTCAATTCCAGGTGCAATAACACCACCGAGAAAATCTCCATTTGCGTCTACAACGTCAAAAGTTGTTGCTGTCCCAAAATCGACAACAATCAATGGCCCACCATATTTAGTAAATCCAGCAATTGCATTACATATCCGATCTGCACCAAGCATCTGTGGATTATCATAATGGATCGTGATTCCAATATCCAATGATGAGTTCACAAGAAAAGGCTTGTGTCCGAAGACTTGTTCAATCATTGTTGAATAAATATCTGTCAAAGCGGGGACAACCGAAGATATTCCAGTACTTGAAATTTCTTCTGGTGATATATTTTTATTGTATAGAAAAGAATGAACCTTTTCATTCAATTCGACTTGAGATGCTGGCGATTCGCTTACTATTCGGTAATCTGTAATAAGGTTATTCAGTTCGAATATTCCTAATACAGTATGAGAATTTCCAATATCTATGGCTAAAAACATTTAACGTCTCTTAATATTGATGGTTCATCGTTACATCACCTGAATAGAAGGTTTGTAGTCCCTCTGAAGTTACAATAACTAGACCACCATCGGAAGTGATTGTACTTGCTAATCCTTTCACTTCTTTCTTATGATCGAATAAAGTAACTTGTTTCCCTATGACTGCATCTCTCATCTTCCATTCGTATAGTATTCTTGCAAAATTATTCTGTTGGACATTTTTATATAGCTCTTCCAATGATTGCATAAGATTACGGAATATTTCGCATCGATCAAATTCTTTTCCACATTCACGTCTGAGTGATGTTGCCTTTGTTTCTAATTCGTTATCGAATTGAATTTGATTGATATTTAAACCTATTCCGATTATCGCATATTCAACCGAATTATTTTGGATTGAACTCTCAAGTAGGATTCCGCAGCACTTTTTTCCGTTTATCAAAACATCGTTAGGCCATTTACACGAACTTGATAGGCCTGTTATCTGTTCAATTGTCAAGGCAACGCTGATGGCAGCAAAAAAGGGGAGAAGATTAAATTGCTTGGCGTCTATCTTTGGACGAATAAGCAATGAAAGTAATAAATTACTACTTGGTTCGTCAAACCAGGCTCTTTGCATTCGTCCACGTCCAGCATTCTGATGATCGGTAATAACAACGCATCCTTCTGCCATTCCCTGTGATGCAAGTATCTTTGCATAATCGTTAGTAGAGTCGAGCGAGTCAAATATGTATAACTGCTTACCAAAGCTGTGTGTTAGCAATCCTTGCTGAAGATCGTTTTGGGAGAACATCTATTGGCTTTCTGATGATTGCTCAGGTTTTTTAAATAACAGGCGATCGAAATTGGCAAGTTTCCAACCAAGTGTATATATCAAGCGCTCCACCTTTTCCATTCGGGAAAATAGAATTTTATCAATTGTATCTGAAATCTTATGATAGTCTGAATGGTTGCCATCGAAAAAGAAAACGATAGGTACGCCATTCTTTGCAAAATTAAAATGATCGCTGCGGCGGTAATATTGCTCCGGATCGCTTTCGTTATTGTATCGATAATCTAGAGTAAGATTTTCAGATTCCAGATTAGCAATTTTAAGGAGGCTATCGAGCTCTAAACTGATTTTATCTGAACCAATGACATAGATACTATTGGTGTCTTTTGCCATTTCATAAATTGTATCTAATCGTCCAATCATATCTATATTAAGATTACTGATCGTCTGATTCAAAGGGATGATTGGATTATTTGTATAATATTGAGAACCTAACAATCCCTTTTCTTCCCCAACAACCGTCATGAATAAAATACTACGTCTGGATTTAATTGGATTTTTTGAAAATGCATTTGCGAGATCGAGTACAGTCGCTGTTCCTGAGCCGTCATCGTCAGCACCAACGAAAATACTTCCTTCTTTGTTCTTTCCAAGATGATCGTAATGTGCTGTGATTGCTACGATTTGCGATTTGAGTTCCGGATCACTTCCGCGAAGTAATCCAAGAACGTTTTCGGTCTGTTTGGTTTCACGAATTGTTTTGGATTCGATCGTAATGTTAATATCGTCGATGAAAATGGGAGTAAATTGCTCGTTTATTAAAGCATCATTTCGTACTTGTTGTAACGTTTTTCCGGAGGATTTTAGAACTGTCTCGGCTAAATCTTGAGAAACAATGAATCTAATATTTTGCAGTTTCCATTTAGGTATAATCCCCCGTAATTGCATTGAACCCTTATCCAATCCCCAGCCTTTGATCATATCCTGTACCTTTTGATATGATGCGGGTCCTTCAGGATCCGGAATCATCAATGCTGTAAGTGCTCCAGCATCTCGGCGAAGTGCAAAAAGTCTCCGTAATGTTGCTGCTTTTGAAGTATCTGAAGCAAAACTTTTCTTTCCAATAAATACAAATAAAATTCGTCCAACCAATCTTTCTTTTGCTGTTGAATCCAATTCTGTATCGGTAAATCCAACAAATGCTGCCGGGCCTGAAATGATAGTATCTCGTGTTCCCTCTGAGATAAAATCAGTCCCAAATGAAAACTTCCTTTTTGTTCCATCAATTTCTGTTATGATGTTCGTTTCAGGATTTACTCTTATATGATCGACATCAAATCTTTGAAGGTATGTTCCACTATCGCCAATGGCTTCCAGTTTGAGCTTTCGAAAGATATCTGCAATATAGTATGCAGCTTTCTTTTGGCCAGGATAGGTTGTCTCTCGACCTTCTAAACTGTCCGAAGTAAGAACAGTAAGATGTGTTTTTAGATTGCTAGCCTTAATTGTCTCATAACCTTTTTTAGCATCTTTATCGATGGCGTAATTTTGGGAAGTAATAATGAAAATGACCAGAATCGTCAAAAGGAGTCGTTTTATCATTTTATCTCAAATATTTTATTGTGTATGAATTTAAGAAAGATTACAAAAATGGTTCTGAAAATCAAGGTAATGTTGTGATGAATAACTCCTGAAAAGATTACAGGTTGTCTGCCAAACTTAATTTATTACTCCGCACCTTTGGCAGGATAATTGGCAGTTAATGTCAGTAGACTTAAGGTCTAGTGCTAATTTCAAGTCGATTTCTTAAAAATTTCTTTTGGCACAGTGCTTGAAATAAATTTATGAAAAAAAGGAGAAGAAAAAAATGTTTATAAGATTTGAATCACCTAAAACCTACGATAGTCTAATAGAGAATTTCTTAACATCAGATATTTTTCCAAGCAATAGCATAGAACCTGCGATGGATGTTGTTGAACAAGAGAATGAAATCATTGTTATTGCAGAACTGCCCGGAATAAAGAAGGAAGATGTAAAAATCACATTTGAAAAGAATATTCTGACAATTAGCGGTGAAGGAAAAGCGACTGAATTTTCTGGTAAAACAAAAATTCTTTTAAATGAAATAAAATGTCGACCGTTTAATCGTTCTTTGAAGTTTGGATATGAGATAGATTCGTCTAAAATTTCTGCAGAAATGAATAGCGGTATTTTAACAATCACTTTGCCTAAAACAGAAGACGTAAAGGCAAAAGAAATATCAATTAACTAAAAATCACAATCATAATGGAGGGTTAAATATGTCACTCGTAAAATGGAATCCGGCTCGCGAATTAGCGACATGGCCCTCTGACCTGTTTGGGATTCAGAGGGAAATGAACCGTATGTTCGATGGCTTCTTCAGGAGCACACAAGATGAAGATTATACACTTTCATCTTGGACGCCAGCTGTTGATATCACCGAACATGACGATGAGTATTCAGTTAAAGTCGAATTACCGGGAGTTAATAAGGATGATGTAAAGTTAACACTTGAAAACAATATCCTTACAATTCGCGGCGAGAAGAAGCAAGAAAAGGAAACGAAGAAAGAGAATTATCATCGAATTGAAAGATGTTATGGTTCTTTTCAGAGGTCTTTTACGCTTCCGAATGCAATAAAGTCAGAAAGGATCGATGCCTCTTTCAAAGATGGTATCCTGACGGTGATTTTACCAAAAGCGGAAGAAGCAAAACCAAAGCAAATTGAAGTTAAAGTAAAATAAAAGATGGGCGGTGATAGCTGCTCATTGATCGATCAACACACCAATCAGGTTCGAGTTTGAAGTGGATCAAGCTCGGCCTGTTGGTGTTATAATCCACATAGTAAGGAGTCAGTAAAATGTCAAAGAATGCAGGAAAAATCATCGGTATCGACCTTGGTACTACAAACTCGGTCGTTGCTGTAATGGAGGGAAATGATCCCGTAGTTATTGCTAACGCAGAAGGTGCTCGTACTACGCCGTCTGTTGTGGGCTTTCCGAAATCTGGAGAGCGATTAGTTGGTGCTGCGGCAAAAAGACAAGCGGTAACAAATTCACAAAATACCGTCTATTCAATTAAAAGATTTATGGGACGATTCTACAACGAAGTGAATGAAGAAATGAAACTTGTCCCTTATAAAGTAATTCAAGGTGATAACAACACGGCACGCGTTCAGGCAGGGGATAGGGTATATTCACCACCAGAAATTTCCTCGATGATTCTTCAGAAGATGAAGCAGACTGCAGAAGATTATCTCGGTACCAAAATTACCGAAGCAGTGATAACTGTTCCTGCATATTTCAACGATGCACAGCGACAAGCAACAAAAGAAGCGGGCGAAATTGCTGGATTAAATGTCAGACGTATCATTAATGAACCAACAGCAGCAGCGCTGGCATACGGTTTGGATAAAAAACATAAGGACTCGAAGGTTGCGGTGTTTGATCTTGGCGGTGGAACATTTGATATATCAGTTCTTGAGTTAGGTGATGGAGTTTTTGAAGTAAAATCCACGAATGGCGACACACATCTTGGTGGTGACAACTTTGATATGCGCGTGTTGGAGTACATAGCGGATGAATTCAAAAAATCTGAAGGAATTGACCTTCGAAAAGATCCTATGGCATTACAGCGTTTACGTGAAGCAGCGGAGAAAGCGAAAATGGAACTTTCTCAATTAATGCAAACAGAAATTAATTTACCATTTATCACAGCGACTGCAGATGGACCGAAGCATTTAAATATGACATTGACTCGGGCTAAACTTGAACAGCTCGTAGAAGACCTTATTCAAAGGTGTGTTCCACCAGTAGAAAAAGCGATGAAAGATGCAAACATCGATCCAAGAAGAATTGATGAAGTTATTCTGGTTGGTGGAATGACGCGTATGCCACGTGTTCAGCAATTGGTAAAAGAGATTTTCGGTAAGGAAGGGCATAAGGGAGTTAATCCCGATGAAGTGGTCGCGGTTGGTGCCGCTATTCAAGGTGGTGTTCTTTCTGGTGATGTAACTGATGTTTTGTTGCTAGATGTTACTCCATTAACGCTTGGAATAGAAACACTCGGTGGTGTAATGACACCTATGATACAGGCCAATACAACAATTCCGACTAAGAAGAGTGAAATTTTCTCGACGGCTTCGGATAGCCAGCCTTCGGTAGAGATACATATTCTTCAAGGTGAACGTCCAATGGCGTTAGATAACAGAACTCTTGGAAGATTTCACTTGGATGGTATTCCGCCTGCACCGCGTGGTGTTCCCCAGATCGAAGTAACCTTCGATATCGATGCAAATGGAATGTTACATGTGTCAGCTAAAGATAAAGCAACCAATAAAGAGCAATCGATACGAATTACTTCATCTAGCGGATTAAGTAAGGAAGAAGTTGAGAAGATGAAACAAGATGCTCAGGCACATGCTTCCGAAGACAAAAAAAGGAAAGAAGAGATTGAAACGAAAAACCAAGCTGATAGCCTTGTATTCCAGACTCGTAAACAGCTAAAGGATCTTGGAGACAAGATGCCGGCTGAAACAAAAACTAAGGTCGAAGCAGCTGCCAATGCGCTCGATGAAGCCATTAAAACCAATAATATGTCAGAAATAAAAGCTAAGATGGAAGCGTTGAACAATGTTTGGAGCGAAGCCTCTACGAAAATGTACGAATCCGTTAAAGGACAACAACCGCCACCAGGTGCAGGTGAACCAGGACAAAATCCATTTACTGGCGGTCAACCAGGCGGTCAAGCTGGAACTGGACAACAACAGAGTGGCGAAGGTGGAAAAAAGGTTGAGAACGCCGACTTTGAAGTTGTGGACGATAAGTAAGTCGTTGAATATTTAAGTGGCAAAAATAACTTACACACCTTTTTGTTTGTCAGGAGGGTTGGGGTAAGGTCTTGAAAGGCGAGGCAACCCCCTCGCCTTTTAATTTCATAGAAAGGATTAAGTGCTACGGAAAATTCGACGGTTATACTTCTGATGTTCGTTGGAATAATTATTCTTTTACTTAGTGGAATTATTTATGCGGTCGCACATAAGAACACTCAATGTTCCGGTGGTTTCGCTTCAATGGCAGCATTCCACGATATGCAGGCAAGAGATAAACAAAATGCAATGGAAACAATAATAGAGATACAATCAGAAAAGAAGTGGAAAGAAGATGAAAACGGTAAGCAAACCTAAAACACAGTTGGAATTTTGAGCAATGAACTTCAATAAATTTACAATCAAATCTCAAGAAGCTGTGCAGAATGCTCAGGAGATTGCTTCTAGTTATAGTAACCAGGTTATTGAACCTGAACATCTATTTGCAGCGTTAGTACAAGATAGTGAAGGAGTTGTTACGCCAATTCTACAGAAACTCGGTGCAAATTTGAATTATTTGAAAATCAAAATCAATGAGGCAGTAGAACGTGTACCGAAAGTTCAAGGTGCTGGTCTTGGGAATCAACAATTATCTTCTGCACTGGGTATGATCTTTGAATCTGCGCAAAATGAAGCACAAAAACTAAAAGATGAATATATCAGTACAGAACACTTACTGCTTGGATTGATTGAATCGAAATCTGCAGCAGGAAAACTTCTCATTGATCAAGGGATTTCGAAGGAAGGAATATACAAAGCTCTAAAAGAGGTACGCGGCAGTCAGCGAGTAACAGATCAGACTCCTGAGGATAAATACCAGTCGTTGCAAAGATTTGGCCGAGATTTGAATGATTTGGCACGTAAAGGAAGGCTTGATCCAGTGATTGGACGAGAAGAGGAGATTCGACGAGTCCTGCAAGTGCTCTCGCGACGAACAAAGAATAATCCTGTTCTTATTGGAGATCCAGGAGTTGGGAAAACGGCAATTGCTGAAGGAATTGCGCACCGAATAATTCAGGGAGATGTACCTGAAAGTCTAAAAACAAAACGAATTGTAGCGCTAGATATGGGCTCACTGGTGGCGGGAACAAGTTTCCGAGGACAATTTGAAGAACGACTAAAAGCTGTTTTAAAAGAAGTAACCGATTCAAATGGTGAAATTATCCTTTTCATTGATGAACTTCATACACTTGTCGGTGCAGGTTCTGCTCAAGGTTCAGTCGATGCGGCAAATATGTTAAAACCAGCTCTAGCGAGAGGTGATTTACGTGCAATCGGTGCAACAACAATTGATGAATACAGGAAGTATGTTGAAAAGGATCCCGCGCTTGAGCGCCGGTTCCAACCTGTTATGATTGATGAACCGAGTATAGAAGATACGATTTCAATATTGCGAGGTCTGAAAGAGAGATACGAAGTCCACCATGGAGTACGTATTACCGATGGTGCTATCGTAGCGGCAGCACAATTAAGTCATCGATATATTTCGGATCGATTTCTTCCCGATAAAGCTATTGATTTGGTCGATGAAGCAGCTTCAAAATTACGAATAGAAATTGATTCAATGCCAGAAGAATTGGATAGTGTAGAGCGAAGGATTAAACAATTAGAAATTGAGCGTGAAGCGGTGAAACGGGAGAAAGATGACGATTCTAAAGTACGCTTGGCTGAGATAGAACGAGAATTGGCTGATATAAATCAAGCGCGTTCATCATTGAGAGCACATTGGCAGTTGGAAAAGGAATTGATTCAATTAATACGTAAAATGAAGGAAGAGATTGAAAACGGGAAAAAGGAGGCCGATCTACAGGAGCGCGAAGGAAATCTCGGACGTGTCGCAGAATTACGATATGGTGTTATTATTGGTCTGGAAAAGCGGTTGAAAGAAGCATCACAAGAATTGGGAGAGATTCAGAAAAATCAAAAAATGCTCAAAGAAGAAGTTGATGCGGAAGATATTGCTGAAATAGTTGCAAAGTGGACTGGTATTCCGGTTCAGCGTATGCTAGAAGGCGAAAGGACAAAACTCCTTCATCTCGAGGATCGAATCCATGAACGGTTGGTAAACCAGGAAGATGCAGTCAAAGCAGTAGCAGATGCAATAAGACGAAGTCGTGCTGGTTTACAGGATGAGAAAAAACCTATAGGTTCGTTTATATTCTTAGGAAGCACTGGTGTAGGCAAGACAGAATTAGCCAAAGCGCTCGCCGAATTTCTATTCAACGATGAATCTGCCGTCGTTCGAATTGATATGAGTGAGTACATGGAAAAAATTTCAGTATCCCGACTTATCGGTGCACCACCAGGTTATGTTGGATACGAGGAAGGTGGTCAGTTGACAGAAGCGATTCGTCGTAAACCATATTCTATTGTTCTACTCGATGAAATCGAAAAAGCGCATCAAGAAGTATTCAACGTGCTCTTACAGGTACTCGATGAAGGAAGACTAACTGACAGCAAAGGGAGGACCGTAAATTTCCGGAACACGATTGTTATAATGACCTCGAATCTCGGTTCACATTTGATTCAGGAACGATTGGAAAATCTGACTGAAACGAACAGAGAAGAGTTTATGGGAGAATTAAGAGTAAAGTTATTTGAAATGCTGAAGCAATCTGTTAGGCCGGAATTTCTTAATAGAATAGATGAAATTATTCTATTTAAACCTCTTACGATGTCTGAGTTAGCTCAAATCGTAGAATTGCAATTACGTCAGGTTCAAAAACTTGTCACGGACAAGAATATTACTCTTCAATTTTCACCGGAAGCTAAAGCAAGATTGGCAACTATTGGATACGAACCAAGCTTTGGTGCCCGTCCAATGAAGCGGATTATCCAGAAATATGTAATCAATGCGTTATCTGAAAAACTTCTAAAAGGTGAAGTTGTCGAAGGTGATACAGTCAATGTTGAAACAGATCATAGAGGGATGATCGTATTTACAAAGAAGATAAAACCAGAAGTTCATCGCTGAAATAACTAAAAATTAACAGCAAAAATTCGTACTTTCTACCGACGGATTTGTAAATCTAAAAATCCTTCCATCAAACGAACCTGAGTGGATTTTTTATGCAGCTTTCATCTCTTGTCGGTCATACACAGGAATTATTGGGGATTGTATTGACTTCAAAGAAGCCAGCGGATAATCTAATTGATATTTACTTCCGATCTCATAGATATCTCGGTTCGCATGATAGGCGGTTTATTGCTGAAACGATATACGGAATCCTACGTCATTTTCGTCGATGTGATTTTATCATAGATGCAATGCTATTGAATGGAAAGAATTCACTCCTCGAAGAAGATTGCACCTTGTTACTGATAATCACATATCTGATTAATCTATCAAACCAAAAAGGCCTAACCTCGAGTGTTGTATCGACTCATATCAAGAGTAATTATTTAAAGGATAATTTATCACATATTCTTACCAGGCTTGAACAATCCTTTGAATTAGCTTGCGAATCAAATATTCAGAGTATTGGTCTCAAGTACTCTTTTCCAGATTGGATTGTTGAACGACTTATTGAACAATATGGAGAGAACGAAGCTGAACAAATTTGTGAAAGTTTGAATGGGCACCCACCACTTACGCTGAGAATTAATACACTCAAAACCGACCTCGCCCAATGTCGATCTGAATTACTTAAAAATGGTATTGATATTGAATCGACTTCATATTCTCCTTTTGGATTACATTTAAAAAAACGTATCAATATTTTTTCACTTTCTGAATTCCGTAAAGGTTGGTTCGAAGTTCAAGATGAAGGAAGTCAATTAATTCCGCTACTTATCGATCCAAAGCCGACAGATAAAGTGCTCGATGTTTGTTCAGGGGCGGGGGGAAAAGCATTAGAGTTTTCATCAATAATGAAGAATCGTGGGGAAGTCTATGCGACTGATATAAATGAATTCCGATTGGAAGAACTTCGAAAACGAATGCGACGCTCAGGAGCGCAAAATATCCGTATTAATCACATCCAATCTGTCCAGGAACTCGAAGCCAAATTTAAAAGTTACTTCGACGTTGTAGTTGTTGATGCGCCTTGTAGTGGACTTGGCACAATTCGAAGAAATCCGGGGATGAAATGGACTGTAACCGAACAAACCATTCGTGAACTTTCAGAGAAACAGAAGACAATTCTGAATGAAGCTTCTATCCTGGTGAAAGATGGGGGCAGATTGGTCTATGCAACTTGCACAATACTGAAGGAAGAAAACGAAGAAGTTGTAGAGTGCTTTCTTCAGACTCATCAGGAATTTCAAATTACTAAACCTTCCGAACAAATCAATCGTTTGAATATTAATTCTGCTTCAACTCAAAAATATATCAAGATGCTACCTCACGTATTGGGAACCGACGGCTTCTTTTTCGCTGTTATGGAGAAAAGATAACGCGTTGATTCTACACAGATGTTTTAATATTATAAGAGTATGATTATTAAGTACATTGGTAAATAACGAAAGGATATTGTATGATAAGATTAAATTTATTTTTCATCGGATGTATATTTCTTTTTGTCGGTTGCTCAAAACCAAGCGCAGAGGAGATGTATAAAAAAGGGGAAAATGCACAAAAAGCAGAACAATATACAGACGCAATCGATTCCTTTCGTGAGCTCATAAGAACCTATCCGGATAGCGCGCGTGCACCTGAAGCTTATTATGCAATTGGTACAATCTATCAGAATTACAAAAAAGAATTTCCACTGGCTATTCAAACATTCAGAGAGTTGGTTGAGAAGTATCCAAATCATGCCACTGCGTCGAGTGCCTGTTTTTTGATAGGTTTTATATTTAATAACGACTTGAAGAATATTGATTCGGCACGGCTTGCATATGAAGATTTTATAAAGCGATATCCGAATAATCAGTTGGTTGTTTCTGCTGAATTTGAATTAAAGACTTTAGGCAAGGATCCTTCAGATATTCTTAAGGCACAGTCACAAATAGTCGATGAACCAGCGACATCTACTTCAAAAGGAAAAACGAAGTAACTAAACTTAAACTATCGAAATAGAATAGTGCAGGAATCGTTCAAATACCTCCAACCGGCTGTTGTTGCTCAACTTGCGAACATGGAGCTCCGCGCTCGTCTCGTTGTGGAAGGTTTTATAACAGGATTACATAAAAGTCCTTACCATGGTTTTAGTGTCGAATTTACTGAGCACCGACAATATATGCCGGGTGATGAAATAAAACACATCGACTGGAAGGCTTATGGTAAGACAGATCGATTTTACATTAAGCAATTTGAAGAAGAAACAAATCTCAAATCATACCTGATAATCGATGCAAGCAAATCGATGGAGTATGCTTCTCCGCAACAAGTATCAAAGTTTGAATATGCATCGTATATAGCATCAGCATTGGCTTATTTGATGATCGAACAGCGGGACGCCGTTGGACTAACTTTATATGATGAATCAATTCGACTAATGCTTCCACCACGAGCTACGAGGTCTTATTTAAAAGAAATTCTTAAAGAGTTGGAGCAGGCAAGACCTGCAAAGACAACAGGTACTGCTCCATCTTTAAATCGTGTTGCAGAACAAATCAAACGACGAGGTCTTGTTATAATTTTGAGCGATCTATTCGATAAACCGGAAGCTGTTATGACAGCATTGAAACATTTTCGCTATAAAGGAAATGAAGTGCTTGTAATGCATGTGCTCGATCCGCTTGAGCGATCATTTACGTTTGGTAAAGATGCAATCTTCAAAGATCTCGAGACACAAGAGGAATTAATGACTCAACCTTGGCATATTCAAAAAGCCTATCAACAATCAATGAACGAATTTCTTGAATTCTATAAATATCAATGCCGTAACAATAATATCGATTATGTGCTACTGGATACTCAGACACCATTCGATAAAGCGCTCTTTGAATATTTAAATAAAAGGAAACGGTTTCATTAAAGGTTGCATAGATGAATTCTGGAAAATTTGAGGATTCCCCTGCTAAGAATATTTATTACATTTTCTACAACAAGTTCTAAATTTTTCCTATCCGGAATCTTCTTCTAATTGAGTGAAGAGAATATCATAGTTAGAGGTGCTCGCGTTCATAACCTCAAGAATATCGATGTTGATATTCCACGTGATTCTTTAACTGTAATCACTGGACTTTCTGGTTCAGGTAAATCCAGCTTAGCATTTGATACGATTTATGCAGAAGGCCAACGACGGTATGTAGAGAGTCTTTCTGCTTATGCCCGCCAGTTTCTTGATATGATGGAACGTCCGGATGTTGATCTCATCGAGGGGCTTAGTCCATCAATATCCATCGAACAAAAAACGATAAGCAGTAATCCACGTTCAACTGTGGGTACGGTTACTGAAATCTATGATTATTTAAGACTTCTCTTTGCACGAGTGGGTACACAATTTTGTTATCAATGCGGGAGAAAAGTTCAAAAACAGTCAACAGATCAAATCATCAATTCCATTCTCGAGTATCCCATCGGCGCGAAGCTTCTTATTCTAGCACCTATTGTGAAAGGTCGAAAGGGACATTATCGAGAATTATTCGAGGGATTTCTGAAAGATGGATTTCTGCGTGTTCGAGTAGATGGTGACATCCGTCAGATTGAAAAAGGAATGAAAGTCGATCGATATAAGATTCACACAATTGAAATTGTCATTGATCGGATTGTCCTAAAGAAAGAAATGCGGTCCCGAATTGCTGACTCTGTTGAATTAGCATTACGTTATGGACAAGGAGTGCTCATTATACACGATGGTACTCACGATCAATTATTCAGTCAAAAATCATCTTGCCATGAATGCGGCTTAAGCTATGAAGAACCAGCGCCTAATTCATTTTCATTTAATACACCGGCAGGGTATTGTCCTAAATGTGAAGGATTAGGTGAACTGAAAGCTTTTAATATGCGATTGGTTCTTCCTGATGAAAATCTCTCGATTAATCAAGAGGGTTTAGCGCCATTGGGAAAACCACGTCAAACATGGATGTTTAGTCAAATCCAAGCGGTCGCTAACAAGTATGGTTTTACATTCGATACGCCTATAAAGAAAATTTCGAAGGACGGGAGAGATGTTCTGCTATACGGTTCGAGAGGTGAAAAATTAGAGATCACCTATAAACATGAGACTGGTAGAGTACAAATATATAAGCATCGCTATGAAGGTCTAATAAAGATGTTGGAACGCTGGTATGATGATACAGCATCGAATCAAGTTCGGGATTGGATTGAAGCATTCATGACAACAAGTCCTTGCGAAATGTGTCATGGTGGTCGCCTTAGAAAGGAAAGTCTATCGATTCGTATCGTGAATGTACAATCGGGAAATGGATTTAATATTCATGAGGTAGTAAAACTTTCGATTACGCAAACGAAGAAACTATTTGAAGATCTCATCTTGACACCTCGCCAGACTGAAATTGCTCATCAAATACTCAAAGAAATTTGTCAGCGACTTGATTTTCTTTTGAATGTAGGCTTGAATTATCTCTCACTCGACAGGTCAGCGCGTACTCTATCTGGCGGTGAAGGTCAGCGAATTCGGTTGGCAACACAGATTGGGACTCAGTTGGTGGGTGTACTATATATTCTTGATGAACCGAGTATCGGACTTCACCAGCGAGATAATATCAAATTAATCCAATCCTTAAAATCACTGCGCGATCTTGGCAATACAGTCATAGTCGTGGAACATGACAAGGAGATGATTGAAAGCGCAGATTACATAATTGATCTAGGACCTCGTGCAGGTGAACATGGAGGAGAAGTTGTTGTTACCGGCACTCTAGAACAAATTATAGCTGAGAAGGCGAGAGTAAGTAACGGAAAACCTAATCGTAACTCTCTCACTGCATCATACCTTCGTGGTGAACATAAGATAGAGATTCCTTCGGTTAGGCGTAATGGAACCGATCTATCGTTAACGATCGAAGGTGCAACAGGAAACAATCTGAAAAATATAGTTCTTAAGATTCCACTTGGAAAACTTGTTTGTGTGACCGGAGTAAGTGGTTCAGGAAAATCTACACTCATTAATGAAACTCTATTCCCAATACTTTCGAGGAAAATCTATAAAACGAAATTGGTTCCACTTCCTTACAAATCTATCGATGGGATAGAACAAATTGACAAAATCATCGATATTGATCAGTCGCCAATTGGTAGAACACCACGATCGAATCCGGCAACATACACTGGATTATTTACACTAATACGCGATCTATTTACACAATTACCAGAAGCTCAGATTCGTGGATATAAAGCGGGAAGATTTAGCTTTAATGTTAAAGGGGGACGGTGCGAGAATTGTGAAGGTGATGGGCTTCGCAAAATTGAAATGAATTTTCTTCCCGATGTATATGTAATATGCGAAATATGTGGTGGGAAACGTTACAACCGTGAAACACTAGAAGTGCATTATAAAGGAAAATCAATCGCAGATGTTTTAAATATGACAGTTGATGATGCGATGGTTCTCTTCAGTGAGTTGCCACGCATTATGCGTCATTTGCGAACATTGCAGGATGTTGGACTCGGATATATTCGTCTTGGTCAACAAGCAACAACGCTCTCGGGGGGCGAAGCTCAACGAGTAAAACTTTCCACGGAACTTTCAAAAATCGGTACTGGAAAAACTCTATATATTCTTGATGAACCTACAACTGGTCTCCATTTTGAAGATATTCGAATGCTTTTACTAGTGCTCAACCGACTTGTGGATAAAGGAAATTCTGTTGTGATAATTGAACATAATCTAGATGTTATTAAGACAGCCGACTGGGTCATTGATCTTGGACCAGAAGGGGGTGACGAAGGCGGAGAGATCGTTGCAGAGGGGACACCGGAAAAAGTAGCGAAGAATTCTCGATCCTATACAGGAAAATATCTCAAGAATATGCTTCAAAGTTCTTAATAGCACACAAACTCTATTTCGATATCCATAAATTGTCGGATAGGAAGAATCGCCACTTCTTTTCTTTTCCTTTTTGAATTCCAATTCTTGTCGATCGCTTTATAAGTGTTGGAGGAATAGGCTCTCTATCTAAAATACTGAATTCACTATCTAGCAAATCTATTCCATTTTCAGAACGAGTAATTCCAAATGCCTGGCAGAATTTTGCAGGACCATTCGTGAGCTGTATAAGTGCTCGACGATTGAGAAATTGGAGTTGTGGAAATCGATTCTTGATCATTGCTTCGATACCAGCGATCGGTTCGACAGCGCGAATCAGCACAGCTTCACCAATATTTTCCCTATTTGTAACGATATTTGCACAGAAATGCATCCCATAAGTAAAATACACATAAAGATGGCCTCCTTCCCAAAACATCACATCATTACGTTTGGTTCTTCCTCGAAAAGCATGCGAAGCAGGATCATTTTTGCAATATGCTTCGACCTCAACTATCTTACTCGTAAGTAGAGTATTTTTAGTTGATCGGACTATATATTTTCCTAAAAGATCTTGGGCTACTTGTAGAGTGGGACGAAGGTAAAAAGAGCGCGGGAGAGATTTCAAATGTTCGGCCATTATTATGATTAATTGATGAAAAAAGTAAATGAATTTCCTATTACAATCAATTTTCTTATTTTTCAGGCAATGTGATCTAGATATTTGATAGTATGCTCTGGAAATTAAACCAAATACTTAAAAAGAATGGAGGTGGAATTCTATTGGAGGACGACTCCATAATTGTTCTTAATAAACCTGCTGGATTACTTGTGTTACCAGATCGATTTGATAAGAAAGTCGACAACCTTTATCAATTATTGAAAGATGTGTTTAATAATATTTTTATTGTCCATCGAATTGATAAAGAAACCAGTGGTGTTATTGTGTTTGCACGAACACCGGAAGTGCATAGCTACCTGAATTTAGCGTTTGAACAACATACAATTGAAAAAGTCTATTATGCAATTGTTGTTGGAGTCCCAACTAATGACTTCCAACGAATAGAATTACCAATTTCAGAAAATGACCATGGTGTCAAGAAAATGAAGGTGGATCCTAAGCATGGAAAGTACGCCTGCACAGAATTTAGAGTACTCGAGCGTTTCTATGGATTCACTTTACTCGAAATAAAACCGCTGACTGGACGAACGCATCAAATTCGACTCCACCTTAGCGCGAGTGGATTACCAATATTAGCTGATCCTTTATATTATAATGGTGAAGGTTTTTTCTTATCGAACATTAAACATGATTATATAGTAAAAGATATTGAAAATCCTTTACTGTCTCGCACGGCACTACACGCATATTCAATTTCACTAATTCATCCAACTACGAAAGAGCAATTTATCATTAAAGCACCTCTCCCTAAAGATATGGAAGCAGTGATTAAGTCACTGAGAAAATATCATAAGTGATACGTGCATTGATGGTTGGATGTCGATATAACCATTTCTCTTAATTACTTTTGCTACAACTGGAAAAGATTCAAGAATACTTAGTAGTTGATACTAAATAGAAAGGATACTTAATTAATCGTTAATCCGAAGAAAGAAAGCGTATAATCCGTTTCGATTGTCGTCCACGTATTACCACCATCACTTGTGCTGAGTATTGTCCCATTCGTTCCGACAATTAGTCCACGTTCATTATCGAAAAACTTGATGACCCTTAGATCGTTTTTCGATTTACTGTCGACAGTAGTCCATTTTGTGCCTCCGTCGCGAGTACGAAGGAGCACTCCCTCTGCTCCAACAACAAGGCCATTAGTTGTGTCGAAGAAAAATCCTTGGAATAATTCTTTTGTTGTGCCACTGGTTTGTTGAATCCATGTCTCTCCCTTGTTGGTTGTTTTCAGAATTGATCCTTCGGAACCAGTGACAATTATATTAGTTTTATTTAAGTGCATAACTGCGTTTAACCAACTTACAGAACCGCTCGCCTGTGCTGTCCAAGTAATTCCGCCATCAATGGATGAAAGAATTGTCCCCATCGCACCAACCGCAATTCCATTCTTATTATCGAAGAAAGAAAGTGCACGAAGATGGCTAAGAGTACCAGCTGAAAATTTTGACCATGTTATTCCTCCGTTTGTCGTCCGCAACATGATTCCATATTCACCCACAATTAAACCGGAATCAGAACTTATAGTAGCATGACAAAATAGCGGTCTTGTTGTTGTGCTGATTAGCGGACTCCAGGATTCTCCTAAATTAGTGGTAAGGAGTATCACCCCTCCATTTCCCACGGCAATAGCTTTTGATTGATCCAGAGCATTGATCATCATCAAAGTGTTTTCTGTTATGGAAGGAATTCTTGACCAATTTGCACCAAAATCTTTCGATTGAATGATGATACCATTTGTACCAACAGCAGTTGCAATATTTGATTTGGAGAATTTATCGGTAAAAGTTATGGTTGGTGCGGCACTGACCGGTTTTTCTAAAGTTAATCTTGCCAATTCCCATGAGAGTGCTCCATCAGAAGTGCGTATGATTGTTTGCCGTGACCCAACAGCAACTCCAATTTTTAAGGTGATAAAACTTACAGATGTAAGTGCGTTCCGAACTGTAATTGATTGACGTTGCCAATTTGTTGCCTTTGAAGAAGAAGTAAGAATGGTTGCGAGATTTCCAACAGCAACCGAGAAGACAGGAGAAGGCATTGCAACGCAATTAAGAGTTTGTGATGTACCACTTGATTCCAACGTCCATGTTGAACCATTATTCGTTGTAGTGAGGATTGTTCCATTTTCACCAACGATAACTCCATTATTTGCATTATCAAAGGAGACAGAAAGAAAGTTGAATGTGATGAATGAAGACGAAAGATTATTCCAGGTTTCACCTCCATCTGTTGTACGTAGAATTGTGCCTCGATCACCGACCGCTATACCAATATCCGCATTTGAAAAGGAAATACTATTTAATTGGATTGATACACCACTTCGCTGTTGATTCCATGTCTTACCACTATCAATGGTTTGGTATATAGAGCCATTATCGCCAACAATTATTCCGTTCAAGGGTGTAACAAAGAAAATAGATCGGAGTGTAGAATTTATGTTGCTGGTTTGGTTAGACCAAATTGTTCCACCGTTGTTCGATATAAGAATTGTTCCATTAGCTCCAACAGCAATTCCACGATTCGTCGTAGTAAAATCTATACCATAAAGGGAAGTTGTTATTTGATTGATGTTTCGCCAGACTGTCCAAGTGCTCCCGCGATCCGTTGAACGGGCAATTGTTCCGCTATCACCTACAGCAAAAAAAGTATTTGCATCTACAGATGTAACAGACCGAAAGGTTACACCCTCGGAAGCTGTTTGCTGCGAAAATATTGATTCAGAAAACACAATGCTAATAATGCAACATGTACGAATTGTCGTTCTGAATTTATTTCGTTTTCGATTAAACAAGGGATCTATTCTCTTCGTTCTAACTCAATTACCAAATTCGATTTGTGATTGATTGATCGATCGTTGCTTTGTTGGAATACCAAAATGTGAATATGCGAGCGCAGTTGCTTCACGTCCACGTGAAGTTCGTTTAAGAAATCCTTCTTGAATAAGGTATGGTTCATATACTTCTTCGAGTGTACCTGGTTCTTCTCCGACGGCAACTGCGAGTGTTCCAACGCCCACTGGACCGCCATTAAATTTTCCGATAATTGTTTTAAGAATGCGCTTATCCATTTCATCAAAACCGTTCTTGTCAACTTCCAATGCGTGTAAAGAAAACTCTGCAACTTCTTCTGTGATGATACCCTTGAAATGTGAAAGATGCGAATCTGCCTGTGCGAAGTCACGACATCTCTTGAGAAGTCTGTTTGCAATCCTTGGTGTTCCGCGAGATCGTTTAGCGATTTCCACCGATGCTTTCGTTTCAATAGAAATAGATAGAATACCAGCGGATCGACGAATAATTGACTCAAGTTGAGTGTGAGAATAATAATCTAATCGGTTTGAAATTCCAAATCTTGAGCGTAACGGAGAACTCAATAGCCCGGCCCGTGTCGTAGCGCCAACAAGAGTGAATGGTCGAAGTCCGAGTTGAATTGTTTTTGCTCCAGGTCCACTATCGATAATGATATCTACTCTGAAGTCCTCCATAGCAGAATAAAGATACTCTTCAATTCTTGCGGGGACGCGATGAATTTCATCAATAAAAAGGATTTCAGATTCATCAAGAGAAGTGAGGATACCTGCAAGATCACCGGGTTTTTCTAAAGCTGGTCCTGATGTGACTTTAATTCCGCTCCCCATTTCAGATGCAATAATATGGGCTAATGTCGTTTTTCCTAATCCAGGAGGTCCAGTAAGAAGAACATGATCAAGTGATTCGCGTCGTTGTCGTGCTGCAGCAATAAAAATTCTTAAGTTTTCGACGATCTTTTCTTGTCCAACGAATTCTGATAAATGAATTGGGCGAAGTGTCTGATCAAGGTCATTCTCTTGCTCTTGTCGCTCTGGCTGCATTAAATCCGACTGCCTCATGATTGCAAAAATACCAAGAACAGGAGAGAATTGCAACTCATCTACTGAAAAACATATAATTGCTTAATCAAGAAGGGAACTACTATAAGTTTGTATGGCGAAGTGCCTGTTTGATTAGTTCTTCTACACTAATTGAGACTCCTTCATGTTCCTTTAAAACAACTCTAATTGACTTTTCTGCTGTTTGTTGATTATACCCGAGTGAAAGGAGTGCTTGTAAAGCTTCTTTTCGAACTTGAGTCGTGGTCGTACTTATGATTGTAGATGAGTCTGATTCTTGTATTGTTTTACCTACTTTATCGCGTAGCTCTAAAATTAACCGCTCGGCAGTTTTCTTCCCTACACCTGGTATTGCAGTTAATGCGGTCGTATTTCCTTTATAAAGATGAGACTTTACTTCTTCAACACTCATACCTGACAAAACACCTTGAGCAATTTTTGGTCCTACCCCCGATACAGATAGAAGGAGTTTAAAAAGCCATCGCTCTTCCTCTGTTAGGAAACCAAACAGTTGTAGAACATCTTCACGAATGTGTAAATATGTTAAAATGGATGTTGCGGATCCGATTTGACCTAACTTCTCATATGTTGAGAGTGGTATTTGGACCGCATAGCCAATACCATTTACATCGATGAGAATTTCCATTGGACTTTTCATTTTGAGAACACCATTTAAGGATGCTATCATTTTTTCCTCATCAAACGTTCTGGATGTGTTTGAATAAAATCAGACCACGATATTTTTTTTGATTTTGAATTGCTTTTCAAGCGAAACGAGATAGGCGTTTTTCTCATTATATGAAACAAGTGACACAATGCAACTGCCAATGCATCCGATGCATCAAAGTATTTTGGCAATTCTTTTAGTCGGAGTTGGGACTTTACCATATATTGTACTTGTTGTTTCGACGCTGCGCCATTTCCGGTAACTGCTTTTTTCACTTCACGAGGTGAATATTCGGCTGTTGGAATTTGATAGTTTGCCGCTGCTAAAATAGAAACTCCACGAGCATGTCCAATTTTGAGAGCAGATTGCACATTTTTTCCATAGAAGGCAGTCTCGATGGCAAATTCGTCCGGATGGTATTCATCGATGATTTTACATAATTGGTCATATATATTCTTTAATCGAATTGGCATAGATTGATTGCTGGAATTCTTGACAACATTATACGTTAGTAATGAATACTTATTGTGATTCATTTCAATAATACCAAATCCAGTCATCAAAGTCCCGGGATCTACGCCAAGAATAATCATATCAATTTATGCATTTGTAATATCTGGTATGTTATATGTTTCGTTAATCATCCTAAATGAATCCGAGCGAGCTCTTTATCGTCAATTTCAAAATTAGCGTGCACTTTTTGAACGTCTTCATGCTCTTCTAATGCATCCATCAATTTCAGTACGCTTTCTGCATCTTTACCTTCGATTTTGACTGTATTATCAGCTACTAAGTGAATATCGGCAGAAGTAATTTTTATTCCTTTAGCTTCGACAGCTTTCTTCACTGGTTCGAAATTTTCTGGAAGACAGATTACGCTATATTCTTCATCATCAGTTTTTAAATCTTCTGCGCCAGCTTCAAGTATTGTAGAAAGTAAATCGTCCTCTGGTACGATTGAACGTGAAATATGAAGGAAACCTTTTTTATGAAATTGAAATAATACGGAACCAGACGAAGCAGGTTTTCCATGGTTTCGTTCAAGTATATGTCGGATATCTGAAACCGTACGATTCTTATTATCAGTAACTGTCTCGATAATGATTGCAACGCCACTTGCTCCATATGCCTCGTATAACGCATCTTCATAATTTACACCCGGTAACTCACCTGTACCTTTTTGAATCGCGCGTTTGATATTATCTGCAGGCATGTTATTTGCTTTTGCTTTATCAATTGCCAAACGAAGACGTGAATTCGAGTCAGGATTTCCACCTCCCATTTTTGCTGCAATGGTAATTTCTTTAATGATTTGAGTGAATATTTTTCCTCGTCTTGCATCGGTAACTGCTTTTTTTCGCTTGATAGTTGACCATTTGCTGTGACCTGACATATGTCATACTCCTTTCCTTACTTAACATCCCGCACTTTCAATTGCGGTACTGTCTCGCCTGCAAATTCTCCTTCGTCTAATGAGAAAGCCACATCAATAGTATTTCCATTGCGGACACGATTGATTAAATGACCTAAATTAAATCCGATTGCATCGACGACATGAGTATTACTTCGAACTTTAAATCTAAGGTGATTCTTTCCGACTATTCGCGGTTGGCCTAATACTTCGACATTTTTTGCGGCAAATACAGGGCGCATGTTATCCGGTCCAAACGGCGCAAATTGACTCAAGATACGGACAAATTTTGGTGTGAGATCAGATAATTGAACTTCAGCATCAATTTGGATTTCTGGAGTAAGTAATTCTTCGGTTAGAAGTTCAGAAGCGACTTGTTTAAAAGCATCACGGAATTCATCGAGTTTATCTAGTTCAACTGTCAATCCGGCTGCGTATTTGTGTCCGCCAAATTGTATGAGTTTATCTTCGCATCTTTTTAAAGCCTCGTGAATATTGAATCCCGATACACTTCGTGCAGAACCTTTAGCGACTCCATCAACTGTGGTCATCATAATTGTAGGACGATAATAACGCTCGACTAATCGTGATGCGACAATTCCGATTACTCCTGGATGCCACTCCTCCTGATGTAAAACAATGGCACTTTCATTATCGGCATTTAAATATTTTTCCACAATTTCTTGTGCTTGGATAAATGTTTCTTCGTCAATCTTTCTGCGCTGAAAATTTTCTTCTTCCATGATTCGTGCGATTTGGAGAGCATGTTCGAGTGAATCGCTAGCAAGCATTTCAACAGCTCGATTCGCATTACCGATTCTTCCAACTGCATTTATTCGTGGTGCTAAGACGAAGACAATTTGTCCTGAAGATATTCTACCCAACGATAAACCGGATGTTTCAATTAGTGCTCGGATTCCTGGAACTGGAATCGTGTTTATGAGCTCCAGTCCAAGCTTTACCATCGTGCGATTCTCGTTAATGAGAGGAACGATATCGGCAGTTGTTGCTAGTGTTACGTATTGAAGATAATCGAGAAGTCGCTTAGGTGCATTCTCACCCAATTTACTCAGTATAGGTTCAGATGTAATAAGTGCCTGAATGAGTTTGAAAGCAACACCGCATCCACAAAGAAATTTAAAAGGGTAAGAACAGGAAGGCTTGAGTGTATCAAGAACCGCTGTTGCGATTGGAATTTCATCACCTGGTTCATGATGATCACAAATAATTACATCAATCCCGTGTTTTTGAGCGTAAGCAATCTGTTCCGCAGCAGTTATTCCGCAATCCACTGCGATCATTAGTGATGCGTTGAGATTTCGAATTTGATCTATACCTGCTATTGAAATGCCGTATCCATCCTTAATTCGATCGGGAATAAAATAATCAACTTGTACTCCGAGATCTTTAAGGAATTTCCAGAGCATAGCGGTGCTATCAGTTCCATCAACATCGTAATCACCATATATCACTAATCGTTCATTGTTCGAAATAGCGCGCGTTATTCGATCGACAGCCAGATTCATTTGATCCAATAAGAAAGGATCATGGAGATCTTCCATGCTAGGCCGGAAGAATGATCGTGCTTTTTCATATGATGTAATTCCACGGTTTACAAGAATTTCTGATAGAATTGGTGAAATGGTAAGTTCATGAGCTAACGATGCAATTGCATGCGTTGCTTCAGGCGATAACTCATTACTTCTTCGAAACGTCCAACGATATTCTTGAATTGGCGACACTGCAAACCTCGTATATTTTAGATAATGACATTGGAGAGAAGAGGAGTGTGTTTTCTCGCTTTATGGCGTAATAGGTCCAGGAGTATGAAGCGGTGAGTCGATAAGCCGAATTCTGTCTTGTTCCTTACATGCCGGAGCACATTTAGAAACGAGGCAATCATTTCTCTGGGCGACCTACCCATCCCGTTTTCACATAAGTGAACTTAAGCGGGCAGCTTTTGCTTATTGAACAATGTTCAATAAAGAGCGGGATCTACATGGTCTTGCACCAAACGGGGTTTCTCCTGTCCCGAAATCCGGGATCGCTTCCGCGACCAACGTCATTACTGACGATGCGGTGGTCTCTTACACCACCTTTTCACCTGTTTCTCAATCTCTTCATTCGAAGATATTGGGAAGTGTTTTTTCTGTGATACTATCCGTTCCTGTAGGATATTGCCTACAGGACCCTCACTCCCTTCGCATATAGCGAACTTGTGAGGCGTCTTGCCCTTTGGTGTTCGGACTTTCCTCCCCATCCCGCAGAACGGGATGGAGCGATTGCCTGACATACCAGCTTCTGCTCCTGGACGAAACGTCCAGCCTTCTCAACAAAACTCTTTATTAGTAGTAGGAACACTTTGAACTTGCACATGATTATTTACAATTTTCTAAAATTTTTTCTCAGATTATGTATCAGCTCAAATCTGAATTCTTTGTTTTGTATCAATACCTCGATTCGCTAGTCGATCTGCTTCGTCATTTTCTTCACGTGAAATATGTTTGATGGAAAATTGAAACGGTGAAGCGACCACTGTTTTTTGGATAAGATGATACTGTTTCTTCAATTCTGGAGCTTTTACTTTATACAAACCATTTAGCTGTCGAACCATTAACTCACTATCAGAATGTACGATGAGATTAGTGCATTGATATTTTTGGACTAATCGTAAACATGTCGATAGTGCAGTATATTCTGCCATATTATTAGATGCACGACCGATGTAGCCGAAGATTGAAGCGAGCATCTGACCAGATTCATTCTTTAAAACAATACCAATTCCACTTTCGCCTGGATTTCCACGAGATGCCCCATCTGTATATGCTAAAATTGTCATTGAATATTCTTTACGGATTCAACAATTTCATCGGAGACAAGAATCCGACCACATCGTTCACAAGTAATCAATGACGAATTTTTTCTTAATTCAAGCACTCGTTGCGGCGTAACTCGATTAAAACAACCACCACAAGAGTTTCGCTGTACAGCTACAATTGCGCGTCCTTCTTTTGCATTTCGTATACGTTCATACATTTGTATGTCTGATTTTGAAACACGCGCAACTATTTTTTCTCGCTGATGGCGATATTTCAATTCTTCTTCCTCATGCTCTTTATCGACTGCGGCGAGTTCTTTTTTTCTATCACCAAGTTCAGTTTGTAACGTTTCTATTTCAGGTTTTAATTTTTCCAAATCTTCTTTCGCTATCGATGCTTTTCCTTCAAGGGATTCCATTTCTTTTTGAAGTTTTGTAATTTTCTCTTGAGCAAGATCGATTTCTCGTGCTAATGTGTCGTATTGCTTATTTGTCTTTACTTGGAATTGTTGAGTTTTATATTTTTCTATTTTTTCTTTTAAAGTAATAATATCGACGTCTGTTTGATTGCGATCGATGATCGATTTTTTAAGTAGCTCTTCAAATTCTTTCTTTTGTGCTAGCTTCGTTTTAACGGCTTCTGATAATTCTGCCACAATATTTGGGAGGTCACCTTTCATTTCTTGTAGCTCGTCGAGATTTAAATCTACTAATTGTAGTGAATATAGCAGGCGTAATCGATTTTCCAACTGATGTTCCTCTCTTTTCTCTGCTTATATGGTTTTAATCGGATTCGACAAATATTTTGTAATACTAACATTTAAAGACTGTTGCAAGTGACGAGCTGCAGAAAGAAGCCTCTCAGCAACCGGTCTAACAATAATCTGTTCAGTTTCAAAGTGTCCGGCATCGATAAGCGCAATTTTATCTTGTGCCGTGTTAAACATATGGTATCGTACATCCGCTGTAATGAAAGCATCTGCTCCAACTGTAATTGCATCGAATAAAAGCTCGCTTCCACCGCCACCGCATAGAGCTACCCGTTTTATTGTTTTGGATAATTTTCCTGAATATCGTATGGCTTCAGAGCCAAGCTTGTGTTTAATTATTTTTAAAAAAGCACGAAGAGATTGTTCTTTTTTTAGGTTTCCTATCGCACCCATTCCGAAATTCGGACTTGGATTTTCGACTTCGTAGACATCATATGCAACTTCTTCGTAAGGGTGTGAAAATTTCATTGCATTGATAACATGCTCAACACTTGCACGTGGGCAAATCATTTCCAGACGCGTCTCTTCCACATGTTCTAATACTCCACGCCTTCCAAGGAATGGATTAGAAGAATTTGATCCACGAAAACTTCCTAGTCCTTTTATTCCAAACGAACACGAAGAATATTCCCCTATAATACCGGCACCAGCATCCGTCATCGCTTTTTGTACTTTTTCAACGTATCCATCTGGTATAAACACAACAATCTTTGCCAGTGTTTTTTTAATTGGTGTGAGGAACCTAATCTTTTCTAAGCCTAGAGATTTTGCAAGTGAAAAACTTACACCATCACGTGTATAATCCAAATTTGTATGTGCGGAAAACAAAGCTATCTTGTGCTCAGCCAGTAGTAGGACTAATTCGCCAATATGATCTTGTCGTGTAATGGTTGATGGTGGACGGAAGAGTAGTGGATGATGCGAGACAATTAATTCGTATTTTCCTGCGATAGCTTCTTGTATAACCTGTTTTGTGACGTCAAGAGTTACGAGAATCCTCTTCACATTTCTATTACTGTCTCCCACCTGGAGTCCGACATTATCTTTTTCCCAGGCAACCCATTTAGGTGCCCAAACATCAAATATTTTTATGATGTCAGAAATCAGCATGTGTATATAAAAAAAGTGTCCCGCTTTTTGGGCGGGACACTTATCAAACTTTTAGATCTGTTGAATACGCTTTTTAACTATTTTTAATTTCCTTCTTACCTGCATTTCAACCTAAAGAGCGACATCTAATAGATTTTTACCCTAAACAGAACAACTATGTATTAATAGTAATGAAAAAAGGGCAGAGAAGCAAGATTTGCACTTTACAAGGTGGAAGAAGGATTTTCGCCATGAAAGTTGATTCGTTCGAAATTCAAATCTCGCAATCGTTTAATTTCGGTATCTATTTTATTGAATCGACTTTCGAATGATTCGAGAATTTCAAATTCATCCTTTTGAAGTGCTTGGCGTAGTAATAAATCGAAGCTAATTTTCACAGCTGCAAGCGGATTATTGAACTCGTGACATACCGTAACAACTAATTCTCGTATTGCTTGTGCTTGATTTTCTGCCATGGCAAGACGTTTTTCAATAGCCTGTTTTTGCTTACGAATTTTAACTCGATCGAGAACACTGATGATAGTCCGGGGAAGGAGTGTTTCGTTCATCTCTGTTTTTAGTAAAAAATCTTCGACACCAAGTTTCATAGCTTCTACAGCAAGTTTAAAATCGCGAGTAGCAGTTAAGAAAATTATTGGTATTGCACGTCCTAATTCGTCTAATTGGAGACAAAACTCTAATCCATTTGATGTCGGGAAATAGTAATCTGTTAAAATTATATCTATTCCTTGATTTTGAGCAATTTCGGCCAGAGCACTTTCGACCGAATCCTTCCAAATTAGGATGAATTTATGTCTATGGTACTTGTTTAGGAATACTTGAGTTGCTTTAGCAAATACAGTATCGTCGTCGACAAGGAGTACCTGTATATGTTTTTTTTGGATGTTCATGTCACTCAAATTCGTGATTTGTTCATGGTAGCATAAGTTCCTGTTATTTTCAAATCTATTGAATGTTTTGGAGCTAACGAACTTACTTTCATTTGATCGAGGAATTATTAGCTATCGCAATTCCTTGTTTGCTTTTAATATGGAATCTTCCTATTATCTTCACAACATAAAACGTAATAAATTAGTTCTCACATTCGGTATTTTTAAAACAAATACAGACATTCCGCTAGGAGATGCGTTATGCCTGCAAAAAATAGAATTCTAGTAGTCGATGATGAAGAAGCACTTCGACTTGTCCTAAGTTCCGAACTAGCTGGGGAAGGTTATCAAGTAACAAGTGCCTCTGATGGTCAGGAAGCCATTAATGTCCTTACAAACAATGAATTTGATCTCATCCTTTTAGATATAAAAATGCCTAATGTGGATGGATTTGAAGTATTAAAATTTGTCAAGGATCGTTGGCCAAAAACCAAAGTTGTAATGCTAACAGGTTTTGCCGATTTAAAAAACGCAATCGAGTCGAAGAAGCTCGGTGCAGAAGATTTTGTTAGTAAGCCCTACGATCTCGTCGACCTGTTGACAACAGTCGAAAGAGTTCTCACCAGTGAATAGATTCGGCAAGGGAGACTTGCCGTTATGTCCAAAAAGTATCGAATCCTCGTAGTTGATGACGAAGAATCAATTACCTATCTTGTTAAAACGGAATTAGAAGACCTTCCAGAGTTTGAGGTAGATACTGCGTTGAGTGGCTCAGACGCTATCAACCTTATTCAATCCAAAGTATATGATGTTGTACTTCTCGACATAAAGATGCCGAGAATTTCTGGTGTTGAAGTCCTAAAACACATCAAAGAACATTCCCCATCTACACAAGTTATTGTTTTAACAAATGTGGTTGATATAAAAACTGCAATTGAAACAACAAAATTAGGTGCGTACGATTATGTTAGTAAACCGTATGAAACTGCCGTTTTAGTTGCTACAGTACGACGTGCAATCGAACATAAACAATTGCTCATCGACAAGGAAGTAAGTCAACTTGGGCATCCAATCGATCTTGTTGGCGATTGCCAGATATTTCAGGAAGTTGTAAACAAAGCAATAAAATTGGCATCGAGCGATGCTTTTGTCTTAATTCAGGGAGCAAGTGGTACCGGCAAAGAATTATTTGCTCGATTGATTCACCATAATAGTCCTCGGAAAGAATTACCGTTCATTGCGGTAAATTGTGCTGCTATGCCAGATCAATTACTCGAAAGTGAGCTCTTCGGACATGAAAAAGGTTCCTTTACGAGTGCGGTTAAAACAAAACAAGGTTTGGTTGAAGTTTCAGATGGAGGGACGCTCTTTCTTGATGAAGTAGGTGATATTAGTTTATCTACTCAGCCAAAACTTCTTCGTTTTTTGGAGACAGGAGAATTTCGTCGAGTCGGTGGAACAAGCTCGCGCACAGTTGACGTACGCGTTATTTCCGCAACGAATAAAGATTTGCAGCAAGAAGTAAAAGCTGGTCGATTCCGGGACGATTTACTATATAGGTTAAATGTTGTGAGTCTCAGACTTCCAAATCTCAAAGAGCGAAGAGAGGATATTCCTAAACTTGTGTATAGTTTCCTTGGTAAGAAATCGAAAAATAAACGAATAAGTCCCGAAGCAATGAATATGCTTCTAAACTATGATTGGCCTGGTAATGTGCGCGAACTTGAGCATATTATTGAGGGTGCAATAGCTCTTAGCCAGAGCGAATGTATCGAATCAAAGGATTTGTGGATGAATGTTGCGTTAAATACAACTACTTCTTCATCACAAGCACCGATCGAAAATTCGGATGGAGATAAACTTCTTACGATCGACGATTTAGAAAAACTCCATATTGAACGTACATTGAAACATCATCGTTGGAACCGGGTAAAAACGGCTTCGGCATTAGGAATTACTACAAAGACACTCTATCTGAAAATTAAGCGATATAAAATACATATCCCACAATTGGATTCACTCGAATAATTGTTTTATTGCGTCTTGTAACTTCCATCGGTGTCTTTCGTATTTTAGGTTAGGGAATATATCTAAGATTCCCAAATCTCCTTCTTGTGGAGCCAGTTATCGATTGCTCGTGGTGGGGTTGATTGAGAAACTGGCTCTTCCTTTGTACAGCAAATCTCGTTTCTTGCTTTTCCATCGAATATTGCCTAATTTTTCCTAAGGAATTAATAAAAATAATGTCTTAGAAATTGTCCAAGACTTATCTTTTCACCTTCCAAGGATATTCCAAGGTAAAATTTAAAGAGTTCATTCTTATGGAAAAAAAGAAAATTATTGGCGAAGCAGTCACGTATGATGATGTACTACTTCTTCCTGCGAAATCGACTGTCCTTCCGCGTGAGACAGATCTTCAAACCCGTTTAACCAAACATATTACACTTAATATTCCAATCGTCAGTGCGGCAATGGATACGGTAACGGAATCCGAGATGGCTATCTCCATTGCGCGTGAAGGAGGAATAGGTATTCTGCATAAGAATATGACGATTGAAAAACAAGCAGAAGAAGTTGATCGAGTCAAGCGGTCAGAAAGTGGTATGATACAAAAACCGATCACTCTTTCTCCGCATCAAACGGTGGGTGAAGCACTGGAAGTAATGCGAAAGTATAGTATTTCCGGATTTCCAGTCGTTGAAAATGAAAATTTAGTAGGAATTCTAACCAATCGTGATCTACGCTTTCAACCAAACCTCGATATTGTTATCTCGAAGGTGATGACCACAGGAAATCTAATCACTGCACCTGTTGGAACGACACTCGATGAAGCAGAAATAATTCTTCAACAACATCGAATTGAAAAATTGCCAGTTGTAGATAAGAATGGAAAGCTGCGGGGACTAATTACGTTCAAGGATATCCAAAAGAAAAAACGTCATCCAAATGCTTGTAAAGACAAGCATGGTAGATTGAGGGTAGGGGCAGCTGTTGGGATTACATCCGAGACTCTCTCTCGTGTCTCTGCATTAATAGCAGCCGGTGTGGATGTTATCATCATCGATACCGCACACGGTCATTCGAAAGGTGTCATTGATATGGTAAAGAGAGTCCGAACGAAATTCAATATAGAGTTGATAGCTGGAAATGTTGGTACCGCGGAAGGGGCCAAAGATCTCATAAAAGCTGGAGTAGATGCAGTGAAAGTAGGTATCGGTCCTGGTTCTATTTGTACAACACGAATTGTTGCTGGTGTTGGCGTTCCTCAAGTTACTGCGATTATGGCATGTGCTAAAATAGCAGCAAAATATAAAGTACCAATAATTGCAGATGGTGGTATTAAACAGACTGGAGATATTGCAAAAGCAATTGCTGCAGGTGCTGACTCGGTTATGATAGGAGGATTATTTGCTGGTGTTGAGGAAAGTCCGGGTGAGAAAGTCCTTTATGAAGGCCGTAGCTATAAGGTATATCGTGGAATGGGTTCGATCGAAGCAATGAAATTAGGTAGCAAAGACAGATATTTTCAGGATGCAGAAGATGATATTCAAAAATTAGTACCTGAAGGTATAGAAGGGCGAGTACCATTTAAAGGTAACCTTGCTGATACGGTTTTCCAAATGGTTGGGGGACTTCGTGCTGCAATGGGATATTGTGGTTGCCACTCAATTTTAGAAATGCAAAAGAAAGCTCGATTCACTAAAATGACAGAAGCTGGACTTCGCGAAAGTCATCCACATAATGTCTCGATAACGAAAGAGGCTCCTAATTACCACCTCTAATCCTGCAACCTCTAAAAAGCGTCTTTCTGCGGTTCGAAGGGCTATGGAAGCGCAGCGTTTACATGTGATGCTTGTGACTGAAATGGCGCATATCCGTTATCTATCGGGATTCTCAGGTTCTTATGGTATTTGTGCAATTTCTGCCGATAAACAGGTACTAATTACTGATTATCGATATAAGGATCAGGTCAAAGAAGAAGTCGAGGAATATAAGATTGTAATTTCCAAACGGGATTTGCTATCAACATTAATTGATAAAAAAATCTTCCCTTTACATACAAATATCGGATTTGAAAGTCAGCATTTATCAATTGCTGATTTATCTCGATTTAAAAAAATACTCCCCAAAAGACGATTCGTTCCCACTTTTTCGTTTATCGAAAATATCGCTGCAATCAAAGATGAAAATGAAATTGAAATGATACGAATGGCGTCGAGTATTAGCGATAAAGTTTTTCAAAAAATTCTTCCATGTATTCATCATGGTGTTCGCGAGTGTGAAATAGCTGGTGAAATCAGTTATTATCACAGATATTATGGTGCAGAATCCGATGCATTCGAGCCAATTGTTGCCAGCGGTATACGTAGTGCTTTCCCCCATTCACGAGCATCAGAAAAAAAAATAACCGACGGAGAGATGGTCGTTTTAGATTTTGGTTGTAAGTACCGAGGTTATCATAGCGATTTAACACGGACTATTTCTGTTGGAAAACCTTTGGCAGAAATGAAAAAAATTCATCAGATTGTATGTAATGCACAGCAAAGGACCATTGATAGGACAGCAGAAGGAATCACCGCTTCTTCAATTGATTTTGCTGCGCGTAACTATATAAAAGAAAATAAATATGGGCGATATTTCAACCATTCTCTTGGTCATGGAATAGGTATTCATCTTCATGAACCAATAGATATTTCGGAGCGGAGTAGTACAATACTTAAGAAGGATAATGTGATCACAATTGAACCTGGGATTTATCTCCCAGCAAAATGGGGCGTTCGGATTGAAGATATGATTGTTGTCAAAGATTTTGGATGTGAAGTGTTAACTCAAGCTCCGAAAGAATTAATTTCTGTATAGAGTATGGAAGAGGGATTCAGAAAAGTATTAATAATTGCCTATTATTTTCCACCGTTGGGATTGAGTGGTGTTCAGCGCACGGTAAAATTCGCAAAATACCTTCCGAAATATGGTTGGAAACCGACGGTTCTTACTGTAGAACCCACCGGTTACTATGCATTTGATGAAACACTTCTTCGCGAAGCTGAAGATGCAGGTGTTCAGATAATTCGAACGCGTTCCATTGATGTAAATCGACTTTTTAGAAAAAGGGGCGTTGTTAAAATGCCCTCCGAACGAATTCGTAAGATTCTGCAATTCTTTGGTGACCTTTTCTTTATTCCAGATACAAAAATTGGATGGAAGTCTATTGCGATTAAGGCGGCATCGGAGTTCATAAGAAAAGAACGTGTAGATCTTATCTTTGCAACTGCACCACCACAAACCGATTTTCTTGTTGGTGTTGCATTGAAAAAGAAATTTGAAATTCCGCTTGTTGTGGATTATCGAGATGCATGGCTGGACTATCCATTCAAGTTCTTCCCAACGCCAATTCATCGATTGTGGCATAAGCGCTTGGAAAAACGTGTACTTAAAGCGGCAGATCGTGTCATTGTAACTCATCGACGGGTAAAAGAAAGCATTCTTCGACGTTATCCGTCTCTTAACTATAATGAAGTTGTTATTATCTCACAGGGATTTGATCCAGAAGATTATCCATCCCAGAATGCTGAAAAACGTACGCGTGCTGTACGTATGAAGATTGCACATTCAGGTACATTTTATGCAGATAGAAGTCCGGGAGTTTTCTTGCAGGCAGTTGCAAATATTCTTCAAGCGAATCCGAAAATTCGTGGACGATTCGAGATCCATTTCATCGGTAATATTCGACATGAAGATGAATTATTAGTCAAACGGTTAGATTTGAATAGCGTAGTGAAATTTCATGGATATCAGGAACACCGTGAATGCGTCAAACAAATTACGGATGCTGATGTCCTTTGGTTCGTTGTTGATAACGATTATCAGACGCCTGGAAAATTATTTGAATATTTTGGTGCGCGAAAACCGATTATTGCTTCTGTAGTAGAAGGATATACGAAACAACTCATCGATGAATGTCACGCTGCACTGTGTGTGCCGCTAAAGGATATCTCTTCACACGAACAGGCACTCCTTGAACAATTTCGACGCTTTGAACAAAAGAAATTGGAACGTGTATCAGAATCATTCTCAGCAAAATTTAATCGTTTGCAATTAACTGGTGAATTAGCGAAACAATTCGAATCACTAATGGACTACGATCGTGCAGCTATTATTACAATCAGAAAGCGAAATCGATGAATATTCTACTTATCGGCTCCGGAGGAAGAGAACATGCGATTGCCTGGAAACTTAGGCAATGTCAAACAGTCAAAAAAATTTTTTGCGCACCAGGTAATGCAGGTATCGGTCAGATTGCGTCAACTGTCTCAATCAAGGCAAATGATATCAAAGGATTGCTAAAATTTGTAAAAGATGAAGATATTCAACTTACCGTAGTCGGACCGGAACAACCACTTGTCGAAGGTATTGTAGATGCATTTGAGGAACGAGGATTAAAAATATTCGGACCAAGTAAATCCGCTGCCCAATTAGAAGGCAGTAAGGTTTTTTCAAAAGACTTTATGGCAAGGCATCATATTCCGACGGCTGCTTATCGATCTTTCAATTCAAAGCAATTAGATGCAACAAAAGAATATATAAAAACTTGTGAATCACCTCTCGTTGTGAAAGCAGATGGATTAGCTGCTGGCAAAGGTGTACTAATATGCAAGGATCAACAGGAAGCGTTTCTGGCAATAGAAGAAATCATTCAAAGGAGAGCGTTCGGTGACGCTGGAAATCAAGTAGTTATTGAAGAATTTTTGGAAGGTGAAGAAGCCTCGATTTTTATTCTAACTGATGGTGAAAGATTTTCTCCACTGGTATCAGCACAAGATCACAAACGGATTCTCGATAATGATTTAGGTAAGAACACTGGTGGAATGGGCGCATATGCTCCAGCGCCAATTATTACCGATACGTTATTGAAACAGGTATTAGATGAAATTGTCCGCCCGACGTTGGATGGAATGCGAAAAGAGGGGATGCCATATCGAGGGTGTTTATATGTAGGTCTAATGATAACAAAAAAAGGACCAAAGGTGCTTGAATACAACTGCCGGTTTGGTGATCCGGAGACACAGGTCGTTGTACCGCTTATCGATGGTGATCTTGCTGAAATCTTTCTATCAATCGCTGAACATCGACTTGATCCTTCGCAAGTAAAACTACACAAAGCGACTGCTGTTTGTGTAGTTATTGCATCGCATGGATATCCGGATACGTATCAAACTGGTAAAAAAGTTTTGGGCCTCGAGAATATCCGACCTGAAGAAGGAGTAGTTGTATTCCATGCAGGTACAAAGAAAGATAACAATTCGATTGTCACTTCTGGCGGACGAGTACTTGGTGTCACAGCGATTGGTTTTAAAGATGAACTCGAGCGAACAATCCAGAATGCTTATACCGCTGTTCAGAAAATTACTTTTGATGGTGCATATTATCGAAGTGATATTGGGAAAAAAGCTTTAAAATATATTCATCAATAACTTAAATTAAATAGGTGGTCATTGAATATTCTTGTATCAGGTGGCGCAGGTTTCATCGCATCGCATATTGTAGATGCATATATCGCTGAAGGACATCATGTCATTATCGTTGATGATCTCTCGAGTGGAGTTCTAGAAAATATCAATCCTAAAGCTGCATTTTATAAAACGGATATTCGGGGTGAAGAACTTGAGACAATCTTCAAAAAAGAAAAAATTGATGTCGTGAACCATCATGCAGCTCAAATGGATGTGAGAAGATCAGTTGCAGATCCGAAATTTGATGCATCCGTAAATGTTATTGGTGGATTGAATCTTTTTGAACTATCAAGAAAATATGAAGTAAAGAAAATTATTTTTGCTTCTACGGGTGGTGCGATCTATGGAGAACAAGATTATTTTCCAGCAGATGAGGAACACCCTACACGCCCATTGTCACCATATGGTATAACTAAATTGTGCACAGAAAAATATCTTTTCTTTTATAAAGCAGTTTATGGTATTGATTATGTTGTGTTACGTTATGCAAATGTTTATGGACCCCGTCAAAGTCCACATGGGGAAGCAGGAGTTGTAGCTATATTCTGTAGTAAAATGCTAAAGTGTGAACAACCACTTATTAATGGCGATGGGAAACAAACCCGTGACTATACATTTGTTGGAGATGTTGTGAAAGCAAATGTACTTGCATTGAAGTATAATGGTTCTTCAATTTTCAATATTGGTACTGGTATAGAGAATGATGTTAATAAACTGTTTTCGGAATTACGTGAACATCTAAGTCCTTCTTGTCCTGAACAGCATGCTCCAGCGAAGGCTGGTGAGCAGATGCGGAGTGTAATCAGTTCGAAGAAAATCGAACGTGAGCTCGGTTGGTATCCTACTATACAATTAAGTGAAGGTCTTTGTTTGACCGCTGAATATTTCAAGAACAAAAATTCTAGATAAAAAATGCGTATAGTCGATGGATGGAAATCCTTGGGTAAAAACTATCTCAATCGCGATACTATTCATGCAATCGTTGGATTTGTCTTTGTGCTCTCTGGTGCGCTTGGACTTATTTATCAGATAGTATGGTTTAAGTACCTCTCTCTTTTTCTTGGAAACACAACCTATGCACAAACTATAGTGCTTGCTACCTTTATGGGTGGACTTGCTATAGGTTCATCACTTTGGGGACGAAAATCAGATCGGGTAAAACGACCACTCCAATTATATGCGTTGTTAGAGATAGGAATCGGTTTATACTGCTTCTTTTATCCTAATTTTCTTCACTTCCTACAGAACGGATTCATTTCTATTATTGTCTCATCGCAACTCCCAAGTGGAAGTACTTCAGTTCTCCTATTAAAGCTGCTGATTAGTCTTTGTACTTTATTGCTTCCAACAATTCTTATGGGGGGTACACTTCCAGTATTAGTGAGATTTATCTCGCAAAGAATAGAAGAAGCCGGTAAAACAATTGCCATACTCTATTTTCTAAACAGCCTTGGAGCTGTTTTGGGTTCGCTCCTCGCAGGATTTTTCCTAATTCGAATTCTTGGACTTCAACTTACTATTTATGTTACAGCAGTCACTAATTTATTTATTGGTGTAGGGGCATATTTACTAGCTACTATAGATGGTCGCCCAGGAATCGTAGAGACAACTAAATCTGAAGCGTCATTGTTCCTCTTTACTCGCCGCGAGGTTTATATTGCTATTACAATCGCTGGAATATCGGGACTTGCTTCAATGGTGTATGAGGTAACTTGGGTACGACTACTTATTCCTATTCTTGGTTCTTCTATATATTCGTTTGCACTGATGCTAGTTGCATTTATTACCGGAATTACATTTGGAAGTCTTATTGTGTCTATCTTGGTTCAACGAGTAAAAAACTTACTAGTACTACTTGCCTGGTGTCAGATAGGAATTGTTATTTCAATGGTTGTAGCTCTTCCATTTTATTCCCGAATCCCTTACGAATTTTGGCGTGTGTCTTCGTTACTTACCCGCACTGATGCTTCGTATCCAATCTTTTTAGTTCTTCAATTCTGTATCGGAATCGTTC
>Ga0233423_10000183_pt1 | contig 39056 bp, 40 predicted proteins | sample Watercolumn_Mata_FD_180713 | JGI IMG/M metagenome (GOLD analysis project Ga0233423, IMG submission 180713) | Freshwater microbial communities from Lake Matano, South Sulawesi, Indonesia - Watercolumn_Matano_2014_112_MG | ecosystem: Environmental > Aquatic > Freshwater > Lake | place: Indonesia... | reverse complement strand
CATCAGAGACGTGGGCAGGGCCCTAAACTACACCTACAGCTACTGCGACAGGATAGCCAAGATGATTCCCATGGGCATGAGTTTTGATGAAACAATGAAAAGGGTTCCTGAATTCAAGGTATTGTATGATTCTGACGCTGACGCCAAGAAACTTATAGACATTGCCAGAAAGCTTGAAGGAGTGGCCAGGCACGCTTCCACCCATGCCTGCGGAGTGGTAATTTCCAATTCCTCCTTGAATGACACAGTGCCCCTTCAGCATCCCACCCAGGATGATGAAGCCATTGTTACCCAGTATGAAATGCATGCCATAGAAGACATAGGGCTTTTGAAAATGGATTTCTTGGGATTGAAAAACCTGACTATCATTGAGGATACTTTGGCCAGGATTTACAAAGTGCAGGGATTCAATCTGAACATAGACAATCTGCCCGAAGGAGACAAGAAAACCTACAAACTGCTCCAGAAAGGAGACACTGTGGGCGTGTTCCAGCTGGAATCCCAGGGAATGAGCAGATATCTGAAGCAGTTGAAGCCCACTGAATTCGAGGACATCATTGCCATGGTAGCGCTTTACAGGCCAGGACCCATGCAGTTCATACCGGAATATATAGAAGGCAAGAACAAGAAAAAGGTGGTCCAGTATCTTCATCCAAAACTGAAACCCATTCTGGAAAGCACTTACGGCATTGCTGTATATCAGGAACAGGTCATGAGGATAGCCAGGGATTTGGCCGGATTTACGCTTTCGGAAGCGGACGTTCTAAGGAAAGCCATAGGAAAGAAAATCAGGAAGCTCTTAATGGCCCAGAAGGAGAAATTCGTGGAAGGAATGAAAAAGAACCAGATAGACGAGAACGTGGCCCAGCAGATCTGGTACTGGATAGAACCCTTTGCCAGCTATTCTTTTAACCGCTCCCATGCAGCTGCCTATGCCACTATCGCCTACCAGACAGCATATTTAAAAGCCCATTTCCCGGTTGAATTCATGGCAGCCCTGCTTACCTCGGAAAGAAACGACATAGACAGGATTTCCATTCTCATAGGAGAATGCAAAAAGATGGGCCTGGAAGTTCTGCCTCCTGACATCAACGAGAGCTTTACCTTTTTCGGGGTGGTTCCCAAGAAAAACCAGATACGTTTCGGGCTTTCGGCAGTCAAGAATGTGGGAGAAGGCATAGTGGAAACAATTGTTGAAGAAAGGAAAAAAGCAGGGCCATATACTTCTATAGAGAACTTCATTTCCAGGATAAGCTCAAGGGATTTGAACAAGAAATCTTTGGAAAGCTTAATAAAAGCCGGGGCATTTGATACAATAGCTGAAAGGAACCAGCTCCTCTTCAATCTGGAAAAGCTGCTTGATTCCTCAAGGGAAATACAGAAGAGTAAAATCAACGGACAGCAGGGACTGTTCGGAGCAATGGAAATTAACAGCAGGATAACTTTGGAACCAACTGCCCCGGCCACGGAAAAAGAAAGGTTGGCCTGGGAAAAGGAACTTTTAGGACTTTTCATCAGCAGCCATCCTTTGAACGGTTTGAGAGAGGCGCTCTCAGTAAAAGCTACTGCCATTTCTGATTTGCCTAGGGTTCAGGACAGAAATACCAGGGTCAGGATAGGGGGAATAATTTCTAAGATAAAAAAGATTATTACCAGAACGGGCAGGCCCATGCTTTTCGTAAACGTGGAAGATTTGAACGAAAGAATTGAGGTGGTGGTCTTTCCTTCCATAATCGAGAGGAATCCCGCTGCTTTCCAGGAAAACAAGGTGGTCCTGATCTCGGGCAGGCTGGATTCCAGGGACGGAGTTCCCAAAATCATCTGCGAGGAGATTGAAGAAGTGATAGAATCCTAATATAATAAAGCAATATGAAAACAGAAATCCTAAGGCATTCCCTTTCCCATGTACTGGCTGCTGCTGTCCAGGAGCTTTACCCTGACACGCTTTTTGGCATGGGCCCGGCCATAGAGAACGGTTTTTATTATGATTTTGAATTTACCGGAAGCATTTCCAAGGAAGATTTGCCAAAGATAGAAAAGAAAATGAGGGAGATAATAAATAATAACCTGAATTTTAAAAAAGAAATTTTAACCAAACAGGAGGCTAAAGATTTGTTTAAAAACCAGCCCTACAAAATGGAGCTGATAAAGGATTTGGAAGACGAGATAACAATATATTCCTTGGGTGATTTCAAAGATTTATGCAAAGGACCCCACCTCAAATCAGCCAAGGAAATACCTCTGGATTCCTGGAAAATCACCAGGACTTCAGGCGCCTACTGGAAAGGCTCGGAAAAGAACCCCATGCTCACCAGAATCTACGGGATAGGATTCTTAACTAAGAAGGAATTGGACCAATACTTAATCCAGGAAGCTGAAGCCGAAAAAAGAGACCACAGGAAGCTGGGAGAAAGGCTGGATTTTTACAGCTTCCACGAAGAAGCTCCGGGCTCTGTTTTCTGGCACCCCAAAGGAATGATAATCTGGAATGAACTGGAAAAATTCGGCAAGAGCTTGAGAAAAAAATACCAGTCTCAGGAAATACAGACTCCCCAGCTGGCCAAGAAAATACTCTGGGAAAAATCAGGCCACTGGGACCATTACAAGGAAAGCATGTTTTCCTTTGAGGTGGAAAAGGAAAGCTACTGCCTCAAACCAATGGACTGCCCCTTTAACATCAAGATTTACCAGACCAGAATACGCTCCTATAAAGACCTGCCCATAAGATACACAGAGATAGGCAGGGTGATGCGCAACGAGAAATCAGGGGAAATCTACGGACTCTTCAGGGTAAGAAGCATTACCCAGGACGATGCCCATATCTTTGCCACTAGGGAACAGGTGGAAAAAGAAATATCCACCCTTTTGAAAATGGTCAAGGAATACTACAAGGCTTTCGGAATCAAGCCTGAATTCTTTCTGGCTACCAGGCCCGATGACTTCATGGGACAGATTCCCGACTGGAACAAGGCAGAAACAAACCTCAAGAATGCCTTAAAAAAAGAAAAGATATCATACGGCTTAAAGGAAAAAGACGGGGCTTTCTACGGGCCCAAGATAGACATTAACATCAAGGATGCTCTGGGCAGATCCTGGCAGCTGGCCACCATCCAGCTGGATTTCCAGCTTCCCCAGAGATTCAAGGTGGAATATACGGACCAGGACGGCAAAAAGAAGAACCCTGTCATAATACATGCAGCCATCTTCGGCTCCTTTGAAAGGTTCATCGGCATTTTAATGGAACACTATGCCGGAGCCCTGCCTTTCTGGCTCAGCCCGGAACAGATCTGGGTCATGCCCATATCAGACCAGCAGAAAAAATATGCCCAGGAAGTAAATGAAGAACTGCTTGAAGCAGGCCTGCGTTCAGTCCTTAAAGATGAGAATGAAACTATTTCCAAGAAAATCAGGGAAGGCGAACTGCATAAAATCCCCTACTTGCTGATAGTGGGAGACAAGGAAAAAAAAGCTAAAACACTGGGCGTAAGGGAAAGAGGCAAAGGAGATTTAGGAGCCATGAAGCTGAGTTCGTTTATTAAAAAGGTCGAGCAATTAAAGAAATGAATAAAAACATGAACAAAACAGCAAAAATACTGATAACAGCGCTGGTCTTGGGCCTGTCCCTGGCAATAGTGGCCTCAGCCGAAGAAGCAGTCCAAACTTCTGCGGAAGCAACCATAGATGAAAACATCCAGGCAGCAGACCTGGGAGTTTCCGAACCCACTGTTCTGCCAGACAGCCCTTTCTATTTCCTGAAGAATCTGGGCAGGACTATTCAGGATATAGTCACCCTTGACCCGGTCAAAAAAGCCGAGCTTAAGGAAAAAATAGCCAATGAAAAAATATTGGAAGCCAAGAAGCTGGTGGAAAAAGGGGCTAACCCGGAAAAAGTGAAACAGGCCGTGGAATCCTACCAGCAAGACGTAGCCAAGATCACTGCCATTGCCCAGACCATCAAGGAAAAGGCTGAAACCAGCAGCAGCACCGCCAAGTTCCTGGACAAATACATCCAGCAGCAGACCCTGCATCAGCAGATACTGGAAAAGCTTGAAACTAAGGTTTCCAGCACCACTCTGAAAAAAATACAGGAAGCCAGGGAAAAGCACCTGGAAAATTTTGCGGAGGTCATGACCAAGCTGGAAAACAAGGAAAAAATCCAGCAGAGGGTGGAAAACAACCTTGAGCAAATCAAGGGCAGCGACTTCAAGGCCTTCCAGAACCTAGAAGTGCTGAAAAACCTTGAGGAAAAAGCGCCCGAACAGGCTAAGGAAGCCCTGCAAAAAGCCCAGCAGACCATTATGAACAGGCTTCAAGAAAAACTGGAGAGCACGACCACGGCACAACAGGATAAATTCAGGGATTATATTGAGAAGATAAGCGGTGACAAGGAAAAACAGATGGAAATACTCCAGAATCTGAAAACAACCGTCAAGAACGCCACTGCCACTGCCAATATGCTCAGACTGAAGGAAAAGCTGCAGCAGACAGAAATCAAGGTGCTTCAAAAGATTGAAAACAAGATAGAAAAGACTGATTGCCCTGCCTGGAAAGCTCCGGCAGCTGATTTCTGCACCCAGGGAAGAATCTACATACCCAAAGATCCCAGCACCAACTGTCCTTTGGAACCAAAATGTATAATGCCCAGCGAAAGCAGCACTCAGAACAATCAGGCCTGCGTCATGGTTTGGGACCCTGTCTGCGGAAGCAACGGAAAAACATACAGCAATGCCTGTTTGGCTAAAATAGCCGGGGTAAGCGTGGTTAGCAAAGGAGTCTGTAAAACAGAAAACAGCCCCTCCATCGCCCCGACCCAGCCAACATGCAAAGACCTCTGGTGGTTTGACAAAACCAGCACCGTCTGCCAGCAAAAGAAATTCTGCGGAGCATACATGTACCTGGGCCTTCGCACTTTCAGCACCCAGGAAGAATGCCAGGCTGCATTGAAGAAAATCCTTTCTCCGGCAACTAGCACGGCGCAATAATAGAATAGAAGGATTGGAAAACAGCCCTTAGGGGCTGTTTTTCTTTTTGGCAGCATTTTAAAATTGCGATAGCTCCGCAATTGAAAAACCTGGCTTTTGCCCTATAATCCATAATATGAAATACCATATCATCACCTATGGCTGCCAGGCCAATCAGTCCAACAGCGAAAGGATAGCCGGGCTCTTGGAAACCAAAGGATACAAGCCCTCAAACGAAAAAGGGGCTGATTTGATAATAGTCAATATCTGCTCGGTCAGGCAGAACGCGGTAAATAGGGCTCTGGGCAGGATTAAAAGCATTAAAGATAAGAAAATACTGCTTACCGGCTGCATATTGAATCAGGACAAAGAAAGGATGGAAAAGTACGCAGAGATAAGGGAATTCAATGATTTATTCAAAAAGACCGGGGTTAAAAATCCGAAGGGCTTTGTGCCCATCATGGAGGGCTGCGACAACTTCTGTTCCTACTGCGTGGTGCCTTTTACTAGGGGTAGGGAAAAATACAGGAAGCAAACAGAAATATTGAAGGAAGTGAAATCCCTTATTAAAAAGGGTCTGAAAGAAATCACGCTCCTGGGTCAGAACGTGGCCAGCTATCCAGGCTTTGAATCCCTGCTCAGAAAGATTGATGCCCTGCCAGGAGATTTCAGAATAAGCTTTTTAACCAGCCATCCCAGGGACTTCTCAAACCAGCTTATCGAGGCCATTAAGGAATCTGAAAAAGTGAAAAGATTCATACATCTGCCCGTTCAGTCGGGAGACGACCAGATATTAAAGAAAATGAACAGGCAATATACCAGGAAGCAGTATTTGGAACTGATAAATAAATTAAGAAAAGAAATACCTGACATCCAGATTTCAACGGATGTCATTGTGGGCTTTCCAAAAGAAAGTAAAAAACAGTTCCAGAATACCGTTGATTTGTTCAAAAAAGCCAGTTTTGACAATGCCTATGTCTCCTGCTATTCCCCCAGGCCAGGCACAGCTGCTTCAAGAATGAAAGACGATGTCCCTTTAAAAGAAAAACAGAGAAGGGCTGAAATACTGAAAAGAATTGTCAGGAATAAAAAGAAAAACAAAATCATAGCAATCCTGGGCCCAACTTCTTCAGGAAAATCAAATTTAGCAGTAAAAATAGCTAGGAAATTCAAGGGAGAGATAATCTCCGCTGATTCCAGGCAAATCTATAAGGGCATGGATATAGGGACGGGAAAAATCACCAGAAAAGAGAAGAAAGGCATCCCCCATCATCTTTTAGGCATTGCTTCACCCAAGAAAATGTTCACGGTTATAGAATACAGAAACCTGGCCAGAAAAGCTTTGGAAAAAATATTCAGCAAAAACAAAACAGCAATAATCGCCGGGGGCACGGGCTTCTACGTCCAGGCCTTACTGGACGGGATAATAATTCCGGAGATTAAACCTGACTGGAATCTCAGAAAAAAACTGGAAAAAATGAGCACTGAAGAGCTTTTCAAAAAATTAAAGCAGCTGGATCCTCAAAGGGCCAAAACAATAGAAAAACAGAACAGGAGAAGACTGGTCAGGGCCCTGGAAATAGTCATTAAAACAGGGAGGCCTGTCCCGGCCTTAAAGGAAGAACCCTTACCCTTCTCCGTTCTGAGAATAGGAATAAAAAAAGAAAAGCAGGAACTGAAGAAACTGATAAAACAAAGGCTTTTAAAAAGGCTGAAGCAGGGCTTGATTTTAGAAGTCAGAAAGCTTAAAAAAAGCCTTTCCTGGAAAAGACTTGATGAATTCGGATTGGAATACCGATATGTCTCTAAATATTTAAAAGGAGAACTGAATTATCAAGAAATGATTGAAACACTCTTAAACCAAATCTGGCAGTATTCTAAAAGGCAGATGACCTGGCTGAAAAAAGACAAAAGGATACACTGGGTAAAAAACGAAAAAGAAGCAATAATTATAGTAGAAAAATTCCTGAAGAAAAAATAGAAACAAAAAGGGGGCTTTTTGCCCCTGTTCCTGGTTATACGAAGAACTTCTCGGTCTCCATCTAGGATAACTTCTGAGTCGCTGTGCCTGGATTTGAAAAGGTCCCTCACCTTCAGGTCCCTAAATGGAACCTCCCTTGTCTTTTCTACCATAGGCTATTCGTCAGAATCCTTAGAAATCATCGCAAGGGTTAAAACAATAGCAACCAGTATGAAGCCGATGACGATTGACACTTCGGTAAGTCCCGCAAAAAGAAAGATAATGAATAAGATTACAAGGATGATGAAGACAATACCTCCAGCCTTTTCAATAACGCTCGGATTTCCTTCCATCTTGAACACCTTTTGGCAACGTGCCGCCTAGACTATAGCAAATAGCCTACATTTTTTCAAGGGAGCCCTTCAGCAGCTCTCTGACTGTATCGGGTTTGGCTTTTCCCCTGCTCTGAGCCATTACCTGGCCAACCAGAAACTGAAAAGCATTCTCTTTTCCTTTCTTGAAGTCCTCAACAGCCTTCTGGTTCTTGGCAATGACCTCCTGAATAATCTTTTCTACCTCTCCTGAATCCTCTATTTGAGTCCAGCCCTTTTCCTCTATTATCTGGGAGGGGTCCCCTCCTGTTTTGTACATTTCAGATAATACCATCTTGGCTATCTTGCTGGATATCTTGCCCTCAAGAATCAAGGTAATGTATTCGGCAAAATTCTCGGGCGTAATGATGAAGTCCTTGTCGTCAAACTCTTTCTCCATCAAGCCCTGCAAATCAGTAATCAGATAATTTGCGCAGAACCTGGCTGCCTTAAAGCAGTCCTCCTTGCGCTTCTCATCTTCAAGCCAGCAGCTGAATTCAGACATGGCTTTCTCAAAGTATTCCCCAAGCTGTCTGTTCTGGATAAAGACTTCGATGTTTTTGGAATCCAGGCCGTATTCTTTATTAAACCTCTCCCTTTTCTGCTGGGGCAATTCGGGAATCCCTGACTTAATCATCTCAATCTGGCCTGCTTCCTTGAAATGGTGCAAGGGCAGGTCCGGCTCAGGGAAATACCTGTAATCCTGGGCCTCCTCCTTTTCCCTCTGGGAAATTGTCTCCCCCTTATTATCATCCCAGCCCCTGGTTTCCTGGATAATCTTCTTGCCCTGCTCCAAAAGCCTGGCCTGCCTCTCAATTTCAAAATCAATCCCCTTCTCAACGGCTTTAAAAGAATTGAGGTTTTTAATTTCCACCTTGGTGCCCAATTCTTTGTTTTCGCTTAAAGAAATGTTCACCTCCACCCTCATCTGGCCTTTTTCCATGTCAGCATCAGAAACCCCAAGATACCTTAGAATGAGCCAGAGTTCCTGGGCAAACTTCCTGGCCTCGATACCTGAACTTATATCGGGCTCAGTAACCAGTTCCATTAAAGGAACTCCTGCCCTGTTGAAATCAACCAGGGAATATGAGGCTCCTTTGGGATGGATAAGCTTTCCCGTATCCTCTTCCAGATGCACTCTCCTGATCCTGATTTTTCTGCCCTCTATCTCCAAATGCCCGTTAACGCAAAAAGGCTGGTCATACTGGCTAATCTGGTATCCTTTGGGTAAGTCAGGATAGAAATAGTTTTTCCTGTCAAACTTGGCAACCTCAGGAATCTCGCAGCCCAGAGCCAGGCCTGTTTTAACGGTCATCCTGACCGCCTCCCTGTTTATCACCGGCAAAGTTCCTGGATGGCCCATGCAGACAGGGCAGACATTGGCATTGGGCTTTTTCTCGTCAGGAGCATTTAAACAGCCGCAGAACATCTTGGTTCTGGTCTTTAACTCAGTATGGATTTCCAAACCTATTGTGGGCTTAAGCATTTTGTCTTGAAGCTTTAACTATCTCCGCTCCCGAGCTTGTCCCTATGATGTCAGCTCCCGCATTGACCATTACCTGAACATCCTGAAAAGTCTTAATGTTTCCCGAAGCCTTAATCAATAATCCGGGCGCTCCCTGCCTCATCAGCTTCAGATGTCTGGCTTTTTCCTCAAGCTCCCTGTTCTCCAAAGGGTCCTTGGCAGTGGCTGTCTTGACGCAAATGGCTCCTGCTTGCTTGACCAACCCAGAAACCTTAACAATTTCTTCGTCAATAAGAAAGCCCGAACCGATTATCACCTTGGTGGGCAGAATCCTGCAAATATCCTTTAAGTCCTTTAATATCCTGTCCCATTTCTCGTGCTTTAGGTCAGGTATTGAGACAACCACGTCTATCTCGTCAGCCCCCTCGGATTTAGCCCTTTTTGAGGCTAAAACACGCTTAAAATGAGGGCTGTCCCCAATGGGAGGGTCAATCAGGCAAATAACCTTAATAGGGCTGTTTTTAAGGGCTTTTCTGGCTGTTTTAACCCATTCCGGGTTGATACAGACCCCCCTGAACCCATATTCTAAGGCCTCCTGGCAGGTCTTGATAATATCCTCTTCTTTGACCTCAGGCCTGATATTTGTCTGGTCTATTATTTTTGCTATGTCCATAAAATTAAAAAAATAGTTCCTTGTCTTGAGTATATTTTAAATTCCTCTTAATTGCAATTTCAGCTTTCTGAAGTTCGGCTCCCAGATCAAAAGCATGGGAGATTTCAGAGACGCTTTCGGAAAGGATTAATTTCTGGAAAAGTTTGGAGGCTGCTTTTTCCTCGGTTCCGTCCTGGCGGAACTCTTCCAAAAATTCATTGGATGAAGAATGCAAAGAAGCAATAATTTCCTTGCCTTCCGTCTTGATGACAAAATATCCTCTGGGGTCAAAAACAAGCTGGAATTCCTTGGGGTAGAAATTCTTGACTATCTCCTCGGCGGTTACCAGCTCATTGTCATAGATATGGGCGCAATTGGAGAAAACTGTCAGAGTGCCCAGTTTTAAAGAAAGCTTCTGGGCAATGTATTTCTGGACTTTCCTCAGTCCGAAAACATTGAGCAGCCAGCCTGAAAATATGGCGTGGCTCCTGAAATAAGCGGTCAGGTTGAGCCTATCTCCCAATGTAGTTGCCTGGACCAAACAAAGACAGGGAGACCTGGAAGCCTTGTGGTCATTACTCAGGTCAAAGGTTACGGCCAAAGCAGCCCTGTCGCTGGGATATTTGCTCAGATAAGGGATGATGACTTCGTCTACCTGGTCAATGCCTTTGTAGCCGAACAAGCGCTCCCCGTAAGTATAGACCTCCTCGCCTTTGTCGCTAACCATCATGCTCTGCTGGTATTTTTCTATTTCCTTTCTATCAAACTGGAAATAAGGGAACATTTTGATATCGTCCGGGTCCTCGTCAGAAACCACAACCGCAATATTGTAGAGTTCCTTGACCGAGTTGCCGTACCAGCTCTTGTTGAGGCTGCCGAATTTCATAATCAGATTGAGCATCCTGACCCAGGCCGGTCCAGCATGCCGCTCCCTGATTTTAAAAACAGCTTCCTCGCTGGGAAAGCCCGTTTCTCTGCAAACCTGGTGGACAGGAAATTCTTGGGCAGGAGCAAAAGGCGCATTCAGAGGCTGCCAAGCTCTGAGTGTTTTTTCTATTTCCGAAGCCTCGTTTACCCCTATCAAATCCTTGACCTTCACCCCCTGGCGCAAAACATCCAAAACCTCTCTGGGTATTTCCTTGTGGATTAAAGCAAAGTCGCTGCCCAGTATCTTGTAGTCCTGGCTCACTCCCTTTTCGAAAAAATTAACCAAAGCCCTGCCGCTGCCCGATAAATCCTGGCCGCAGACCACTAAATATCTGATTGAAGGATTGCTTAAAATATTCCTTAACAGATAATTTATCCCTTCTTTGGAGTATAACTGCCCGGCCAGACGGAAAAGATTCCTGTCCAGATTCCTGACAATATTTTCCGCAGGAGTCCAAAGAGTAATCAGCCCCGCCTCGCTTTGCGGATTTCCCATGATTAAGTTTTCCTTGAAGTATCCCGGCCAGTTCTCCATATTAGATCTTGATTATTTTTACCCCCCTGCTCTGCATTACCCTGGCCCCGTCAAAAACCGAGGAGCCCCTGGAATATACCAGCTTCCTGATACCTGACAGAGCCACCAGCTTGGAACAGGCTGAACAGGGAAAATGGGTCACATACAAGACAGTATCTTTCAGGGAAATTCCTTTTTGGGCAGCCTGGGCGATAATCGAGGCTTCGGCATGAACTACGCTGCAGATTTCAGGCATTTTACCCGGCTTAATGGAATCCCTAATGCACCCTATCTTATAGCATTCGTCATCAGAAGGAAGCATCTGGTTAAAACTCTTCAAAACCACCTTCTTGTTTTTGACCAGAACGCTGCCCACCTGGCGCCACCAGCATTTAGCATTCTGGGCGTAAACAAAAGCCAGGTCCATAAATGCTTTGTGCTCTCTTGATTCCTTTTTGGAAAGCGCTGTTTTCTTTTTCTTGAACTCTAAAGCCGAATTCCATTTTAAAGAAACGTCGTAATATTTTAAAAGCTTCCTGTGTTTTTTCAGAAAATTCTCGGCAAAATTTTGACTCTTTTCTCCCTTAAGAATAACTATCTTTGAGGGCCTGATTCTGGATATCAGCCTAGAAACATTCTTTTTATTGACTAAAAAGGTCTGTTTGCCCGGCAGCAAGGCCTCAATTATTTTTTTGATTTCTCTGGAGGGCAGAGCCCTGATGTCCGGCTCCAAAGAAGTCAGCTGCTCTATCGTCCCTTTATCCAAAAAACCGAAATAGAAATCAGCTCCGGGAAAATCCTTTAAAACCCGGCTAAAAAAAGAGGCATATCCTTTGTGTATAACCGGGAACTCCCCTATTATTAAGATGTTCTTTTTGCCAGCCATCAGCCTATGGGAAAAATAACTGTTAAGGATTTGCCCTTTGAGACCTTTGGGGAAATAAGATGGAAATGGGAGTGGCAGACAGAAGAGCCGCTGAAATCCGTTGAGCCGAACCTCAAAGCCAGGCCTCCTCCCTTGATCCTGTATTTTTTAACCAGCCACTGGGCCAGATACAATACTGCCTCAAAATCATTTTTTCTGAATTCTTGCAGTTTCTCCCTGTGCTTCTCAGAAACAATCAGAAAATGGTAGCGGGTATTCTTATAGGGCCAGTTGTTGTCCGTGGCAAACCAGCCTTTGTATTTTTTGAGCATTGGTTTTCCCAGCTTTTTGAATTCTTTTTTACAAAAAGGGCAGTTTCCTGCCTTTTTGTATATTTCCAAAACTTTCCTGTATTGATCCGTCTTGGCGAACCTCGTGTTGACGACCTGCCCGGACATATTTAGAGCTTGGTATTGTCTATTATGTAATCAAGACGCTTCTTGAATGTTTTCTCTATTATGGCCGTGGTAGAGGTGTTTTTGGCCTGCCTGCCCAAAATCTTTATCTTCCCGCAATGCTTCCTGATCTGTTTCCTTTGCTCCAAGGGATAGCTCTCCTTATCGCTGACCACGAACACTTCTGGCTTTAAGACCTTGATTAGACTGAGCTGCCAGCGCCCGCTCTTATCAACATCTTCCACTAAAGTAACGTAATCAATGAAGCTCTGGTAGCTCAGCATTTCCATCCTTTCGTCCTCGGGAATCACAGGCCTTAAAGGGTTTTTCTTGTAGATCTTGATTGCCTTATCGCTGTCAGCTCCCACTATCAAAAGGTCCCCCTGCTTCTTGGCTTCGCTCAGATAGCGCACATGGCCGATATGGAGCATGTCCCAGGAACCAATGGTACAGACGATCTTTTTTCCCAGCACCCTGTAAGCGTCAATGAGCTTTTTCAGCTTTTTGTAGTTTAAGACTATTTTGTCAGATGCTGGCTTGGCCATATTATTCAACTGTTATTCCCAGACTCTTGGCAGTGCCTTCTATAATTTTCATGGCCTGCTCTATATTGTCCGCGTTCAAATCAGGCATTTTCCTCTGGGCTATCTCCTTTAACTGGGCCTTGGTGATTTTTCCAGCCTTGGTTTTATTGGGAGTGCCAGAGCCCTTTTCCACTCCGGCTGCTTTTTTAATCAGCTCAGCTGCCGGGGGTTGTTTAAGGGTAAAATCAAAGCTCCTGTCCTCGTAAATCCTGATTTCAACGGGGATGACAAATCCCTGGCTGTTCTTGGTAGCATCGTTGAATTTGGAGCAGAAATCAGAAAGATTGATTCCGTGCGGAGCCAGGCACTGCCCTACCGGAGGAGCCGGAGTGGCTTTGCCTGCCTGAATCTGGAGTTTTACAACTGACTTGAGTTTCTTCATGGTATATATCCTATTCTAAACCTTCTTAATTTGCAAGGAGTCCAGTTCTACCGGAGTGTCCCTGCCGAACATATTGACCAGAACCTTGACCTTGCCCCTGTCCTCGTCAACGTCGGAAACCTTGCCGTCAAAATCCTTGAAGGGTCCGTCAATAATCTTGACCAGGTCTCCCTTGCCCACCTCTATCTTATACTGCTTTTCGTTCTTGTCCCCCATCCTTTGCTGGAGATTGTCTATCTCTTTCAAAGAAACAGGCACCGGAGTGGTTCCTGCGCCCACGAATCCGGTTACATTTGGGGTGTTCCTGACCACGTACCAGGAATCGTCAGTCACCACCATTTCCACCAGAACGTATCCGGGATAGATCTTTTCCTCAACCACCTTTCTCTTGCCGTTCTTTATTTTAATCTTTTTCTCCTTGGGCACCAAAACATTGAAAATCTTGTCTTCCATGCCCAAAGACTCTATCCTCTGTTTCAAATTCTTGGCCACCGCGTCCTCATATCCCGAATAGGTATGAAGCACGTACCAGTTTCTCTCCTGGGGAATTTGCTGCTTTGGCATGTTATTTCAGAATAAATCTGTTAAGCAAAAAAGAAAAAAGGAAATCCAGTCCCCCCAAATACAAAGCTACGGCCACTGAAAGCCCGATTACAATCAAAGTGTATTGCATGGTTTCCTGCCTGGTGGGCCAGTTAACTTTCTTCATTTCCAGCCTCACCTCTTTCAAAAAAGAAACTATTTTGTTCATATTGTTCTAAAGAGTTTTTTAAAAAGCCCTTCCCGGGCTTCCGGGCTCATCTTACCAAAAGAAACTTAGATGTCAAGGTTTTTCACCTTCTTGGCATGGGTCTGGATGAACTTCTTGCGGGGCAGAACCTCGTCGCCCATCAGGGTGTCAAAGGTTTTGTCAGCCTCTTCAGCGTCCTCAATCTTGACCTGCAGCAATACCCTCTGCTCAGGATTCATGGTGGTGGCCCAAAGCTCCTCGGGATTCATTTCCCCCAGACCTTTGTATCTCTGAATATTTACTCCGCTCAGCTTTTCTTCCCCTTCTTCCAAAGATTTAACCTTTACTCCTGCTTTTTTCATCCTGCCCAAAACCTTTTCCTTATCATCCTCGGTATATGCGTACTGTATCTGCTTGTTAGCCTGAATCTTGTACAAAGGAGGCTGGGCAATATATATATAACCGTTTTCAATCAAAGACGGGAAATGCCTGTAAAACAGGGTCAAAAGCAAGGTCCTGATATGCGCCCCGTCAACATCTCCATCGCTCATGATTATGATCCTGTGGTATCTCAGTTTCTCTATATTGAAATCGTCTGAAATTGCAGTGCCCATGGCAATGATTAAAGACTTGATTTCCTTGGAATCCAGAATCTTGTCCAAACGGGCCCTTTCCACATTAAGAATCTTTCCTCTTAAAGGAAGTATGGCCTGGAACCTCCTGTCCCTGGCCTGTTTGCCGCTGTTATGCACAAACACGCCGGAAGCCAAGGCAAAATTATGGGTTCCTTCCACCTCCAAATCATAGACATCCATTTTTTCGTCCAGTTTCACGATTTCTCTGATTTTATGGTTATAATTCAAAACCGCGTCTTTTAACTGTTTAATATCGCCCCTGAAAAAGCGCTCTAAAATAGTGCTGTATCTAAGTATGCTTTTGTCTTTCAGTTTTAATCTTTCCTGATTGTATTTATCTATATCCAATAGCCCGAATTTTTCATAAATCCCTTTCAATAGCTTAAGAGCTTTCTCTAAATAGGTCTGATTATAGGCTAATTTTCTCTTGGACCTGAATTCAGGAGTCCATTGCTCTTTGGTCTTTTGACTCCTCCAGGCCAATAATTCCGGATTGTTCCACTGGTTTTTGGCTTTTCTGGAAAGTAAACTTCTGGCTTCAAGATTTCCGTCAAAGAAATTTTTGATTGTTTCCGCCTGCTTTTTTCTGTTTTCTTGCCTGAACCAATATTCTTTCTGATTCAGATAGAGAAGATTATTGTTTTTTTCCCTGTAAGCCTTGTTATTTCTGTAGAATTCAAGGAATTTTCCGGTCATATAAGCTTTGTATCTGCTGTCTTCCCACTGCTTCTTTGCCCGCCTGCTTAAAGTTTTTCTTATTTCGGGCGAACTCATGAGCAGCCTGATTTTTTCCCTGTATTCCGGAGATTTATGAGTCTTTCTTGCCTTTTCTTTTATATCTTCCCTATGGATGGTAAATTCGAGCATCTGACGATGGTATTCCATGTGCTCTTCAGATTCCATCCTTCTAATGTTTTCTGGGCTATTATTCAGTTTATTGAAATCAAGGTGGTGCCTGTTGAAGCCGCCTTCCGCGGAATACACATTATTTTTGATGTTATATTCATCTGCCAAAACGTGGGTAAAAACCCACCCCTTCCTTTTGTTGTCATAAACCATTTCATACCCCTCTATAGTTATCCTCTTTCCGAGCCTGGAAAGCTGCCTGCTAAGAGGCATCAAGGAGTCGGAAATCTCAAGGCTTTCTGCTTTCTTGTAAGAGCCGCCCTGAAGCATAAACCTGTGATCAGGGGTACAGATTATTTCTTCTCCATTATCCAGGATAACCTTGATTACTTCTGCGCTGTTTTTTGTTTTCCTGGGATTTTTTATCAGGCCAACGCCTACAGAGCCGTCTTTTTCGATTGTATAGCAGTAATTACTTTTTCCGGCCTCATCTTCTTTGATCAGTTCTCCGAAGCTTAAATTCCTGCCGTCAACTAAAGCAACCTTGGTGTCTTTGGAAAAACAGCCCCCTGCACTCTCGCCCTCCACGATATAAAGCTCTGATTCTTCGGGATTTCTGGAAGAGCAGTCAGCCAGCTTGCCGGGCAAAGCCAATCCGTCCAAAACTCCTTTCCTTAAAACAGTGTCCCTGGCAGCCTTGGCAGCTTTTCTGGCTTTAGAAGAAAGAATGCACTTTTCTATGATAGCCCTGGCATCCTGGGGGTTCCTTTCCAGAAAATCTCCCAAGGTTTCAGCTACCACGCCTTCCACAGCTGTTTTTGCCTCAGGATTACCCAGCTTGGCCTTGGTCTGGCCTTCAAACTGGGGCTCAACTATCTTAACCGATACCACCCCAGTAAAACCTTCCCTGATGTCTTCGCCTCCCAGATTGTCGTCTTTTTCCTTTAATAAGCCGTTTTTCTTGGCATAGTCATTGAAAGTCCTGGTTAAAGCTGTCCTGAATCCTGTGAGATGGGTTCCTCCTTCTCCGGTATAGATATTATTGGCAAAGCTCTGCTCCAGATACTCGTATTCCTCGGTATACTGGAAAGCAGCCTCAACAGCAATTCCGTTCTTTTCACCTACCCCGTAATATATGCTCTCGTGCCTGGGCTCTTTATCCCTGACCAGGTGCTTTACGTAAGAAGACAATCCTCCCTCGAAATAGAAGGTGTGGCTTCTTTCCGGCTTTTCCCTCTGGTCAATGACAGATATCCTGACTTTCTTGGTCAGATAGGCCTGCTGCCTTAAATGGTTTAGAATTCTTTTGACGTCAAACCTGGTCTCGCTGAAAACTTCAGGGTCAGGCTCAAAGATAATGGTGGTGCCTGTCTGCCTGCAAGGCCCGTCTTTCTTAACAGAGCTCTTGACCTTGCCCCTGACATATTCCTGGCAGTACCTGGTTCCTTCCCTGCAGACCTCAACCCTCATTTCTTTGGACAAGGCGCAGACAACGGAAACTCCCACCCCGTGCAAACCTCCTGAAACCTGGTAGGCCTTGCTGCCGAACTTGGCTCCGGCATGCAAAGTGGTCATGACTGTTTCTAGGGCAGACTTCTTGGTCTGGGGATGCTTGTCAACCGGAATGCCCCTGCCGTCATCAGTAGTTTTGATTTTATTGCCCGGCAAAAGAATCACCTGGATGTTGCGGGCATATCCGGCCATGGCCTCATCCAAAGAATTATCAACGCACTCCCATATCAGATGATGGAGCCCTTCTATGCCAGTAGTACCTATGTACATGCCCGGCCTTTTCCTGACCGGCTCCAAACCCTCAAGAACATAGATATCCTTGGCATTATAATCAGATCCTTTTGCTTTTGTTTTGGCCATGTTTTTTAACTTGATATCAGGGCTTTTTCAGCCTTAAATTGGAGAAATTCCAGGCTTCTTTCCATGCTTATTATACCTTAAAATAAAGCTAAATTCAAACCTAAAACTGGGGAAAACTCATATAAAAAAGCCCCTTAACGGGCTTAAAAGTGTCTGTTTTTACCATAGCCTGCCTACGGGGTCTTCGACCATATCTTCATAACTGAAGGCTGGAGCAGAAACACATTGGAAGACCAGATTACCTGAATTTTTCTTTGGTCGGGCCGCATGCAGGGTTCCTGGTTTGATTATCACGCTAGTTCCAGGGTTGAATTCATAGATTTTACCATTGAGAAAGATTTCTCCTGCCCCTTCCAGACAAAAATACGTCTCCTCAGCTTTATTGTGGGTATGGAGTATGTCCGGCCCCCACAAAGTAACCTTTGAAAGATTGGTCCTTTCGGCCCCGAAACCAGTTGAGGTAATTTCCTCAATTTTTCCGAAAACAATGCCCTTCTGTTGAAGCTCCACCACGATTGGCTTCTCAGTAATGATAATGTACCCCTTTTTCAATGTACCACCTCCCTTAGTGGTTTTATACTCTAGCACTTCGGAATTTAAAAATCAAATAAAAAAACCTAACTTTTAAAAGCTAGGTTTTACCGGAAATTACTTCTTGCCAGTAAGCAATTTCCAGTTCTTTTTAGGTCTCACGGCCTTTGATCCTTTTTCACATAGCGGGCATTTCTCGGGATCAAAGTTGGAAACCTCTTTCTCGAGCAGGGCAATGACTTCAATGCCTTCATACTGTTTGGGCAGTTTATCTGGTCTGTGGACCAGGGCACCCACGAAAGGCAGAAATGTGACAGGATTTTCGTTGCCTTCCAGAACAGCCCTGCGTACTTCTCTGAAGGTGTCGCTGGTAGTGATCAGTTCCTCGATTTGGAGCACAAAAGCGTCTTCGGGAATGTTCATCCTGTTCCAGACCATCTTCTTGCCCTTTGGATCGCTGCAGTCTTTTTCCACAAACATGAAGACGGCTTTCTGCTCTTCGGCCACATCATAGCCAAAGGTGATTGCGGCATAGGCAGAACTTATCACCCAAATCTTGGGATTTATCACCTTGTGTTTCTTGAAGTAGGCCCACATGACGGGATCGATTTCTAACGCCAGCTGATGGGCCAGAATCTTTGAAACATTGGGGTAGCGCAGAACCCTCAGGCAGTCGAAAAATCCATCGCTGTGCTTCCCCGAGCTCAGTTCAGCATGGGGAAGTTTTGGATCTCCGCCATAGAGCCAGCAGGCGTCTTCCTGTTCGAACAACTGCTGAATAGTTTCAGGGGTCAATTTTGTACCTCTGAAACTGCTGGGACGGAGAGAAAGCAACGACGTCATTCAACAGCTCCCCTGATTTGGGAGGTCACGATCATGGCAGCAGCGTACATAGTGCCCACGTCCGGATGCTTGTAGATGGCGCTGCCCACGATTGCATGCCAGTTGTCGCCAGCAAACTGCCCTGTTTTCTCGATGCTGCCGCCCTGGGCAATGAAGCCTGGGGCATAAAGCGTGAAGTTGCCTGGCCCGAGATGTTTTTCCAGAAGCTCCCGGTACTTTAAGACAAATTCAACCTTGTTGCCTGGAACAACGAAATTAGTGACGCCATTCATGAGAGCAATGTAGTACATCATCTCAGGGCTGGAATCATCGATAAATCCGTCTTCGCTGACCAGGAATTCTTTCTGGGTCATGTGTCCGCCGACCAGTACTGTCAGCCCTTCATCTTTACAGGCTTTTATCCACTCCCTTTCGGTCGCGGCACCGCCAAACGGGAACAGAATAATCGCATTTGCCCCTGCGTTCTTCACGGCTTTGGCAAACTTGATACCCATTTCGGGTATGTCGGTTCCCCCCTTCTGGTGGTCATAGATGATCGGAATGCGGACGGTATATTTTCTTATTACCGCAACTGCCCGCTCCAGACCGAAGGGAATGACCAACTCGAGACCGACCTTGTAGCCCCCGATACCGGGCACGTTGTAGGTGGCTTTTACCAGTTCTTCCAGTTTTTCCAGGGTGGAAACATCGCAGGCTACGATGATGCTTCTCTTTAGCTTAATTAGTCCCATCTTTTTCCTCCATACTTTCCTTTTGTTCGTAAGGCTATACAAATTTTCAAAGAAAATAGGGGCTTCCCCCTCTGGCTATAATAATATCAATTTGAAGTATAAAGTCAAACAGAATATCCCGCCATACGAGAAAAAGGAGAGTTTTTGAGGAAAATCGGCTCGAATCGGCAAATTCTGGATGGGAAAATTGTTTTCGCCCCTGTCGAGGCGTGGCAAATTTGCCTTAATTTTTTCGTTCGGGGGCAAAAATTTTTGGCCGCCGAGCAGCGAAGCGACGAGGCGTAACTATTGACTTTTCTCGTATGGCGCGATTATACGATGCCTCAGGGTCTAGGCTCTTTAAGCTAAAATGAGACAAACGAGACATAGAAATGGGGTATTTTTGATTGTCTTATTTTCTACTGTTTGGATATCTCTGCCCAGTTATCAACAATAAATTTGGAGCTTAGGACTATATAGTTTTTGACGACAAAAATAATCTCTTCAGGAGCAACGGACGGTCTGCTCGGATGAACAAATTGAATTTTCCCATTCATATGATTCATAAACCAAGTTCCATTAAGATTATCGAATTCAGCGTGAACAATGAATTTATCTCGATAGGAAGTCAAAAAAACATCTACCGCCTTAAGTCTTTTTAAATATTTTTTAATGAAATCGATTGCGAGCGGATCGTTGTTATTATAATTTTCAAGAGAGTGAAAAAATTTTGTTATGGAACTACTGCTTATGCCACGCCAAGGTAAAAGAAAACAAAATAGCTTAGTATATCTATCAAGAAAAATTTTAGAAAAGATATACAATGCTTTAAAATCTGTCTGATTAAATCTGTTTAATTTACCACCAACTTTACGCAATCTCTGACCCTCCGCCGTGATTACATCTTTGTCCTCTTTCTTAATTCGATGTTGAATTATTCTTTCAACCTCAATAGATTGATTGATATTCAAATCCAATCTTTCAGCAAAAACAGAGATATCCTCAAGCGAACTAAGGATAATAGAAAAGTTTTTATTAAAAGCATTCCCCCGATGAACTCTTTCGTAATTTTTGTTTTCATTCACCGTCTTGGATAGGGAATCCAAAGATGTTTTAATTTCTTTGATTTGTAACTCTATTCCTTTCATATTTAAAAATTTTAACGCATCTCGTGAGTTTGTTTTAATAAAATTAATCAAAGATTCTTTTTTTAGAATTTTCAATCTCTGGTGGAAATCTTCGCCATTTTCCTTTTTTCGCCGGCACCATATGTTTTACAACCATATTATCAACTGCATCTGAATTTCCTATAGTACTTCGTTCTACCGACTCACCTTCTTTTACGAACCTTTTAATTTTTTCTGCGATGACTTTTTCTACTTCTGGGTCGATTTTATCGGTGCCATTGAATTTTCGGGATTCTATATCTCTCCATGTAGATGCCATGTACTTGTCCCACATTCTAGTCACTAAAAAAGAATCATTGTCGGGAGGAATAAAGGCAAAACTTACAATACCTCTATTTTTTACATCTTCCGGAAATGCAGAATAGTGTTTATCTAAATTTGCCAAATCAGTCTTAAGGTCGTTTCCGTTCATAAAAAATTGATCGGGTCTTAAGAAAAAAGGTGAAATGCCAATATGAATTTTATCATTTGAAACAAAAATTTTACAAAATGGTAGATAGTATAAATACGCAATATCAACTTTGTGAGTTTGTGGATGGCGAAATCCAGAAAAAAGATTGGCAGCAATGCCTAGGTAAAAAAACAGATCAACCGATAGCACATAATAAAAATATGGCGCAAATTCCCTGATTGATTTATTCCCAGAGGATTCCCATCTCTGTATGATTTCGTTTTGAGCTTTTGGTAAAACTCCAATAATAGAAAGTCCAAAAACTAATATGTCTTTTTTATTTGGACTATCAATAATCCTATCTACACATATTTTTAATTCTTTAAGGGATTTTGGTGTGCCAAATATATTAAAAAACCGCTGAAATGTTTTACTAATCTCTTCTGGAGCAGCACTCTTTAAGCCTTCCCTCCACTCCTTGGCGATCGTCCGCTCAACCTCTAAAAATTGATGTTTTTTCCACCGCCGGAAAGCTTCTACTTCTGGCGGTTCGTTAAATATGATTCCTGTTTCATTTCCAAGTTTTATCGCTTGTCCGCCAGAAACAATAGGACGTCCCGACATCTCAACCATACCCTTTCCAGTTAATTCACCATAAAGTAAATTTCTATGGTGTGTATTCACGCATCCCATATCTGGCGTTTTGTCCGCAATAATTCCCACTACCTGCTCTGGGGTTTTACCGGCCCTTATATCTTTCTCAAGATCGGCAAGTGTTTCAACAAAAAATAACGGCGTGATATTCGCAACATAAAAATTATCAAGCCACATCGCCTCTTCTAGACTAAGGCTTTGCAGAGTCGATTTGTCGAAAATTATTATTGGTCCCATATAATTAAACTAATTAATCAAATTTTTTCCGTTTTCATAGTATTTTTAACGGCCAAAGAGGATTCCCAGCCTATATTTAATTATAACAAAAACCGCCCAAAAATGGACATTCTTTGATGCCTTCGGGTCTCTCGATAAAAAGGCTTTGGGCGGACCCAAGGGGATTTGAACCCCTGATCTCTTCCGTGACAAGGAAGCGTGTTAGACCGGGCTACACTATGGGTCCCTGGTGCCGACGGCAGGATTCGAACCTGCGACCTAACGCTTATGAAGCGCTCGCTACTACCACTGAGCTACGCCGGCTAGATTTATAATTGTTTGATACTATTAGATAACCCTTTAATCAAACCCATAATTTGATAATAAATATCAGACGATTTCTTAATTCTGATAGTAATAGTTCCGTAATGAACTGGAAAATTATTGTAAAACTTCTTATTTTTGGTCTTTATTAATGTAGTTTTCCAGAACTGACACTTGGGAATCTTTGTGATCTTTGACCAGAAACTTATAACTTCATCCAATCTTCCAGCATGAATTTTATTTATCCCGACACGCAGAGAAAAGTCTTTTTTATTCACTTTAAATATTCTAATGAACCATTTCATCATAAATTTCACTGTCTCCGGATCAGAATTGGTAAATGCGGCTACCCTTCTTTTTCTAGAACCTTCAGCCCAATATAAGCATATACCAGAAATCAATAAATCCCTATTGGTAAGATTTCCAATTAATTCTACACCTCTTTTTTCTGCATTTTTTATTCTTTCCAACCTTCTTTCATATTGAATCCTGGCCCCCTTCAATCTTCCTTTGTAGCTGCCCCGAACCATTCTTTCATGCAATCTCCGAATCTGTTCTTTAGATAACTCAATATCGCGACACCATAGGCTGATAGTGCTTTTCACTATGCCTAATTTTTTGGATATCTCTTTAATGCTTTTGCCTTTCTTGCGTAAGAAAAGGGCCCTATTTTTCTCCTTAGATTTAGCCATAGAACCTACGGTTATTGGTTTTAATATATTATACCGTAGGTCCAATAAATTAACAAAGGGCTGATAATTGTTGCGGTGCCCGGAATTGCACCGGGGTCTCGAGGTTCTTTTAAGCCCACCTGTTACCAGATGGAATGGACTATACCATTTTCCTGTTAAAAAAAACAGGAAACTTCCATTATAGTCTCTGAACCTTCCGAACGGATAACCGTCCGGCTTGGCTGCTGATTGTCCAATAAGAAATTATTGGAGTTCCCAGCAATTTAGAAAGTTTTTCCACGGAATGTTACCACTCCGGGCCACAATTTTCTTATGGGCCTCGCAAGGTACTACTCCTCCACACCGCGATGTATATCAAAAACTCACGCTTTAAATATTACCTCAAATCCTTAAAAAATCAAGGTATTAAAGCAGTTCAAAGGCTCTGAAAAATTCTTCGTAGGCAGAAAGGGCTTTTTGGGCCTGGTCCAGGCTCAGGGCATGCTTTGGGTCAGCCGAGATGTCTTCGGTTAAACGATGGGCTGCCCTCAGCTCCACTATATTAGTGAAAATGCTTGCAGGAAGATTATCCAAAATAGCAGTCACGTTCTTGCCCTCATACTCCATCCTTTTCAGATACTTGGTTAAAATCTTGTCTGATTTCTGCAGGGCCAGCTTGTATTCTGACTCATGCCCGCTCTCCATCCTGTCCTTGATCCTCCTCCATTCCTTTTCTATGGTCCTGGTCTTGTAGGACCTCATGTGCAGGAATTCCCACCAGTCTTCTATAATCAGGCGCTTGAGCCAGGTATTCTTGAAAAGCAGGAATATAATAAAGATAAAGAAGAAAAGGGAAGCATACAAAAAGAAATTCCTGACATCCAGAAGCAGGCCCTGCTGGGGAGGATGAAGTATGAAGGAAAACGCCGCATCCCAGAGATTGTTAGGTTCCATATGTTTGAAAATTATTTGTTAATTTCTTCAAAAAATTGGGCTGTCTGCAAAATCACATCTTCTTCAAAAGGCTGGCCGATGATCTGAAGCCCCACCGGAAGGCCTTTAACCTTTCCCGCGGGCAAAGACAGGGCGGGCAAGCCGGCCAAGTTCATTGAAACAGTGTAAACATCAACCAGGTACATTGACAAAGGGTCCTCAACTTTTTCCCCTATCTTAAAAGGCAATACCGGGGAAACAGGGGCCATTAAAACATCCACCTTTTCAAAAACCTTTTCAAAATCCCGTTTAATCAAATTCCTAACTTTCTGGGCTTTAAGATAGTATGCATCATAATAGCCGGAAGATAAAGCATGGGTTCCCAGCATGATCCTTCTTCTGACCTCGGGGCCGAACCCCCTGCCCCTGGTCTCAAGATAGACATCAAGCAGTTCCTTTGAGCTGGACTGGCTGGAATGCCCGTATTTTATACCGTCATACCTGGCCAGATTAGCTGAAGCTTCCGAAGGCGCAATGATGTAATATACGGAAAGCGCATATTCTGTATTGGGCAGGCTGACTTCTTCTATAAGAGCTCCCGTGTCCTGGTATTTTTTAATGGCTGCCCTAATTGTTTTTTCAACCTCAGGGTCAATGCCTTTGACAAAATATTCCCTGGGAATCCCTATCTTCAAACCCTTAACATCAACCTTCCTGATTTTTTTGGAGCTGCTGCTGGTTGAATCAAACTCGTCCCTGCCTGAAATAGCTTTAAAAACAATGTTGGCATCCTCAACATTCTTGGTAATGGGCCCTATCTGGTCCAAGGAAGAGGCGAAAGCAATTAAACCATTCCTGGAAACAGAACCGTAAGTGGGCTTCAAACCCACTACTCCGCAGAAAGAAGCTGGCTGACGGATGGAGCCTCCGGTATCAGAGCCTAAAGAATAGCAGCAGAAATCAGCTGCCACCGAGGCCGCAGAACCTCCGGAAGAGCCCCCAGGCACCCTTTCCAAATCATTGGGATTGCGGGTGGGCCCGAAAGCCGAATTCTCGGTGGAAGCTCCCATGGCAAACTCATCCAGATTGGTCTTGCCTAAAATTACAGCTGACTGTTCTTTGAGTTTTTTAATTACGAAAGCATCGTAAGGAGCAATGTAATCTTCAAGTATTTTAGAGCCCGCAGTGCACTTCAAACCCTGAACCAAAATATTGTCTTTAATGGCGCAAGGAACTCCAGCTAAAGGATTGGGCTCTTTTCCGGCAGCAATCTCCTTGTCTATTTTCTTGGCCTGCTCCAGAGCTCCTTTTGAATCCAAACTCAGAAAAGAAAATATCTTCTTGTCCTCTTTCTTGATTTTTTCAAGGTAGTGCTTGGAAACATCCAAAGCGGAGAATTCTTTTTCCTTTAAGCCCTGGTGTATTCTTCTAATTGTCAGGCCTTCAAAGCTCATTTGAAAACTGATTTTACTTTAATGTAATTGTCTTTTGAGTCAGGGGCTGAATCTAAAAGATCGTCATTGTCCTTGGCCCTTTCCTTGTCCTCCCTGACCACGTTCTCAATTTTAAAAGGCTGGCTCAAAGCTTCCACTCCGGAAACATCAGCCCTCTTCATTTTCTCAAAATAATCCAAAACAGCGGAAAGCTCCTTCTGGAATTTCTCCGTTTCCTTCTGGCTCAAGCCCAGCCTGGCCAGCTTGGCAATGTGTTTTACCTCTTCTTGGCTTATCATTTTGGCGGCTCTAAATATTCTGTTTCCACCAGAACCTCTTCCAGATCGTCCAGATTCTCCAAAACCATGCCCGCGCCCCTGACCATGGCTGTCATGGGGTCTTCAATAATCTTGGTGGGTATCTTGGTTTCCTTCTGGATTAAAGTGTTCAAGCCCTTGAGCAAAGAGCCTCCTCCTGCCATCTGGATTCCCGAAGCCATGATGTCAGCCAGCAATTCAGGGGGCGTCTCTTCCACAGCAGTCTTAATCTCAGCAACAATGAGCTTGATTGATTTTTCCAAAGCCCTCCTGATATCCTCGTCAGATACTTGTATTTCCTCGGGTAAACCAGTGACCAGATTCCTGCCCCTAATGGGCAGGACTTTCTTTTCCTTTAAAGGATAGGCGGAACCAATTGCTATCTTGATGGCTTCGGCTGTCCTTTCCCCTATCAAAAGCTTGTACTGTTCCTGGGCAAAATGAATGATGTCTTCGTTAAGCTTGTCTCCGGCCACCCTGATGCTTTTGGAAATCACGATGCCTCCCAAAGAAATTACGGCTATCTCGGAAGTTCCTCCCCCGATGTCAATCACGAAATTGCCTCCCGCGTCCTGAACCGGCAGCCTGGCCCCGATGGCAGCTGCCATGGGCTCCTCTATCAGAAAAACTTCCCTGGCCCCTGCGTTCTTGGCCGCGTCGCAGACAGCTTTCTTCTCCACCTCGGTCACTCCGCAGGGAATGCCTATAATCACCCTTGGCTTGGGACCCAGAACAAATTTCTTGGAACTGGCCTTTTCAATGAAATATTTGAGCATCTGCTCGGTAATTTCAAAATCAGAAACCACGCCTGAAACCAAAGGCCTGCTGGCCACTATATAGCCCGGGGTCCTGCCCACCATTTTCTTGGCTTCTTCTCCGATGGCCAAAACCTGTCCTGTTTTTTTGTTCAAAGCAACCACCGAGGGCTCGGTGATGACTATGCCCTTGCCGCGGACATAAACCAGGGAATTGGCTGTTCCCAGGTCAATTGCAATGTCGTCCGATAAATATGAGATTATCTTTTTCAGCATGCTAAAAATTTGAACAAATCTTTGATTTTAATCATCCTGGCTTCCTCTTTTCCCCTTTCTTTGACTTCCAGGCTTTTTTCCTTCAAGGTCTTTTCGCTGACCACTATCCTCATGGGAATGCCTATCAGATCAGCTTCTACAAACTTCTCCCCGGCTGATTTCTGCCTCTCATCGAAAAGCACTTCCACCCCGTGTTTTTCCAAATCAGAATATATCTTAAAAGCCTCGTCTTTCACTCCATCCTCCAAACTCAGCAAATGAACGTTAAAGGGGGCTGCTTCCAAAGGCCAGATTATTCCTTTTTCGTCATGATTCAGTTCAACAATGGCAGCCATGAGCCTGCTAATACCTATACCATAGCAGCCCATGAAAGGAAAATGGGTTTTGCCTTTTTTATCCAGATACTCAGCCTTCATGGCTTCCGAATACTTGGTGCCCAGATTGAAAATATGCCCCAGCTCAATGCAGTTCTTCTGCTCCAGTTTGGCCTGGCACTTGGGGCATTTTTCAATTTCCCCTGTCTTCTCCACGTTGGCAGCATAGCCGCATTCAGGGCAAACCAGCACTTTATCCTCCCCGATTTCTGATACAACCATGAATTCATGGCAGAAATCTCCTCCGATTGTTCCACAGTCAGCCTCCACACAGAGACATTCTAAACCCAATCTCTTGAATATCCTAGAATACGACTCCCTGACTTTTTCATAGAAGGATTCCAAATCCTTTTCACTGGCATGGAAGCTGTAAAGATCCTTCATCAAAAATTCCTTGGTCCTCATCAATCCCGAAGTGGGCCTCATTTCATTCCTGAACTTAGCATGAATCTGGAAAATGGACAGAGGCAGGTCCTGATACGACTTAATCCTCTTGCGGAAAATATCAGTGATTTCCTCCTCGTGGGTTGAACCCAGCCCCATTTCCTTGTCATGCCTGTCCTTAAGCTTGAACAAAGGAGGATCTATAGTCTCCCATCTTTTGGTTTCCAGCCAGAGGCTCTTGTTCTGCAAAGCAGGCAGCATGATTTCCTGGGCTCCCAGACCGATCATTTCCTCCCTGACCACTCCCTCTATTTTTTTAAGCACTTTAAAGCCCAGGGGCAGAAACCTGTAGACGCCTGAAAAAGACTGCTCAATGAAATCTCCCCTAACCAGATACTTGTGGCTTATCACCTCGGCATCCTTGGGAGCTTCTTTTTTTGTTTTGCAGAAAAGTTTTGATTGTAGCATGTTAAAAAAGTTTAGAGATATCTTTGAAAGTGACCCAGATAGCCAGAAGAACCATGACTCCGAAAAAAGCCAGAGTAATCTTCTGTTCCGTCTTGGTATTTACGGGCTGGCCTTTTATTTTTTCTATCAATAAAAACAGGAGCTTGCCTCCGTCCAAAGAAGGAATGGGCAGAATATTGAACACAGCCAGATATATGGCAATCATGGCAATGAACTGCAGAAAATAGGTGATGCCCACTTGGAAAGCCTGGGAAACCATTGCCCCGATACCCACGGGCCCAACCAGTTCAACCCCCTGAGGCATTCCCTGACCCGAGATAAGATTCTTCAAAAGGCCTGCCCAGCCAGCAACCACCCTGTAAGTCATGTTAAAAGTGGCTTCGGCCCCCTTAATTGGGCTCTGCCACCAGGCATAAGAAACGTCGGAAACCCTGACCAAAGACACTCCCATTACCCCTTCCCCTGCAGGAGGAGAAACCCTGGGAACCAAAGAAACATTCAGAATTTCCTTGCCCCTCTGGATTTTTAGAGAAATCATCTGCCCCTTGTACTTGTCGGTAAAAGACTGGACCTGACCCACTTTTTCAACCATAACTGACTCGGAGCTAAAACTCATTTCCTTGATCATGTCTCCGGACTTGATGCCCGCCTCCTGGGCAGGAGAATGATTGGAAACAGAAAGCACTTCAACCCTGGGATTGTTCAAAACGCCTGCCTGGTCATCTGAAATGGCCTGGGGCGCTCCCAGAAAAAAAACGAAGGAAAGCAGCAGAAAGGCTACCAGCCAGAAGGAAACAACACCCCCCAGTAAAACCCAAGCCCTCTGCCAGATGGGCTTTTTCTCAAAAGCCAATGATTCCTCAATGCTGGTTTCCCCCTCGTCCAGGCTGGGAATCCTGACAAAAGCTCCGAAGGGCAGCAGGTTGAGGGAATACAAAGTATCCCCTATCTTTTTCCCGAAAAGCCTGGGCGGATAACCTATCCCGAACTCATCAACCCTGATTCCGAATTTCTTGGCCACCAGAAAATGCCCGAACTCGTGCAAAGCCAGCAAACCGATAACGCTGAAAAAGGCAATGATGACGCTCAAAATCATTATTCGTTGATTTCTTTTTTCTTTTTCTCCCCGATTTCCTCAATCTTTTTATTAAAATCATCCGTCATTTTCTGCAATTCATCCTTGGCCCTGAACTTGTCATCCTCCCTGATTTCTCCTTCCTTGGTCTTGGCCTGAATCTGGCTCCAGGCATGCTCCCTCCAGTGCCTGATGGTTTTCCTGGCCTCTTCCTGCTTTTCGGAAATAAGATGAGCCAGACTGTTCCTGTATTCCTGGTTTAAGGCAGGCAGATTAATCCTGATGTTGTCCTTGTCCACAATGGGATTGGCTCCGATGCCTGTTTTTTCCAGGGCCGAGACAATGCCTAAAATGTAGGACTTGTCCCAGGGCTGGATAAGAATCTGTTTGGGCTCGGGCGTGGATATGGCTGCCAATTGCTTTAAGGGGAAATTCTGGTCAAAGCAATTGACCACTACATCCTCCACCAGAGAAGGCGTGGCTCTTCCGGTCCTGACCTTGCTCAGTTCCCTTTCCAAAAAACTGATCACTTTCTCCATTTCCGGTTTGGTTTTGTTTAAAATTTCCTTGTACATTAGAGTTCCAGCATTAATGTTTCCAAGGCCAGCCTGGGACTGGCATTGGTGGTTGATAATAAGAACCTTGTTTTCTGCATTGAAGCGATAATACTGGCCATTTTTTTAAGAGAATACCCCAGAAGGGCTTCTTTGGAAGAAAGCATTTTCAAAAAAGCGTTCCTGAAATGTATCAGCCAGGCATCCAAAGAAGCATCCATTTCTTCGACATTCTCGGATAAATCCTTGGCTATCTGGAATCTCAGAGAATAATCCGACCTAACCATTTTTTCCAGTTTTTGAACCCTTTCCCTGAATTCTTCCAGTTTCTTGGAGTCTGCAATGTATTCAGCAACCAGGCCCGGCCTGCCCAAGGAAATATCAATTATCTCATCAAGATTCTTAGCTCCCTTAAATCCCTGTTCCAATTCTTTTCTGCCCAAAGGGAGGAATTTCATGATTTCAACCCTGGAAAGAATGGTGGGCAGAAAATGTTCAGCTGTCTTGCTGATAAGGATTATCAGGGTCTTTCCCTTGGGCTCTTCCAGAGTTTTTAAAAAAGCCGTCTGGGCTGAAAAATTCATGAGATGGGCCTGGTCTATCAGAGCCACTTTGTAAGAACCGGAAAATGATTTCAAAGAAAGCCAGAATATCAAATCCCTGACCTGCTCTATTTTTATCTCCCCCTCCAGGGGCTGAAGCATCATGAAATCAGGATGCTGGGTTTTGGAAAGGTCTGTTTTTAAAATAAGGGAAGCAACTTCCATTGCTATCCTTTTCTTGCCCAATTTTTCCTGGCCGGAAAATAAATAGGCGTGGGGAAGCTTTCCTTTTTCCGCCGCTTTCTTCAAAAAATCTCTTTGCTTCTTGTACCCGATAATCTCCATTATTTCTTGGATAAGATGCTTTTCTTGTAGATATCCAGGTTTTCCAGAACAATACCCGTACCCTTGGCCACGCAAAGCAGAGGCTCGTCAGCCATGAAGCAGGGCACGCCTGTTTCCAAAGAAATCCTCCTGGTCAGATTCCTGAGCAAAGCCCCACCGCCCGACAGAATCATGCCTTTATCAATAATGTCAGCTGAAAGCTCGGGAGGGGTGTCCCTTAAAACGGCCTTGATGGCCTGGATGATTTCAGCAATGATGTCATGGGTTGCTTCGGCAATCTCGTCAGAAGAAACCTTGATGGTCTTGGGCAGGCCTGAAAGCAAATCCCTGCCCCTGATGGCCATGACTCTTTCAAAAGGCTGCTCCTTTTTCTCGGAATCAACCCTGTTCTTCTTTCTGCCCGATTCTTCAAGGACCTTTCCGTTCCTTTCAGGCAAAGCCGTGCCTATCTTAATCTTTACCTCCTCGGCTGTCTGCTCTCCTATGGCCAGATTGTATTTTTTCTTGATGTAATCAGAAATGGAAACATCCATCTTATCCCCTCCTACCCTTAAGGAATGGTAAGTGACAATGCCTCCCAATGAAATAACAGCTATTTCGGAAGTGCCTCCCCCTATATCAACAATCATGTTTCCTGAACAGGAATTAATGGGAATGGAGGCTCCGATGGCTGCCAGAATGGGCTCCTTGGCCAAAAAAGCCTGCTTGGCTCCGGCATTTATAGCAGCTTCTATCACGGCTCTTTTTTCGGTGGAGGTAATGCCTGCCGGAACCCCGATCATCATTTCGGGTTTAAGAAACTTCCAGAATCCGGAGACCTTGTCTATGAAATACTTGAGCATGGCCTGGGTCACTCTAAAATCAGCAATCACCCCGTCTTTAAGGGGCCTATAAACCCTGATGGTGTCAGGCGTCCTGCCGGTCATTTCCTTGGCGCTCTCTCCCACTGCCAGAATCCTGTTCTCCTCAATGCTTACGGCCACAACCGAAGGCTCCTGGAGCACCACCACCTTGCCAGGAAGAAAGACCAATGAATTGCAGGTTCCCAGATCAATGCCTATTTTTTTCATATTAGCGATAATCCATTTTACACGAGAATATGGGTTTTGACAAATATAAAAAGCCGTTCAAAAAATGTTATTGAACGACCTGGCCGTCGAACGCTATGGTTTTCGACTCTTTGCAGTTTAAAAAAATCATTTGGGCGCCCCAAAAAAAAGTGAGGAAAAAGCCCGCCGCGAATGCAATGGTCATTCCCTGGACGGGATTTTCCGCATACTGGAGCAGAAAAAGGCAAATCGGAGAAACTAGAATATACCAGAGCCACAGACACACAGCAGATACGAACAGCAGAATAAAGTTTTCGCCCACGATCGAAAGTATCAAAAGTGATATGAACAGCACAGGCTAAAAATATAAAGCCGTAAATGGTCCTGAGCCAAACGGGTAGCTCCTGCATAAAATCCATTGTCAAACAACCTCCCTATAAAGGGTATTTCTACAATAAAACAGAAAGGCTCTTCTGTCAATCTCTTTTCTTTTTCCTTTAAAAATGTAAAATATACAAATGAGCAAAAGAATGAAAAGAATCCTCTTCCTGGTCTGCCTGCTGCTTTTCATCGTAGTGGTGCCTTTGGCAGTGGTATATTCCCAGGGCTATAAGGTTGACTTCGTCAACGGCGGCTTTAAAATCAGCAAGACCGGAGGCCTGTTCATCAAGGCTTCCCCCAAACAGGCAGACGTATATCTGAACAATCCCAACTCCGCGCACAAGATTGAAAGCAAAAAAACAGACTTTTTTTTCGGCTCCCTGCTGATAGAGAACCTTTTCCCCAAGACCTATAAGATAGAGGTGGCCAAAGAGGGATATATCAGCTGGCAGAAAAACCTGGAGATAAAAGAAAAAGAGGTGACGGAAGCCAAAAATATAATACTCTTCCCCAAAGACCCCGGCCTGACCGTCTTCAGCAGGGAACTGGAAAACTTCTGGCTCTCGCCCGACCAGAAAAAGATAATCCTCAGGGAAAAAAACAACAACAAATGGTCTCTCAACCTCTATGAAATAGACAAGGAGGTGAAAAGCCATCTCATAGACGAAGACGACATCTCAATTAAAGGAGCGGAACTGCTCTCTCTGGAATTCTCCCAAGATTCAAAAACAATCTCTTTAGAAACAGGATTGGAGGAAAACATAAAGTATTTCACGATAAACCTGGAAAAAAGCCCGGTGGCCCTGATAAAGGCAAAGGCTCCAATAACCTCAACCACCACCCTGGCTTCCATAAAAATAAACGGGGACAGCTATTATCTGGACCGCAACGGAAATATCTTCAAAAATATGACCAAGCTCAATTCCAGCAGGTTCCCAGTACAGCAGGAAACAGATTATTCTCTGGAAATATTCGGAGACTACATATTTTTAAAAGAAAACCAGAATCTGTATTTATTCAACCAGGAATCAAAAAAAATAGAGCTCTTCAGTCAGAATATAAACATTATCAAAGCATCCCCTTCCCAGAAAGTCCTGGCCCTTTCTTCTGACAATGAAATGCAGCTCTTTTTCCTGAAAGACAACGAAACCTTTCCAAAGAAAAAAGCCGGGGAAAGGATGACTTTAATCCGGCTCTCGGAAAAAATCAAAGACTTCTTCTGGTTAAACGACGACTATCTGCTTTTCAATACGGGAAATGAAGTAAAAATAATAGAAACTGACGACAGGGACAAAGCCCAAGTCTGGAACCTGGCCAGCTCAGCAGATCCCGTCATTTCTTTCAGCCAGCAGGACAAGAGACTGTATCTCTTAAGTGAAAACAAGCTATACAGATCTGACGCTCTGCTCCCCTAATTCAATCTTGCCTTTAAAATCCTCCCATTTGATGTTCTCGCCTCCGGCAATGGAACAGATTTCTCTAAACTGACAGTACCTGCACTGCCAATCCTTGCCGTAGGATTTGATCCTGTCGGGGACGATATTGTTCTCAATCTTCTCCTTAAGGTCCTCCAATCCTTTTATCAAAGCATTGGAGACTTTTTTATCATGCTTAAAAATGAATTCCTTTAAGGACTGGTTGTCCTTGTTGACATACAAGAGAATGCCGTTGGGAATCTGGAAATAGTGCATATAGAGCTGGACCTGGTCAATGTTCTCGGGTTTGGGCTCTTCCAGGTTTTTGAAAATCATGCTGTTCATGCTCTTAATATCCAAAACATATAACTCCTTTCCGTCGCTGACAATGGCATCAGCCCTGCCGGAAACCAATTCCTGGGGAGGAATATTGACCTCGGAAGCCACCACGTGTATCTCCCTGACACTCAGCAAAGGCTTCATTATCATCTGGTGGATGTGGTCCCCGTGGTCAAACATCCTCAAAACATTGGGTTCAATGCTTTCCTTGGGAGCGTTCTTGAATTTGAAAAAAACAGCCCGGGGGCACTTGCCCGCGTCCGTAATGTAGAAATGGTGCTGTTCCCTGTCCCTCTGCCTGTCCAGATAGAATTTGTCTATCAGCTCCTTAAGCATACTACTCCATTCTAGTACATACAGAATAATTGGCAAATCCAGGCCTTGACAAAATAGAATTTCATATGATATAATACAACCGGTAAGATCTTTGTGGCGCGGTTTCATCTTGCCCTTGAGGGAAGACCCCATCCTGGCGGAAAGCCTGCTGGAGCAGGTAGTACGCGAAACAAACTAGAAAAACTGGGGGAAACTCCGCTGCTCTCTTTGCACCTCTGAAACGAAGGTAACATGAGTCGAGGTAGTATGCTCGCCTCGACCCCGAAGGGAGCTTAGTACTTTTCCGGAACTTTCCGGACAACGCGTCTTTAAAGGAGATAAAAATATGGAAGGATGCTGCCTGACTGAACCTAAAAAGCATCAATCCGGTACTAAAAACTGGCCCAGGCTAAAGCGGTTGCCTAGCGCCCCGTGTACTGGATAATCTTCCCTCCTTCTCCTCTATACTTTTCCTCTCGTAAGATGAGGTTTTTTTATTTCCCCAATTGACACCCCCCTACTTTATAGCATGATGCTGCTGGAGGCATTCGGATGCTTAAAAATATGTGCAAATTGGTAATGGGGAGGTGTTATACTATTTACCCTGGGGCTTATGGAAACTTTTGTTCTCGGACAAAACGGCCAAAACTACATGATCGCAGGAATGGGACTAATGGTAGTGGGGCATATAGCCAAAAAAGAAATCTAAGAAAGCAAAGAACTCTGGAATATCCAGAGCTCTTTTAATTTAAGATAATCTTTACCTCTTTGCCCACTGCGGAGCACGCCTGGCTCTTTTTAAGCCGAATTTCTTCCTTTCCCTCATTCTGGAATCCCTGGTCAGAAATCCCCCGCTCTTGAGCTGCCTTCTGTTTTCAGGATCAAACAGAACCAAAGCATTGGCAATGCCGTGCCTGATTGCCTCTGACTGGGAATTCAATCCCCCGCCGACTACCTTAACAGAAATGCCCATTTTTCCGACCAGATCCATCTTCTGCAGAATAGAAAGCACGTTCTGCCTCATTTCATGAACAGGAAAATATTTTTCCAAACTCTTCCCGTTAACGATTATTTCCTTTTCGGCCCCGGAAGGGAAAATCCTAACCCTAGCGCTGGAAGTCTTTCTTCTCCCTATTCCCTCAAAATATTTGTAGGTTTTCTTTTCTGCCGGAGCAGAGGTTTTCTTTACGGTTTTCTTGGCTGTTTTCTTCTCCATATTATTTCTCAATCTTTAACCTGTTGATTATCTTGGCCCTGGTCCTGTTCTTGGGCAGCATGCCCAGAACAGCTTTTCTCAAAACTTCTGCGGGATTCTTCTCAAAAAGCTTTTCCAGGGTTGTTTCCCTCAAACTGCCAAGATATCCCGAATGCCTGTAATATATTTTCTGTTTGGCTTTCCTGCCGGTAAATTTCATTTCTTTAATATTCTTGACTACCACGGAATCACCCGAATCAATATGGGGGGCAAAACTCCTCTTTCCCTTACCCCTTAACAAAAGGGCAATCTCAACAGCCAGCCTGCCCAAGACCTTGTTTTTAGCGTCAATTGTGTGGGTTTTGTTCTCCATATTATTTCACGAATTCAATTATAGCCATCTTGCTGGAATCGCTCCTTCTCTGGCCCAGCTTGATAACTCTAGTGTATCCCCCTTTCCTTTCTTTGTACCTGGGGGCAATCTCTTCAACCAGCTTTTTAACAACAGATAAAGGATAGAGTTTCAGGAAATGCCTCATGATGGCCAAATCCTCTTTGCTTTTCTTGATTTCTTTTTTCTCTTTTCCTTCCTGAACAGGAACAACAAAATCGCGGGCCCTGGTAATCTGTTTTTCAACAACAGAAGCCAGCTCCTTGGCCTTGGCCTCAGTAGTCTTAATCTTTTCCTTAAGAATCAAAGAAACCGCCAATGTCTTAAGAAGCGCTTTTCTCTGGGCGCTTTCCCTCTTAAATTTTCTTCCTCTTTTTCTTTTTCTCATTTTTTTTGACTGGTTTCTTCTTTTTAACCGTCTCCTTTTTTTCCTTGACCGGTTTCTCCTCTTCTTTAAAAGTTTCCGCAATCATACTGAAGTGATTGACTAAAATCTGGGCTGCCTTGGACATAGCCTGCTCAGGGGAAATAACCCCGTCTGTCTTAACCTCGATGAACAGCCTGTCATAATCAGTCCTTTCCCCGACCCTCATGTTCTCCACTTTGTAAGTCACCCTTTTGACAGGAGAAAATATGGCATCCAGGCTGATGGCCCCTATCTCCATCTTCCTCTTCTGCTGGGCATCCCTGGAAACGTATCCTATTCCCTTTTCAACCAGAACCTCCATTTCCAGTTCCGAGGCTTTCTTGGTCAGAGTGGCAATATGGGCATTCTTGTTCATTAATTCCATCTGGCTGGGCAAGTCAAAATCAGAACCCTTAACCTCTCTCTCCCCTTTAACCTTTAAAAACGCTTTCTGGGGCTCGTCTCCCATAACCCTGAATCTTAACTGTTTCAGGTTCAGGGTAAGCATGATCACGTCCTCTAAAACTCCGGGGATGGTAGTGAAATCATGGGGAACTCCCTTTATTTTGACCTGGGTAATGGCCCATCCCTCAAGAGAGGAGAATAAAACCCTTCTCAGGGAATTTCCCACGGTTACGCCGTAGCCAGGATAAAGACCTTCTATTTCAAAGGTAGTCTGACTACCTTCTTTTTTGATTACTTTGGGCTGATTGGGTAAGGAAAACATATGTTTGTTTAAAATTATCTTGAATAAAACTCAAAGATTGAGGAAACCTCAGCCGGAGGAGTTGCTTCCTCAAAGCTGGGATCTCTCAAGACCTTTCCCTCGGCCTTGGAAATATTGACCTCGAGCCAGGCCGGAGGGGTTTGTTTTTTTAAAGACTCGGAAACATTATGAAAAAGCTTCTTTTTAGCAGAACCGGGCTTCAAAGAAATAACGTCATTTTTCCTGACCTTGTAGCTGGGTATATTGACCGGTTTTCCGTTAACCAGGAAATGCCCGTGGGAAACCATCTGCCTGGCTAAAACCCTGGAGGGAGAAAATCCCATCCTGAAAACAACATTATCCAGCCTGGTCTCCAAAGCAATTATTAAAAGCGTACCCGCATCCTCAACCTTGCCCCTGGAATTAAGAATGGTGTCAACATATTTGCGGAACTGCCTTTCCCTGAGATTGTACCAGTTCTTCATCTTCTGTTTTTCCTTGAGCTCTTTTCCGTATTCGGAAAGCTGCCTGGCCCTTCTCTTCTTCTTTTCTCCGGGAACGTAGGGCTTCTTGGTCAGAGAGCATTTAGCTGAAAGGCACCTTTCTCCTTTCAAGAAAAGCTTGGTTCCTAACCTCCTGCAGATTTTGCATTTATTCTGTCTCATATTAGATCCTCCTTACTTTTGGCGGCCTGCACCCGTTATGAGGCACCGGGGTTGCATCCTTGATTGAAATGATTTCCATGCCCTTGGCAGCCAATGACCTGACTGCTGATTCCCTGCCAGAGCCAATGCCTTTGACGGAAATTTCTACCTTCTCTATTCCCAGCTTCTGGGCTATCTGGGCAATGGTCTCAGCAACCTTGGAAGCTGCAAAAGGAGTGGCTTTCTTGGTTCCCTTAAACCCTATGGCTCCGGCGCTGGTCCAGCCCAGGACATTGCCCTGCAAATCAGACAAGGTAATAATGGTATTGTTATAGGTTGAAGAAATATAAATCCTGCCCTCTTTGACTCTTTTGGGCGCTACTTTGACGTCCTTGCTCACCTTGGCCTCTATTTTCTCGGTTTCCTTGAGCAAGGCTTCCTGATTAGGTTGGATGATGCGTTTCTTGCCCATATGATTATGTAGGCATGGCCGGAGGCTTCCTGCCGGAACCAACTGTCTTCCTGACATTGCCCCTGACTGTCCTGGTATTGGTCTTGGTCCTCTGTCCCCTGACCGGCAGGCCCTTGATATGTCTGAATCCCCTCCAGCTGCCGATGTCTTTCAATCTCTTGATATTCATCATTACTGTTCTTTTCAGCTCGCCCTCAATCTTGTGGTTTTTCTCAATCAGGTCCTTCAAAGTAGCCACTTCCTGGGCGGAAAGCTGGGAAGCTTTCTTGGAAGGCTCTATCCTGGCTTCCTTTAAAATCCTCAAACTCAAAGACCTTCCTATCCCGTAGATGTAGGTTAAAGATATTGATATTTGTTTGTTCTCGGGTATATTGATACCCGCTATGCGCGGCATATTCTGTGTTTTTAGAGAAAATTGTTTCTCCTTAAATTACCCCTGTCTCTGCTTGTGCTTGGGGTTTTTGCAGATAACGTAAACTCGTCCGCTTCTTCGGACGATTTTGCAGTTATTGCAGATTTTTTTAACTGAAGCCCGTACCTTCATCTGATTATTTTCCTCTGTAAACTATCCTGCCCCTCTTGGAGTCGTAAGGGCTCATCTCCACCGTCACCTGGTCTCCGGGCAAAATCTTGATTCTGTAGATTCGGAGCTTCCCGGCCAAATGGCAAAGAACCTCCCCCCCTTCGTCAAGTTTCACCTTAAAATGGGTGCTGGGCAGAGCCTCAATCACCTTACCTGTTTTTCTTAAAACTTTCTTCTCCATTGAGCAGACAATTTTAAAGTTTACCAGAAAGGGCTGAATTAGTCAACACTGATAGGGCTGGCTATATTCAGCTTAATCTCCATCTTGGATATGTCCTCAGGAACCTTGCTCACCCAGAAGGGCCAGAGCTCAACCCTGGAATTGGATATTTCAGAGAAATTCTCCAGGAAAACCCTGCTTTCGGAAGCTGTTTTCCCGGCCAAACCCTTTTTAAAGGAATCAACATTAATATCCGAATAGCTTAAGGCGGAAACATCCAGAGAAATAATCATCTTGCCGGAAGTGAAGTTGACCGTTTCCGGCATGATTTTTACCTTCAAATTGGCCTGGTCAATCTTTTTATCCTCCAATGTCTGGGTCTCCATGAAGCTTTTCACGAAATCCTCCAAATCCTTCTGCTGAAAAATTATGGTCTTTGACTTGGCAGTAGCCTGATAGTTAAAATTGCTGCCCTGGGAGCCTGCTGTAGCCAGAGAAAAGGTTTCAGTAACATCTGTCTGAATGCCGTCTTCTATGAAGCTGTATCCGGCCGGCATCTTTTCCTGGTTCAGGGCGTCCTTAAAAGCAGCCAGGCATTCTTCCTTGGCCCTCTTGCTCAAAACAGTCTTGGCATTATCCAGATCCTCCCTGGTCACCAAAGCCACCTGCTTGGTGGAACCTCCGCTCATGCTCTGGGAAGACTTGGCGTAGAACTTGACGTATTTCTCGCTTCCGGCAAAACCGGGAATGGAAAAGGTGGTGGGACCGATATTGTATTCGGGCCCCGGCTGGTCAGCT
>Ga0233423_10000182_pt1 | contig 39177 bp, 30 predicted proteins | sample Watercolumn_Mata_FD_180713 | JGI IMG/M metagenome (GOLD analysis project Ga0233423, IMG submission 180713) | Freshwater microbial communities from Lake Matano, South Sulawesi, Indonesia - Watercolumn_Matano_2014_112_MG | ecosystem: Environmental > Aquatic > Freshwater > Lake | place: Indonesia... | reverse complement strand
CATGGAGATTTCGACAAGCACAGGAAGGTGGTCGAGAACCTCCGGGCCGTTGCCCGGGCGACGGGTAAGCGACTGGCCATCATGGCCGACCTTCCCGGTCCCAAAATGCGCATCGGTCAACTCGCGTCCGAACCTGTTGATCTGAAACCGGGTGATACGTTCACTCTGACTACACAGGAAATCGTCGGTGATGCAGCAAGGGTTTCCGTAACCTTTTCCCGTCTCCCCCTGGCCGTGAAACCCGGGGACATGCTCTTCCTCAATGACGGACTCATCCAGATGGAGGTTGTCAGGATTGAGTCGAATGATGTGAAATGCCGTGTATTGGTCGGGGGTGAACTCCGGTCAAGAAAAGGATTGAACCTGCCGGGTATCGATCTCGGGATAAGTGCGTTCACCGATCATGATCGTCGGTGCCTTGAATTTGCGCTGGAACACGGGGTGGATGCGATAAGCCAGTCTTTCGTTGAATCGGATGCGGACATTCTCGCCGTTCGCGAGGCCGCTGCATCCCTTGGACACCAGCCATTTATCATTGCCAAGATTGAGCGTTCCAATGCGCTTGAGCACATCGAATCCATTTTAGAAACTGCTGACGGGATCATGGTCGCCCGGGGTGATCTGGGTGTAGAGATACCGATTGAACAGATCGCACTGGTGCAAAAGCGGCTTATCCGTCATGCGAACTTGCTGGGGAAACCTGTGATTACGGCAACGCAGATGCTTGAATCCATGACGAACAACCGGCGTCCCACCCGGGCTGAGGCCACGGACGTTGCCAACGCCATTCTCGATGGTACGGACTGTGTAATGCTCTCCGGGGAGTCTGCAATGGGTGAATTTCCCCTGGAAGCGGTGGGCATGCTGGCCAAGATTGCGGCGGCGGTTGAGCCCCACCGGCCTGGTTACCGTGTGAGGGAGGCTCTGGAGGCGATAGGAAAAGACGAAAAGGTCAACCTCGCGGATTTAATCGCACTGAGTGTGGAGGCTACCCTGGAACGGGTTTCTCCGGCGGCTGTGTTTGTGCCCACCCGGGGTGGAGCAACTGCCAGAAGCATTGCCCGCTTCAGGCTTCCCGTATGGATTGTTGCGGTGAGTTCCGATGAATCTACCTGTCAGCGTTTGCAGTTTTCCTATGGGGTCTGTCCCACGTGTGAGCCGGATCATCCGGACGACTGGAACACGTACACAAGGAACTGGCTCAATGCGCACGGGGTGGAGGGTCACCTTGTAGTAGTAACGGAAGGGCCTTCCCGGAAGCATCCCGAGGCGAATAATCGTATGGAAATCATAGACCTTTCCGGTCATATACAGGGTTCTCCGTAGGTATGTATGGAGGAATATGAGAGAGTAAAAGGAGGGAGCGATGAGAAAAAGAATCAAGAAATATGATCGGATTACGAAGTCCGACAGTGTGGAAAAATTGAAGAAGGATATCGTAAAGCATATCGCTTCCACCATGGGGCATGATCCTGCCTTCGCCCAGGAGTATTACGTATATAAGGCCACCGCCCATGCTGTCAGGGATCGCCTTGTTGACCGCTGGATAGACACACAGCGCTCATACTACAACAGGGAGGCAAAGAGGGTGTATTATCTCTCTCTGGAATTCCTGCCGGGTCGTTTTTTGAGAAATAATATCGTCAACATGGGCATAGAGGATCAAGTGGTGGCAGCGCTCAGGGATATGGGATATTCCCTTGAAGATATTGAAGAGATCGAATGGGATGCCGGTCTGGGGAATGGGGGGCTCGGCCGACTCGCTTCCTGTTACATGGATTCTTTTGCCGCGATGAAGATACCTGCCTATGGATATGGGATACGGTACGACTACGGGATATTTCATCAGGCCATAGAAAACGGCTTTCAGGTAGAGAAGATCGACAACTGGATGCGGCACGGGAACACCTGGGAATTCGAGCGTCCCGAGCATCTTTATGAAGTGAATTTTTACGGGAATGTGAGGGAATACAATGATGAGGAGGGTCATCTGTGTCATAGCTGGGAGAACACGCAGAAGATAATGGCAATGGCATGCGACACACTCATTGCCGGTTACGGCAATGAACATGTGACAAACATGCGCCTCTGGGCTGCGAAATCCACTCGCGAGTTCAACCTCGAGCTTTTCAATGTGGGGAAATATATCAGCGCCGTGGAAGATAAGGTACTCAGCGAGAATATCTCAAAGGTGCTTTACCCCAGCGAAGAGGCTTTTGAGGGAAGGGAATTGCGTCTGAGGCAGCAGTACTTCTTTGTTTCCGCCACGTTCCAGGACATAATGCGGCGCTTTAAAAAGAGAAAGGTAGCGTATTCAAGGTTACCCGATTTGATATCGGTTCAGCTCAATGATACCCATCCCACCATTGCCATTCCGGAGTTTATGAGAATCCTTCTCGATGGGGAAAAACTCTCGTGGGAGGAGTCGTGGGACATCTGTGTGAACACATTTGGTTACACGAACCATACCATCCTCCCGGAGGCACTGGAGACGTGGCCGGTGGACATGATGGAGAGGGTTTTACCGAGGCACATGCAGATAATCTATGAAATCAACCGCCGGTTTCTCCAGGATGTGTGGAGTCGCTATCCCGACGACGAAGAGCGTATCCGGCGGGTGTCTCTCATTCGGGACGAACCTTACAGGGCCGTACGGATGGCTCATTTAGGGATTGTGGGAAGCCACTCGGTGAACGGTGTGTCGGCGTTGCATACCCATATCCTGAAGGAGAGGGTATTCAGAGATTTTGATGAGTTGTTTCCTGGGCGGTTCAATAACAAGACGAACGGTATAACTCCGAGACGATGGCTTCTCTGTGCCAATCCGGGATTATCATTACTCATCACGAAGACATTGAAAAGGGGATGGGAGTCCGATCTTTCCCGACTGCACGCACTGAGGAAATTGGCTGATAATCGTGCGTTCAGGGCGGCCTGGAGGCGTGTGAAAAAAGAGAACAAGGCGCGCCTCGCAAGATATATTCACAGGAAATTAGGGGTAACGGTTAATACGGATTCTCTCTTCGATGTCCACGTGAAGCGAATTCATGAATACAAACGGCAGCTCCTGAATGTGCTCCACGTGATAACCCTCTATAACCGTATGAGAAGCGAACCGCAGCAGAAGGTGGCACCCCGCACGATCATATTCGGGGGAAAGGCAGCTCCCGGATATCGCATGGCGAAGTTGATCATTAAACTCATAAATTCCGTTGGTGCCGTCGTCAATTCTGACCCCGCAGTCGGTGACCGGCTCAAAGTTCTTTTTCTTCCCAATTACTGTGTCTCACAGGCTGAGAAAATAATTCCTGCCACAGACCTTTCTGAGCAGATATCCACTGCCGGAATGGAGGCGTCAGGAACGGGCAACATGAAGTTTGCACTGAACGGGGCCCTCATCATAGGAACACTGGATGGCGCGAACATAGAAATAATGGAGGAGGTCGGCAAAGAAAATATCTTTATTTTCGGACTCACTGCGGACGAGGTCGCTCGCAAATTGCAGGAGGGGTATGAACCATTCGATTACTACAACTCTGACGGGGAGCTGAAAAGTGTGATCGATATGATTTACTCCGGGTTCTTTTCTCCGGATGATCCCCATCTTTTCAAACCTGTCGTTGATGCTCTTTTCAGACGTAACGAACCGTTTATGATTCTCGCGGATTACCGTTCCTACGTTCAGTGCCAGGAGAATGTCAGTAATGCGTATTCAAATGAGGAGGAGTGGACACGCCGCTCGATACGCAGCACCGCCGGAATGGGAAAGTTCTCCAGCGATAGAGCAGTTCTGGAGTATGCGAGAGAAATCTGGAATATTGAACCTCTGTAGGACGTTGTGTGTATTTTGGCTGCCCGGGGAAAATGACCGATTGATCAATTCCGGAAATGAGGAATTATGCGAAGAACCTCGCGGAGCGCAAACACCGATATACTGTTGCCCGCCAGGTGCCAGCGTTTACGTAAAGTCATGGTTGACGGCCACTTGAATCCACGCGGGAATCCCAAAAGCCTGATGATTTCATCAGGAGAGAAGTAACGCACGCCTCCCCGCCAGTACAGGTATGATCCGGATCGCATCAGTGCTTTTCCATATGATGAGGTGAAGCAGGTTGTATATGCGTCCGGATCGGTTACATCGATTTTATTCATACCCTTTCCAAAACGATCGACCACATCCCGCGGAATCTGAAGTCCGGACTCCGGATCAGAGTCTAAAAAATGCTTCAATGGGTAATGGAGTGGCCGGGGTGGTTCCACGTCCAGCAGGTCGCCTTGCGATGCGATCAGGTAATATCTGGGTCTGCGGCTTGGAATTCCCAGTTCGGTCGGGCAGATGAGTCGCTCGTGCACACGGAATCCGGAAATGTAGAGCGCCTTCAGCAACAGCTCCCGGGCACGGGATGTTGCAAATCCCTCTACATTTTCCATTCCCAGATGCAAAGGGGGTGCCTCCGGGAGAATGCGTATCAGATTGAGCAGGCTTGCGGCGCGCGGGTCATCAATATCCCGTCTCTTCCCCCGAACGGTATAGGGTTGACACGGGGGCGAGAGCCACCACATGTCGGGAGTAAAGGAACAAAGAAAATTGGTACTGATGGTTTCAATATTGCGACATATCACCGGAGTGTCCGGGTAGTTCAGTCGATAAACCGAGAGAGCCAGCTCGCTCTGGTCAATCGCGGCAACCACCATGGCGCGGGTGCCGGATGCTTGGGCAAATCCTCCAATGCCGCAATAAAGTTCAAGGACACGAAGCATATCACGTGACTCCCATAAAATAATTGTGCTCACTAAATCGTAACTCAATACTGCTGTCAAGGACTCAAATAGAGTATTCGGGTTATCGTCTGAGAAGGTAAGAGGATGGAGAAGTGCTTGAAAAAAAATCATATCCATGGCAGAAGTTCAACAAATAATGTGGTTGTACATGTAAGGGCTCTGCTGTGAGCATGGAGGGATGGTTGTGTGCAGCGACAACGAACATCCGGGTGAAGATCACCGGCCGTGGGGTTACTATTGTGTTCTTTCCGACGAGACAGACCATAAGGTGAAAAGGGTCGTGGTGTATCCGCAGCAGCGTCTGAGCTTGCAGCGCCATCGCCGCAGAAAGGAACACTGGTACATTGTCCGGGGAGAGGCGATGGTAACCATCAACGGGAAACAGAACCGGCTGAAGAACGGCGAGGTCATCGATATACCGGAAGGGGCATGGCATAGGATCATGAACACCGGGACCGAGGATCTGGTTTTTATTGAAGTGCAAACCGGCGATTATTTCGGTGAGGATGATATCGAAAGGTTGGAAGATGATTACGGTCGGCTGTGAGAGGGTTTTCGATGTGAAATTATTTTATTTCTTTACAGCGGAGGCATGCTCACAGGTTTCTCATGGTGGGATTAAATTTTTCTTGACATGGAGGAAAATTGGAGTATCTTCCCTCGCTAAAGACAGGGGATATATCCGCTGTCCGAATATTCCCGAAAGGAGGTAAGTGTTTCATGAAAAAGGTATTTGCGTTTGTTCTTGCAATGCTGATGCTCGTCGCTTTCTCGTTTGTGTTGGTCGGCTGTCCGTCAGCACCGGAAAAGAAGCCTGCGGAACCAGCAAAGAAAGAGGCAGCGGCCCCGGCACCTGCACCTGCTCCAGCGCCTGCACCTGCTCCAGCCCCTGCACCGCCAGCACCACCGGCTCCAGCAAAGCCAGCAGCAAAGTAAATTTGCGTTAGGATTACAGGAGTTAACACAACCGAGCATTTCGTAAGGAATGCTCGGTTGTGTTTTTGGAGGGCACTACTTCTTACAGGCGTTGCGCTGCATATTTTCCCAGAGACTTCCCGGGACGATCGATTTCCATTCAGGATCGTTATCGATGACGGTATGCATCGTTGTTCCTTTTTTATTGTAGTAAATGACTTGCAAATACCTGATTCTATTGTGCCCGCAGTCGATTTCATTGAGCATTTCAGAGTATTTATATCCCTTCGCCGATTTTCCCGATTTTCTCAATTCATTCTTCATTTTCTGATAGTATTTACTTTTCTCGGATGGGGCGATTTTGGCCCACACTTTCACATTATTATGGGATGGGGTGGTATTTTTATCCATGAAGACGGCGTCTCTGTATTTTGTGAAACCTATGAGTATCCATTTCCCTCCCTCCGGTTCTGCAGAGAACGCAGTTGATCCTGCGATGAATACGGAGAGTAAAATCACATGGCACCATAGTGTGGGGAAAAATTTCATCGAAATGATCTCCTTTAGGTGTTGGTTTATTATTTTGTACTTTTATTGCGAACCACTCAATACCACACATGTGGTGATAGTGCAAAACGTTCCCTGAGATGAGAGTGTGGCGAATATGGATGAGAAACCCCGCTCAATTACAGAATGTGGTGGTAAATTTCATCATATTTTGGGGTATTTTCCAGCGTAATTTCATGATATAAGCTCATTCACTTATGTGATTTCGGAAGAGGGGTTCATGGATACTGATGTAGTTTCTGTTGCATTGCTGGGAGATGGCGAGGAAGGACTCGTGCAATTCATATCCGGAGGAAAATCTCTCACGAGCAGACTTGCCGGTATCGGAATTGTGAGTAATGTGAGGATCAAGGTTCTTCGCAGGAGTGGGGGTCTGGTCATCGTGCAGGCCGCCGATACGAGGCTTGTTCTCGGTGCAGGCGAAGCCTCGAAAATCATGGTGAACAGGGTACCACCTTTACAGGAAGGAAAAGACCAGCAGAAGTTTCGCAGGAAACTCTTGGTAACCCTGGCGGGCCAGCCGAACGTGGGTAAATCCACCGTGTTCAACATCCTTACCGGTTTATCCCAGCATATCGGTAACTGGCCCGGGAAGACTGTGGAAAAAAAGGAAGGGGCGTATGTGTCAGAAGATGTGGAGATGCAGATCGTCGATCTTCCCGGCACATACAGCCTTACCGCCTTTTCCGAGGAAGAAAGGATCGCAAGGGATTTTATCATCAATGTGAGCCCCGATGTAATTGTACTCCTGGTAAACGCATCTGCCTTGGAAAGGAGTCTCTATCTGCTTTCGGAGTTGCTCCTTCTCGATTCTCCGATTATTGTGGCCGTGAATATGATCGATGTCGCAGAGGATCAGGGAATTCATATTGATATAAGGGCTCTTCAGAAGTCGTTAGGTATACCGGTTGTATCGATGATTGCGACAAAGAACAGGGGTATCAAAGAACTTGTTTCGAAGATTATCGAGGTGGCCAGAGGAGAAACTGATTACCGACCCAAAATACCCGGTGTCTCACGGGATCACCAGGATATTTTTGAAAAGCTCTTAAGCATTATCAGAAATCATGTGCATCCACCGTACATCCCCCGCTGGATGGCGACTAAGCTCATGGAGGGTGACCCGGAAATTTCAGGATTGATGGAAAGCGCCGTACCGGGTGACGTGTGGAATGAGATCCAGGTTCTTCTCGCAAAACATGAGGATTCTCTTCATGCGGTGGTCGGCGGCAGATACGACTGGATTGAAGAGGTCACACGGGCGGCGATTTCCAGATTTAAAATGGGACAGGTGGTGATGACGGATCGGATCGATCATGTCCTGACCCGCCCCGCTTTGGGAATACCCGTTCTTTTAGCGGTATTCGCAGCTATTTTTTTCCTTACCTATAAAATCGGGTTTCCCCTTCAAGAGTGGCTTGAAAGTCAGATCAGCTCATTTGCGGGATGGATAGATATTACGGTTGGTTTCTCAAATGCCTGGCTCAGAGGGATCATCATAGACGGAGTCATCGGCGGTGTCGGGTCGGTTCTGACTTTTCTTCCCATACTCATTATATTCTTTACGGCGATGGCTGTTCTGGAAGATGTGGGGTACATGGCGAGGGCGGCGTTCGTGATGGACCGGTTCATGCACCTTGTCGGACTTCATGGGAAGAGTTTTCTTCCTCTTTGCCTCGGTTTCGGCTGCAATGTCCCCTCCGTCCTGGGGGCACGGATTGTAGAGTCGAAGAAGGAGAGATTGCTCACGATATTTCTTGCACCGTTTGTTCCCTGTACCGCCCGGCTTGCCGTGCTTACCTTTGTTGCCGCCGCCATGTTTCTGGAGAAGGCAATCGTGGTATCGTGGTCGCTGCTTGCCGTTAACATCCTGGTGCTTGGTGTGACGGGGATGCTGGTGAATAAATTTTTTCTGAAAGATGAACCGACTCCGTTCATCATGGAACTTCCTTTGTATCATAAACCCGATTTCAGGACAATAAGTGTGGTTGTGTGGACGAGAACCGTTGTCTTTATCCGAAAAGCGGGTACCGTAATACTGTGTGTGTCAATCCTGGTATGGCTGCTTTCGTATCTGCCTCACGGGAATGTGGAAGACAGTGTGCTTGCGTGGATAGGGCATCGTCTTGAGTTTATCGGCCGGCCGTTGGGACTCGACTGGAAAATGATCACCGCACTCCTGACAAGCATCGTGGCTAAGGAGAATGCAATCGCAACTCTGGGCGTCCTGCACAGCGTGGGAGAGCAGGGGTTGATACGGGTGTTGCCGACGGTAGTAAGTCACGCCTCTGCCCTTGCCTTCCTTGTCGTTCTCATGCTCTTTGTCCCCTGTGCGGCAACTGTCGCGGTAATGAGGACGGAAATGGGGGGAGGGAAATGGTTCATGTCATCGCTTCTGGTCATGCTTGTCGTATCTTTTATAGGCGGTATCGCTGCCTACAACCTGGCGTTATGGATAGGATTGTAAACTCCCGGATTTCATCGCTCTGGTGATTTTGTAATAATTACTAACGTGCAACGGAGATCAGATGGTATGGATGAATGGAAAAGAGAAATATTTTTCAAAAAGGTTGAGCAAGAACCCTTTGCGAAACTTTTAGGCATCAGATTGAAGAACGTGGAGGAAGGCTATGCCCTCTGCGAGATGGAATACACCGAGCTTATGGACAACATATACGGGATGGCACACGGTGGCGCTATATTCTCATTGATCGATGAGGCGTTCGAAATATCCTCCAACAGCCGGGGGAACGTGGCCGTCGCTTTGAATATTAATGTAACATATGCGAGACCGCCGAGAAAGAACACGACGTTGACGGCAGAGTCAAGAGAGATCAACAGGACAAAGAGGACGGCGTCTTATCAGATCACGGTGAATGATGAAAACGATCTCATCGCAATCTGCCAGGCTCTGGTGTATATCAGAGATGAGAAAATACCCTTTTTGAAGTCTTCGTCGGATTGAATCTCAATTCACTTCTGAGTAATGAGGAAGTTGTATTTTTTCCCGTACCCGGCGCCTTTTGATAGCCGCACGTAACAGATCCGCATCATGTAATAAAAAGGTCTTTCGACGAGAAATTCGGGTCGCTGGTGAGATTCACGCCGAGACGGCGTAATCCTGCTTCGTCGCCCGGTGTGGGGATGTGGGTCATGTGGACTTCGCAATGCTGAATCTCTTTGAGCTTTTCCAGGGCTAACTGAGCGGCAGGATTTGTGGTGGCGCTGATGCTGAGTGCGATGAGCGCTTCTTCCAGATCGAGGCTTACGGATTTTTCGTTCAGTATCTCCGTCTTCAGATTTCTCACGGAATCCGTGATGAAGGAAGGTAACAGTTTAATTTTATCGGGGATGTCTGCAAGATGCTTGATGGCGTGGATGATGACACTTGAAGCAGCATGCATAAGGGGGGAATTGTTGCCTGTAACAATAGTTCCGTCGGGAAGCTCGATGGCGGCGCCGCAGAAGATTCCCTCGTTTCCTTTGTTCTGTTCCTGAGCCCTTCTGGCTGCGTCCCGGGCCGGTTTGACGACTTTCCGGTATTCCGGTTCCAGGTTGAAATCCTTGATAAAAAGCTCAACCCTCTGCACGGTTTCTCTATCGGCGAATCCCATGGCATACTCGCAGCGGTATCGGAAGTACCTGCGGATGATTTCCTGTTTGGCAGCTTCCCGCGTAACCTCATCATCCGTGATGGCAAATCCCGCCCGGTTTACCCCCATGTCCGTGGGAGACCGGTAAAAAGACTCGCCGCCGGTGATTTTTTCCAGGATTCTCTTCAGCACGGGAAACACCTCGGCATCCCGGTTGTAGTTCACCGCGGTCCTGCCGTAGGCTTCCAGGTGAAAGGGGTCTATCAGGTTGAAGTCCCGGATATCTGCGGTGGCCGCTTCATAGGCAACGTTCACGGGATGCTTGAGGGGAAGGTTCCAGATCGGAAACGTTTCAAATTTGGCATAACCCGATTTTACGCCTCTGTGATAGTCATGATAGAGTTGCGAGAGACAGGTGGCCATCTTACCGCTTCCCGGTCCCGGTCCGGTAACGATGACCAAGGGTTTCGTTGTTTCGACGTACTCGTTGGCACCGTAGCCCTCATCACTGACGATCAGCTCGACGTCTGTGGGGTAACCCTTGGTGTAGCGGTGGGTGAAAACCTTGATATTTCGCCTCTCCAGCTTATTCTTGAAGAGTGTGGCGGCGGGCTGGTGATCGAAGCGGGTAATGATAACACCCAGCACCTCAATGTCCCAGGTTCGAAGATCGTCGATGAGCTTGAGGGCATCGGAGTCATACGTAATTCCAAAATCCGCCCGGATCTTCTTCCTCTCGATATCTCCCGCATAGATACACAATAGAATGTCCGCCTTGTCCTTCAGCTCGCGGATCAACCTCATTTTGACGTTGGGATCGTAACCGGGGAGTACCCTGGCCGCATGGAAGTCGTAAAGAAGCTTCCCCCCGAACTCCAGATAAAGCTTGTTATTGAATCTCTGCACCCTCTCCAGAATTTCTACGGTCTGTTCCTTGATGTATTTTTCGTTGTCGAAGCCGTTTGTGTGGATCATATAGTATGGGCAGTCATATGAGTCTGAATGGAGAGCAAACTAACGTCTTTCGTTTCTTTTGTAAAGGAATTTTGACAGTTTCCCCTGTGACATTTTCACCCATGAGCCTCCTCCCAGTTCCTGCCGGAGGCGATGTCGACTTTAAGGGGAACCTTCAACCGGATGACCTGTTCCATCTCTCTTCTGATGAGTGGGATGATCTCTTCTTTTTCGGCATCGGGAACTTCAAAGACCAGTTCATCGTGCACCTGCATGATCATGCAGGAAGAGAGATGTTTTTCCGCCAGGCAATTTGAAATATTGATCATGGCTACCTTGATGAGGTCGGCCGCCGTTCCCTGGATCGGGGTGTTGATGGCCGTGCGCTCGGCGAACTGCCTGACGGTTGAATTGTCACTGTTGATCTCCGGGAGGTATCGGCGCCGGTTGAGGAGCGTGGTGACGAATCCGTTTCGCCGGGCGTTTTCCAGGACACCATCCAGGAAGGATTTCACACCACGATATTTGTCAAAGTATTCGTCGATGTAGGATTGGGCCTGTTTCTGTGGTATATCCAGCTCCCTGGACACACCGAAGGCACTCATCCCGTAGAGAATACCGAAATTGATCACCTTGGCCTGCCGCCTCATTTCCGGGGTGACCGTTTCGGGAAATACTCCGAAGACATTGGCGGCCGTGGCAGAGTGGATGTCAACGCCTTTCATAAATGCCTCGATCAATGCACTGTCGTCGGAGAGATGGGCCAGTATCCTGAGCTCAATCTGAGAATAGTCGGCGGAAACGATTTTCCATCCATCCGGGGTGATAAAGGCCTGTCGTATTCGTTTTCCCTCCAGCGTCCTGATGGGGATGTTTTGCAGGTTCGGGTTGCTGCTGGAGAGTCTCCCCGTGGCCGTTACGGTCTGGTTATATGAGGTATGAATCCGACCCGTTTCCGGGTTGATGAGCAGGGGGAGCGCGTCGATGTAAGTTGATTTCAGCTTTGCCATGCTCCGGTATGTGAGGATCTCCGCCGGCAGTTCGTGGCTCCGGGCGAGGTTCGTTAATACATCCACACCCGTCGAATAGCCCTCTTTGGTCTTTCTCCCTCTTGGGAGGCCCAACTTATCGAAAAGGATTGACTGGAGCTGCTTCGGCGAATTGATATTGAATTTTTCTCCCGCCAGCCGGTAGATTTTTTCCTCCGTGAGCGCCATGAGCTGTTCCATCTCCGCTGACATTTCCTTTAAAAGGTTCGTGTTCAGAAGAACGCCTTTCCTCTCCATGGCGGAGAGGACGGAAACGAGAGGTTGCTCCACCCGGAAATAGAGGTCTTCAAATCCCTCCCGAACAATCTTTTCGGAAAGGACCGACGAGAGGGTGAAGATGGCATCGGTCCTCCGGCACATGAAATTCTTCATTTGCTCGACAGGTATCATGGTGAAAGGAACAGCCTTCGCCCCGCTTCCGATGAGGTCTTTGGTCGTTGCAATCTCTGTGTCAAGATGGTCTCTCACCACATCCGCCAGCTCGAAGCCGTGCCTGGCGGGATTCAGGACGTATGAGGCCACCATCGTATCCCATCCCAAGCCTTTCAACTCAACGCTGTTTCTTGAGAGGATAACCAGGGAGCTCTTTATGTCATGGCCATGTTTTGTAATACCTGCCTCCGCGAAAATAGGTGCCAACCCTTTCAGGACTTCGTCTCCTTCAAGTTGATCAGGCACTCCTGCATAGTGGTGACCAACCGGAATATACACGGCCTCTCCCGGAGACGGACAGACGGAAATCCCCGTGATACCGGAACGCATTGCCTCATTCTGGGTCGCGGCAATATCGAAGGCAAATTCCTTCACGTTCCTGAGGCGTTCTCTCAGGACCTGGAATTCGTCGTGGTCAAGGAGGAGACGATAGGTGCCTTTCAGTGGTTCGTCATGGATGCCGAGATCCTGAAGGAGAGACAGGAATTCAAAATCTTTAAACAGTTTCCTCAACGCGTCATTGTCCGGTCCGGTATAGCGTGTGTTCTCCAGGTCAAGATCAAATTCCACATCTGTTTTGATTGTGGCCAGATCACGGCTCATTCTTGCCTGGTCTGCGAACTGACGGATGTTTTCTCTCGTCCTGGGGTTACGCACCTTATCCACGTTATCCAGAACTCCCTCCACCGATCCGAATTCTTCAATAAGTCTCTGGGCGCTCTTAGGTCCAATGCCGGGCACACCGGGGATGTTATCCGAGGGATCACCCGTGAGACCTAAGATTTCCACCACCTTTTCAGGACCTACTCCGAACCGTTCCGTGACGGCATCTTTGTCAAAGGTCTTCTCTTTCATGGTATCGACCATTATGATGTCGTCGGTTATGAGCTGCATCAGATCCTTATCGCCGGACACCATAACCGTCTTTATTCCTTCTTTGGCGAGCTTTTTCGCAACGGTTCCGATGATATCGTCCGCTTCCAGTCCCTGCTTTTCCAGAACAGGGATGGAAAAACCCCTGACTATATCCTTTATGTAAGCTATCTGGGGGACGAGTGCCTCCGGAGTGGCCTTGCGCGTCGCCTTATATCCTTCGAAGGACTCATGGCGGAACGTGGGGCCTTTCACGTCGAAGACAACGGCGATATACAGGGGTTTCCAATCCCTCAGGAGCTTCAGGAGCATCGTGGTAAAGCCGTAGATGGCATTGGTGGGAAATCCTTTGGAAGTGGAGAGTTCACGGATGGCGTAGAAGGCTCGATAGATGTAGTTGCTTCCATCTACCAAGAACAGGGTGGGAGTTTCCGTTCCTTCGTTCATATTGGGCGTTCTTCCATGGAGATGTTATTTGCGAATCTCAGGGAGCGTATCATTTCTCCGCCTTTCTCAGATGGTTGTTCTTAATTTCAGACCACGAATTGTTTGTACGTACTGTGGTTCTTATTATACGGTAAAACTGGCGTCGATCTTAAATGTCCGGGAGGCTTTCATGCTCAGGATATCGGGGATTCCTGTCCTCTCGCGTATTTCGGCCAGTGAACTCTGCAGGGTGGACTCATCGGGAGAGATGATCGTGAACCAGACGTTATACGCATGATTTCTCCTGTAGTTGTGAGTGATGCCGGGGTAGGAGTTCACCGTATCAACGAAAGCTCTTAACCGTTCCTCGGGAACACGGGCGGCACAGAGGGCACTCACATAACCCAGCTTTTTTGCATCAAAGACCGCCCCGATCCTGCGAATTATCCCTTCCCGCTTCATCCGCCGTATCCGCTCAAGAACATCATCCTCGGCGGTACCGATTTTTTCGGCCACCACACGAAACGGTACTTCCACGATGGGGAAGTCCTTCTGGATGATATTCAGGATTTTTTTATCAATCTTATCCATCACTTTTCGGCTCGTGCACGCAAAATGGTTCTTCGGCGAGATAGTCGCCCTGGATTTCATAAGCCCTGGCCCGGCATCCTCCGCAGACGCGGATGAATTGACACCGGCCGCATTTGCCCTTGTATAAGTTCAGATTGCGGAGTTCTTTCAGTATCGGGGAGCCTTCCCAGATCTCTCTGAATCCTCTCTCTTTGATCTGGCCGCAGTCAACTTCTAGGTAGCCGCAGGGCTGTACCCGGCCGGTGTGAGACATGAAACAGAATGAACTCCCCCCGAGGCAGCCCCGGGTCATGGTGTGAAAAGGACTCTCCTCATCATTTACCGCTGCTCCCCGATCCCTGATCGCGGTACCCCTGTTCTTACCCCCCCTCTGGTGGAAGATACGGAAATAGTGGGGTGCACAGGTTGCCTTCAGCTGAATGGGACAGTGGAGACTCTGTTCGTAGAACCAGTTCAAAGTTTTTTCATATTCCTCGGGAGATATGGCCTGCCCCGCCATTTCTTTGCCCCTGCCTGTGGGAACCAAAAGGAAGATATGATGGGCAACAGCTCCCAGAGTGATCGCCAGATCCATGATCTCCTGGATCTGATGTAGATTCGCTTTCGTGATCGTTGTGTTTATCTGGAATTCAAGACCTGCTTTTTTCATCGCCTGGATGCCGGACATGGCTCCGTCAAAAGCACCGGTGACGTTGCGGAAGGTATCGTGGCTTTCTTTATCAGGCCCGTCGATGCTCACGCTGACCCTCTTGATCCCTGATTTCACCATTCTCCCGGCGATCTCTTCCGTGACCAGAGTTCCATTAGTGGCCAGAACCATACGGAGTCCCTTATCGTTGCCGTACGATGTGATCTCATAGATGTCATCCCGGAGAAGGGGTTCCCCGCCGGTCAGGATAATCACGGGATTGCTGAATGCGGCAATTTCGTCTAACAGGTGCAGGCATTGTTCTGTCGTGAGTTCGTCAGGGTATGGGCCGTACTTTGACGCAGCCCGGCAGTGGATGCAGGCCAGGTTGCAGCTCCGTGTCACTTCCCAGGCGACCATGCGCAATGTATTCGGCAACACAGGCAATTGCTTAGGTTTCATATCTTCATGTAGTTTGTTCACGGAAGTCAGACGGATGAGACGCCTGTCTCCTCGTGATAGTAAATATCTCTATCCGGAGAGAACTCTTGCCGCTTCCCGGGCGAAATACGTGATGATGATATCGGCACCCGCTCTCTTGATCGAGATGAGTGTTTCCATCATTGCCTTCTCCCCGTCGAGCCATCCTGACCTTGCCGCTGCCTTGATCATGGCGAACTCACCACTCACATTGTAGGCGGCGACGGGCAGGTCGAACTCTTCTTTCGCCCTGCAGATGATATCTAAGTAAGGGAGGGCGGGTTTTACCATGATAATGTCCGCACCTTCTTCGATATCCAGACTGATTTCCCGGATGGCTTCATCTCTGTTTCCCGGGTCCATCTGGTATGATTTCCGGTTCCCGAATTGCGGAGCACTTTCCGCAGCCTCACGGAAAGGGCCGTAGAAACAGGAAGCATACTTGGCAGAGTAGGCCATAATGGGAACCTCTGTAAATCCCTCTTCATCCAGGGCTTCCCGGATGGCGCCGACCTGCCCGTCCATCATTGCGGAGGGAGCAACCATATCTACTCCTGCCTTTGCGTGGGATACCGCTGTTTCCGCTAAAACCTCAAGGGTTATGTCGTTACTCACATCGCCCTTCTCGATCATCCCGCAGTGACCGTGGCTCGTATATTCGCAGAGACACACGTCGGTAATAACGATGATATCGGGTACCCTGTCCTTGATCGTTCGCACAGCCTGCTGAATGATTCCGTCTTTTGCGAAGGCTGTGGATGCCAGGTCGTCCTTTTTCTCCGGGATGCCGAAGAGCAGTACGGCGGGGATCGCCAGTAATTTTGTCTTTTGAATCTCCTTTACCAGGTGATCTACAGACATCTGGAAATGTCCCGGCATGGAGTTGATCGGGTTTTTCACGTTCTTCCCGGAAGTGACGAAAAGGGGGGACACCAAGTCATCGACGGAAAGGCTTGTTTCCCTGATCATCCTTCGGAAATGTTCATTCTTTCTCAGACGCCGCGGCCGGTATGCAGGAAAATACATAATATGTTCCTTTCTTTTGGAGAGTGGGTGTATGGACGGATCCCACGATTATCCATGGGGATGTTCCCTGAAGTAATGTTCCAATGCCTCCACGAGACCGAAAACGGTATAACGTTCCTGCAGGATATCAATGTTGAATCCTGCATTCCTTGCCGCCGAAGCGGTAACAGGCCCGATGCAGGCGATTTTGATACGAGGTGGCATGGTATATTGTCGGCCCATGATCTCCATGAAATTTATGACGGTGGAGGGGCTGGTGAAGGTGATCACATCGACTTTTCCCTGTGTGATCAAGGCATCAATCTCCGATTTTTTCCGTCCGGAGTTCACCGTCCGATATGTTGTGACTACATCCACTTTTGCCCCGAGTGCAGTGAGACCCTCGGGAATGATGTTTCTTGCGGTTTCCGCCCGGGGGAGGAGGATTCTCTTGTCTTTTATTTCAAGTTCTGCAAATGCCCTGACCACACCTTCGGAAATGAATTCGTCCGGTACGAGGTCGACTTGTATCCCACGGCGTTCCAGTGTGAGCGCCGTCGCTGGCCCTATGGTGCATATTCGGATTCCCTTTAATTCCCGTACGTCCTTCGCCAGTTCTTTCAGGCGAAGAAAAAAGCATTCCACGCCGTTGGCGCTCGTGAAGATAATCCAGTGGTAATCTCCGAGGCGTTCGATTGCGCGATCCAGATCGCGGTAATCATCCGGGGGAACGATTCTGATTGTGGGGAAATGGATCACCCGCGCCCCCCGTGAGTGGAGGAGGGATGCGAATTCTTCCGCCTGTGCCTCCGGTCTCGTGATGACGATACCTCTGCCGAAGAGAGGTTTTTTTTCGAACCAGTTCAACGCTTCCCGGAGTTTCACCACGCTGCCGACAATTAGGATGGCCGGCGGGGAGAAACGCCGTTCTTCCGCCATCCGGGCAATATCAGCGAGAGTGCCCGAGAGGGTTTCCTGATCTTCCGTGGTACCCCAGCGGACGAGGGCAGCGGGTGTTGATGAGTCTTTGCCGTGTTGAATCAGATTATTCACGATGGTGGGAAGATTCCTGACGCCCATGAGGAAGACAAGAGTTCCCATTCCGGCTAATGCCTTCCAGTCAATGTCGCTCCCGTCTTTTGTCGGATCCTCATGACCCGTGACGAAGGCGACTGTTGACGTATGGCCCCTGTGGGTGAGAGGGATTCCCGCATAGGCGGGTACGGCAATGGCAGACGTCACTCCCGGAATTATCTCGAAGGGTATGCCGGACCGGGAGAGAATTTCTGCCTCTTCCCCGCCGCGTCCGAAGATGAAAGGGTCTCCTCCCTTAAGCCGAGCCACCGTATTTCCCCGCCGTGCTTCCTCAACCAGAAGACGGTTGATCTCTTCCTGGACAAGGGTATGTTTGCCTCCCTCCTTCCCCGCATATATCAGACGGGCTGATGCCTTTGCCCGGCAGATGATCTCGCTGCTTACCAGGTGGTCATAGATGACGACATCCGCTTCCTCAAGGCGTTTCAAGCCCTGGAGTGTCATCAATCCGGGATCGCCGGGGCCGGCACCGATGATATACACGATTCCTTCTTTTTTCATTGACATATCAAAAATTCAGACCCTGCATTCTCATATCTAAATCCCGGTCGCATCCAAACTACAAAGATCACAATTCCTCATATTTCCCAGATCGGGATTTTCATAGCGTTTGAGATCGAGAATGGGATGCTCGGGATTATTAAAAGCTGTGTGTCTTGTATACCTCCTTGAGAATATCTTCTCCCCCACTGGACAGGATGCGTTCGGCCAGCAGCACCCCCAGCGCTTCCGCGCTTCCACTGGGACCCCGGACTTCATCCCGGATTAGGGTACGGCCGTCCAAACTTCCCAGAAGTCCCGTCAGGGTGAGGTCATTGTCGTTTTTTTTCCCGTAGGAGGCTACAGGCAGCTGGCATCCTCCTCCCAATCTTTTGAGGAAGGTTCTCTCGGCCGTGACCTCCAGCCATGTCTGGGGGTGGTTAATAGGAGAAACGGCATTTCGTGTTTCGATGTCGTTTTCTCTCAGTTCAATGCCCAGCACGCCCTGTCCCACGGAGGGAAGCATCATATCCACAGGGATGACCTGAGTAATCCGCCGGCTCCATCCCATCCGCTTCATACCCGCTGCGGCTACGATGATTCCGTCGAGATTGTCCGTGCGGATCTTCCGGATCCTCGTGTCGAGATTGCCCCGAAGCGGGATGACTTCGACACCCGGAATCAGATAGCGGAGCTGGATAGTCCTTCTCAGAGAGCCGGTTCCGATGCGGGCTCCTTGAGGCATATCCTCGATCCTTCTGCCGTCTTTCGAGATCAGGACATCCCGGGGATCCTCTCTCTCCGACATGATACCGATTTCGAGGCCTTCGGGCAGTTCCACGGGGACGTCTTTCATACTGTGGACGGCTATATCAATTTCGCCGCGAAGGAGTGCATCTTCTATTTCCTTGACAAAGAGACCTTTCCCTCCGATTTTCGCCAGGGAGACATCCTGCATAATATCCCCCTTTGTCTTGATCGCGATAATGTCAACGGGGATTTCGGGCCTGTCGTGTTTCAGCCTCTGGGCCACCCAGCGGGCCTGCGTCATCGCCAGAGCGCTGCCCCGTGTTCCGATTCGTAGTGTTGATCTAATGTCTCTCTCCTCATGTGAGTTTATGTGTATCAGACGGGCGTCCCGCCTGTCTTACCTGATGGGTGAAACTACACATCGTCCAGTCCGAAAAGCCTCCTGAGAGCCGCAATGTAGGGGAGCGCGCCGTTTTCGCGACTCTCCTCCTTCAAACCGGTGATCGGGTCGTGCAGGATTTTATTGATTATCGAACCGGCGAGTATCTCTATGTTCTTTTTCTCCTCTTCATGAAGGTTCTGCATCCATGAGCCTGATTTGACCAGTTCACTTTTTACGATACCTTCCATTTTTTCTCTCAGCGAGATAATTGTCGGGACGACTTCCAGGGTGTTGAACCATTCGAGGTACTTCCCGACTTCCTCGTCGATGATCGCCTCTGCCTTCTCTGCTTCCCTTTGCCGGCTTTTCACGTTTGTGTCCACGATATCCTGGAGGTTGTCGATGTTATACAGGTACACATTATCGATTTCGTTTACCGCAGGATCGATATCCCTGGGAACCGCGATGTCGATCAGGAAAAGAAGGCGGTTCTTTCGCCTTCGGATAGCGGCTTCGATCATGGGAGGTGTGATCACGTAACCCGGTGCGCCTGTGGAGCTGATGACGATATCGACGTCCCGGAGTTTCTCCGCAAGGGTATCAAAATCTGTGGCGGTTCCGTGGAAATTCTCCGCCATCTGCAGTGCCCGGGTGTACGTCCGGTTGGCAATGAGTATTTTTCTTACACCCTGATTGAGCAGGTGTCTTGCCGCGAGTTCAGACATTTCTCCTGCTCCAATAAGAAGTATCGTCTTCCCTTCGAGGCTTCCGAATATTTTCTTTGCCAGCTCCACGGCGGCAAAACTGACCGATACCGCGTTATGGGCAATCCCGGTTTCGGTTCTGACTCGTTTGGCGACACGGAATGCGTGATGGAGAATCCTATTGAGAATGACACCGGTGGTATTGTGTTCCACTGCCGTGCGATATGCGTCCTTGACCTGTCCCAGGATCTGCGGTTCACCCATAACCATGGAATCGATACTGGATGCAACCCGGAAAAGGTGTCGAACCGCTTCGTCATCGTAGTGCAGATAAAGGCATCTGGCCATTTCCTCAGCGGAGAGATTCCCGTGATGGAATATGAAGGCTCTCAGCTTTTCCACGGCACCCGCGGTATCCACGGCATTTGCGAGAACCTCCACGCGGTTGCATGTGGCAAGGTATAACACCTCCTGGATCTCCGGGAATTTCATTATTTCCGCAAGGTGGTTTGCATCATTCCCGCAGGTGAGCGAGAGACGTTCCCTGATTTCCAGGGGGGCAGTTTTGTGATTCATCCCGATGAGAATAATATTCATAGCGTTAAATAAAGCTGTGAGCAGTGACAAAGAAGAGGTTGATTGCTACCAGCGAAACCAGGAGAATTGCAAAGGCCAAAAGCGATAAAAAGGCCGCTTTGTGCCCCTTCCAGCCTATGGCGAGTCTCTGATGCAGCAGCAGTGCGTAAAAAGCCCAGGCAACTAACGTCCATACCTGCTTGGGGTCCCATTGCCAGTGACTTCCCCAGGCGGTTCTGGCCCATAGTGAACCGACGAGCACGCCCAGTGTCAGCAAGGGAAAACCCCACATGAGACAGAAGTGGTTGATCCTGTCCAGATCGCTCAGCGAAGGAAGCATTCTGCTGAAACCGCTCACCTTTTTGTTTTTGATCAGTCCTTCCTGAATAAGGTACATGGCGCCCGCGCATGACGCTAATGCGAAGAGGGCCTCACCAGTCACCGAGAGGATCACGTGGAGGGGCACCAGATTACTCTTCAGTACCTCCGGGATGGAAACATATCCCTCCAGCCCTTTGGAGGCTGTAATCATGAGCAGGAAAGTAACAGGAGAAACGAACGCGCCCAGGACTCTCGTTTTCGTTTTCGGTTGAAATGCCAAATACATCCCCGCCATAGCCCAGGCGAAAAAGGAGAGCGTCTCATGAATGCTGATGACCGGAGTCTGCCCGGTTTCAAGGTATCTGAATATAAAAAAAATAGTGTGACACAGGAAGGCCAGAAAGAAAATCCATGTGGAGATCTTTGCAACCATCACTCTCCTGACATAAAGGGACGTGACATATCCGAGGGCGCTCACGAAATAGACGGCAAGAGCAGCTTTCAGGAACATGGTGTCCATCATTCATCGACCTCAATTTCTTCGCCGGTAATGTCATGAATTATCTTTTTTACCCGTTTCCAGTTTTTCTCTTTAATATGGTGAAGGATGTCCGAGTGAATCACCGATTCGAACAATTGTCTGTTCTCATCTGAGGAACGCCCTTTCATCACAATCTTTTCTCTGAGTTTGCCCATTATCATAAGGAGGGTTTCGTATTCCGGACCGAAGAGCTGCTCCATGTCCTGTCGCAATTTTTTTGCCAGCGCGGGGCTTTTCCCGCCCGTAGATATGGCGATGGAAAGATCCCCTCGACGGAAGAGGGAAGGAAGGATCACGTTACAATTGTCGGGATCATCGACGATATTGACCAGGCACCCCTTCGCCCTTCCATCTCTGAAGATTTTTGCATTGACGTCGTCCCGGTCCGTGGCACCGATTACAAGAAACGCTCCGTTGAGAGAGTCGTCGTCGTAGTCGGCCTCGATGTGGTCGATTTTCCCTTCTTTCTTCATTTTCTCGAGAGTTGATGTCAGTGTTCTCGAGACCACGGAGACATGGGCACCGGAATCAATGAGCCGCATCACCTTTCTCTCTGCGACGTCGCCTCCACCCACAACGACACACCGTTCGTTTGCGATGTCTATATATACAGGATAGTATTTCACAATGATTCCTCTTTTCTTTAGACGCGGCGAATGGCGAAAGGTAGCACGAAGATTCTCAAAATTCAAGCTGCTTGAAATATCATCAAAAAGAGGATATAGATGAATTGTTCACGATTTATATTCAGTTAAGGAGGAGCAAGACATGCCAGAGCTCGGTGCAAAAGCTGGGGAAAAAAGGGCAAAGTGGTTGAAAATCGAATTGTCAGCATCTCCCGAACTGGTTGACGCATTGTCAAATTTTCTGACGGAAATTGGTGCTCATGGCGTGTTTCAAGAAGAGCTGGAGTCTCAGGCACCTGAGGACTTTACTGTCTCCGGACAGAGGGAGGTGATGAAGGCGTATCTCCCCTTCGACATCCGGTTGGAGAGCAGGCTCGCTTCTCTCAAGGTGTATCTCGAGAGTCTCTCCGGGCTTTTTCCCGAATTAGAGGAGCCTCAATTTACCACCGAGGCTGTTGTCGATCAGGACTGGGGGGAGGAGTGGAAAAAATATTTCAAGCCCCTCAGGGTGAGTAAGAATATTGTCATCAAGCCGACATGGGAGCGGTATGCCCCTGCCGGTCGTGATATTATTATCGATATCGATCCCGGTATGGCGTTCGGGACAGGGCAGCATCCCTCAACCCGGATGTGCCTCGAAGCCATTGAGGATATTCTCCTGAAAGATAGAACGAAAGAAAAGTGGAGGGTTCTTGATGTCGGTACGGGTACCGGGATTTTAGGTATTTCCTGTGCAAAACTGGGTGCAGAGAGAGTTGTCTGTGTGGATATCGATAGAAAAGCCGCGGAGATCGCCCAGGAAAATGTGATCATCAACCACGTGCAGGAGAAAGTGGAGGTTATCAATAGGGACGTAAATACGATCCATGAACCTTTTGATCTTATTGTGGCGAACCTTACGGCGAAAATACTGATCCGTCTCCGCACCCATCTGATGTCGCTTATAGAGAATGGAGGGTACCTGGTAATCTCCGGGATCATCGATCAGAACAGAAGTGATATCGAGGCTCACTTTTTCACCAGCCAATTTACTCCCCGTAATATCATTACCGAAAAAGAATGGATTTGTTATGTTCTCCGAAAAGGGGGAAATTGAGGTTGACAGTACCGAGAATCTATTTCCCCTCGGGTGTGGAGAACGGCAACCGGTGTAAACTGTTGAAGGAAAACCTCCGGTATGTGAAGTCCGTACTGAGAATGAAAGAGGGTGATCGGCTCATTCTGTTTGATGGAACCGGATGGGAGTATGAATCAGTTGTCCATCGCGTTTCTGCAGATGGTGTTGATGTGGAGGTGATCAAAAAGACAGAAATCCCTCAGAGGGAATTAAGAATCGGCCTCCTCCAGGCACTCCCTAAGGCCAATAAGATGGATTACATTGTGCAAAAAGCGACGGAATTGGGTGTTGACAGGATCATACCTTTCCATTCAACGCGAACGGTTCCCGGATTCTCACCGGAAAAGAACGCCACAAGGGTGATAAGGTGGCACAGCATTGCCGTCGAAGCGGCCAGACAGTGCGGAAGGGCGGATATTCCGTGGATCGGGAATATTCTCTCTTTTGAAGAAGTGATCCGAAGCGGCGGGGGAGATGGATGCAGAATAATTCTGTGGGAGGGAGAACCCGAGAGAAATATCAAGGATGTGTTACAGGATGTGAGGCATAGGAACATAAATGATATCGCCATCGTAATCGGACCGGAGGGTGGATTTACCAGTGGGGAGATTGAGAAGGCAGGGAAAGCGGGATTTGTAGCGGTCAATCTGGGAAGGATAATTCTCAGGGTTGAGACTGCCTCTGTTGCCGTGCTTTCCATAATTCAGTATGAGAGAGGATTTTTCGGTGGATTTCACGGATAGGGAGGCGGACGCCTGATGGAAGTACGTTTCGGTGGATTCTGGAGAAGATTGATGGCGTTCTTTGTGGACAAGATTATCCTCTTTTTCATTTCCCTGTTCGTGCTCATTGGGGGAGTCATGAGCCTGCGTATCGGATTTCCATCTCTCGGGAGCGGTTTTGCTGTGGAGAGATTTGTAAAGATATCCTTCGCATTCTTCTCAACGTACTACCTTACCATGCTGCTGATCGGCATGCTCTATTTTACCTATTTCCACGGTACCACCGGGCAGACTCCGGGGAAAATCATTTTTGGCCTTCGCGTTGTCCAGGCAACAGGTGAAAAAATGACGCTGGGAGTCGGTTTCCTGAGGTGGGTGGGATATATTGTATCGACTGTGGTCTTCTTCATCGGTTTTGCCTGGATTGCGATTGATGGGAAAAAGCGGGGATGGCATGACAGGATCGCAGGAACTCTTGTTGTCCGTGTGGAGAATATTGTCGACGGCCTGTCATTTTCGTGCGACGAAAAATACCTTGACAAAGGGAGGGATATTATATAGACGACACATCCGATAAATCACTGAATAGTATACCGGAAGGGTCGGTAGCTCAGTCGGTAGAGCACTGGACTGAAAATCCAGGTGTCGGCAGTTCGATTCTGCCCTGACCCACCAGTTCATTTCAAGGGGTTGCAGGCCGATGACTGTAATCCCTTAACATTTTTACCCGCCCCCTTTTCCTTTATTTGTTTTTTCTTCATTCGTGATTATCCGGTACGTTCAGATACAAGAACTAATCCCCGGGATTGTGGTGTGATGTGCGGATGGGATGTTGCACTCCCGATGAGTGCGGAGGAATCAATAGTCAAAACAGTGAGGATAATGGGACATCTTTCATGATACCGCTTTTTGCGCAATATCCCCGGCTTGCTGACAGATTTCCCCGGGTTTCCTTGGGTGAATTTCCGACGCCCGTGGAAAAACTTTCGGGGCTCTGTCGGCGAATGGGAAAGGATAACCTGTATATAAAGAGGGATGATTTAACCGGCAATGTTTGCGGGGGTAACAAGGTACGGAAGCTGGAATTTCTTCTGGCGCATGCCCAGCGATGTGGAGCGACACGAATCATTACTGCCGGTGGTGCCGGGTCGAATCATGCGATGGCTTCGGCACTCTATGCGAAACAGGTCGGCCTTCAGGCTGTACTCATGCTTTTTTCACAGCCGAACTCCTCTGCGGTGAGGCAAAATCTTCTCATGAACCTTTATAACGACGCGCAGGTTATTCACCATGAATCCTATCAGGAATATCTGGAAGCCGTCACTGGCCTCATTGAGCATTTCGAAATGCTCGACGGTGTTCATCCTTACTTTATACCTCTCGGCGGCTCATCACCGGTGGGAGTGACAGGTTACGTGAATGCGGGCTTTGAGCTTGCCATGCAGGTTGCACAAGGGGATATTCCCTCTCCCGACCACATCTATCTTGCGTTGGGCACAATGGGGACAGCAGCAGGTCTGATGCTGGGGCTTAAAGCGGCGGGACTCAAGGCCAGGGTTCATGCCGTGCGAGTGGTACACTCCTTCATGGCCGATGAAGAAAAGAGCAATTTCCTGTTTCGTCAAACGAATGAATTGCTCCGTTCACTGGATGCATCCTTTCCCCTGTGTGCAATCGAGCCTGAGGATATTACGATTCACCATGAATATTTTGGTGAAAGATACGGCCTCTTTACACAGAAGTCCGTGGATGCGGCAGTACTGCTCAGAGAAAGTGACGGAATCATCTTGGACGGTACATATACCGGCAAAGCCGGCGCTGGTTTCCTTGACCATGCGGCAAGTTGCGTAGACAAGGGAGAAATTCTTCTTTTCTGGAACACGAAAAATTCCCGGCCGTTTCCCGGGGAGGTATTGTCCGGAGATTACAGGCGGCTCCCGGAACCATTCCATCGGTATTTCATTGATCCGGTTCAGCCATTGGACCAAGAATTCTTGACATGACTGTTGCAATTGTATATTATGCGGCCTCCGCCGTGCGGAGGTGGAGAGCGAAAAATGTATCGATTTTAATGGGTTGAATGTTCTTGATGTAGTTTCCGAGGTACGTAATGGGGAGTGTTGTTAAAAAGCGAAAGAAAAAAATAAGCAAGCATAAATATAAAAAGCGTTTGAAAGCCAATAGGCATAAAAAGAAATAAGTGAACAAGAGGAAGGAGAGTAATTTCCTTTTGACGAAACGCCGCCGTGTATATCAGGAAATGCACTGATATCATTTGACCGCTTTTTTATCATCCGGAAGACCTTTCACACTGTACAGCCACATTTTGCTGAGCTTAAAGACAAGGCATCCATTTATGTCTTGTGACGAAGGATTGTGTCTTTTCACGGTGAGTATGGTGATAAGAATAATCCGAATTTCCTCCGGCGGAGGATGATTATTATAGAAGGATTCCGACGGGAATCTTCTTGACAAGAATGTCCGCGAACATTTTAAAAGTTGGCGTTATTAAACAGTTCTGGATGCAGTCAATACTATTTTTCTCAAGGAGGAATTGTGATGACGACGCCCGTACAGCAGAAAATTCGTGATAAGAAGCGGACACCCGAACAGATTGCGGATATGGTGAAATCCGGTGACTGGATCAACATTGGCAGCGTTGGTGGAGACTCGACCGTATGTACCGAAGCGGTGGCGAGAAGATTGGGCCCGGGGTCCGGTCAGTTAAGAGAGATCGAGTTCTGGCTGTATGCGATGTTTTATCCCCATCATGAATTGCAGGAGATTGATCCCCACCAGCAGTATCACTGTGTCCATGAGTTCTTTTTCTTTCCCTGGAACTGCAAGGCGAGGGATAACAACAATGTGACGGACTGGGCACAGTGGGGCTGGTCGTATGGCATGTGGGCTCACCACTACCGGTTCGTGAACGCCCTGAGGGAAAAGAGGGGATTGGACTGGTGGTTTAATGCCGCAACGGTGCCCGACAGTCGCGGGTTCTTTAATATGTCGTATGGAACGAATAACTGTAATATCTTCCGACAAACGGCGAAAAGGATTGTCTTTGAAGTCCGGTCCGACTATCCCTGGGCGGAGGGAGGACGTTTTAACACCATCCACATTGATGAGATTGATTACTGGGTAGAGGTTGACTGTGAGAAATATCGGTGGCCCCAGATCAATGAGAAAGCTCTGAAACCGAGACCGGAGGAGGAAGCGATCGCGAACCATATCATGGGTATTATGATACGATCCACCGGAACCAGAACATGGCCGTATATGATATCGGATACACGAACAATCTCTATAATCTGACACGGATAGACAATATGATTGCCATCGATAATTGCGTGGCCGTCGATCTTTTAGGTCAGCAGTACTCCGGTTTCTATGAGAAGCGGCCTATTTCAAGCACGGGCAGCTACTTCCAGTTTGTTGCCTTCTGTGCCCAGTCTAAGGGCGGGAGAGGGGTCGCCGCGATGACGGCGAGGAGCAAACACGGGACATCGAGAATAGTTCCCTTCTTGCCTGAGGGCTCAAGCGTTGATGTGCCTGCACAGCTTGCGAACTATGTCTGTACCGAGTATGGAATCGTGAATCTTAGAGGCTTGAGCGGATACGAGAGGGCATCGGCGCTCATTTCCATTGCTCATCCTGATGACCGGGAATGGCTTGAAAGAGAGGCGCGCGAGCATGGTCTCCTGCCTCCGAAGTTTCTCGTTTCCATGCTTCCAAAGGAGGGCGCTGCCAGAAGGTATCCCTCATACGACGAGAGGAGAAGTTATAAAATCCCCATGGGAGGAGACCTCTGGGGGTACGACTGGAATCCCTATCAATCAGGAAGGTGATTAGTATCACTCTAAAGGCAGATACCGTACGCGAGGGACCTCTTGTCTATGCTGAGTTTCATTGTTGCGTGGACGAGTTCGCTTTGCCTTGAAGTGAAGGGGTGATACACTAAGAGGAATTCATTTACGTGAATTCGAATTTCGGGGAGGAGAGGAATTATCCTCTTTACCGTGATGATGTCCGCTATTGTGATCATGATACTTTCTTCCGCCTCACTGATGGGGAGGGTCGCGGGATACAGAGACATACCTTGGGATAATTCACGCGATTTTTCTTCAGGCTGAGATACGGTCATCTGCCGTGCCCATCGTAAAAAGAGGGCGGGGTTGACTTTGAATGCGGGGCACCAGAAGTAGAGGGGCGTTTCCTCAAAGGTACGGGTGATGGCCTTGGGAAGGTTTCCTGCTCTTATAAGGTCCCCGTACGATTCAAGTCGGATACCCTCTATGCGGGCTCTCATTCGCCAGAATGGAAGATAGTGAGATACTGATTCCCCGTTCGCCATTATCGCGTATGCGACGTTTGTAAATGCGTTTCCTCTGCAGCTCCACGCAGAGTCGCAGTTCCTGCAAATCAGAACCACTGCATCTTTTTCGCCCTGTAGGTCCCACCCGCACTGCGGGCACAGAGTGGATATGAAAGAAATATTCCCTCTGGATGATGCGCGTGATGCCATCAGGTTCTCGGAGTCTCCCGTTTCCAGTGTGTATACGGGTCGTTTCAGAATGGAATCGTACAGCACATTATTTTCCAGGTACATTGGAGAATAAATCAAGTTGACGGTTTCCCCGATAAAGGTGTGATAAATACTGAGAGGATCGGGCGCCCCGAAGTGATCCATGACCTCGCGCACTGAGATTTGGGGATTAAAAAACGTTCCACTTATTTCTGGAGATGCGAATTTCAGTCTGAAGACCTGGGGTCTCAGTCCCAGAGAAGACGGCACACCCGGGAAGGTAAGGGCAAGAATATTTGTGTCAACAAAACGATGCGATACTTCGCTGTGCTGAATCGAGAAAGAGAGTCCTTTCAGACGCCAGTATGGGATATATATGATTTCCCGGGATGTTGCATCAGCGGGCGCGATGAAGTATCTGAAGTAATCGTTGGGAATCAGGTAGAGTTTCGTCCGGCAATAAGGACACAGGAAAATCCGGTCCGTTTCCTCAAGGATTGCAGGCGCCCCGCACTGGGGGCACTGATGTTCGATTTGCCAGTTATATTCGTTCACCGCACTGGTTACAGAAGAGTGATTTTGGCAGATTTTCAGTGCCGCAGTGGAGGCACTTCTTTGCCTCGACCTGCTGCTCCACAGGATGACCGCACTGAAGACAGAACTTGGCTTTCATGGGCAGATTCTTTCCGCACTGCGAACACTGTTGAAAGATGAGCAGGTGATGGCCGCAGTGGGGACAGAATTTTGCCTCTTTGGGGATGTCCTGCTGACAGTCCGGGCATTTGAAGGATTCAGGGGCCGCTGTCTGCTGGACGGCAGTGCCTCTAAATGCATCGGCTAACATGGCGGGCATCATAAACCCCATCCCCATACCCAGACCGGCACCCGCTTCACCCTGAGACTGGGAAGCGGTTTCCATTGCCATGGCAGCCTTCATCTTCACAAGTTTGTTGAGATCGTCGAATACTCCAAGACGGCTTTTATCGTCGATGGCTTTCTGAACTTCCGGGGGTGGGGTGATTGAATTGATATATAGCTGACTCAAACCCAGACCGAAATGGGTAAAATCCTTTTCCAGGGTTTTTCTCAGACCATCCGCAAGCTCATCATACCTTGCCGGCAGGTTGAAAATGGTGTCGATGTGGATCCCCATAAAATCGTTGAAACGAGAAACAATGACGCGGTTCAGGTATTCCTCTACGGCATCAGTGGTGTAGATTCCCTGAGTCCCCACGAGGCTGTTCACGAAAAGAACCGGTTGAAGTACCCTGATATTGAAAACCCCGAAGGCTCTCAACCGGATGAGACCCAGTTCTGCATCTCGAAAAGCAACAGGATCCCGCGTTCCCCATTTCAGGTTGGGGAATACCTTCATGTTGATGAAATAAACCTCCGCCCTCAATGGGCTGGTCATTGCCCAGGGTAGACTGAGTACCTTCGTGAGAATGGGAATATTTGCTGTTTTCAGGGTATGCCGGCCCGGTCCGAATGCATCGTAGGCCCTTCCGTTGTAGAAAAAAACGGCGGCCTGGCTTTCCCGGACTGTCATCTGGGCACCGTACTTGATTTCACCTGAACCCTTCTCGGGAATCCTGTGAACCAGTTCTTTTCCTGATTCGTCAAACCATTCAATGACTTCAAGAAATATAATATTGTTGGTTCCCATACTCGCCATCCTCAGCATTGTATTGTTTTTGCGTATGAATACTTCGTCGTATGATAGGAGACACGCATAAGCCTGTCAAGGACAAACATGATAAGATTTGATATTTACCGGGGAATATTGTAAGTCTCTATGCCATGAAACGGAAGGAAACTGAATACGTGAGCGTGTATCAGGGGAAGGCGTTGATTGCTGATCCCATATATCAGTATGCCTCCTTTACGGTACCGATGCCTGATTCGCCCGGTGAAAAAACGGAAAAGGACCTGATCGACTCGCCCTGGGTACAGAGACTGAGACGTATCTATCAGCTTCAGAGTGCCCGCTGGGTATACCCTGCAGCGGAACACAGCAGGTTCCAGCACTCCTTGGGGACGATGCATATTGCCGGTGAGTTCGGGAGGAACCTCTATTCAAGCCTGAGGGATGTGTGCAAAGACGTTCCTTCAATAAACTGTGTTGAGGAACTTCTGCGGATCGCCGGATTGCTTCACGATGTCGGCCACGGTCCCTACGGGCATTTTTTTGATGATCATTATCTCGACCGGTATGGAATCACCCATGAGGATCTGGGAAGGCTCATCATTACGAGAAAGTTGGGGGAAATCATACGACATATCCGGAGGAGTCCGACGGGGCCATTTGCGCAAGGTGAATTTGTGAATCCGGATCATGTGGCACTCCTCATCAAGATGCCGTCGGGACGAGACACGCAGTGGCCGAAATGGTTACGGCTCTTGAGGCAGCTTTTTTCAGGAATATATACAGTGGATAACCTGGATTACGTTCAGCGGGACGCTTATATGACCGGTTTTGCCCTCGATATTGTGGATATTACAAGGCTTCGGTTTTATACCTTTTTTACAAAGGATGGTATCACCCTCCACCAGGCGGGTATATCGGCCCTCAGCCGCTTTCTGAATGCGCGGTTGAACCTTTACACGAATGTGTACTTTCACAGAAAGACACGGGCACTCGATCTCCATCTTCAGGAGATATTCAGGGATACGATGCGGATCTTCTTTCCCTGGAATCCGATAAAGGCGCTCGACAAATATCTTCATTGTGATGAGTGGCACCTGTATCACACCGTCCTGAGCTGGATCAATGAGAGGGATTCCAAGAGAAAAAAACTTGGTCATGAGTGGGCGAGGCTTTACAGCAGAGAATTAAAGTGGAAGATGTCCTATACTACGGAGATATCTATTGATCAGATTCAAAGGGGAGCAAAGTTTTCCCGGGCCGGCGACTATGAACGACAGATCAGGGCATTTCTGCCTGCAGGATTGAAAGATATTCCCATCCGCGTTGATCTGGCGACTCAGGATCCCCGACCCATCAACCCCATGGCGGAAACCGAAAAGAGAATCAATATCTTTAACCCGGCTACTGGTCTGACATCATTGGAACCACTGAAGGAAATCTATCGCTTCATACCGGCGCGGGTAGTACACTTCAGGGTGTTTGCCTTGAATCATGACCATGATCCGCACATATCGGAGGCTGCTGAAAAAACCCTCGGTGCGATCGATGGATTCATGAGAACGAACATTTAGCTGGCGCGTGCATGGGTTACCCGGAGTGAATTGAGACAAAAAAATGGTAAAACAGGAAACCACGGATATTACACTTTTCGTGAAAACATCCGGTGAAGAGATCACACGATGGGATCGGCAGCGTATCGTTGATGCCTTGATCCGCGAGACGAGTATTGATGTCGAGACAGCTCAAATCATCAGCAGAGAAGTTGAAAAGCAGATCATCTCTTCGGGGATCAGTCTTCTCACAACACCCCTCATCCGGGAATTGGTGGATGCAAAGCTAATCGAGAGAGGTCTGGAGCATGTACGGAAGCTGCATGCGCTTATCGGGTTTTCTCTCTATGATGTAAGAGAACTGATTCTTCACCGCAATAAGGAAAACGCGAATGTTCCCCATGGTCCTGAAGGGACTAATCTCATTCTCGCGGAAGGTATAAAAAAAGAATATTCCCTCTATGAAGTGTTTTCTCAGGATGTGGGAGATGCCCACATAATGGGTGACATCCACCTCCATGGACTGGGGTATATTGACAGACCCTACAATTCCTGTCAGTCCCTTGAGTATATTAAAAAGTACGGCTTGAGACTTCCTGATGCGCTGACGGTTGCCAAACCCGCAAAGCATGCGGAAGTTCTCCTGGCACATATGGTGCGCTTTGGAGCAACACTCCAGGGGCATTTTGCCGGTGTTATCAGCTGGGATGCGGTAAATCTATCCTTTGCCCCCTATCTGGGTGAAATGAGCGATAAAGAGGTAAAACAGTTTGCCCAGATGCTCATTTATGAGTTTTCCCAGTTAACCTCTGCAAGAGGCGGGCAGGCCATGTTTACCGATATCCATCTCTACTGGAATGTGCCCGCACACCTTCGCGGTGTTCCCGTCATAGGGCCGGGGGGCGAATTTGCAGACGGGACCAGTGAGCATTACATCCATGATGCCCGGAGGTTTGCGTGGGCTCTTTTTGAGGTTTTCAAAAAGGGTGATGGCACTGGAAAACCTTTCATCTTTCCCAGACCGTTGGTTCATGTGTCGGAAGACTTTTTCACGGATCCGGAGTCGGCGGATTTCCTCAGTCACATCTGTGATGTCGCGGGTGGAAGGGGCAATACCTGTTTTGTCTTTGATCGCTATGAAGTACCCAAAATGTACGAGTGCGGGTTTTCGGCACTGAAAGAGGAATCGCTCCTTTTCGAGGGAACGGAGGCGCCATGGAGGATAAGATGTTTTGCCGTACAGAATGTGACACTGAACCTTCCAAGACTTGCGTACAGGGCGGAAGGGAACGACAGCACCCTTTTTCGCATGATTTCAGAATGTATGGGCCTCATCGCGAGCGCCCATATCCAAAAGAGGGATTTTATTGAAAAGTTACTGTCTTATGGATATGACGGCCCTCTGGCCATGCTTGCCATGAATCTGGATGGATCGCCGTATCTCAGGATGAACCGTTCCTGCTACCTTATAGGGATTCTGGGACTTAATGAACTTGTACAGATACATCTGGGAAATCAGCTCCACGAGTCGGAAGAGGCTATGGAGCTTGGTATGAAGGTAATCCGCTTTATGCAGTCGGAAGCGGAAAATCTCCGCAGGCAACATGGATTACATTTTATCCTTGAACAGTCCCATGCAGAGACAACGGCTTACCGATTTGCACGGCTGGATCTGAAATACTTTTCCCCCAAGGCCGGTCACTTTGTCAAGGGGGATATAGCCAAGGGCGAAGTGTATTACACGAATTCAACACATCTCGCGGCATCCGCTGCCGTTGATCCCTTGGAGCGCGTGAAGCAGGAGGGGCGCTTTCATCCTTTTATCAGGGGAGGTGCCGTTACCCATCTTTGGCTTGGGGATACGGAGCCTTCAACAGAGTCGATTGCCGATTTTATTGTAAAAGTTTTCCAGGATACTGAAAATGAGCAGCTCATTTTTTCACCTGAATATACGGCATGTAAAGTGTGCAGTGGTACGTTCAGGGGCCTTGGACAACAATGCGCATTGTGCGGTTCTAAGGAAGTGGAAGGCATAGCGCGTATCACTCAGTATTTCAGCGGTGTATCCAGATGGAACAAAGGTAAACTCGCTGAATTGAGAGACAGGAAGCGGTATGGGAAGATGTTTTAATATACTGACCGTTTTTTCCATTGATTGAAAGTATCTTCGAGAGGCTTTAAGTCATTTCCTGATATTCGGATCAATAAGATTAGTTTTTCTTTCCGTTATCTTCGTAACACACTGTTTTCAGTATATCAATTGTTATAAACAAATCAATGGGCTACCCTTGACAGGAGAGAATGCGATAAATATATTAGCCCAAAATCGGCCTTGACCGGGGATAGATAATTACGTTGGTGCGGCATGGAAGATCATATTGTAAAGATATTTAAGGAAAGCAGTCAGCTCAACGACATATTTGTCGCTGAAAATCTTGAAAAAATTGTGATCGTCGTTGGGGTAATCACCGGGGCGCTGAAGGCGGGAAACAAAATTTTGCTTTTCGGGAATGGCGGGTCTGCAGCCGATGCCCAGCATCTTGCTGCAGAATTTATCAATCGCTTTGTCATAGAACGGCCGCCGCTTCCCGCAATTGCATTGACTACAGATACATCCGTGATTACGAGCATCGGTAATGATTATGACTTTTCGGAAGTTTTCAGTAAACAGATAAGGGCAATAGGACAGCCGGGAGATATAGCCTGGGCCATCAGTACGAGTGGCTCATCAGCCAATATTATCAAGGCCATTGAGGCAGCGAAGAAAATCGGGATGATCACGATAGGCTTTACGGGGAGGGATGGAGGCACTGTTTCTCGTATGGTCGATTACTCCTTGAATGTTCCTTCTACGAGTACACCTCGCATACAGGAAGTACACATTACGCTGGGACATGTGATATGCGAGATGGTGGATTTCAAGCTTTTTCAAAGACCGGATGTGAAGTAGATGATTATCAGGGTATGAGGGAACGCGAAAGGATAAAAGAATAGACTGGTACGATATGGGGAAGAAATCGAAAAAAGAAGAAACAAGAGATAAACCAGATCTTCACCGAAGTCACGAGGGGGAGCAAAAGGAAGCAGGAGAAGAGGAATTCACGAGCAAGCTTCAGGAAAAGGAGAAAGAAGCGGCGGGAAACTATGATAAATATCTTCGTGCCGTTGCGGAGCTGGAAAATTATAAGAAGCGAGCGGCTAGAGAAAAGGCTGATTCCATTAAGTACGGCGTTGAGAATCTCATCAGGGATATCCTGCCGATGGTGGACAGTCTTGACAGGGCTCTGCAACATGCAAAAAACTCAGAAGATATCAGGGCGTTTAACGAGGGGCTGCGACTAGTTCGGAATCAGCTTATGGGCTGCCTGGAGAAACATGGGGTTCAAAGGGTTGAATGCGTTGATAAGGTTTTCGATCCAAGTGTCCATGAGGCAATGTTTCAGGTTGATAGCAACACCCACGAAGATAATCAGGTAATTGAAGAATTGGAAAAAGGATACCTTCTCAACGGAAGATTGTTGAGACCGGCAAAGGTTTCTGTGTGCAGACGATTGAAGACGGAAGAATGCAAAGAGGAACACATTGAAGATTAGAGAGTAAGGAGGATTCATCAAAATGGGAAAAATAATAGGGATTGATCTGGGCACGACCAATTCGTGCGTCGCCATTATGGAAGGTGGAGATCCCAATGTAATAGCGAATCAGGAGGGAAGCAGAACCACTCCTTCCATTGTGGCATTTCCGGAAAGCGGAGAAAGGTTGGTTGGCCAGATCGCGAAACGACAGGCTGTAACCAACCCTGAAAATACCGTGTATGCCATTAAGAGACTTATCGGGAGGAAATATGCTTCGAAGGAAGTTCAGTATGATAAGAAAATCGCCCCTTATAAAATAACTGAGGCCTCAAATGGTGATGCTCAGGTGACGATAAAAGGCCGGAATTACAGTCCTGCGGAAATCTCATCCATGATTCTCGTGAAGATGAAACAGACCGCTGAAGATTATCTGGGAGAAAAGATCACGGACGCAGTCATTACAGTTCCCGCGTACTTCAATGATTCCCAGAGACAGGCAACAAAAGATGCCGGAAGAATCGCAGGCTTAAACGTGTTGAGGATCATCAATGAGCCGACGGCGGCGTCTCTCGCCTATGGTCTTGATAAGAAAAAGGACGAGAAGATTGCGGTGTTTGATCTCGGTGGAGGAACATTTGATATTTCCATTCTCGAATTGGGTGATGGTGTATTTGAAGTGAAATCGACGAACGGAGACACTCATTTAGGTGGTGAAGACTTTGATCAGCGATTGATCGATTATATTGCCACTGAGTTCAAGAAGGAATGCGGTATTGATATCAGAAATGACAGAATGGCACTGCAACGGGTTAAAGAAGCTGCGGAGAAAGCAAAGATGGAACTCTCCACAGTGATGGAAACAGACATTAACCTGCCGTTTATCACTGCGGATCAAACGGGGCCAAAACATCTGACCATGAAGCTGACGAGGGCAAAACTGGAATCTCTGGTAGAAGATCTGATCGAAAAGACCATAGAGCCCTGCAGGATCGCTCTTAAAGACGCGAATCTCGCGCCAAAGGATATTGATGAAGTAATATTGGTTGGTGGAATGACCAGGATGCCTCGAGTTCAGCAGAAGGTAAAGGAGATATTCGGAAAAGAGCCTCACAGGGGAGTCAATCCGGATGAGGTAGTCGCTGTGGGAGCTGCGATCCAGGCGGGTGTCCTCGCCGGTGACGTGAAGGATGTCCTGCTGCTCGATGTGACTCCGTTGTCTCTCGGGATTGAGACATTGGGCGGGGTGATGACAAAACTTATTGAGAAAAATACCACCATTCCTACACGGAAGAGCCAGATATTTTCGACCGCAGCGGACAATCAACCTGCCGTGAGTATTCATGTCCTTCAGGGAGAGAGATCCATGGCGGCTGACAACAGAACGTTGGGGAGGTTTGAACTCGTCGGCATCCCTCCGGCACCAAGAGGTGTGCCGCAGATCGAGGTGACTTTTGATATTGATGCCAACGGGATTGTGCATGTTTCGGCCAAGGACTTAGGCACCGGTAAAGAGCAGAGTATCAAAATTACCGCGTCAAGCGGTCTCACCGAACAGGAGATACAGAAACTTGTGAAAGAAGCGGAAGCACATGCCGAAGATGACAAGAGAAAAAGAGAATTAATAGAGGCGAGAAACCAGGCGGACGCTATGGTCTACAGCGTGGAGAAGAACATCAAGGAGTTCGGTGATAAAGTTGATGCCGCAGACAAGGCTAAAATTGAGAGCGCCATTGCAAGAGTAAAAAAGGCCATAGTGGGTGAAGACATTGATGAGATCAAAAGATCTCAGGAAGAATTAACCAATGTATCCCATAAGCTCGCTGAGGCAATGTATGCCAAGGCAACGGATTCACAGGCAGGCGCAGGCGCGGGTGCAGGTGCAGGTGCATACAGTGATACATCAGGGACTCAACCCGGAACGGGTAAAAAGGATGACGATGTTGTTGATGCGGACTTTGAAGAGGTAAAGTAAATCAATGGGGTAATATTGCCGTGCCCGGTGATACTCTGTGATGGGTTCCCGGGCATTTTTTATTGTCGACGATTCTTTCTCTTTTGGGTATGATTCATGGAGATGCACAGATATTCGAATATTTCGTGATTCAGCTGGGAAAAAAATTAATTGGGTGAACAGGAAAGAGGCTTATGTGATGAGGTTTCTTCTCACAAACGATGATGGAATATACGCGAGAGGTTTAAACGCTCTATATCAGGAGCTATCCAAAGATGCGGATTGTTTGATAGTTGCGCCGGAGGTCGAACAGAGCGCGGTGGGCCATGCGATTACCCTCTTTCGTCCTCTGATGGTGAGGAAGGCAAAGAAGGAAGGTTATTTCTACGGATATGCAGTGACGGGAACGCCTGCGGATTGTGTGAAAATCGGCATCAAGGAACTCTCGGAAAAACCGGTGGATCTCGTCGTGTCGGGGATCAATCTGGGTGCGAACATCGGGATAAACGTAATTTATTCCGGCACCGTTTCTGCGGCGACAGAGGCGGTTATCATGGGAGTACCTGCCATGGCGATCTCTCTTGATACACACAGGGATGCGGATTTCTCCTTTGCAGCGAAATTTGCAAGGAAGATGGCGGCATTTATACTGAATGATTATCCTCTGAAAAACATTGCGCTGAATGTAAATGTGCCGGCAATACCCGAGGATGAGATCAGGGGTGTGGTGGTTGCAAAACAGGGGAAAGCGCGTTTGATTGAGAATTTCGAGAGGAGGGTGGATCCGAGGGAAAACATCTATTACTGGTTAGCCGGAGATACTCAGCTTTCCGATAATGAAGAGGCTGATTCCGATGCATGTGCTCTTCGTCATGGGAAGATATCCATCACACCCATCTATTATGATTTGACCCGGTACGATGTCATGAGTGATTTGCACGAAAGGATCAAGGAGAGTTTCTGATTCTTTATTGTTTTTGTACGTGGATTACCGCGAAGGTGCAGGAAAAATTTTAGCGGGTCAGGAGAACCGGGATTGTACTTTTCCGTATGACCGAAGAAGTGGTGCTTCCCAGGATCAACTCCCTGAGCCTGTTGTGACCATATGCCCCCATGACCATTAACTCGATGGAACCTTCCTCAATGAACCTGAGAATTTCACGGTCTTCCTTTCCCCTGAGAACGATGATCTCGCAGTCAATATTGAACGGTTCGAGGTAGTTCTCTACCTCTTTGGTGAGATGTGCACCAACTGAGTGATCATCCGTGATGATGATGACAGAAAGAGGCCATGATGCATTCTCAGAGAGCTCTCTCGCGATTGTGAGTGCATTTTGAGCGGGTCCACTGCCGTCATAGGCCAGTCCCATGCTTTCAACCTCGATGAATGTTGCGGGGGTGACTATGACCGGTTTGCCGGACCTGCGAATCACCGATTCCACAGTGGACCCGAGAATATTGCTGCTGCCAAGCTGTAAGTGCTCTCCCCTCTGGGGGAGAAGAATACAGTCTGCGTTCTTTCCCTCCTCGATAATAGCGTTGTCGACGATACCGAGGACCTTTCTTGTTTCGGGATGCAGTCCTGCTTTCTCACACCGAGCGAGGAAAGCCTTGAGTATAGCTTCTGCCCTCTCATCAAGGCTTGACTGCATGAGCGGGAGAAAATCCTGGTAGGGAGGAAGTCCAATGGAACCGGATATATCTGTGAATACCGGACCTTGCACCACGCGCAGATCAATTACATGAAACCCTACCAGTTCAGCGTGAAGGCGCTTTGCAAAGTATATCCCGTATTCTAATGCGATATTCCCGCGCTCTGATCCGTCAATGGGAATCAGGATTTTCGAAATCGTCATGATTTCTACTGTCCCCTTTCGAAATTCTTGAAGTTTTTGAGCAGATCATCCACCATTTTTTCCCTTTCCTTCTGGTCGTCACCATTGAAAAGTGGTGTTTCATCTTCCTGATCGCCTGTTTCCAAATCCCTGGCGTCACTGCCGAAGGATAAAAACTTGCCCACGAGCTTTCCATTACTGTAAGTTGCTTTTTCCTTCACCCGGCCATTTTTGTAATAGGCAATATACTCACCATCCCTCTTATCGTTTTTAAAACTTCCCTTTTCTTTGATCTGGCCGTTTTTGTAAAAGCTCACGTATTCGCCGTTGAATTTGCCGTCTTGAAAGTGTTCAATCTCTCTAAGTTCACCGCTCCTGAAATAGAGTGTGTACTTCCCCTCCAATTTTCCCTCTTTGTAGTTTTCGATTTCCCTGATCTGCCCGTTTTCAAAATACGAAATATATTCACCATCGAGTTTATCGT